>Ga0137374_10002750_pt1 | contig 20653 bp, 19 predicted proteins | sample SagtaG_20_FD_104811 | JGI IMG/M metagenome (GOLD analysis project Ga0137374, IMG submission 104811) | Vadose zone soil microbial communities from Sagehorn Ranch, Mendocino, California, USA - Sage1_R_100_16 metaG | ecosystem: Environmental > Terrestrial > Soil > Vadose zone | place: USA... | reverse complement strand
GAGGACCACTGCCGCGGGCTCCTCGCCGCGTTCGAGGGGGGCGGGGACGGCGAGGTCTACAACTTCGGCGCCTCGAGCGAGCGGCACAACATCCAGATCGTGAAGCAGGTGCTGGAGCTCGTCGCCAAGCCGCCCTCGCTCATCAAGTACGTGAAGGACCGTCCCGGGCACGACCGGCGCTACGCGATCGACGCGCGCAAGGCGCTGGCGAAGCTCGGATGGGCGCCGCGCCACCGCTTCGAGGACGCGCTCGCCGCGACGGTCCGGTGGTACGTGGAGCACCGCGCCTGGTGGGAGCGGATCATCTCGGGCGAATACCTCAAGTACTACGAGAAGCAGTACGGGGCGCGCGGGTGAGGGTCGCGGTCACCGGCGCGAACGGGCTCCTCGGCGGCGAGGCGGTCGCGCAGCTCGCCGGCCGTCACGAGGTGCTCGCCATTGGGCGGGGTGCGTGCCGCCTCCCTGCCGGCCCGTTCACGTGGGCGGACGCCGATCTCGGGGACGGCCGGTCGGTCGAGGCGGCGCTCCGCGCGTTCCGGCCCGAGGCGGTCCTCCACGCGGGCGCCGCGACCGACGTGGACGCCTGCGAGCGGGATCCCGAGCTGGCGTGGCGCGTGAACGTCGGCGGCACGGAGCAGGTGGCGCGGGCGTGCCGGGCGCTCGGGGCGCGGCTCGTCGCGGTCTCGACCGACTACGTGTTCGACGGGGAGGCGGGGCCGTACTCGGAGGACGACGTGCCGAACCCGCGCGGCGCCTATGCGCGGACGAAGCGCTGCGGCGAGGAGGCGGCGCTGCTCCTCGTGCCGGACTGCGCCGTCGCGCGCGTCGCGGTCGTCTACAGCGGGCGCCCCGGGGCGAAGAGCACGTTCGCGACCCAGGTCGTCGAGAAGCTCTCGCGCGGCGAGCCGGTGAAGGCGTTCTCGGACCAACTCGTCTCGACGACACTCGCCGCGAGCGGCGCGGCGATGTGCCTCGAGCTTCTGCTCGAGACGAGCTACCGGGGCGTCTTGCACACGAGCGACGCGACCGTGCTCGACCGCGTCGAGCTCGCGCGGCGCATCGCGCGGCGGTTCGGGCTCGCGGGCGAGATCGTCCCGGTGAAGACCGCGGACGTGAAGCTCGCCGCGCCGCGGCCGCTCCGGGGCGGTCTCCGCGTGGAGCGCGCGAAGGCGCTGCTGCGGAACCGGCCCCTCTCGATCGACGAGGCCCTGGAGCGGTTCCGCGCGGAGTGGGCGCGGCGAGGGGGCTGAGCCGACGAAGCCCGCCGATCGCGTCCCGGCGGCGCCGAGCCGCCAGCGGGAAGGCGGTTGTGGTGACGGTCGTGGAAGTGGAGGCGGCGCGCGCCTCAGTGGCTCCGGACGAAAATCCAGGAGCACGTCGACCACGTAAAGCCGCATGGCGGGCGTGATCCCGGGGTACACCCGAACCAGAACGATCGGTTCATGATCGCGTCCGTGTTCGTAAGCTCGCCGACGACGCGATACGGGGCGGACCGGCTCTCGGCCCGGCACCGGCGGACGAGCTCGGTGAGCGCCGGCTGGCGCGTGAGGTTCCCGCCGAGCGGTGAGCCAGAACTCGATCGCGCTCTCCGAGGTTCGCGAGCTCCTCCTCGCCGTAGACCCGCCCGGCGTAGCGGACGGGCGACGCGCCGGGAACGCTCGCGTTCCCGGCGCAGGCGCGCGATCCCCCTGACGCGCTCGAGGATCTCGGCGGTGAGCTTCCGCTCCTGGTCCTTCGGGTCCATCACGACTCGAGGTACTCCTTGGTCTGGCCGCCGCAGAGCGCGGCGAGGTCCGCGGGCGAGGCGCCCGAGTGGAACGCGCGGTACCACTCGAGGAGGCTCGCCTCGTGCGGTGCGGCGGGATCGCGGCGATCGTCCCAGCCTGCCGCTTCCCCACGCGCGGATGAGCGCCTCGACCACCTCGCGCACCGGGTTCCGGGACGGGCCCGAAGTTCCACGCCTCGCAGAACGAGGCGGGACGGTCCGTTCCCACGCCGGCGAGGCGCGTGCCGAGCAGGAGGTAGCCGCCGAGCGGCTCGAGCACGTGCTGCCAGGGACGCACCGAGCCCGGATTCCGCACGGGGACGGGCCGCTCGGCGGCGAGCGCGCTCACGGCGTCCGGCACGATCCGGTCCTTCGCCCAGTCGCCGCCACCGACGACGTGCCCGCCCGCGCGCCCGCGACGGCGATCCCGTGCTCGCCGAGCTTCGAGGGAGGGAAGAAGCTCCTCCGGTACGAGGCGACGATGAGCTCGGCCGCGCCCTTCGGCGTGGAGTAGACGTCGTGCCCGCCCATCGGCTAGTCCTCGCGGTAGCCGTAGATCCACTCGCGGTACTCGTAGCACTTGTCGCTCGTCACGACGACGACGGCGCACGGGCGGCGCGCCTGCCGGACCGCCTCGAGCACGTGAGGGCGTAGCCGGTCACCGCGGCGCCGAGGTCCGCGAGCCAGAGCGCGAGCCAGCCTCCCTTGAAGCCGGTGTGCCCGGCGAGGAGGACCCGCTTCCCCCCGTAGGCGGCGGCGAAGCTCGTCCGGCGTCGGCGCGGTCGTCACCACGTCTTCCAGGGCGCCTTGCCGCTCGCCCACAGCTGGTTCAGCAGCTCGAGCTCGCGCGCGGTGTCCATCGGTTGCCAGAACCCCGTGTGCGGGAACGCGACGAGCTGGCGGTCCCTCGCGAGGTTCTGGAGCGGCTCGCGCTCGAGGATCGTGAGCGGGTTCGTCCCGAGGTAAGGTCGACGCCGGCGACGCCGTCGCCGTACGTGAGGAAGAACGTCTCTTCCTTCTCGACGTACCGGCGCACCGCCGCGACGCGCCCCCCGGTCATCGTCTCTTCGCAGGTCTCGGCGAGCGTGACGCGCCAGTCCTCCTCATCGGGGCTGCCGAGGAACTCGAGCGCGCGGCCGAGCGTGACCGTCACGTTCGTCGTCATCGCGAGGTAGTTGAGGAAGAACTCCTTCACGACCCAGCCCTTGTAGCGAGGCACAGGACGAAGTCGCGGATCCCATGGCGGGCATAGCTCTTCATGATGCCAGACGATCGGCTTCCCGCCGATGGGCAGCATCGGCTTCGGGACGAGCTCGCTGCGATCTCGGACCCGACGACGTTCAGGACCTGCGGGGAGAGGGAGAGCCGCGCGAGCCGTGGCGGTAGGTCCGCCCCGCCGAGAGCCGACCGAGCAGCTGCATGACGAAGTTCGAACCCCCGGGATCGTGGCTGAAGACGACGGTGGTGCGCACCGCGAGGTTGCGGGGATCTGCGGCGAGGACGCGCGCTTCGCCCTCGAGCTTCGTGCGGCCGTAGACGTTGATGGGCGACGGAGCGTCGCCCTCCGAGTACGGCCCGGCCGTTCCGTCGAAGACGTACTCGGTCGAGAGCAGCACGACGCGCGCGCCGATCGCGCGGCACGAGTCGGCAAAGACGCCTGGGGCCCGCGCGTTCGCGGCCTCGGCGCGCGCCGGCTCCTCCTCGCACCCGTCGACGTTCGTCAGCGCGGCGGAGAGGACACACACGTCGGGGCGGACCTCTCGCACGCAGGAGGCGATGGCCTCGTCGTCGAGGACGTCGAGGCGGCGGAGCCCGGCCCCGGGCCGCGACGCGAACGTGCCCGTGACGTCCCATCCCCGCTCGCGCAGGGCCTCGGCGACGTGTTGGCCGACCTGCCCCGATGCTCCGATGACGAGCGCTCGCGGGTTCACGACTTTGGGTCTGTCCGCCAGAGGCGCACGCGACGCCCCAGCCGCCCTCCGACGACGAGCGCCGACAGCGGGAGGGCGATGAGCGGCGAGAAGTGACGCCAGAGGAGCCGGAGGTAGTCCGCCTCCATTGCGCGGTCGCGCTCGACCGTGCTGACGCCATCGCGGTCGTTGTACCGGGCGACCAGGACGGGCATGTACTCGAACCGGAACGCCGGATCCGAGAAGCAACGCATGTTGAGCTCCCAGTCCGCCTGGAGCCGATACCGGACGTCGAATGCGTGCCGGTCGAACACGGCGCGGGGGTAGAAGATCGCCTGCTGGCAGATGTTCCGGCGCGCGAGCTTGGCGGCCCCGAAGCGCCCGGCGTAGAGCCGATGAGTCCCTGGCCAGTACGCGTCCCCGTAATAGACTGTCCGCGGATCCTTCAGGCGCCCGGCGACCCCGACGAGGTCGGCCAGGAGGATGTCGTCCGCGCCGAGGAAGAGGAGGTAGTCGCCCGTCGCGAGCCGCGTCCCCCGGTTCATCGCGTCGTAGATGCCGCCGTCCCGCTCGCTCACCCAGCGGAGCCTCGCGTCGCTCCGCCGTCGCAGCAGGTCGACCGTTCCGTCGTTCGAGGCGCCGTCCACGACGACGTGCTCGAGCGCCGCGTATCGCTGGGCGGCGACGCTGTCTAGGCACGCCCCAAGCATCCGCTCGCCGTTCCGGACCACGGTGACGACGCTGATGCGCGGCCAGGCGGCCCGCTCGCTCGCTGGAAGGGCCATTGCGGTGATCCGGGCTAGAGCGCCGCGAGGAGATAGAGTCTGGTGCGGTGCACAGGCATGAGCGCCGAAATCATCCTAACACGAGTTCTCCCAGGCCACGGGGTGGCGGCCGGTGGCGGCTCGGGTGCGAGCTGCATACAATGCGGCGAACTCAGCCGGACACAGCCGGACGAATGGACGTTGGCATCGCATCGGACCACGAGGATCGATGGTGGGTGAACAAACCGTGAACGGCTTGCGGACGAGAACGATCCTCTACATCCAGCACGCCGGCACGCTCGGCGGGTCGTGTACGAGCCTGCGATACATGGTTGAAGCCCTGGACAGGAGGCGCTTTCGGCCAATCGTCGCGCTGACGAAACCGACACCGCAGCTCGTCGACTATCACGCAGCCGCAGGTTTGGAGGTCATCGAGTGGCCGGGGATAGAGACGTTCGACCACACGACGGCCGGATGGAGTTCGCTGTGGCGACCGCTGTCATGGGAGCCCCTTGCGAAGGGGCTCGCAGGGTGGCGCGAGACCGAACGACGGACGCTCGAGCTCGTCGAGCGAGTTCGTCCGGATCTCGTCCACCTCAACTCGGCGGTGCTCGTCGCGTCCGCGCGCGCCTTGCACCGCCGTCGCGTGCCGTTCGTGTGGCACGTACGCGAGTACCCGGAGCGCGGGCATATCGGCCTCAGACATCGGTACCACTGTCGTGCGCTCGCGACCTGGCCCAGCACGGCCATCTTCCTTTCGGAAGTGGGGTGCCGCGCCTGGGGGAACTCGGGCGTCATCGTGCCCGAGTTCATCGATTTCTCTCGTTTCACTCCTGACGTAGACCCCCTCGAGGCGCGACGCCGGCTCGGCATTCCGGAGGGCGCCAAAACGGTCCTCTATGTGGGAGGCCTACAGGCGATCAAAGGCTACGGGACGCTCGTCCACGCGCTGTCGCGGCTCCGCAGCCGCATCCAGACCCTCGTTTGTCTCATGCCGGGGTGTCTGCCTCAAGGGCCAGTGACGACGCTCGTCGGTCGCGCCGGACAGTTCGCGTTCCACGCGCTCGGGATCCGAACGCCGATCGAACGCATCGAGTCCCTCGGCGAGGATCTCGGGGTGGCAGAGCTGTGCCGACGGATGCCGTTCTCGGATGATGTCCCGAGTCTCATCGCAGCGAGCGACCTGCTCGTGTTCCCGTCCACCGTCGACCATTTCGCGCGCCCCGTCGTGGAGGCAGCCGCCATGGAACGGCCGGTGGTCGCATCTCGTTTCCCGATGCTAGAAGACGTCGTCCTCCACGGTGAGACGGGGCTGCTCGTCCCCCCAGCGAACCCCGACGCCCTGGCCGTCGCGATCGCGCAACTGCTGGCGGATCCGCAGCTCGCGCGCGCGATGGGGGTCGCGGGGCGCGCGCGCGTGCTCGAGCGCTTCGACGTCGCGCGGAATACCGAGGCGATGATGCGCGTGTACGACGAAGCGATCGCGGGCCCTTCGTAACCGGGCCCCGACGCTCGTCTGCCTGATACCGGGGTGGTTGCCCCGAGGCCCAGTGACGAGGCCCAGTGACGACCCGGACAGGAACGACGGGAACGGATGCGACGGTCACGAGTCGGCTACGCGGAGCCGATCCCTTCGACTCGCGTCCGGGCCGGAGTCGACCTCCGAGTCACGACAATAGTCAGCTCCCAGATGGACGGGACGACCGCGCAGATCCCGTACGAGACGACCGTCCCTGCGATGACTCCCGAGAGTCCGAAGACCCGAGCCCACCACACCGACAAGCCCAGGTTGAGCGCGGAGGTGGCAGCCCCGTAGGTAGCCTGTCCGCGAAGCCGTCCGGCGGCATTCAACAGACACGTTACCGGGCTCATGAACGCGACGACGACGCTCCAAATCGCCATCCAGCGGGCCACGGGAGCGGGCGCCACCGCGCTCGGCCCGGCCCACCAGGAGATGATCGTGTCGTTCTGCCACAGCAACACCGCGGCGAGCACGATGCCTGCGGTGCCCGATCCGGCGATCGATCTGCGCAGCACCCGGATGATCCACGGCCAGTCGCCCTCCGCGAGGGCCGCCGTGTACGCGGGCCAGAGATACGGGAAGACTATCGACGCCGCGAGAGACGGGATCGTGAAGAGAGTCCACGCGACGGCGTATGGCGTGACGGCGGCTGCGCCTATTACGCGCGCGATGACCAGATTGTCCGTGTTGTACAGGATCAGCGCCCCGACCTGGAGGACGAAGAACAATCCGCCGGTCCGCGCCAGCCGTGAGGCCAGCGAGCGGTCGAACAGCGAGAGCGACGGCCTGAGCTCCGGGAGTCTTCGCCAGAAAAGGTCGGCGGTGCTCGCCGCCGTCGCCAGCAACCGAGCGCCCGCGGTGCTCAGGACGAGTCCCGCGAGGCCGAGGTGCGCCGAGATGGCGAGAATGATCGCGCAGAGGCTCGCGATGCTGCCCAGGATGGACCAGTAGACTGCGTACACCCCTTGTTGATACGCAGCGTAGACGCGATCCGTGAGGCTCAGCGGGAACGAGGCGAGGAATACGGCGACCGCGCCGAGGACCGCTCGTGGGACCTCCTCGCGAGCGAGAGGGGAGTGGACGTTGAAGAACTTCGCCCAGTCCAGGGGGGCCGCCCCGATCCCGAACGCCAGCGCGCACGCGGCCGCGATGCAGGAGAGGAAGACCAGGGCGGTCGAGACGTACGCTCTCGCCTCGGCGGTCGCTCGTCGACCGTACGCGTCGGCGAGCGCGTTCGTGAGCCCGTTCGCGACGCCCAGGTCGGCGAGCTGCGCCCACGCGAGCAGGCTGACGAGCGAGACCCACGCGCCGTAGCGCTCCGGCCCGAGGTAATCGAGCGCGAGGGGCACGGAGGCGAAGCCCACGCCCGCGGCGACCGCACGCGAAACGAAGTTCGCGACGCCTGCTCCCAGGACCCGGCGAACTCTGCTCTGCATCGTGGATCACGAGCCGGGTGAGACGTTCGTGCGCCGCTGGAGGATTCGAAGTACCTCGGCGCTCCGGAAAGCCTCGGCGATCGCGGCGTCGGCCTCGTGGAATATGCAGACGTCGAGATACGAGCGTCCTCGGCGGGCGACGAGGAACGCGTAGAGCGCCTCGATGGCCCGTTCGTCCCTAGTATCCAGCGCCGTCAGGAATTGTCCATCATTCTCGTACGCCAACAATGTTCGAAATCCCGCACCCGAGAGTCGCCGGAGGAGCGGCCGAGGATCCCACCCATCCGGATAGAAGACGGGATCGCACTCGAACAAGAGCACAGGGTGGAGCTCTTGCCAGATCGGCAAGCCGCCCTCCATGATCGCCCAATCGAAGCCGTCCGTGTCGCTCTTGACCAATCTCAGCGGTGGAAGGTCGCGATGATTCCGCAGCAGCGCACGCAGCGAAACAATCTGCTGACTGGACCCGCCTGACGCCTCCAGGCGCGAGGTTCCCCGAACCCGAACGCCTCGCGCCTGAATGATCTCATCCTCGCCGCCGACGTAGATCTCCTCGATCACGACGCGTCCGCCAATCCGCTCCGCGTTCGAACGCAGGAAGCTCGAGTAGTATGGATCCCCCTCGACGCACAGGATGGGGAAGTCACACCCGGCACGCAGTCGGGCGGCCGAGTCACCCACGTTGGCGCCGACGTCGAGCAGCGTGCCGGTTTCGTAGGCCGCCGCCAGCTGCCGCGCCAGTCGGGTGAGAACGGAGTCGTACTCCGGATGAGAGAACTGGAGGTACGGGAGCTCGTGGCTGAACGGCATCTCGATCCTGATGCCACCTAGGGTGACTGCGACGGGAGGATTCGCGAAACGGAGCACCGCCCGACGGATTTCATGAGCTGCTCGCATCGTGAACGTTGGTCCCGCGCGTGAGCCGACGCCGCGGATCCAGAGATCCGTGATCGCTTGGGCTATCATTCGCACGCAGCAGTGTACATTCGTGTCCCCAGCGCGTCGAGCGTGGCGTCGAGCCCGGAGGTCGCGTCGCCGTTCGGAGGCGTGGGATCGTCGGCGCCGCAGCGCCGCCGCGCCACTCGCGTGCATGACGCGTCCATGGTACGAATAAGATAATGGCCCGGGGGCGAAGCAGCGTCTTCACCGACGCGCTCGCGATGATTCGCGTGCGCAGGCGCTGGTGGTTCGTCCCGTTCCTTCTGGTGTTGCTCGGGCTCGGCATGGTCGTCGTCACCGCACAGGGCTCCGTGATCGCGCCCTTCATCTACACCCTCTTCTGAGCCGCCGGGCGGTCATGGGCGAAATCGTACTCGGGATCAGCGCCTTCTATCACGACAGCGCCGCGGCGCTCCTTCGCGACGGCGAGATCGTTGCGGCTGCGCAGGAAGAGCGCTTCACTCGCAAGAAGCACGACGACCGCTACCCGCGTCACGCCATCGACTACTGCTATCGTGAGGCCGGCATCACGTCCCGCGACCTCGCGCACGTCGTGTTCTACGACAAGCCGCTCAGCAAGTTCGAGCGGCTGATGGACTCGTACCTCGCGTCCGCTCCCCGGGGAGTCGCGAGCTTCCTCCGCGCGATGCCGATCTGGCTCAAGGACAAGATATGGCTGGCGCACGAGATCGGGAAGCGCGAGCGCTGGGACGGAGAGGTCCTCTTCGCCGAGCACCACGAGAGCCACGCCGCGAGCGCCTTCTTCCCGTCTCCCTTCGAGGAGGCGGTCGTGCTCACGATGGATGGCGTCGGTGAGTGGACGACGACCTCCATCGCGCACGGACGCGGCAGGCATCTCGAGTTCCTCGAGGAGATGCGATTCCCGCACAGCCTGGGCCTTCTATACTCGGCGTTCACGTACTACACCGGATTCAAGGTGAACTCGGGCGAGTACAAGGTGATGGGCCTCGCCCCGTACGGCGAGCCGCGGTACGTCCAGACCATTCTCGACGAGGTCGTCGACCTCCGCGACGACGGATCGTTCGGGCTGAACCTGGACTACTTCGAGTTCCACCGCGGGCTCACGATGACGGGCGCGCGGTTCGAGCGCCTCTTCGGAGGGCCGCCGCGCGCCCCAGAATCCCCGATGACGCAGCGTGAGATGGACCTCGCGCGGAGCATCCAGGACGTCACGGAGCTCATTGTCGGTCGCATGGTCCAGCACGCGGTCCGGCGCACGTCGTGTCGCGCCCTGTGCCTCGCCGGCGGCGTCGCGCTGAACTGCGTAGCGAATGGCAAGGTCCTGCGCTCGGGAGCGGTGGACCAGATCTGGATCCAGCCGGCTTCCGGCGATGCCGGCGGCGCGCTCGGCGCCGCGCTGGCGGTCTGGCACCAGATGATGGGCCGCCCGCGACGGCTCGCGCCGGACGGCGACGACCTGCAGAAGGGCAGCTACCTCGGCCCTCGTTCGACGCGTGGCGAGGTTCATGGCTTCCTCGATTCGGTGGGCGCGGTGTACGAGACCCTCCCCGCTGAGGAGATCGTACCGCGCGTCGCTCGGCTGCTGGCGGACGGCAAGGTCGTGGGGTGGCACCGGGGCCGGATGGAGTTCGGCCCCCGCGCGCTCGGGGCGCGGAGCATCCTCGGAGATCCAAGGTCGCCCGCCATGCAGCGGACGATGAATCTCAAGGTCAAGTACCGCGAGTCCTTCCGCCCGTTCGCGCCGGCCGTCCTCCTCGAGGACGTGGGCCGATATTTCGAGCACGCGGGGCCGTCGCCTTACATGCTGCTCGTCGCCGACGTGCAGCCGGAGCGCCGCATCCGGATGACCCCGGAAGAAGAGCGACTCTTCGGGATCGAGAAGCTGAACGTTCCGCGCTCGGACATACCCGCGGTCACGCACGTCGACTACTCGGCCCGGATCCAGACGGTGGATGGTCGGTGGAACCCCGATTTCCACGCCCTGCTCCAGGAGTTCAAGCGGCTCACGGGGTGTGCCGTGCTCGTCAACACGAGCTTCAACGTGCGTGGTGAGCCGATCGTGATGTCACCGCGTGACAGCTACCTCTGCTTCATGCGGACGGAGATGGATTCGCTCCTCATCGAGGACTGTCTCCTGCATAAGAGCGCGCAGCCCCCGCTCCGCGATGACTGCGACTGGCGCAGCCAGTATCAACTGGACTGAACGTGAAGCTCGAACTTCCGAAGTGGGGCTCGGTTGACGCGAGGCAGCTCCGAAGATTCGGGCTCGAGCTCGGCGGTCTGCTCGTCGTCCTCGCGCTGGGAACCATCGCCGCGCACCGAGGGCTGTCGCCGGGGGCGCGGACGCCGGCGCTCCTGGGCGTAGGCATCGCTCTCGCGGTGCTCGGCTGGCTTGCGCCGCCCGCGCTTCGCGCGCCCTGGTGGGCGTGGACGGCGCTCGGCGCGGTTCTCGGCGCCGTCACCACTCGCGTCGTGCTGACGCTCGCCTTCTTCTTCGTCGTCACGCCGGTCGGTGTTCTCCTACGCCTGCGAGGATGGGATCTGCTCGACTCCCAGGGCACTCGCGCGAGCTACTGGGTCGCGCGCTCCACGGCATCCCCCGACCACTTCGTCCGGCAGTTCTCGATGGCCCAGGTTGCTGGCCCCCTGCGACCGCACCTGCTGCGGCGCTGGGCTGGGACCGTTGCGGGCGTGGCGATCGGAGCCGCGATCGTCCTCGGGACGGGCGAGATCGCGCTCCGGACATGGGAACATCTCCGTTATGGAGAGCCTCTGCTGGGGCCGATGGAACACGTCCCGCTCGTTCTAGACGAGGCCCTCGGCTGGAGGCCGCGCGAAGGATTCCGGCTCGCCGGGGAGCGTCGTGCGGCCGATGGCGCGCCGTATTTCGCGGACGCACGACAGGATGCGCGTGGATTCAAGGCGTTTGGAGATCGGGCGTCGCGTCGGCCTCGCGTCCTCGTCATTGGCGATTCTTTCACGCAAGCAGTGGACGTCTCCAACGAGGACACCTGGTACTCGATTGCTGCGCGTGAGCTCGGCTGGGAGCTATTCGCGTACGGCGGCGGAGGCTACGGGACGCTTCAGGAACTGCTCGTTATGGAGCGCTACGTCGATGAGGTGAAGCCGGATCTCGTCGTCCTCCAGTTCTCGACGAATGACTTCGTGGACAACTCTCTCGAGCTCGAGCGCGTCGGGGTGAGCCCCGGGATGCGGCGCCCGTACTGGGGCCATGGGCGCATCGAGCACGCTTGGCCGGTGCGCGGTGCGGCGCTGCGCGATTTTGCCCAGAGGCACTGTCGACTCCTTTACATTGCGATCACTCAGCTCGATCGTTTCCTGTTCCGGTTCGCGACCGCCGACGAGGAAATCGTTCGGCAGGGTATCCGTAGTGCCAGGTTCGCCCGCAGTCTCGAGGTGACAGGCGAACTGCTCGTGCGTTTCCGCGAGCGGGCGAAGGCGCCGGTCGTCTCGTTCATGGTCGGCCCGCCACAGCTCGATGGACGTCATTTCCTCGGGCTCTGCGAGAGTGCCCGGATCACGTGCTCGGATGAGTTGCGCAACCGGATCGCGACCGTGGCGGCGCGCGGGAGCAGCCCTTTCGCGTCCGATGGAGCACACTGGAACCCGACAGGCCATCTCGAGGCCGCTCAGGCGCTGATCCCGTGGCTCCGGTCTCTCGGATACGACGGGACCCACTGGGACCACACAACAGCGGCGAACGCGCACCCATGAACGCGCGCCCATGAAGATACTTTTCGTATATTCCACCGACATCGGTATCTCGGCGGACGGCCTGCTCGAGCTCCAGGAGTTCATGCAGTTCGGGATCTCCTATCTGTCCTCGTTCCTGAAGAGCCATGGCCATTCGACGGAGCTCGCGCTCCTGAACGCGCGGCGTAATGGCGCGAGCGTCCAGAGCCTCCTCGCGCACATCGAGCGCTTCCGGCCGCGCGTCGTGTGCTTCACCGCGGTTGCGTCGCAATACGATCTCATCGCGAGGGCGGCCGCAGATCTTCGGCGCGCATTCCCCGAACTGTTCCTGCTCGTGGGTGGAGCGCACGCGACGCTCAACCCCGGCGAGGTGATGGCGGGAGCGTTCGACGCCGTGTGCGTTGGCGAGGGCGAGCTCCCCACTCTCGAGCTTCTGGCGCAGCTCGAGGAGGGCCGCGAGCCCTCGCAGATTCCGAATCTCTGGATCCGGAGCCATGGGCGCATCGAGAAGAACCCGCCCCGCCCGTTCGTTTCGGACCTCGATGGTCTACCGTTTCCCGACCGCGCGATATGGCAACCCTGGATGAAGGATCGCGACCCCGAGCGTTGCGCGGTTTTGCTGAGCCGGGGTTGCCCCTTCGATTGCAGCTATTGCAGTAACCACGCGCTCCGCAGGGCCGCGCCCGGGAAGTACGTCCGCATGCGGTCTCCAGAGAACATCGTCGGCGAGATCCAGCATGTCGTCGCGCAACACCCGTCGATGCGCGAGGTCTACCTCGAAACCGAAGCCATTACGGTCAATCGCGGCTGGTGCCTCGCGCTCTGTACGGCCCTGCAGCGCCTCAACTCGACGCTGCCAAATCCATTGTGCTTCGGGACGAACGTGAGGGTCACCGCGCGAACGGATTGTGGCGACCTGTTTGCGGCAATGCGAGGAGCGGGGTTCCGCTTCGTCAACATCGGCCTCGAGTCAGGCAGCGAGCGCGTGCGCTCCGAGATCCTCAGACGGAGGTACCGGAATGACGACGTCGCCCGGACCGTCGACGCTGCTCGCGCGAACGGGCTGGAGGTCGCGTTCTTCAACCTCATCGGGGTGCCCGGAGAGACCATCGAGGACTTCAAGGAGACGGTCAGGATGAACCGGGTTTGCAAGCCGGACTGGCATTTCACTTCCATCTTCCATCCGTATCCCGGGACGGATCTCTATCGAACGTGCGTCCAACAGGGGCTGCTCCGGGGTGAGCTGGACGGACGCGCGGAGCGCACGAAGGCCGAGCTCGATCTTCCGGGCTTCCCGCGTTGGCAGATCCAGCGTTCGTATCGGCTGTTCGACTGGTATGTGCGCCGCGGCACCGAACCCGGCAGGGATCGGCTCCTCGAGATCGAGGTGATCGGGCGGGCGCTTGCCGCCCGAGCGCTTGCGATCCTTCGACGCGCCTGTGGTCGAATCGGACGCATCGCGCGCGGAGCGAGGCGGCTCGACGAGCGAACCCAGTGACCCAAGGTCCGCGGCCGTGACGAAGCACCCACTGCTCGGGATCTGCATCCCCACCTACAAGCGGCCGGACCAGCTCAGGCGGTGCGTGGAGTCGATCATCCGGACCGCGGCGCCGTTCGGCGTGCCGATCTACGTCGCCGACGACTCGGCCGACGACACGAACGTCGCCACCATGGCGGAGCTGCAGAAGCAGTATCCGCTCGTCTTCCACCACCGGAACCCGAAGAACCTCGGCATCGACGGGAACATCCTCAACTGCGTCAACCTGTGCGAGTGCCGCCACGCCTGGATCATCGGCGAGGACGACCGGATGACCCCCGACGCGGTCGCCACGGTGCTCCCGGTGCTCGAGCGGGGGGAGCGACCGTTCGTCTACGTCAACTACTCCGCCGTGGACGAGGCGCTGGAGGTCGTCCTGAAGGAGCGGTCGCTGCCGCTCGAGGCCGACGCGGAGAGGTCCGCGGAGGACTTCTTCTCCTCGGACTCCTGGTCGATCGGGTTCATCGGATCCTGCGTCGTCCAGATGGATCTCTGGAGGCGCATCGAGCCCGCGCGCTACGTGGGCACGTACTTCGCGCACGTCGGCGTCATCATGGAGTACCTGCGCGGCCGCTCGGTTCACCTCGTCGCGAAGCCGGTGGTGCTGAACCGCTGCGGCACGCCGCAGGCCTTCACCTGGACGCAGTCGACGTTCGACGTGCTCTTCGGCTGGGACCGGATGGTCGGGCGGCTCCGGGGCGTCTACCCCGACGACGTGTGCGACCGGGCGGTGGCCTGCTTCCGGCGCGCCCACGGCATCGGGTCGATCAAGTTCTTCTGCTACCTGCGCGCCGACAGCGTCCTCAACCCCGAGGTGCACGATCGCTACGTCCGCGATGCCCCGTATCCAGCGCTGAACCGCCTCGCCGCCTGGTGGATCGCGCGAACGCCGCCGGCGGTGTTCCAGGCGGCACGCTGGGCGCTGATGGGTGTGCGCCGGGGCCGAAACCGGCGGATCAGCGGATACTGACGGGGCAGGTTCATGCGCGTGCTCCATGTCGGAGGCTGTCACAGGCTGCGATCGGCGTCGCGCAGCTCGCCCGCATGAAGCAGGCGCGGAAGGCGGGGCGGGCGGTGCCGTTCCGGGTCGTGGGTCGTTCGCGAACGTGTAAAATACCGCGATGCGTCATCGCCACGGGCGAGACACGCTCGCTCGAGGAGTTCGTCGCCGCAGCGTCGGCGCGGTCGGGCTGGAGTGGCGCGAGCACGTCGACATCGATCCCGCGCTCTTCTGCCCGACCGACATCGAAGGCAACTACGCGAACGCCGAGAAGGCCGAGCGGCGTGCTCGGCTTGCGCGCGACGATCGGGATGGACGCTGCGGTGCGCCGGATGGTCTCCGCGGAGCAGGAGCTGCTCGAGCGGCGCCCGCTGATCGGCGGGTCTACTCGGCTGTGCTCGCGAAGCGCTGAAGCGACATCGTTGACATGGCGCGGCGCCCTGTGCGCATCTGGCGCGCGGTGAAGGTCCTCCACGTCTGCGGTTGCTATCCTCCGGCGACGGAGTGGGGCGGTCTGCCGGCCGCGGTCGCCGGTTTCGCCGGAGCGCTCCGCCTCGCGGACGTCGAGTGCGAGGTGTTCACGACCTCGGGACGGGGCTCGCGCGCGCTGCCGGCGATCGCGCCGGGGACGCGCGACGTCGACGGCACGCGCGTCACCTACCACCGCGCGCCCGATCTGTTCCGGTCGTTCGTCGCGCCGGGCCTCGTCCCGGCGCTCGCGCGCCGCGCGCGCGAGTTCGACCTCGTGCACGTCCACATGCTCTGGGCGTTTCCCGGCATCGCCGCCGCGCGCGCCGCCGAGTGGGCGGGCGTTCCGTACGTGGTGTCTCCCCACGGCGCGCTCGACCCGTGGTCGCTCACCCAGTGGCCGCGGATGAAGCGGCTCTTCCTGCTCTTCGCGGAGGACCGCACGCTTCGACGCGCCGCGTTCCTGCACTTCACCGCGCCGAAGGAGCGAGAGGTCGCGCCGGAACGGTACCGCGCGCTCCCGGCGGAGATCGTCCCGAACGTCGTCGATCCGGAGCCGTTCGCGTCGCTCGGAGATCCTGCCCGCCGCGCGGCGAGCCAGGACATCCTCGTCCTCGGCCGCATCCACCCGATGAAGGGGTTCGATCTGCTCGTCCCCGCGATGCGGGAGGTGCGGCGCCGCGTCCCCGCTGCGCGGCTCGTCGTCGCCGGGCCCGACGAGGGCGGATACCGCGCGACGGTGGAGCGGCTCGCGCGGGAGGCCGGGGTCGCGGAGGCGATCCTGTTCACCGGTCACCTCGAGGCCGCGGCCCGCGCCCGCGTGCTGGAAGACGTCGCGATCCTCGCCATGCCTTCGTACCGGGAGAATTTCGGCCTCTCCGCGGCCGAGGCGATGGCATCGGGCCTCCCGGTCGTCGTCTCGGACAAGGTGAACATCTGCGACGACGTCGCCGCGTGCGGCGCCGGGCGCGTCGTGCCCCTCGACGTGGCTGCGCTCGCCGCGGCGCTCGCGGACCTTCTCGAGGATCCCGGGGGGAGGGCGCGCATGGGCGCCGCCGGGCGGGCGCTCGTCAGGGAGCACTACGCCCCCGGGCGCGTCGCGGCCGAGCTCCGTGCCGCGTACGAGCGGGCGGTGGCGGGGGAGGGGAGTTGACCCCCCCGCCGCGGCGCGTCGCGATCGTGGTCGTCACCTACAACTCGGTCCGCGACGTCGACGGGTGCTTCGGGAGCCTCGCCGCGGCTCGCCTGCACGGCGCCGAGGTGATCGCGATCGACAACGCGTCCACGGACGGCACCGCGGCCGCGATCCGCGACCGGCACCCCTGGGTCACGCTCGTCGAGACCGGCGCGAACCTCGGGTTCGCGGGCGGGAACGGGGTCGGGATCCGCCGCGCGCTCGCCGCCGGAGCCGAGTGGGTGTACCTCCTCAACCCCGACACCGACGTGGACCCTGCGTTCCTCGAGGAGGCGCTGGCGGTGGGCGATGCGGATCCGCGGGCGGCGGCGGTCCAGTCGCTCCTGCTCCTCCACCCGGACCGCGACCGCGTCAACACCGCAGGCAACGAGATCCACTTCCTCGGGTTCGGCTACTGCGGCTCCTACCGCGCGCCGCGCGCCGCGGTCGGGGACGACACGCGGGAGATCGCGTTTGCGTCGGGCGCGTCGGTCCTCCTCCGTGCCGCAGCGCTTCGCGAGGTCGGCGGGCTCGACGAGGCGCTGTTCATGTACCAGGAGGACCAAGATCTCGGGATCCGCCTGCGCCTCGCCGGCTGGCGCGCGCGCCTCGCGCCGCGCTCGCTCGTCTGGCACCACTACCGGTTCTCGCGGAACCCGCGGAAGTTCTTCTTCCTCGAGCGGAACCGCTACCTCGTCCTCGCGAAGAACCTCCGGGTCCGCTCGCTCGTCGTGCTCGCACCCTTCCTCGCCTGCGCGGAATTCGCGCTCCTCGCCCTCGCGCTGCGCGGAGGCTGGCTTCGCGAGAAGCTCCGCGCCGACGCGGCGCTCCTCTCGCCGGACCTCCGGGCGCACGTACGCGCCGAGCGCGCGAAGGTCCGCGCGCTCCGCCGGATCTCGGATCGAGACCTCGCGCGGTGGTTCACGCCCGCGCTCGTGTTCGAGGGGCTGGAGGGCGGCTGGCTGCCGGCGCTGCTGCGCGCCCCGATGGCCCTCGTCTGGCGCGTCTTGCGGCCGCTGCTCGGGTGACGGGCGGCGCTCCGCCAGCGCCGGTGCCCGCTCAACGGCGCGGAACGGGGGGCGCGCGCTCCGCCGAGCCTGCGTTCTTGCGCTCCGCCGACGCGCGCAGCTCCTCGATCTCCGCCCGGAGGAGCGCGCACTCCTGCGCGAGGCGTCGGACCCGCGAGGTGGTGCCCGAGGCCGCGATGGTCACGAAGAGCACGTTCACGGCGAGGTAGAGGAGCCCCGCCCCGAACAGCGCATTCGCGGGCACCTGGATCCCGAGGGCGTCCGCGCCCCACGCGAGCAGCGGCGGGTACGCGGTGACGGCGATCGCCGCGAGCGTCGTGAGGAGCCAGATCAGGCTGTCGCGGAGGTGCAGCTTCCGCGTGCGGATGAGCCAGAGGACCCACGCGCTGAAGACTCCCAGCACCGCGAGCGAGATGATCTGAATCTCGAAGGGGAGCAGGCGATCCGAGGGCATCAGGCGCTCCCGTCGTCCGCGAGGCGCTCGCCGCGCTGCGGGAGCAGCACGAGCGCGAGCGATACCTTGACGAGATAGTAGACGCTCCGGAGCATCGTGATCGAGGAGCGCCCGTGCTCCCGATCGTGCATGTGCACCGGAGCCTCGGCGAGCCGCAGCCCCGCGCGCCGCGCGAGCGCGATCGCCTCGGGCTCGGGGTAATCGGAGGGGTAGTAGCGGGCGAAGAGCGCGATGGCGGTCTTCCCCGCGGCACGGAACCCGCTCGTCGGGTCCGTGACGCGCGCGCCGCAGCGCAGGCGCAGGAACCAGGAGAGGTAGCGGATCCCCGCGCGGCGCACGAGCGTGGACTTGAAGCCGCCATTCGAGAGGAAGCGCGAGCCGACCACCACGTCCGCCCGGCCCGCCAGGATGGGGGCGAGCAGCGCGCCGAGGTCGGCGGGGTCGTGCTGGCCGTCGCCGTCGATCTGCACCGCCACGTCGTGTCCGTGCTCGAGCGCCCAGAGATACCCTGCCTGCACCGCGCCGCCGATCCCGAGGTTCATCGGGAGGCGAAGGACCGTCCAGCCGAGTGCCGCTGCGACCTGCGCCGTCTCGTCGGTGCTCCCGTCGTCGACGACGCAGACGTCGATGTCCGGCGCGTGGGCACGGAGCCGCTCGGCCAGGCGCGGCAGGCTCCGCGCCTCGTTGTGGGCCGGGACGATCGCGGCGATGCGCATCGAGGGAGCGAATCTAGCACAGGCGGGAACGCCTGCCGCGCGCAGGCGATCCCGCGTCGTTCATGGTCGCATCGCGACCGGCCGGGCGACCACGGGCTGACGCGCGGTCCAGGCGCCGAGCCGGCTGGCGGCGACCCGTACTGGCGCGGTAGCATCCTGCGCCCCGAACCGCACGCCGACGTCCTCGTCGTGCAGGTGGGGCGAGGGCGGAACGCGCGGAGATGAGATCGGATCGACCAAGCTCGCCACCGCTTCACCTCGCCGCGCTGGCAGTCGCTGCCGGGCTCGCGTTCTGGGTCTCCGGCTCGCTCGCGCTCTCGCCGCGGCCGCCTCACCGCGACGGTGTCGGCGACTTCGATCGCGCTCTCGTCCCCCTCCGCGACGCGCTCGGTCCCCGAGCGCGCATAGGGCTCTTGCTTCCCACGGAGGACGTGGCCCCCTGGTACCTCGTCCAGTATGCGCTCGCGCCGGCGACGGTCGTGCGGCTCCGCGCGGGGGACTGCGCGCCGGGCGGCCCCGCGACGGGCTGCCCGGGTGACGCGACCCACCTGCTCGTCGGATCGCCGACGGTGGAGGGGGCGGCCGCCTTCGGCTCGCCTTTGGGGTTCGTCCCGGTGGCCCGGTCTGCGGGGCTCGTCCTCCTCGCCCGGAGCGCCAGGTGACCGCGGCCCTCGCGCTCGTCGCAGGGCTCGTCGGACCGGCGGCCGCAGGGTGGGGAATCACGTGCTGGCTCGATCCCCCCGGAGACCGATCGGTTTCTGCGAACGCTGGTCGGCTCGCGACCGCGGTGCTGGTAGGGATAGGGCTGTCCTCGCTCATCGCGTTCGCTCACCTCCTCGCGGGAGGTTCGCTCGGCCCACGGTACGTCGCCGTCGACGCCGTGGCGCTCGTCGCGCTCGGCGGGGGAGCCTTCTGGGTCGGCCGCCGCGGCCCCCGGAGCTCCGCCACCGCTGCGAGCGCGGTGTCGTACGCGCAGGTGGCCGCCGCGGTCCTCGTCGTGATCGCGCTCGGGCTGTCGATCTGGACCTTCGCGACCGCCACCGCGGCGGCACCGCACGGCGAGTGGGACGCCTGGGCGATCTGGAACCAGCGTGCCCGGTTCCTCTTGCGCGCCGGCCCGGAGTGGCGTCGCGCGTTTGCGCCGGAGCTGACATGGAGCCACACCGGCTATCCCCTCCTCCTCCCGCTCGCGGTTGCCCGGCTATGGTGCTACGCCGGTGAGACGCCGCTCGCTCCGGCGGTGATCGCGGCGGCGTTCGCGTTCGCGGCCCCCGTGGCGCTCGGGGCGGCGGTGGCGCGCGCGGCGGGGAACCTCGCCGGCGCCGCCGCAGCGCTCGTGCTCCTCGCCACCGCCGGCTTCACGCTGCATGGCGCGTCCCAGTACGCCGACGTGCCGGTCGCGGCCCTGTTCGTCGCCGCGGTCGGCGCGCTGCTCCACGCCGGCGGCGTGGAGGGCGGCGCGCGTCTCCGGCACCTCGCGCTCGCGGGCCTCCTGCTCGGCCTCGGCGGCTGGACGAAGAACGAGGGGCTCGCGGCAGCGGCTTGCGCGGTGATTGCGTACGTCGCGCTCGGCTCGCGCGCCCAGGGCGCACGCGTGCTGCGCGATCTCGTTCCCATCTTCGCCGGCGCGGCGCTGCCGGGCGCCGCCTGGCTCGTGTTTCACTTGGCCCTAGTCCCTGAGATCGCGCGGGCCTTGACCACGCGCGGCGCGAGCGCCAGCGTGGCGCAGCAACTCGTGGACGCCGGTCGCTGGGACGTCGTCTTCTCGATGCTGTGGTCCGCGTTTCCAGGGAGCGAGCACCACGTGTCCGCGTTCGCGCTGGGGCTCGCCATCGCGCTGGGCGTTCGGCCGCGGGCGATGGCCCGGTCGGTACCGCTTCTCGCCGGCGTCCTCCTCCTGTGCTGCGACGTCCTCACGTACCTGGTCACGCCGCTGGATCTGCGCTGGCACCTCGGGACGAGCGCCTCGCGGGTGCTGCTCCAGGCGTGGCCGGTCCTGCTCCTCGGGCTGTTCGCGGCCTCCGCGCGCGCGCCCGCGGCTGCACCGCTGCGGCAGAGCGCGGCCGGCGCGGGCACCGCCGTCCGGGCCGCCGACGCGCGCTGACGTGCGCCGAGTCCGGAGGCTAAACGGGCGAGCACGATTCGCGATCACCAGAACCCCCGTTCGTGCTGAGCGTAGCGCCCGCATCAGCGGGCGCGGAGTCGAAGCACGCGCCTTGGAACGCTGGCGCCCTTCGACTTCGG
>Ga0137374_10002746_pt1 | contig 20680 bp, 7 predicted proteins | sample SagtaG_20_FD_104811 | JGI IMG/M metagenome (GOLD analysis project Ga0137374, IMG submission 104811) | Vadose zone soil microbial communities from Sagehorn Ranch, Mendocino, California, USA - Sage1_R_100_16 metaG | ecosystem: Environmental > Terrestrial > Soil > Vadose zone | place: USA... | reverse complement strand
CTCATCAATACACAACTTTCTGTTCCATACAATAGTGAATATTTCTGGCTTTGCGCTTTGGTGTTTATTATACTTACCAGTTTGCTTGCAGGAAGTTATCCTGCATTTTATTTATCCTCTTTCAAACCAATAAGCATATTTAAAAAACAATTCAAAAAAAGCCAGGCAACAGCATCGCCGCGAAAAGTGTTGGTAGTACTGCAGTTCACATTTGCCATCATACTTATTATATCCACCATCGTTATCCGTAACCAGGTAATCTATGCAGAAGACAGGGACAAAGGCTATGCAAACAATAATCTTATACAAGTAGATTTTGTCGGTGATGTTGACAAAAATTATTCTTTAATAAAACAAGAGCTGATCAATGGGGGCATTGCATCTTCTGTAACAAAAACTATGACCGGAATAGCCCATGATGGATATCATTCGTGGGGATTTAGATGGGCGAATGAAATTCCAAAGGACACGAATACAACGATCACTTTATTCAGCACTGACGCTGACCTTGTAAAAACTGCCGGTCTACATTTAATTGATGGAAGAGATATTGATATTAATAAATATCCTGCTGATAGTTTTTCTGTTGTTTTGAATGAAACCGCTGTAAGGTTGATGGGTTTTAAAAATCCTGTTGGGCAAATAATATTTACTCCTTTTGAAAATGTAAAATGGCGTGTAGTAGGTGTAGTAAAAGATTATGTTACAAGTTCACCTTATGAAGAAATACCGCCGATAGTAATTCTGGGACCGGGTGCATGGTTCAATACGATGCATATAAAATTTAACCCGGCACATTCCACTTCAAACAACCTTGCAAAAGCAGAACAGGTATTTAAAAAATACAATCCTGCTTATCCTTTCGATTACCAGTTTGTTGACCAGGAATATGCAAAGCAGTTCGATGACGAACAACGCACTAAAATAATGGCAGGACTATTTGCAGCATTAGCCATATTCATTTCATGTCTTGGTTTATTTGGTTTGTCTGCTTATGTAGCCGAAAGCAGGGTGAAAGAAATTGGTGTACGAAAAGTATTAGGTGCATCCGTTTTAAACATCGCGAAATTGTTATCATTTGATTTTGTAAGGCTGGTGATTGTGTCAATCATTATCGCCACACCTGTTGCATGGTACGCCATGAACAAATGGCTGCAGGATTATACTTATAGAATAAATATTGATTGGGGAATATTTTTAATTGCAGGATTATTAGCGATTATAATTGCGCTGCTAACAGTGAGCTATCAATCAATAAAAGCTGCAGTGGCAAACCCTGTGAATAGTTTGAGAACGGAATGAGGAGTTTACAGTTTGTCCACAGGACTCTGCTAGTAGTTTTCAGTTTGTAGTTGAGCATTGAAAATTGAATATTGAGTGTTGAATATTGAGTGTTGAATATTGAGTGTTGAATATTTTATGAATTAAACTAAAGAATATGAATTGATCGTCCCTTGCGATGAATAGAGTTATACAAATGATCTAATATTACTCTAACAGATAAACAAATAGATTTCATACTGGTTTTCATCTCTCTTTAAGAAGAGACCAGGGGTAATGTTGTACGCCATCGTACAAAAGGTGTTCGTTTTCGTACACCTTTTTTTATAATAGTATTCTAAAAGCCTTATCTCCAAAGAGTTTCAACATTGGCACACACGTTGGAACAAATTACTAAGGAACTATAAGTGTGCTTATGCAGGTAAGGAATGCTAAAGTGAAGAAGAATTATTTATTGTTTGTTGAATTACTGTATTAACAATAAGTTTTCAATCAATAACGTGAAGGTCGTAAACCGTGAATGTGATCAGATAAATCAGACATCATAAAATCATACATCAGAAATTATCTCTCATGTTTAAAAATTATTTCAAAACTGCATGGCGGAACCTGGTAAAAAACAGGTTCTATACAATCATCAATATAAGTGGTCTTGCTGTTGGTTTGGCAGTGGGCATATTGATACTGCTTTGGGTGCAGGATGAATTTAGCTTTGACAGTTTTCACAGCAATGCGCCAAATATTTACAGGATTGAGAACATGGTTGGAACCGGCAGCAGCAGGCAGTTGTGGACTTCCACCGCTTCTGCAATTGGTGTGCCTGCAAAGAAAAATATTCCCGGTGTAAAAGATGAAGTTCGTATTTCATACAATGGTTATTATGGCTTGTATAAATATGCCGATAAAATTTTTACTGAACAGAATAATTTTTTTACAGATCCATCTTTCTTTTCAGTGTTTGATTTTAAAATAATAAAAGGTAATGCCGCCAATCCTTTCCCTGAATATAATTCTGTTGTGCTAACAGAAACCACCGCAAAAAAATATTTTGGTAATGAAAATGCAATAGGCAAAGTCATTACTGCAGATGATAAGTTTAATTTTAAAGTGAGCGGTATTATAAAGGATTTTCCAAAGAACTCAAGCATACAGGGGAATATGTTTTTTTCAATGAACCTGCTGGAAAAAAATATGTACACGGGAAACACTGAAGGCAGGAACCTTTCAAATGATTTTATACAATATAATTACAATACTTATCTTTTATTAGAGCCTGGTTTTTCATTAAGTAGTTTACCAAATAAATTAAGACAATTACATCTTGCAGTTAAAGCAGATGATACAGACATCGGCTATGTATTGTTGCCACTCGAAAAAATACATCTCTACAGAGCAGACGGAAGCGACGGTGGTTTGGCAACTGTAAGAATGTTTATCATCATTGCTATTCTCATTTTAGTTATCGCATGTATCAATTATGTGAATCTTTCTACTGCACGTTCTATGCTTCGTGCAAAAGAAGTAAGCCTTCGTAAAATTGTTGGGGCGGCAAGGCTGCAGTTGTTTATGCAGTTCATTATAGAAACAGCATTGCTGTTTGTTTTTGCAACAGTAATTGCATTGATACTTGTTTATATCTTAATGCCTCTCTTCAATCAAGTCTCCGGTAAAGAACTGGTGGTAAATTTTACAGATTATCATATCTGGCAAGTTATATTGCTCACCATTCTTGGTACACTGATTATATCAAGTATCTATCCTGCCTTACTGCTTTCTTCATTCGAACCACTTAAAGCATTGAAAGGAAAAATTTCTGCGAAGATCAGCGATGCATTATTCAGAAAAGTTTTGGTAGTAATACAGTTTGCATTTTCAGTGATATTAATTACAGGCACAATTATTATAGGCAATCAATTATCCTATATACGTTCAAAACAACTGGGCTATGATAAAGATCATGTGCTGTCTTTTAATATGATCAACATGAGCCAGCATTTCGATGCCGTAAAAGCAGACCTCATGAAACAACCAGGCATATCAAATGTTACTTATGCCAGTATGAATATTGTGAATTACGGCGGAGAAACAGGCAATAATTCATGGGACGGAAAACTACCTGGAGAAACCTTAATGCTCAGCCCTATGAATGTGGATAAAGATTTTCTTTCCTTCTTTAAAATGCAGATGGTACAAGGTAATTTCTTTACAGGTTCCGTTGCTGATTCAACTCATTTTATATTAAATGAAACTGCTGTAAAAGCAGCACGTCTTAAAGATCCTGTTGGAAAAAAATTCAGGCTTCAACAAACAGAAGGAACGATCATTGGCGTAGTAAAAGATTTTCATTTTACTTCCATGCGGCAAAAGATACAGCCTGCAATATTTTATTATCGCCCCGGTGATTATGGACAGCTCTATATAAAAACAACAGGCAAAGATGCGCCGAAAGCAATTGCTGCTGCAGAAAAAGAGTGGAAAAAATACAATGCCGGTTTTCCTTTTGATTATGCATTTCTTGATGATACTTATAACAGCATGTATAAGGTGGAAGAGCGTACAGGATTGCTCTTTAATATTTTTTCAGCAATCGCCATTTTTATTTCCTGTCTTGGTTTATTTGGTCTTGCAGCATACACTGCGCAAATACGTACACGCGAAATAGGTGTGCGCAAAGTGCTGGGCGCAAGTGTTACAGGTATTATACAATTGCTCGCTGTTGATTTTGTCAAACTGGTTATAATAGCTATTATTATTGCAGTTCCCGTATCGTGGTATGTAATGAATAAATGGCTGCATGATTTTGCTTATAAAATAAATATTGGCTGGACAGTATTTGTCATTGCAGGTTTCATCGCCATTCTGATTGCAGTGCTGACCATCAGTTTTCAATCAATCAAAGCAGCGATTGCAAATCCTGTAAAATCTTTACGAACTGAATGAAGATGGTGAGTGGTCAATGGTGAATGAAGCGAATATTTTTTATGAGCCAAACTGTAGAATAAAAAATTGCTCGTCTCTTGCGTCGCACACTTCAACTGCTACAATTCTGTTGAACAAGTTACGAGCGTCGAAGTAAGTGAGCCTCCGAGGTTTCGGAACGGGTAAGGCGAAGACAACAAGGAACAAAAGAATATCTAAAACTTATTTTTCATTACTTAATAATTCAGCCATGCTCAAAAATTATTTTAAAATAGTAATGCGCAATTTGTGGCGCTATAAAACTTATACATTGATCAATATGATCGGTTTGGGAATTGGCATTGCTGCAATGGTATGGGCATTTCAAAACTATCGGTTTAGTTTTAGCTTCGATAATTTTCATCCCGACAGAGATAACGTTTACAGAGCCCTGACTTATAAAGAAGGCGCGGAGGGAATTAAGGGGATATTTCCAATGCCACTGGTAGCAGCGGCACAAAATGATTTTCCCGGTATTGAAAAAGCAGTACGTTATGATAGCCGCGGGATGAATATAAAGGCAGCACAGAGTGAACCATTTACCGAACAAGTTTATTTTACAGACCCCGCATTTTTCAGTTTATTCAATTTCCCTTTGATAAAGGGAACGAATAATATTGCCGATCTGAATGCAGTTTTACTGACTGAATCAATGGCAAAAAAATATTTTGGCAGTCAAAACCCTCTTGGAAAAACTTTACTTTTTTATGCAGGCGAATCTTATGCAAAACCACTTACGGTAAAAGGTGTATTGAAAGATATACCGATGAATTCTACCATTCGCTTTGGTATTCTTACAAATTTTGAAAATCAACTGAAACCTGACGGAAGTAAAATTCTTCCCGATGACTGGTCATGGTTTGTTGATGCTGCCTTTTTTAAAATCCCTAATCAAACGGACGTAAATGCACTTGCTGAAAAGTTAAAGAAATATGTGCCTCTGCAAAATAAAGCGAGAGAAGACTGGAAAGCATCTGGTTTTAGCCTTATCTCACTCAGAGAACACGCAATTAAAAGTGATTACATTGATTCAAATGGACTTTATGACCGTCCTGAAGATTCTGCTGCGTATGGTCCGGTAGTGCTTGCTTTTCTTATCTTTCTTTCGGCTTGTCTTAATTTTTCAAATACCACCGTTGCCAGATCAAACAGAAGGTTAAAAGAAATTGGAATGCGGAAAGTAATGGGCAGCACTTTTGGTCAACTAATCGCTCAAATGCTTTTGGAATGCGCAGTAATTGTAACAGTGGCAATTGCATTATCTATACTATTTAATCAATGGTGGCTTCCTTTTTTCAACAGCATGTTCAATGGTGTTCATGTGGAAGCAAATTATCTGCACGATTCTTCATTGTTGATATTTCTAACCGTAATGCTGATAGTTACCTCGTTACTTGCAGGTGGCTATCCGGCGTTTTACATAAGTCGTTTCAATCCATCAAGTATATTTCGCGGTAACGTAAAGTTTGGCGGTTCCAATTTATTTTCAAGACTAATGCTGGGGTTGCAGCTTTCAATAGCGATCATCACTGCAATAGCAGGAATTGCTTTTGCGAAGAACGCCGAATTTCAACGAACCTATAATTATGGATACAACCTTGAAAATATAATGGGTGTATCATTTGACAATGAAAAAAAATTTATCGCTCTAAAAAATGAAGTGGAAAAAATACCGGAAGTCACGAGTGTTGCAGGTACAAGGCATCATATAGGATATGGCTACCGTAATGCAATTGCCGAATCACAGGGAATAAAAAAAGAGATCAACTATTTAGAAACGGGAAGAGATTATTTAAAAGTGATGAACCTGAAGTCAATCGAAGGAAGATCATTTGATACGCAAATGGAATCAGATTATGAAAATGCTTTAATGATTAATCAAAAGATGGCAGCAATGTATGGCTGGACAGACAAAGAAGCATTGGGTAAGCAAATACACATTGATTCTGTTAATTACTCTGTTATAGGTGTGCTGAAAGATTTTCATAGTAGTGAATTGTTTGATCCTCTCGAGCCTGCAGCAATGAAGCTTGCAAAAGAAGATCGCTTTCAATTTCTTATTATACAAACGCGTCCACAGGATTTAACTACTGTATTTACTAAAACAAAAAAAGCATGGACAAAACTTTTTCCTTTAATTCCCTTCAATGGATTTTATCAAAATGAAATTACTGCTGAAGGGTATCGCGTAAACAACAGTATTGCTCAAATATTTTTTTGGTTTGCCATTGTATCTATATTATTAACTGCTACAGGGTTATTTGCACTGGTGTCTCTTACCGTGCTGAAAAAAATGAGAGAGTTCGCACTACGAAAAGTTGTAGGAGCAACGCCAAGGCATATTCTTATACTCGTTAACAAAGGCTACTTCTGGATATTTCTTATTTCTGCTGTTCTCGGGTGTTATGGTGGATGGTCATTGACGAAGCTTTTGCTTGATATGATATTCAAGATAAATGCTGGTGTAGACACATCAACATTAACGGCTTCTGTTGCAGCATTATTTATTATAACAGCGATAACAACCGGAATAAAAGTATGGCAGGTAATAAAAACCAATCCGGTGCAATTGCTGAGAACTGAATAATGTGCCTGGTGGATGGTGAATGGGCGATACGAAATACGCACGAAGCAATATACAAGCAATAGAATGATAAATAAAAGATCAGCAATCACAAATCATACAACTTAAAACTATTTCTATGTTTAAAAATTATTTCAAAACTACCTTGCATAATCTTTGGAAAAATAAAACCTACAGCTTCCTCAACATCTTTGGTTTGGCTATCGGCATCGCATGTGCAGCGCTGATCTTTTTATGGGTAGAAGATGAACTGAACTGGGATAATTTTAATACAAAAAAAGACCGGTTGTATTATTTGCGGGAGAATCAAAAATACGATACCTATACCGCAACCTTTAGTTCAACACCGGGTGTAATGGCGCCGGTTATGCAGGCAGAAATACCGGGCATTGCAAATACTTGTCGTACATCAGAAGGTGACATGTCGTTTCTCTTTAACATTGGTGACAAATCTGTTTATGCCTCGGGCAAATATGCAGAACCTTCTTTGTTCAGCATGTTCACATTGCCATTTGTACAAGGCAACGCAAAGACTGCTTTCACTCAATTGTATTCTCTTGTAATTACAGAAAAAACAGCAAAGAAATTTTTTGGCACTGATAAAAATGTTATCGGTAAAACAGTGCGCATGGATAACAAACAGGATTACGTAGTTACCGGCGTTTTAAAAGACATACCCGAAAATTCCAGCATGCAGTTTGAATGGGTTGCACCTTTTGAAATATGGTTTAAGCAAAGTGAATGGTTACACCATTGGGGAAATAATTCGCTTAGCACTTATGTTGAGTTGAAACCCCGCGTAAATCCTGCCTCTGTAAATAAGCTGCTGTATAATTTCATTCAAAAAAGAGAACCTTCTTCTATTGCCCGGCCATTTTTATTCAGTATGAACGACTGGCATTTGTATGACGATTTTGAGAACGGAAAACAAACCGGTGGCGGACAAATAGAGTATGTTCGTTTATTTTCGATTATTGCGTGGATCATTTTATTTATTGCCTGTATCAACTTTATGAACCTTGCTACTGCACGCAGTGAAAAACGTGCAAGAGAAGTCGGCGTAAGAAAAGTATTGGGCGCAGGTAAAAAAAGATTGGTTACACAATTTATTGGTGAAGCATTATTCATGGCATTGCTTGCAGCAATTGGCGCTGTTGTTATTATGTCACTTGCATTATCTGCATTCAGTACACTCGTACAAAAAAATCTTTCTCTTGGTTTGAATAACCCGCTTCACATTACTGCGTTATTGCTTATTACTTTCATCTGCGGCCTGGTTGCGGGAAGTTATCCTTCATTATACTTATCATCGTTCAATCCTGTTTTTGTTTTAAAAGGATTAAAATTAAAAACAGGCAGTGCTGCCTTTATCCGCAAAGGCTTGGTGATACTGCAGTTTAGCATTTCCATTGTTCTTATTGTAAGTACAATTATTGTTTACCGGCAGATACAACATGTAAAAAGCAGAGATCTTGGATTTAATAAAAACAATTTACTCTCAACCGATGTTGTAGGAGATGTAGCTAAAAATTATTCTTCAATAAAACAGGATCTTTTAAATGCCAGAGTTGTTGAAAACCTTGCCTTGTCTGATCACACAACTATTTATGGTGGCAATAATACTTCGGGACTTACGTGGCAAGGCAAATCACCCAGTGCTCAAATTTTGATTTCAACAAGATATGTTACTCCTGAATTTATGAACACTACAGGACTTAAAGTTTTGGAAGGACGCGATTTTCAGTTAAACGATACAAACTATAATAAAACGTACAATGTAATTATCACACAGTCTTTTGAAAAATTAATGGGAAAGGAAAGTGCAGTTGGTAAAATAATACGATATGAAGGTGATACAAGCGGCACTACTGCCACTGTTGTAGGGGTGGTGAATGATTATGTGTATGGCAACATGTACACAAAATCAGATCCTGTAATGTTTATATGCACTACGCCGCAAAATACCACATTGATGTACATACGTCTTAAGCAACAGGCTGAAACACAACAGGCACTCACAAAAATTGAAGCGGTAATGAAAAAAGATAACCCTGCTTATCCGTTCAATTATGTTTTTGTGGATGATCAGTTCAATAAAATGTTTACAAATGAAATGCTGATAAGCAAATTATCACAGGTGTTTGCTGCACTTGCAATTATCATTTCGTGTTTGGGTTTGTTTGGACTTGCAGCATACACAGCAGAACGTCGCACAAAAGAAATTGGCATTCGAAAAGTGCTTGGAGCAAGCGTTTCGGGCATCGCCGGTTTGTTGTCAAAAGACTTTATGAAGTTGGTCTTGATTGCTTCTGTTATCGCTTTTCCCGTTGCCTGGTGGGCAATGCATAACTGGTTGCAGAATTATCAATACCGCATTGAAATAAGCTGGTGGATATTTATTACAGCGGGTGTAGTCGCCCTATTAATCGCATTGATCACGATCAGCTTCCAGGCAATAAAAGCAGCGATGGCAAATCCGGTGAAGAATTTAAGAACGGAATGAATGTGCAAATGTGGAAATGTGCAATGTGCAAATCAAAGAAGAAGAAAGTTTTTATGAGTTGGACTGAAGAATATGAATGAAGCTTTCGTTGCGTCGCACTCTTGTACATGTTGTTCGTTGCTCAACAAAGTTCAGAACGTTGAAGTGAGTGACACAACGGGAGATGAGCGGAAATACAAAGCTTGAAACATAAAACTTCGAACATAAAATTTAAACTTAATAGTTATGTTCAAAATTTTTTTCATCGTTGCATGGCGCAATCTTATTAAAAACAAAATCACTACCATCCTGAATGTTGCAGGTCTTGCGATTGGAGTTGCTGTTTGTTTATTTATCAGTGTATGGTTACAACGCGAATTAAGTTTTGACGATTTTCATCCCAATGCTGACAATATTTTCCGCATAACAAATACTTTCAAAAGTGAAAGTGAAACATTTTCCCAGGCGCCTTCGGGTATTGCTTTGGGTGCACAGTTGCCCAAACAATTATCTTCCCTGAAATCTGCCTGCAGGGTATTCAGTTTTGAGTATAAGTTCAGGGCAGGCAACAACCAATTTTTTGAACTTCACACTTTCGTTGTTGACTCAAATTTTTTCAGCTTCTTCGGATTTCATTTACAACAGGGACAACCAACACAGGCGCTTAGTTCCCCTCATCAAATTGTTCTCTCTGCAAAAACAGCAATAAAATATTTTGGCAGTACACAAGGAGTCATTGGTAAAACAATGATGATGGATGACCAGCCTATGACGGTTGCAGGTGTTGCAGAAAATCCTCCCGCCAATTCACATCTTCAGTTCGATATTGTAATCCCTTATAGCAATTTCAGAAGCTGGGCTATTGCAAACTGGAAGCAAGATCCCGATGAGCAGTGGGTTGGTGGCTGGCCTTATACTTATGTGCAATTAACAGATCCCCGAAAGTTGAAAGAAGTTGAAAAGCAAGTAAACAATGTGGTAGCTAAGTTTTCGGAGAAAGACTGGAAAGAAAATAAAATGTCGTACCAATATTTTCTTCAGCCTGTTCGTGACATTCATTTAAAATCTCATCTGAGATACGATGCTGCGAACAACGGGAGTCTTTCTACAGTAAATATTTTTTCTATTGTCGGAATAATTGTTTTGCTGCTTGCATGTATCAACTATATCAATCTTACAACGGCAGGCGCAATTAAAAGAGCAAAAGAAACTTCTGTAAGAAAAGTAGTGGGTGCTACCAAATTGCAATTAGTAAGACAATTTTTTCTTGAAACATTCATTATATGTGCGCTTGCAGTGATGTTAGGTGTTTTAATATTTAAAACAATATTACCTGCATTTTCCACATGGATCGGTCAACCTTACCTCTTCCCTGTAACACTTGAAAATGTTTTGATCATTTTCGCATTCATCATTTTTATTTCTGGTGTTGCAGGAATTTATCCCGCAATGATCTTATCGTCTTTTAATCCTGCTATTTCATTAAAAGGAAATTTTTCGCAAAGTAAACGGGGAAATATCATCAGGAAAAGTCTTGTCGTATTTCAGTTTACTATAACCATTGCATTGGTCGCTTCTATTTTGATCATCAACCAGCAAATGAATTTCGTCAGGAACAAATCTCTCGGTTTTAACGGCAATGCTGTTCTTGAAGTTAATTTCAACGGCGACCAAAATGTTATTCAACACTATGCTTCTGTGCGAAATGAATTACTGAAAAGTCCTTATATCCTTAATGTCACCAAACACAACGCAAACATTGTGGGTGGTTTGGGGAATGGATGGACAACTACTCAAAATTCAAAAGGGGAAGAAGTTTCAACAAGTATTTATCGTTTATCTGTTGATGCTGATTATTTCGATACGTATGGAATGCAACTTGCTGCCGGCAGGTTCTTCTCAAAAGATATTCCTACCGATACTTTAAAATCAGTTTTGATCAATGAAGCAGCGGTAAAAACGTTTGGCTGGCAAAAACCTGAGAATGCGCTTGGAAAACCATTTGGAAAAGGAGATGATACAAGATATGTGATTGGCATAGTTAAAGATTTCAATTTTGAAAGCCTTCACAAACCTGTCGATGCATTACTAATCGGCTATGCAAAAGGCGGCAACAGCAACAGCATATCTTTAAAAATTGATGCTTCACATATTCATGAGGCAATTAACCATCTTATGAAAACGTGGAAAGATGTTGTTCTGGAAGTGCCTTTACAATATTCTTTTATTGATGAAAGAATTGCAGAGCAGTATGGCAGCGAACAAAAAATGGAAGGCATTTTTTATGGCTTCTCCGGTTTATCATTGCTCATTGCCTGTCTTGGTTTATTTGGTTTATCAACCTTTATCGTAGAACGCAAAATAAAAGAGATAGGCATTCGAAAAGTGCTTGGTGCAAGCGTTCCGGGAATTGTAAGCCTTCTCTCAAAAGATTTCTTAAAGCTGGTTTTGCTATCAATGTTAATTGCTTCACCGCTTGCATGGTATTTCATGAACAAATGGCTGCAGGATTTTGCTTATCGCATTCACATCAGTTGGTCGGTGTTTGTTGCGGCAGGCATTATCGCACTTTTGATTGCGTTGATCACTGTAAGCATACAATCAATAAAAGCAGCGATGGCAAACCCGGTGAAGAATTTGAGAACGGAATGAAGAAGGTGAATGGTCAATGATGAGTGGTGAATAAAAAAATCAACAAAATCTTTTAATCATATAAATCCCCGACAATGTTTAAAAATTATTTCAAAACCGCATTCAGAAATTTTAAGCGCAATAAAAGTTATACGCTTATCAATACATTGGGCCTGGCTGTAGGAATTGCAGCCTGCTTTCTTATTTTTTTGGTGGTGCAATTTGAAAGCAGCTTCGATAATTTTCATCGGAAGAAAAACAGCATTTATCGTGTAGGTACAGAATTTCATAACGAGGATGGAGTAGGTTATTCTTCAGGTATTGCTTTTCCTGTTGCAACAGCTTTGCGTTTGGATTTTCCGCAGATAAAAGAAGTGGCTTCAATTTATCAACAGGGCGGACAAATAACTGTTGAAGATGGAACGACTAAACAGAAAAAATTACAGGAAGATAATTTTTATTATGCGGAGCCACAGTTCTTCAACATATTCAATTTTCCATTTCTTGCAGGTAATGCAAAATCTGCATTGAGCGACCCGAACAGTGCAGTGCTTACACAAGCAACGGCAGAAAAATATTTCGGTAATTGGAGAAATGCGCTTGGCAAAACAATCATGTATCAAAATAAAACCCTTTATACAGTAAGAGGCATTCTAAAAAATATTCCACACAATTCTGATTTTCCGTTAAGTGTTGTGGTCGCTTATTCTGCTCTTCAAAACACTAACGTAAAGAACAATTTAAGCGATTGGGTAAGTACGTATAGTGAGGCTTATACATTCGTTGTGTTGCCGCCAGATTTGCCTGTAAATAAATTTAATGCTGAACTAAAAGCTTTTGCGAAAAAACATAAACCTGCAGAATATGCAAATGATGTTTTCATCGCGCAGCCTTTATCTGAAATTCATTACGACGAAAGATTCGGAAATTTTAATGGACATACGTTTAGTCATTCACTTATAAAGGTATTATCATTAATAGGAATTTTTCTTATCGTGATTGCATGTGTAAACTTCATAAACCTTGCAACGGCACAAGCTGTGAATCGCTCAAAAGAAGTGGGTGTAAGAAAAGTTTTAGGAAGCAATCGTAAGCAACTTGTTATGCAGTTTTTAGGTGAAACTGCGCTGATAGTTTTTATCGCGTTAATACTTGCAATTGGCATTACTGCATTCACTTTACCTTTTTTAAACAAATTGCTTAATATGCAAATGACAATGAGTTTCATTGCAAACCCCATATTGATATTATTTATTCTTGCAACAGGAATCATCGTCACACTTCTCTCAGGCATTTATCCTGCTATTATTTTATCAGGCTTTAACCCAATCACCGCTTTAAAAAGTAAGATAACTGCTAAAATGGTTGGCGGCATTTCCTTGAGAAGAACATTGGTTGTTTTACAATTTGTGATAGCACAGGTTTTAATCATCGGCATGTTTGTCGTAGTTAGCCAAATGAATTTTTTCAGAAACGCATCACTTGGTTTTGATAAAACTGCTATCATCAATGTTCCTGTTCCGGGTGACAGCATTAGTCGCACAAAAATTGATTATATGCGAAACCAATTGCTTCCAAACCCCAACATAAAAAATGTAAGCTTCAGCTTTGCAAGTCCGTCTTCACAAGGCGGCTGGAGAAGTGATTTTAAATACAATCATTCAAATAAAAGCACTGACTTCAACGCGAATTTAAAATGGGCTGACCCTGATTATTTCAAAACATACAATCTTCAATTTGTTGCAGGCAGACCTTATTATCCAAGCGATACGGTTCGGGAGTTTGTAGTGAATGAAACGCTGTTGAGAAAATTAGGTGTTACAAATCCGAAAGACGCTATTGGTAAACAAATTGATTTTTGGGACGGCAAAAAAGTTGGAAATATAGTAGGTGTAATAAAAGATTTCAATTCTTATTCTTTGCGTGAACCCATGGCTCCTGTTGTGTTGAGCACATGGAAAAATTTTTATCAAACCATCAACATAAAAATAAAACCCGGTGCAGAAAAAACTGTGTTGTCTTATGTTGAGAAATTATGGACGAGCCAGTTTCCTGACTATGCTTATGATTATAAATTTCTTGACCAAACAATAGAAAATTTTTATAAACAGGAAAATGAGCTTTCGCAATTATATAAAGTTTTTGCAGGCATCGCGATTTTTATCAGTTGTCTTGGTTTGTATGGATTGGTTTCTTTTATGGCTGCTCAGCGCACAAAAGAAGTAGGCATTCGCAAAGTGCTCGGCGCATCTGCACGCAACATTATTTATTTATTATCGAAAGAATTTACGGTACTCATCATTATTGCATTTGTAATTTCTGCGCCAATAGCCTGGTATGTTATGTATCAATGGCTGCAGAATTATACGTACAGAATTCCATTAACCGCTTCCATATTTATACTTGCAATTGTTAGTTCTGTTGTTATTGCATGGATAACGGTTGCGCATCGTGCAATAAAAGCAGCAATGGCAAATCCGGCGAAGAGTTTGAGAACGGAATAATTTTTTCGTTAGACATGAAACGTCAAACGTGAGAAAGAAAAAACTTTTATCCACAGGAATCCCTTCGGGATGAGCCGAACTGAAGAATATGAATGAGCTTTCGTTGCGTCGCACTTGTACGCTTTGTTCATTAATGATCTAAACAATGAAGTCAGTCCACGACACGTCGAGATAGATGACACAACGGAAGATGAGAAAAAAAACAAAAAGCTGCGTGTACGAAAAATATTACCTAAATACGTACAACATAAAACTACTTTATGCTAAAGAACTATTTCAAAATTGCATTCAGAAACCTTTGGAAAAATAAGAGTTTTTCTGCCATCAATATTGCAGGGCTGGCATTGGGCATTGCTACCTGCATAATTATTATGATGTATGTGAACAATGAACTTAGTTACGACCGCTATAATGAAAAAGCAGACCGTATAGTAACGGTTTATTTCCAGGGAAATGTGCAGGGACAAAAGATGAATGAGGCTTCTGTAATGCCACCGGTTGCGCAAACGTTGAAAAAAGATTATCCTGAAGTGGAGGCTGCTACCCGGCTGCGTGATTATGGAATACCAAAGGTGGTAATAGGTAACAAATCTTTTAAAGAAGATGCTTTTGCATATGTTGATTCTAATTTCTTTCAGGTATTTACGCTACCGCTGATAAAAGGTGACGCCAAAACTGCTTTGCTTGAACCGAATACAATTGTTATTACAAAAGAAGCGGCGCATAAATACTTTGGCAATGGAAATCCGGTAGGTAAAATAATCAGTTTGAAAGATGACAAAAACACTGCGTATAAAGTAACTGGGTTGATTGATAAAGTTCCGGTTAATTCAAATTTTCATTTTGATTTGTTTGCTTCTATGGCAAGTTTGCCGGAATCGAAAGAGCCTACCTGGATGAGTTCAAATTTTTTTACTTATCTGCTACTGGTTAAGGATTATGATTATAAAAAACTGGAAGCGAAATTATCGGAGGTTGTTCAAAAATATATGGCGCCCCAAATGTTGAAGGCTATAGGCATGTCGCTGGCTGATTTCAGAAAGCAGGGAAATGATATCAGCTTTCATCTTGAGCCCATCACTGCCATACATCTTGACCCTGATTTCCCCAATCATCTCAGCACGCCCGGAGATATACATACAGTTTACATTTTCGGCGCTATTGCAGCTTTTATGCTGCTGATTGCCTGTATAAATTTTATGAATCTCTCTACGGCAGGTGCCTCTAAGCGTGCAAAAGAAATCGGTGTGCATAAAGTATTAGGCGCAATAAAGTCGCAGCTTATAAAGCAATTTCTTCTTGAAGCCATTATCATTTCAGCCATTGCATCATTGATTGCAATTGGCTTAATATACCAGGCTTTGCCTGTGTTTTACCAATTAACTGGTGTGAAGCTGAACCTGTCATTTTCTGAATATCCATTGTTGCTGCCGGGTTTGCTTGTATTTGTTTTATTTACAGGTATTGTTGCCGGCAGTTATCCTGCTTTTTATCTTTCTTCTTTCAAGCCCGTAGCTGTTTTAAAAGGAAAATTTATTTCAGGTAAAAGCAGTATTAATTTAAGAAGCGGGCTGATAGTATTTCAATTTTTTATTTCTATTCTTCTTATTGTAAGTACAACGGTTGTTTTTAAACAATTGTACTTTATGAAACATACAGATGTAGGCTACAATAAAGACCAGGTGATGATTATTCAGGATACATGGATGCTTGGCAAAAACCAGAATTATTTTTATGACCAGTTGCATAAAGATCCCCGTATAGCAAGCGTAAGCATGTCAGGTTATATACCTGCAGGTCCAAGCGATAACAATAACTTTTTTGTATCTCCCATGCAAAGCCCGGATAAGCTGATAAAAACACTGCGTTACGATGTGGATGAAAACTACATTGCAACACTCGGTATTCAAATGCAGACAGGCAGAAATTTTTCCAAAGAATTTGCTACTGATTCATCCGCAGTTATCCTGAATGAAACCGCTGCCAGCGCATTTGGCTGGGGTGATAAAGCAGTGGGTCATTACATTATGCATGAAGATCACGGAAAGAAATCTACATACCAGGTTGCAGGCGTGGTGAAAGATTTCAATTTCAGGTCGCTTCATGAAGGCATTTCTCCATTGGTGATGAGGTTTGCACCAAATCCTTCTGTATTAATTGTAAAATTAAAAACGAAAGATGCATCAGCTTTAATCTCAACGCTGTCAAAGCTATGGGCGGCATCCGGCGCAGAAGATGCGATGCCTTATTCTTTTTTAGATGACCGTTTCAACAATACTTATAAAGCAGAACAAAAAGCAGGAACCATACTGGCCATTTTTGCCTGTCTTACCATTTTCGTTGCCTGTCTTGGTTTATTTGGTCTTGCCATGTTTACAGCGCAGCAACGTACCAGGGAAATTGGTATCCGCAAAGTGCTTGGCGCCAGTGTAATGCAGGTATCCAATATGCTTTCAAAAGAGTTTTTAAAACTCGTATTCATTGCCTGTTTTATTGCCTTCCCATTGTCGTACTGGGCAATGACCAAATGGCTGCAGGATTTTGCCTACAGAACGGATATAAGCTGGTGGATATTTTTTATAGCAGGCACTTCGGCAATTATGATTGCATTGATAACAGTAAGTTTCCAGGCAATAAAAGCTGCAATTGCAAATCCTGTGAAGAGTTTAAGAACGGAATAAAGCCCCTATCCCCTAAAGGGGGACAAGGGTTTTTTGTAAAATAAATTTAGTAACTAAAAAAATTGCTCCCCTTCAGGGGGTGGGGGCTTATGTTTAAGAACTATTTCAAAATTGCATGGCGTAATCTTATTAAAAACAAGGTGTATTCTATAATCAATATTCTTGGTCTTGCCGCAGGCATGGCCGTAGCAATGCTGATAGCATTATGGATTTGGGATGAGGTTACTTTCGATAACTATCACACCAATCACAAACAACTGGCGCAGGTAATGACAACATTCTTTGATGATAAGAATGAAGCTAATACAGGCCAGGCTGTTGCCATACCGATAGGAAATGAGTTGAGAACAAAATATGCCAGCGATTTTAAAAATGTTTCAATGGCATCCTGGAATTACGGGCATGTATTGGCTGTAGGAGAAAAAAAAATCAATGGCAGCGGCATGTGGGTCGAATCAAACTTTCCTTCGATGTTCTCATTAAGAATCCTGGAAGGAAATATTAATGCACTAAACGATCCTTCGTCTGTTTTATTAAGTGCTTCCATTGCAAAAGCATTGTTTGGGAATGCAAACCCAGTTAATAAAACTGTAAAGCTTGATAATAAAGAATATTTTAAAGTAGCTGGTGTTTTTGAAGATCTTCCGCACAACACAACCTTGTATGATATGAAATTGTTGCTGCCGTGGAAGAAATATATAACTACTGAAAACTGGTTGAAAGATGCACAAACACAATGGAATAACCACTCTTTTCAGGCTTTTGTACAGGTAAATGAAAACGGAAATATTAACAAGATTTCAAATAAAGCAAAAAACGCCGCAATGGTTCATAAAAATGCAGCTACTGAAGGTAAAGAAGAATTGTTGTTGCATCCGATGGATAAATGGCGTTTATACAGCGATTTTAAAAATGGCAAAGCAACAGGTGGTCGCATTCAGTTTATATGGTTGTTCACTATTATCGGCGTGTTTGTATTGCTGCTTGCATGCATCAACTTTACGAATCTTTCTACTGCACGCAGCGAAAAAAGAGCAAAAGAAGTAGGCATACGTAAAACAGTTGGCTCTTTAAAAACGCAACTGATCGGCCAGTTCTTAAGTGAGTCAGCATTGGTTGCACTCGTCTCTTTCATTTTGTCTTTACTACTCGTGATTTCATTAATGCCGATGTTTAATAAACTGGCTGATAAAAACATGCAACTGCCATGGAGTAATGGCATGTTTTGGCTGCAGGCAATAATATTCACACTTGTTACAGGATTAATTTCGGGAAGCTATCCTGCATTTTATCTTTCAAAGTTTGAACCTATAAAAGTTTTAAAAGGCACATTCCGGGTGGGCAGGTTTGCATCATTACCGCGCAAAGTTTTGGTAGTAGTGCAGTTTACTTTTTCTATCGCATTAATTATAGGTACCATCATCGTTTTCAAACAAATTCAATATGCTAAAAACAGGCCGGTAAATTATAAGAATGAAGGGTTGATCACAATAGGTATGTCAACCCCGGATCTCTATGGTCATTATGATGCAATACGAAGTGATTTACTTGCAACAGGTGTGGTAAATAATATGGCAGAATCTTCCAGTCCTACAACTAATGTATGGTCTAACCAGATCGGCTTTAACTGGCAGGGAAAGGATCCAAATACGTTGCCATCATTCGGTACAATTGCAGTAACAACAGATTTTGGCAAAACAATTGGCTGGCAAATAAAAAGGGGCCGCGATTTTTCCAAAGATTTTGCAACAGATAGTTCAGGAATGATACTGAATGAAGCTGCAGTTAAGCTCATAGGAATCAAACAGGATATTGTTGGCAAAACAATTCAGTTTAACGATAAAAATTACACGGTTGTTGGTGTGATAAAAGATATGATAATGGAATCTCCTTACAAACCGGTTACGCCGACGGTTTTTCTAAACGATGCAAACTGGGCAAATGTTATTACGGTAAGTATAAAACATGGAATACCCGTGCAGGTTGCTTTAAATAAAATAGAAACTGTATTTAAAAAATATAATCCTGGTGCACCCTTCGATTATACTTTTAATGATGAAGACTATTCAAAAAAATTTGCGGATGAACAACGCATTGGAAACCTTGCAACGTTCTTTGCCATATTGGCCATCTTCATTTCATGTCTTGGTTTATTCGGGCTTGCATCATTTGTAGCAGAACAACGCAAAAAAGAAATTGGTGTGCGCAAAGTGTTAGGCGCATCAGTGTTTAATCTCTGGCAAATGTTGTCAAAAGAATTTGCATTGCTTGTTATTATTTCCTGTTTCATCGCTATACCGTTAGCCTGGTATTATTTATATAAATGGCTGCAGAACTATGATTATAAAACAAATATAACATGGTGGGTGTTTATTGTTTCCTGCGGCGGTGCGTTACTTATTACTTTAATCACAGTAAGCTTCCAGGCAATAAAAGCAGCGATTGCAAATCCGGTGAAGAGTTTGAGAACGGAATAATGAACGTGAATGGGGAATTTTTAAATCAAACATCACAAAATCAGAAATCATAAATCAACTTTTATGTTTAAAAATTATTTTAAAACCGCATTCAGGAGTTTGATCCGTAACAGGAATTACACTATTATCAACATCGCCGGATTGGCTGTTGGTATTGCCGTTTGCATGATGATCTTTATCATTATACAATTTCATACAAGCTTCGATAATTTTCACTCAAAGAAAGATCGCATCTATCGTGTGCTAACTGAATATCATCATGCAGATGCAGCAACTGTTACTTATGGGAAAGACGTTCCCTTTCCAATGCCCACAGGATTAAAAACGGCTTTCCCTCAAATAGAACAAGTTGCTCCGATTTTTGCAAGCCACGATGATCAGCTGTTGATACCTGACGATAATGGAACAACGATAAAGACATTTAAAGAAGATAAAGGTGTATATTTTACAGAGCCTTCATTCTTTAAAATGTTTGATTTCCCATTGCTCGCAGGCTCGTATGAATCATTAAAAGAATCGAACAATGTATTGCTTACAAAAGAGATTGCAGACAAATATTTCGGTGACTGGAAAGCAGCAATAGGCAAGACCATTAAGCTGGAAGTTGGCGGCTATTTATTCGAACATGGCACTGAAGTATTGAAAGTGTCAGGCATTCTTGCGACCATACCGGCAAATACTGACTTTCAGCTAAAACTTGTTGTGGCTTATGGATCAGGTTTTACCGGAAGTATTATCGCAAAAAACACCGATTGGGAGGACAGAACGAATTCAGGTTTTGGCTGCTATATTTTGTTGCCGCCAAATATTTCTGTTGACAATTTCAATCAACAACTAAGAGCATATTCAGCAAAAGTGGAATCTCCTGATGATAAGGATAGTCATATTGTACAACCATTAACTGCGGTGCATTATGATACACAAACAGGTAATTACAGCAACAAAGCAATCAGTCAGGAACTGCTCAATGTATTGTGGCTGATTGCAGCATTCATTCTGTTAATTGCCTGCGTAAACTTTATCAACCTCTCCACTGCACAAGCTGTTAATCGTGCAAAGGAAGTTGGCGTAAGAAAAGTTTT
>Ga0137374_10002742_pt1 | contig 20703 bp, 16 predicted proteins | sample SagtaG_20_FD_104811 | JGI IMG/M metagenome (GOLD analysis project Ga0137374, IMG submission 104811) | Vadose zone soil microbial communities from Sagehorn Ranch, Mendocino, California, USA - Sage1_R_100_16 metaG | ecosystem: Environmental > Terrestrial > Soil > Vadose zone | place: USA... | reverse complement strand
TCGTCGCGGGGACGGGATTTGAACCCGTGACCTCTGGGTTATGAGCCCAGCGAGCTACCGGACTGCTCCACCCCGCAGACCGATGCTAGCAACACCCAACCCCGAGCGCCAAGCCCATCGACTGATCGTGAGGTTTCAACCTTCACACATCGTTAACCCGGTGGAGGCTTCGTCCCCGATCCCGGCCGGTACCCTCGAAGACATGGATCGACAGATCGGCATCCCCAGCAACCCGAACGACGAGTCCCCCCGCAAGGCGGTGCTCGCGCTCGTGGCCCACGACGAGAAGAAGGACGACCTCCTGCGCCTGGCAAAGCGGTATCGCTCCAGCCTGGCACGGCTGCACCTGCTGGCCACGTTCCACACCGGAGCCCTCCTCTCGGAGGAGGTTGGCCTTCCCGTCGAGCGCTTCGGCAGCGGCCCCGAAGGCGGCGACATCCAGATCGGAGCGCGGATCGTCCAGGGGGATGTGGACGCCGTCGTGTTCCTCCGCGATCCCCTGACCGCCCATCCCCACGAGCCGGACATCCAGGCCCTGCTCAAGGTCTGCGACGTGCACGGTGTGCCCGTAGCCACCAACCTCGCGTCGGCGGAGATCCTTCTCCGGTCGCTCTCGCAGGCGATCTGGTGGGGGCGAGACGCCGCGGCCGCATCCCACGCCTAGGGCGCCAAGAGCACCCTTCTCTCCGAAAGGCTCAGCCGGACGGGCTCGGCGTGGCCGACGCGGTGGGCGACGGGGTGGGCGTCGCCGAGGGTGACGGCGACGGTGAGCCCGTCCCGCTTCTCGCCGCCAACTGCTCGGCCCGACGGATGGCCGCCTGCGCCGCTTCGACCTCGGCCTGGTATTTCGCGAGATCGCCGGCCTTGAGCGCCGCGTCGGCCGCGGCGAAGTGGTCCAGGGCCTGTTTCAGGAGCTGCGCGATCTGCCGCTGGACGTTTCCTCCGGGCGTCGGCCCCCCGCCGCCGCCTTCCGGCGGCACGACCTGCGCCCCGAACGAGTCGTTCAGCGCCTCCGTGAGCGTGCTGCCCAGCCCGACATCCCCACCGTTCGTCACCAGGACGCGCTTCAGCTCCGGGATGGCCGCCTCCTGGGTCGACCGGACGTACACGGGTTGGACGTACAGGAGGCCGTTCGCGACGGGGATGATCAGGAAGTCCCCGAACTTGACCTCGGAGCCACTCTGGCCGAACAGGGTCTGGTCGGCGGAGAACCTGGGATCCTGGCGCATCCGGGCGAACACCTGCGACGGCCCGTCCACGTTCTGGCCGGGGGGGAACTCGTACGCGACGATCTTGCCGTAGTCCGGGCCGGCGTCGGATTTCGCCGCCATCCAGGCCACCACATTCTGGCGCCCCTGGGGATTGAACGGCAGGACCAGCACGAACGATTCCTCCGCATCACCCGGAAGGCGCAGGAGCAGGTAGTAGGGCCGCATGGGGACGTTCTCGCTGCGGCCGGTGTTCGCCGGGATCGTGGGGTCGAACGGAACCTGCCAGAAGTCCTGCTTCTGGTAGAAGACGCTGGCCTCTGTAACGTGGTAGTTGGCGAACTGCTCCGCCTGAACCTGGAACAGGTTCTCCGGATAGCGGAAGTGGGCGGCGAGCTCCGAAGGCGCCTGCTCGATCGGCGTGAGCAAGTCGGGGAAGGCGTTCTCCCATACCTTGATGATAGGGTCCGTCGTGTCGGCGACGTAGTAGGTCATCGTGCCGTCGTACGCGTCGACAACCACCTTCACCGAGTTGCGGATGTAATTCGCCGTCCCGTGAAGCCCGCTCACGCCAGGAGCGAGCGGGGTTGCCTGGTCGAGGGGGATCTCCTGCGAGTACGGGTACCCGTCGGTCGTCGTGTAGGCGTCCCAGATCCAGACCACCCGGCCATCGACGATCGCCGTGTACGGGTCGGAGTCGAACGTGAGGAATGGCGCGGCCTTCGCCACCCGGTCCTGGATGTCCCGGAAGATCAGGATCCGCGAGTTGTCCTGGATCAGCCCGGAGATCAGCAGGTTGACGTCGCGGAACCGCCAGGCGAACAGGGCGCGCTTGAAGAACCCGCCGATGGGGATGCCACCCTTCCCCTCGTAGGTGCTGGAGATCTGCTGGCTGCTGCCCTCCGTGGCGGCGTAGTCGAGCTCCTTGCTCCCCGTACCCACCACGACGAACGGGGCGGCGTCCGTGTTCTCCCCGTAGTAAATGCGGGGCTGCACGTCGAGGGGCGGCTGCCCAACCGGGGGGATGTCCGACAGCGTGAACTGCGGCGCGCCCTCGGCGGTGGCCGTGTTCACGGGCGCTGCGACCGCGCCGAAGCCGTGCGTGTAGACCAGGTGCTTGTTCTGCCACGTGGCGCCGCCACCGGGGATGGAGTCCTGGTTGACCTCGCGGGCCGACAGCATGACCACGCGTCGCTCGCCGTTCAGTTCGTATCGGTCGACGTCCACGTCCTCGAACACGTAGTACTGCCGGATCCGCTGGAGGGACTCGAAGTTCTCCCGGAGGATGTCCGGCCGCCACAGCCGGATGTTGGACACTGTGGCGTCGTTCCCTTCGACCTCTTGCGGGGTCACGCTGGCCGCGACGGTGCGTTGTTGCGCCTGGATCGCATCCAAACCGAACGCCGTGCGGGTGGCCGCGATGTTGCGGTCGATGTACGGGCGCTCCCGCTGCAGCTCCTGGGGCCCAACCTGGAACCGCTGGACGAACGCCGGGTACGCGGCGCCGGCCGTGATCGACACCAGTGCCAGCAGGCCGAGGGCGATGACGGGGATGGCCCAGCCTCGCATCCGGATGTTCACCAGGAACAGGATCGCGCACGCGACCGCGATGAACGTCAGGATACGAAGCGCCGGGAGCTGCGCCCTCACGTCGGTGAACGAGGCGCCCTCCACGACTCCTCGTCGCGACGTCAGCAGGTCGAAGGTTCCGAGGTAATACCCCCACGCCTTCGTTAGCACGATCAGCCCGAGTAGGACCGAAAGATGGGCCTTGACCTGCGGCGTGACCTTCTCGGTGAAGGCGGGGGCCTGGGGCCGGATCCCACCCCACAGGTAGTGGGCGACCGCCGTGATGAACGTGATCCCCACGAGCGAGGAGAACAGCCACCCCTGAACGAACTCCAGCCAGGGCAGGCCGAAGACGTAGAACGCCGAATCCCGGTTGAACAGGGGGTCCGTCGAGCCGAACGTGATGCCGGAGGAGTTGCGCCACAACAGGAACGTCCTCCACTGGGCGGTCACCCCCAAGCCGACGAAGAAGGCGATGACGCCCGCGATCACCGGGAGGAGCCACCACGCGTACGGCTCGAACGCCAGTCGGTACCGCTCGATCACCTCCTGCTCAGGGCCCATGGCCCGGTAGCTCGGCGTGAGGAGCCGGACGATCAGCAGGTTCGCGTACAGGATGGCGAAGAACGCGGCCCCGAAGATGAGGCCGAGGGCGATCTTGGTCCGAAGGATCGTCCAGAAGACCTGGCTGAAGCCGACCTCCCGGAACCACAACAGGTCGACGAAGAACCCGGACAGCGCGGTCAAGACCACAAGGACCACCACCAGCGCGACACCGGCGATGATCAGCCACCGCCGGCCGCCTCCGGCTTGGACGACGCGTGCCACACCCGTCCTTTCGGTACCGGGAACGCGTCAGCCTATCACCGGGGCTTCGGCCGGGCTGACGCGGGTCACGACCCGCTCCGCAGGTAATCGACGGCATCCCGGAATGACGAGACGGGCTCGAGGATCATGCCGTCTCCCGCCGCCGATCTCGCCGCGGCGATGTTGTCTTCGGGGACGAGGAACACCGACGCTCCCGCATGCTCGGCGGCAACGACCTTCTCCTCGATGCCGCCGATGGGGTAGACCCTGCCGTCCAAACCGATCTGTCCCGTCCCGGCGATGGTCCGGCCGGCGGTCAGGTCGCCCGGGGTGAGGAGGTCGTAGAGCCCAAGGGCCCACATCAGACCGGCCGATGGACCCCCGACATCCCCGCTCTCGATCAGCACCCCGAATGGGAAGTTCGAGATGAGGAACACGCCGACCCGGGGTTCGTCCCTCCCGCCACAGGGCGCTCGCCTGAGGTCCACGAGGTGCTCTTCCCCGCCGGCCCGGATGTCGAACGTGAGAGTCGATCCGGAGCGCGCAGACTCGATGAGCCTGCTGGCCTGGGCGGTGCCTCGGATGGCCTGACCGTCGATGGCCCGGATCAGGTCACCGGGGAACAGCTCCCCATCGGCCGCGCACCCGGGTAGGACGGCCTCGACCAGTGCGCCGGGCCGGTGATCCGCGGGGTAGCCGGTCAGCTCCGAGAGCACGACGGAGGTCGCGTCCAGCTTGCTCTGGTCCATCTGCGAGATGGCCCGCTGATGCTCCTCGGTCCTGGTCTCCCCCGGCGTGAACAGGTCCGACCTCGAAACGACGGCCAGGTCCGGATCGAGCCAGGCGAGTAGCGCTCCGAGCGCCGTGAGCTGCCGGAACCGCACGGAGGTCATCACGAAGCGGCCGGACGATCCGTACTCGGGATGGCCGGACACCCGGATGAGCGGCAGGACCTCCCGGGCGGGGCCGGGACCAAGCGAATACAGCGGCAGCCAGACCGTTCCGGAAAGAACGAATGTGGCCACCAGCGCCAAGACCAGTCCGATCTTGATGAGGCGCCGTGCGGCTGGCATCTGCTCTCCATGCTACGGGCACGGTATCCGCCTGAAGGGGAACCAGACGGCGTAGGCTCTCGTCGGAAGGTCGTTGATGAACCCCCTGGCCATCATCGGGATCGCTCTCGGCGTGGGCCTTATCGCCTACGCGCTGTCGCTTCGCGACGACGACGACGTGCTCCTTGCCGAGCATGTCCGTCCGGATCGTCCCACGGCCGGGCACCCAGGACGAGAGGACGAGTCGCGAGCCGTGGGGTTCGGTCCAGGCGAGGGCGTCGCTCCCGGGGACTCGTTCGCCTACGTTCCGGTGATCACGACGCCCCCCACTCTCCGCACCCGGCTGATGGGCCTGGGGGGCCTGATCCTGGTGGTCGTGATGTCCGCAGCTCTCCTGGCGCTGGCCATCTACCAGGCTGGACACGTCATCAACCAGACCCTGGCCCGGTTCCTGGGCAAGTGATCCCGTTCAGCGTCGCCTGACGAGCTGGAACGAGCTTCGATACTCGTCCAGGTGGTCGAGCATGGCCCCCGCTCCAAGGACGACCGTCTCGAGCGGACGCTCGGTGAGGTGGACGGGGACCTCGCATTCCTGCGCCAGGAGCAGGTCCATCCCCCGAACCAGTCCGCCCCCTCCCGTCAGGAACATCCCGGTCTCCAGGACGTCATGGGTGAGCTCGGGCGGAGCTTCAGCCAGGGTCTGGCGGGCCGCTTCGACGATGGCCTGGACCGGCTCGGCCATGGCCAGGCGGACCTCGTCCTCGGTGACCCGGACCTTTCTCGGCCCGCCGCTCGCGATCTCCCGGCCTGCCACCACGGCGACCATCCGATCCGGCGTGGGAAACGCTGCTCCGATGGCCACCTTCAGCTCCTCTGCCGCCCGCTCCCCGATGGCCACGCCGTACCGCGTGCGGAAGTGGTCCCTGATGGCCGCATCCATGTCGAACCCGCCGGTTGGGACGGAACGGCCGCTCACCACCCCGCCCATGGATACCACGGCCATCTCCGTCGTCCCGCCCCCGATGTCGATGATGAGGTTGCCGACCGGCTCGTGGATGGGAAGCCCGGCCCCGATCGCCGCCGCCAGGCCCTCCTCGACCAGCACGGGATTCCTTCCCCCGGCGAACCGGATCGCCTCCCGGACGGCCCGAAGCTCGACGGGGCTGCTGTCGGAGGAAACGGACACCACGACCCGCGGCTTGGGGAACCTCGGCAGACCGATCCTTCGGAAGACGAGGGCGATCATCTGCTGCGTCATGTCGAACTCCGTCATGACCCCTTGGCGGAGCGGTCGGACCACCGAGCGGTTCCCGGCCGGACCGCCGAGCATCTTCCAGGCCTCGGCCCCCGCGAACTCGACCTTCCCCGTGGATCCGTTCAGGGCGATGACGGTCGGCTCGTTGAACACGATCCCCTCGCCCTGCCTATACACGAGCGTGTTGGCCGTGCCCAGGTCGATCGCGATCTCGCGGCCCACTAGCTCCCCATCACCCAGTGGGACTCGCCCTCGGCGAGGTGCTCCTTCTTCCAGATGGGCACGTCTTCCTTCAGCCGCTCGATGCCGTACCGGCAGGCGTCGAAGGCTTCGGCGCGATGGGGGGCGGAGCACGCGACAACGACGGAGGCCTCTCCGATCCCCAGGTCGCCGGTTCGGTGCAGGAGCGCGACCTTGCTGACCGGCCACTTCTCGAGCATCTCCCCGCCGATCTCCTCCAGGCGTTTGGCCGCCAGTTCCTCCCACGCCTCGTAGGTGAGACCAGTGACCGCCCCCGCGGCGGAGCGGTCGCGGACCGTACCGAGGAACAGACAGGTGCCGCCGGCAGTCGGATCGGCCACGAACGCCGCCGCTTCGTCGCCGGCGATCGGCTCGGGCGTGATCCGGATCAGCAGTCGGTCTGGCATGGCTCCATTCTAGGGAGGGGCCGAAGCCGGACCCACGGACCGCGTAACCAGGACACCCACCTACAATGGCTCGCATGACGGAACGCGACGAACCGAACCTGGGTGGGCCCTCGTCCGAGGATGTGGGGGCGGATGCTCCCTTGCTCCGGGAGATCCAGCGCGTCCTGCTGTCCTCGACAGGCCCTGTGAACTGGGAGCTGGCCCGCCAGATCGGGATCGCGTCGGCTTCGTGGAGTGGAGAGGACCCGGCACCCACCGAGGACGATCGACGGTCCTTCGAGGAATCCGTCCGTCTGGCCGAGTTGAAGGTCCAGGGGTTCACGAGCCTAGAGCCACCGCGTGACCTCCCCCGGGTCGACCCGGTTCGCCGGGGCCAGTGGGTCCAGGCCAACATCGACGGGCTGAAGTCCGTCGTCGAACCGGCCGCGTCGAAGCTCGCCGAGGCCGTAGGTCGGGCCCAGGGCGAGGCGGCGCTCGCGGAGACGGCGGGGTTCGCCCAGCAGATGGTCAGCCAGCTCTCGCCGCTCTTGCTCGGGGCTCAGGTCGGGTCCGTCCTCGGCTACCTCGCGCAACACGTCCTTGGGCAGTACGACATCGCCCTCCCCCGCTCGGACGCCCCCGCGCTTCTGTTCGTGGTTCCCAACATCGCCGCTTTCGAGCGGGACTGGAGCTTGCCGCCCATGGACTTCCGGACATGGGTGGCGCTCCATGAGGTCACCCACCGGTTCGAGTTCGCTCGGCCGTGGGCTCTCGGACGGTTCCGATCCCTACTCGAGGACTTCCTCTCCACCGTGGAACTCGACATCAAGGGCCTCCAAACGCGCCTGGAGTCCCTCGACATGTCCGATCCGCAAGCCATGCAGGACATGCTCCAGGGAGAAGAGGGGCTGTTCGGCGCCGTCCTCGACCACGAGCAGCGGATCAAGCTGGGGAGGATCCAGGCCTTCATGGCCTCGGCTGAGGGCTACGGCGACCATGTGACGCACGCGATCGGAAGGGAGCTCCTTTCCTCCTACGGCCGGATCGAGGAGGCCATGCGCCGGTACCGCGAGACCGAGCAGGGCGACCCGGTGTTCGAGCGGCTCCTGGGGATCGAGATGAAACGCGAGCAGTATCGGCTGGGCCGGGCGTTCTGCGACACGGTCGCTGAGCTCAGCGACGAGGCCACACTCGCGCGGATGTGGGACTCGCCGGAGTCCTTGCCGTCGCTCCCCGAGCTGGCTGAGCCCCGCCTCTGGCTGGCACGCACGGTCTGAATGGACGGGAGTCGGTTCGTCACGCCGCGACAGAAGTCAACCGCCTGAGGGCAAACCGCCCAAGCGAGATCAACTTCCTGAGCACAGCGCAGTCGGCAAACTGAACGCCGAACTGGAGGACTCGGCCTTCCGAGTAGACGCTCAGCTCTCCGCACCCGATGAAGGCCGCACCCTCCGCAAGGTCTGGGACTTGCCGCGTGTTTTCGGGATCGCGGCTCTCGATGCGAGCTTGGTACTCGTCCAAGGTCATCGGACGGACCGAGACGATGAGCTGCCCGTATCGGTCGCCCGTGTCATAAGCGCACGCCACGGTGCCAATCGGAGGTGGAACCATGAAGTCCTCTGCGGCCAGTTCTCAGACGCCCGTTACCGGCCCTCCGACGGCAGCTCGGACTTGATCCCTGGAAGGAAGCGGGCACGCCCCTGGTTCTGGCCGCCTCGAAGCATGGGGAGGCGGCTGCGCGCTGCCCGTACACCCTCCGATGAGCAGCGTGGTGGTAAGGATCGAGATGACCCCTGCGCGGACCATTCCACGAGAACTACCCCTACCCCCGGATTCGGGTTCCCCTTGCGTGTTGGCTGAGCACCCGGGACCGCCCTCCAGGCGGCCGCGGCCCTTCGCCATCTCAATTCCGAGGACGGGAAGGTCGATAACGAGGTGGAGGAGGAAGGACCTTGAAGGAGCCTTGGCTGACCATCCTGATGCCCTCGATGGTGCTGGGTTCGCTCTTCGCACTCGCCCTCGGCCTGCGGTTGCTCGCGCGCGACCTCACCCGACGCACTGGGGTTCGCTTCAAGTCCCGGTTCGCCCTTCTGAACGGATACAGGTTGGTTTGGCTCGCCATCATCGCCTATCCGGCTCTGGCGCTGCGCTGGCTCTTCCGGCCGAGCAAGCGCGGTATGTCACTGGACTGGGGCGAGGAGACGACGTCGGGTGAGGAGAAGGCGATCATCGGCCAGAGCACGAGGCACTACCACTCCACGATCGGGCGGCGGTAGGAAGCCCGCACCTGTCGGAGGAATCGCACCACTCCCTCCCCGAGATCGAGGAGCCACCCTGTGGTGCCGGCCGGATATGACGGGGCTCGCGCCCCGGCCCACTGACCTCCGATATCCTTTCCGCTCGATGACCGTCGGAGAGCTCGTCTTCGCCAGCGTGGTGGACCAGCGGGTCTACGACGCGCAGGGCGAAGGGGGATCGAACGGCGTCTACCTCCTGGGCGTCCCGGGACGGGCCCTGCCGTTCGTGTTGTACCGGGCCTGGAAGATCGGGACCGGTTCGGTCACCGAGAGGGTGGACTTCTACGGACCGTCCGGGCGCCTCGTCTACCGGTGGGGCCCGGTGGTCCGCCGGATGCTCGGCCAGATGGATCTGACCGAGGAGCGTGACCTCGTCGAGGACGCGCAGTTGGACGAGACTGGCATGCACGTCGTCTCGTTCATCGTCGACGACGAGATCGTGGGCGAGATCGAATGCCCGGTGTTCCTCCAGCCGGCTCCGGCCAAACTGCCGAAGGACATCGAGGACGGCCTGCGAGGCTCCGACGTCATCTGGGTTGGATTGGATCAGAACGGTCAGTCGAACGCGGTCCCCGTGTGGTTCGTGTACCGGAACGGGAGGATCTACGTCCTGTCCAAGAAGGAGCCGGGCCCGGAGGAGCAGACCGTCCCCGGCATCCCCGGAGCATCCGATGTCATCGTGGTGACCCGCCACAAGGCCACGAACCCCGAGCGACGTGGCCGCGACGCCGGCCTACGAGAGTTCCACGCCACGGTACGGACGCTGGAAGGCCCCGAGTGGGAGGAAGCGGCGAAGCTCCTTGTGGACCGGCGTCGCAGCCGGGCGGGGCCGCCGGCCGAGTGGATCCAGAGATGGCGCGGATCGTGTGCCATCGCCGAGCTCACGCCGGTCATCCCGCTGTGAGGGGCCGGCGGCGGTGAAGCCGCCGCCGGCCCCGCTCAACCCGCAATCCCCGCTACGGGAAGGACGGCGTGAGCGTCGGGCAGTTGGGCGCTGTCGCCCCGTTCGAGTCCGCGCAGTTGATGCGGCCGTCGGGAAACGCCTTCACGAACGGGCTGAGCGGTGAGCTCACCGAGATGTAGTCTGCAACGTCCTGGTCCATGATGTTCTGCGTGGTCGCCCGGCTGAAGAACACCGGGTAGCCGTCACCCCCGTTCGCCATGAAGTCGTTCTCCGCGATCCTGTAGGTCGTCCCGCTCGTCAGATCGACTGGGGTCGCCGTGCAGTTCCCGCTCGCATCGGTTGTCACCGCGGACGTGACCCGGCTTCCCACCGGTGCGGCGATGTCGTACGTGAAGCAGAGCCCGGAGACCTGCGGGAACCGGCCATCCACGGCAGGCATGCGCGACACCCCGTTCTCCAGCATCGTCTTCAGCTCAGCACCGTTGATCGTGAGCGTCACCACTACGTTCCCGAACGGCAGGACGGTAAGGACCTGGCCTCGGGTGATGGGGAACGGCGGGGGCGTGTATGCGGGGCAGAAGTCGTTCGGGTTGTCCGTCGTCGGACAGGTGAGGTCGGCACGAAGTCCCCCTGAGTTCGTGATGGCGAACTGCACCCCGATCGACGCGTACTGAGTCCGCATCGCGTCTGTAACGACGTTGCCGACCAGCGACTCGCATGTTCGTCCGGTATTGCCTCCGCACTGATCCGCCCGAGGAATGAACTTCGTCGAGCTCCCGATCTGCGTGTTCAGGATCGGGCCGAGCTGGGCGTTCAGCTCGTCGATCCTGGCCTGGATCGCCGGGTCGGGGGTGACTCCGATATCCCATGGCTTGTGGAAGTCCGCCGTCTTGTAGACCACGGACTTCGTGGCCGTGTTGACGACCAACCGCACCCGGGTGAATCGGATCCCCTTGCTGCGGTTCTCCGTCACGAGGACCCCGTTCGACCGCGTCGACACTACCTGGAAGTCCGTGTGGTCCCCGATCACTGCGTCGACATTCTGAACATCGTCGGCCAGGTCGATGAGGGGCCCGGTCGGGTTGGTCAGCGTTCCCGCGGTCGCTCCCAGGTGGCCGATGGCCACGATCGAGGCGACACCGGGCTGCGTGCTGAGCTGAGCGGCTCGCTTGTTCACCGCGTCGGTCGAGTTCTCGACATGGAAGGGAAGGAGGCCGGCGGGATTGATCAACGTCGGGAGATCGTCGTTGGAGAACCCGATGACTGCAAGCTTGAACGTTCCGAAGTTGAACACGCGTGACTTCGACCATTCCTCGGGAGTCTCACCGGACTCGTCCAAGATGTTCGCCGATACATACTTGAAGTCGGCCAGAGGGATGAGCTCGCTACGCAGGTACTCCTGGCCACGATCGAAGTTGTGGTTTCCGAGTCCGTCCAGGTTGAAGCCCATCATGTTCATGAGCTCGATCGTGGGCTTGTCTCCGAAGAAGCTCGAGATGGGAGGCGTTGCTCCGACCGAGTCTCCTGCCGCGACCGTGATCGTGGCCCCTGGATTCTCTGCGCGATACACTTCGAACCACGGCTTCAGGAACGCCGCACCGCCGATCCCGAAGCTCGGCCCGACCGTGTCGGCCGCCTCGGACATGGGGATGAGCTGGCCGTGATAGTCGCTGATGTCGAGGATGTCGACCTCGCGGAGGCTCTCAGTCCCGGTCAGCATGTCCAAACGGATCTTGCCGCGCGCGTTCTGGGGTCCTGGGAAGTCCATGAGGAAGGCGATCGTGGGGGCGATGTCGATGGCCCGCATGCCGGCAACCACGGCTCCGTCTTTGATCCCCGGTCCGGCGGCGATGAACGTGGCCCGCATGTTCACGTTGTCCGCCAGGTCCACGAGGTTTGGCATATATCCGTGCTGGCCGAAGAACTGCGAGAAGGCGATCTTCACACCGCCGGTCGCGGCATCCGACTGGTACGGGGGCCGCAGAGCCACGACCACGTCGCCGCTCCGGTTCGGATGCAGCGCGTCCGTCCCGTCGACGTTGCGCAGATCCTCCTTGAGGAAGACCTCGTCCACCACTTCGGCGTTCGGTTTCGCCGGGTCGGTGAGGGACTCGAACGCCTGAACCGCCGCGGTCCGTACCATCTCGTACGTGACTCCGGTGGGTAGCGTCGGGTTCACATAGATCTGGATGGTGCCGCCAGCCCAACAGGCCTTGGCCAGATCGTTCGCGCCGGCAGCGCAGTTGCCCGTGGCAGTGGCGCCACTGGCGTGTAGCGAGATCGGTGACCCGCCCGGGGGGGTCACGGTCTTCTCGAACAGCACCCTTCGCCCGTTGACCGCGAACCACTGGGGCGCGAAGCCGTGGTCCGAGCCTGCGAAAACGGTGGTTCCTGGACCCATCAGGTCCATCCCGAGTCCAAGTGTGTCGTCGGCCTCCTCGTATGCCGCCCGGATGTAGCCCTCGCGCTCGGCGATCCTGCCGTCGGGCACGTCGTCGTTCGTGGCGTCGTCGAAGTAGGGGTTCGGGTTCCCGTCGATGTCAGTGGGTGAGACGAGAGCCATGAACTGGTGGCTGAACTCGTCGGTGATGGGGACGCCCAACATCAGGAGGTCCGGCTCGATCCCCAATGGGGTGATGGTCCCTCCATCGATCGTGGGCACCGGGTCGGTTCCCAGGATGTAGCGGAGGTATGTCCAATGGGCGTCAGCCCACATCTCCCCCTGCTCCACGTAGGTGTCCTCGTCGACGATGCCCGCCTCGAGCGGGGCGAAGTCGGCAGCCGCCGAGGTCGGGAACTTCTCGTTCAGCGTGCTCTCGAACGCCGTCGAGCCAGCAGCTCCCAGAGCGTTGTAAGTGGCGTTCGCTCGGGCGATCGAGGTGAAGTAGATCCGGACCCTCGAGAGGTCCGGCTCGAGGTCGATGACCTTGCTGAGGAAGCCGCCGACCCTGCCGCTGCCGAAACCGGTGTCCATGAGGACCTTCGCGTCGCCCCACTCGTCGGCGGCCAGGTCGTACAGCTTCTTGTTGCCGTCCTTCCCGTCTCGTCCCAGCGCGAAGAGCGCCTGGTCGTAGTTGACGGTGGAGTCGTTGGTCGAGTCGTAGATGTAAACGTCCACCGTGTCGTTGACCAGGGACGTGTTCACCGTGTCGAATTGCAACTGCTTCGCGGTGCTGAACGACGCCGGGACGTTCGTCCATCCCGTCGCATCGCTCAGGGCGGCGATGCCGGTCGCCGGGGCGCCTACCCGTTGGTACTCGACCCCGAAGGCATTCGCGCCGGCCGGCTGACCGGGAAGGTCATAGTTCAAGATGATCCCTCGGCGCCCGAAGAAGCTCCGGAAATCCACGACCGGCCCCTGGAGTGCTGGAACGTACCCGCGAGCGGCGACCCACTCCATCGACACCACGGTCTTCCCAGCGCGCTCGGCAGCCTGAGGGATCGTGTCGGCTTGCAGGATGCCGGGGGTGGCGAAACTCGTGCCGGTCGTGAAGTTCCCGCCCGTCCGATGGAACGTGTTGTTCGTCGATCCGTGCTCGCCGGGCCAGGCACCGGTGGCCATCGTCGACCAACCGGCGCCGGTGTTCGGCGGAAAGCCCTGGAGCATCCCGGCACCGGACGCCTTGACGCCGGAGTCGAGGAGGCCGGCATAGGTATCCATGCCGCCATCCTCGACGAACGCCTCGGCGAGGTCCTGTCGCATCCCGTCAGAGGAGAAGAAGATCACCTTCTCCGCGCTGGGCTTCCCGGGAGCGCCCTGGGCGACGCCCGAGGTGAGGGCGGCAAGCACTGAAACGGCAGCGAACAGCGCGATCAGCGAGCGGCGACGCATAACTTCCTCCTTCGAGGGGGGGGAGAGAGATACGCACGCGAGCGTGTCGAAATCGATGCGGACGAAGCGTGTGGCAGTTGGGGCACAGCCTGCCTCCTCCGAAGGCGGGTGTCCCGCCCCCGGTCCCGGGCTGTTCTCGCTCCCTTCAACTACCGCATGCGGCGGATCCGAGTCAAATGCAGCGAGGAGCTCGCGCGGAAGGCAGCAACGCTCAGACGAGCTGGCGGCCGAGCGCGAGCGCCAAGGCGTTCAGGTCCTTCGACAGCTCCAGCAGGTCGGCCGGCGTGAGAGCCTGAGGTCCGTCGCACAGCGCCTCGCCGGGGTCGTGGTGGACGTCGATCATCACGCCGTCGGCCCCTGCGGCAATCGCCGCACGGGCCATGGGGGCGACGAGCTCACGATGCCCCATCGCATGCGACGGGTCCACGATCACGGGGAGGTGGCTCTCCTGCCGGGCCACCACCATCCCGCCGAGGTCCAGCGTGTTCCGGGTGGCGGTCTCGAACGTCCGGATGCCTCGTTCGCACAGGATGATGTCGGAATTGCCTCGCTGGGCGACGTACTCTGCCGCCATCAGCCACTCCTCGACTGTCGCGGAGAAGCCCCTCTTGAGGAGGACCGGCTTGCTCGTCGCGCCGACCTCCCTCAGCAGGGCGAAGTTCTGCATGTTGCGCGTGCCGACCTGGAGGGCATCGGCCCACGACGCGACGAGCTCCACGTCCCGTGGCTCCATCACCTCGGTCACGACCGGTAACCCGGTGTCCTCCCGGCATCGGGCCAGGATCTCCAGGCCCCGTTCCCCCAGGCCCTGGAACGAATACGGCGAGGTGCGGGGCTTGTACGCGCCGCCCCGCAGGATCGTGGCCCCCGCGACCTTGGCCCCCCGGGCCGCGGCAAGCGCCTGCCCTTCACTCTCCACGGCGCATGGTCCGGCGATGATCGTAAAGGTCTCTCGGCCCACCGCGGCGGGCCCCACCTTCACGGTCGTCGGCTGAGGGTGGAGTGCCCTGGCCACCATCTTGTAGGGCTTCCCCACCTGGATCAGGTGGTCCACGCCGGGGAAGTTGTCCAGGCCGAGGCCCATGAACGATGCCGTGTCGCCGACCAGACCGATGATCGTGTGCACGGCGCCCCGCGAGACGAAGGCCTCCCCGCCAGCGTCGCGGACCTTCTCGGAGACGCGTTCGATGTCCGCCTCCGTCGCGTCCCTCTTCATCACCACGACCATGGCAACCTCCACCTCAGGCGGGCCGCCCGGGAGGATGAGAAAACCCCGGGCCCTGGGCCCGGGGTCCCCTGCGCTCCCTTCGGCTCAGGCGACTACGCCGGGCCTCGCGCGCCGTAGAAGAACCAGTCACCGAAGACATGCCGCATCAGGCGCCTATCGTGCCAGGCCAGCGGGGGGATGGCAACCGGTTCGCCCAGGCGCATCCGGCAGGACGGCCCTGGCGGGGCGGCGCGGACATCCGCCGTCGGACTACGATGCGCGCGTGGTGACCGTGGTCGCGCACCCGTTGGCGGAGCACCTCCTGACCCAGCTCCGCGACCGCGACACCCCCCCGCCGGTCTTCCGCACCCTGGCCAAGCGCCTGGCCCTGGCCATCACGTTGGAGGCCATCCGGGACCTCCCCACCGATGAGGTCAAGATCGAGACGCCGCTCGAGCCGACGACGGGCCGGGTCCTGGCCGAGACCCTGGTGGCCGTTCCAATCCTCCGGGCCGGCCTGGGCATGCTGGAAGCCGTGACGGAGCTGTTCCCGGAGGTGGCCGTGGGCTACATCGGGCTCGAACGCGACGAGGCCTCCCTGCTTCCGCAGTCGTACTACCGAAAGCTGCCGCAGGTGGCCGATCGCCACGTGCTCGTCCTGGACCCCATGTTGGCCACCGGAGGATCGGGCGCGGCGGCCTGCGCCGCCGTGAAGGAGGGCGGCCCCGCATCGGTCCGGTTCGTGTGCGTCGTCTCCGCGCCCGAGGGGATCGGCAAGATGCAGGTCGAACACCCGGACGTCCCCATCTTCACCGCCGCCGTCGACCGGCAACTGAACGATCGCGGATACATCCTGCCGGGCCTCGGCGACTTCGGGGACCGGCTGTTCGGTACGGAGTGAGATCGGGCCCGTCCGCCTGGATGGGCGCTTGCGTATGATTCGTCGGGAAAGGGAGAGAGGAGGGGGCTGATGACGAAACTCGCACGGTTCGTTGCCGTCTTCGGGCTGTTCGCGCTGATCGCGGCGGGGTGCGCAGAGAGCAGCGAGGAGGGCGCAAGCCCGACCGGCGCGGCCAAGCCCGGCGTGGGGATGTCAGGTTGCGAAGTCACCGACACGGGTGGCATCGATGACAAGAGCTTCAACGCCACCGCATACAAGGGCCTCACCGATGCCGAGGCCGACCTCGGCATCAAGCCCAGTTACCTCGAGTCGCAGACGCAGCAGGACTACACGCCCAACATCCGGGCCTTCCTGGGCAAGTGCGACCTCATCGTGACCGTGGGGTTCTTCCTGGGCGACGCCACCGCAGCCGCGGCGAAGGCGAATCCCGACCAGAAGTTCGCCATCGTCGACTTCGCGTACGACCCGCCGATCAAGAACGTGCTCGGGCTCACGTTCCAGACGGATCAGGCGGCGTTCCTTGCCGGTTATCTCGCCGCGGGAATGACGAAGTCCGGCAAGATTGGAACCTTCGGCGGGGCGAACATCCCAACGGTCACGATCTTCATGAACGGGTTGGCGGCGGGTATCGGGGCGTACAACCAGGACAACGGGACCAGCGTGAAGCTCCTGGGTTGGGACCCCGCCAAGCAAGACGGCACGTTCACCGGCGATTTCGAGAACCAGGACAACGGCAGACGGGTGACCGAGGACCTGATCTCGGAGGGCGCCGACATCATCCTGCCGGTTGCCGGCCCGGTCGGTCTCGGAGCTGCCGCGGCGGCGCAGGACGCCGGCGGGGTCAACCTGATCTGGGTCGACGTCGACGGCTGCGTCTCGGCCTCCGAGTTCTGCAGCCTGTTCCTTACCAGCATCGAGAAGCACATGGATGTCGCCGTCTTCGATGCCATGAAGAGCGTCGTGGATGGAACGTTCCAGGGCGGCACCATCTACTCGGGAACGCTCGAGAATGACGGCGTCGGCATCGCCCCTTACCACGACTTCGAGAGCCAAGTCCCCCCCGAGCTCAGCAGCAAGATCGACGAGCTCAAGCAGGGGATCATCGGAGGGACCGTCTCCGTCGATCCCAAGGACTACCTGAAGTACCTGTAAGCGCACGACGGGGGCGCCGGGAAAATTCCCGGCGCCCCCCTTATGCTTTCCGCTGACCGGATGGGAGGCCGCCGGTGCGGCTGGAGTTGAGGGGGATCACCAAGCGCTTCCCGGGCGTCGTGGCCAACGATCACGTCGACCTCGAGGTCGAGGAAGGCGAGATCCTGGCGCTCCTCGGCGAGAACGGCGCCGGCAAGACCACCCTCATGAACATCCTGTACGGCCTCTACCACGCCGACGAGGGCGAGATCCATGTCGACGGGGATCCCGTCAGGTTCCGCGACCCCGGCGACGCCATCCGCGCCGGGCTCGGCATGGTGCACCAGCACTTCATGCTGATCCCGGTGTTCACTGTCACCGAGAACGTCATCCTCGGCATCGAGCCGACGGGGCCGCTCGGCTGGCTCGACCGCCGGCGGGCCCGCAAGAGGGTCTCGGAGCTCAGTGAGACCTACGGCCTGGCCGTTCCACCGGACGCGATGGTGGAGGAGTTGCCGGTCGGTGTGCAGCAACGCGTGGAGATCCTGAAGGCGTTGTACCGCCAGGCCCAGGTCCTGATCCTGGACGAGCCGACCGCCGTGCTGACGCCCCAGGAGACCGAGGAGCTCTTCGCCGTGATGCGATCGCTCAAGGCAGCCGGCAAGTCGGTCATCTTCATCACGCACAAGCTGAAAGAGGTGCTCGCGGTGGCCGACCGGATCACGGTTCTGCGGGGGGGCAAGGTCGTGGGGACGACGACGCCGAAGGCGGCCAGCGAGGGGGAGCTCGCGTCGATGATGGTTGGCCGGGCAGTCAGCCTCACCGTGGAGAAGGGCCCGCCGGCGCCCAAGGAACCGGTGCTGGAGGTGGCCGACCTCGTCGTCCTGGACGACCGGGCTCAGGTGGCCGTGGACGAAGTGTCCTTCGACGTGCGGGCCGGCGAGATCGTGTGCGTCGCCGGCGTGCAGGGCAACGGGCAGACGGAGCTCGTGGAATCGCTGACGGGGCTCCGGCCGTCGGTTTCGGGCGAGGTTCGGCTGAAGGATCGGGATATCACGAAGGCCACGCCCAAGCAGGTCCTCGAGGCGGGGGTGGGACACGTACCGGAGGATCGCCAGCGCGACGGCCTGATCGTGGATTTCACGATCGCCGACAACCTGGTCTTGAACACATACGACCGCCCGCCGTTCGCCAGCCGGATGGTCCGGGATCAGGCAGCGATCCGCGAGTCGGCCCTCGCGCGGGTGCGCGAGTTCGACATCCGCACCCCGTCGGTCGACATCCCGGCCAGGAACCTCTCGGGTGGGAACCAGCAGAAGGTCGTGGTGGCGCGGGAGCTCTCACGCCCCATCTCCCTCCTCATCGCCAGCCAGCCCACCCGGGGCCTGGATGTCGGATCGATCGAGTACATCCACCGGCAGATCGTGAAGCAGCGGGACGCGGGCATCGCGGTGCTCATCGTCTCCTCCGAGCTCGACGAGGTGCTCGCCCTGTGCGACCGGATCGCGGTCATGTATCGAGGCCGGATCGTGGACATCCTCCCAGCGAAAGAGGCCACTCGGGAGGAGCTCGGCCTGATGATGGCCGGCGCGACGGAAGCGAAAGCGGCGGCGGGTGGCTGAGCAGGTCATCGCGGAGAAGGTCGAGCAACCGGAGGCCCCGGCCCCGCAGCCGGCCCAGCCGAAGGAACACTGGTGGGACAGACTCATCGTCCCGGTGCTCGCGGTGATCACGGCCCTGGCCATCGGCGCGCTCGTGATCGTGTTCTCCGACACCGACATCCTGAAGAGCTGGTCGGGATTCTTCCTGCATCCCCTCGACACCCTCCGCGTCTCGGGCCAGGCCGTCTGGGACTCGTACTACGCTCTGTTCACAGGGGCGTTCGGAAGCCCCACCGAGCTCTGGCGCGGGATCACCTCGGGGAGCTGGACGGAGTTCCAGAACGCGCTCTATCCGCTCTCCGAGACGATCGTCACCGCCACACCGCTGATCTTCGCCGGCCTGGCCGTGGCGATCGGGTTTCATGCCGGATTGTTCAACATCGGCGCGGAGGGCCAGATCACGGTGGGGGCTGTCGTCGCGGCCGCGGTGGGATTCTCGTTCCCGGGCCTGCCGGGGTTCCTGCACGTCATCCTGATCGTCCTGGCGGGCTTCGCGGGTGGGGCGGTCTGGGGGTTGATCCCCGGCATCCTGAAGGCGAAGACCGGAGCCCACGAGGTCATCGTCACGATCATGCTGAACTGGATCTCCTATCCGCTGGCCTTCTACTTCCTCAGCCACAGCTTCTTCCAGCGACCGGGCCGGACCGATCCCATCTCGAAACCGGTCCACGGGGCATTCCCACTGCTCCTGGGATCAGGCTTGCGGGTGCATGCAGGAATCCTCCTGGCACTCCTGGTTGCGGCAGCGGTGGGGTTCATCATCTACCGGAGCACCAACGGCTTCGAGTTCCGCGCGGTCGGCGCGAACCCCGACGCCGCCCGGGCGGCCGGGATCAGCCCGGCTCGCACGTATGTGCTCGTCATGACGCTCGCCGGCGGTCTTGCCGGGCTCGCAGGATCCAATCAGCTGCTGTCCGTCACGCCGAGCCTCACACCCGGGTTCTCCTCGGGCTTCGGATTCGACGCCATCGCGCTCGCGCTCCTTGGCCGCTCGAACCCGTGGGGGGTGGCGGCCGCTGCTCTCCTGTTCGGCGCGATGCGAGCCGGTTCCCGCGCCATGCAGGCTGCCACGGCGACGCCGGTCGACATCGTCGTCGTGATCCAAGCCCTCGTGATCGTGTTCATCGCCGCCCCGTCGCTCGTTCGGGCCATCTACCGGATCAAGGCGAAGCGGTCCGAGGGCCTCGAGATCCTCACGAAGGGGCTAGCCTGATGGCGGTCTCCCCGACCGCGATACGCGGCCAAGTCGTCACCGAGACCACGACCCGGGCTCGGGTCCTCGGGATCCTGTTCCTGCTCTTCGCGGTGGCCATCCTGTTGCTCTTCGGACTTGGGTCCGAGCCCGGCTTGAAGACGACGTTCCAGCTGAACCAGACTGGCACGGGCAACACGGCATTGAGGCTCCCCGACCTGGTGATCCCGTCCAGGGGAACCGCCCTGTTCCTGTCGGCGATCTGCGCGTTCCTGGCTGGCGTGCAGCTCACCCGGGGCTTCGGCCGACAGGCGAACCTGATCCTCGGCATCGTCGTGTTCGTCTTCGTGTTCGCCTTCCTGACGTGGGCCGCGCGGGACAACTCCCTGAACCTCCTCGGGATGCTGCAGAGCACGCTGTTGCGGTCGGTGCCCATCACATTCGGAGCGCTGTCCGGCGTGCTATGCGAGCGATCGGGCGTCATCAACATCGCGATAGAGGGGATGCTTCTCTCCGCGGCCTTCACCGGGTCGGTGGTCGGCAGTGCGACGCACAGCCTCTGGATTGGTCTGATCGGCGGGGCGCTGGTCGGTGGACTGCTCGGGGCGTTCCTCGCGCTCCTATCGATCCGCTACGTCGTCAACCAGATCATCGCTGGCACGGTCATCAACATCTTCGCCCTGGGCATCACGGGATTCCTATCTGCAAGGATCCTCGAGCAGTATCAGAACCTCAACAACCCGGGACGGTTCGAGCCCGTCACGATCCCGCTGCTTTCCAAGATCCCAGTCCTCGGGCCCGTGCTGTTCAACGAGAACGTCTTCGTCTACATCATGTTCGTGTTGATCGTCGCCATCTATCTGGGCCTGTTCGAGACGCGTTGGGGCCTCCGCGTGCGAGCCGTGGGCGAGCACCCCCGAGCCGCCGACACGGTCGGGATCAAAGTGCTCTACACGCGGTATCGGAACGTGATCCTCGGGGGGATGGTGGCCGGGATCGGGGGCGCGTACTTCACGCTCGGCTCGGTGGGACGGTTCGACGAGAACATGACGGCCGGCCGC
>Ga0137374_10002736_pt1 | contig 20713 bp, 19 predicted proteins | sample SagtaG_20_FD_104811 | JGI IMG/M metagenome (GOLD analysis project Ga0137374, IMG submission 104811) | Vadose zone soil microbial communities from Sagehorn Ranch, Mendocino, California, USA - Sage1_R_100_16 metaG | ecosystem: Environmental > Terrestrial > Soil > Vadose zone | place: USA... | reverse complement strand
TCGCTCTCTCCGCTGCCCGAGCGCGCGGCCGCGCAGGTGCACGGATCACGGGGATTATTTTGACCGTCACCGGCATCTCTCTCGCTGGTGCAGGCGTACCGATGCTGGTTTTCGGTGCCCTATCGGATAGCAGTGCCAGCGAGACCTTCACGACGGCGGGCGCGTTGAGCACAGGCGCCGGAGCGATCCTGCTGGTAACAGGAATCGCGTTATGGGCATCGAACAAGACGTCCATCCGGGTCGACTCGGCCCTGATCGAGCCGAAACTCAGGCTGCCGGCAGGCTTGGCGTTGAGCTCGCGGGGGATCGTTTTCTAGGCGAGTGTTCTCCTGTCGGGGATTATCGCGCTCTGCCGGTTTTTGCCCTCTGTCGAGGCGCCGTGGGGAGGCGCGTCGCTGGTCGCTTCTCGCCTTTTTTCGCTGTAGCCAATTCGGGCTCCGAGGGGTGGCCGGCTTGGGAGGCCCATTCCGCGGCCATGCGGCGGAGCGACGCTTCGCTCCAGGTGAGGCGCCCCGAACGCAGATCGGCGGTGATGGCGCGCAGCCACTTGAGCTCCGCGCGGACGAGGGTCGCCATGTACTCGGACTCGAGCAGAAAGAGCCGAGCAAGACCGGGGACCGGCTTTTCGAGCACGGCGAGCTTCGTCTCGAGCGGCGCCATGCGCGCTTCGAGCTGCTTTCGCAGATCGTGCGGACCGAGCATCGCGACGAGCGACAGCGCGGCCGGGAAATCCGGGAAGTCGCGAGCCGGCGTCGAGAGGACGGTGCGCAGCCACGAGGGTAAGATCCTCCGGCCCTCGTCCGTCGCCTCGTAGACCGTGCGCTCCGGCCGGCGCTCCTCGCGCGAAGTTTCGCGGACCACGATCAGTCCAGCGCGAAGCAGCGCGTCGATCGTCTGATACACGCTGTTGCGCTGGGCGACGTTCGCGATGAGGTCCTTGCCGCGCTCCCTGATGAGCGCCTGCATTCGGTAAGGATGCATCGGCTGCTCGCAGACGAGGGAGAGCACCACCATCCACAAGGGAGAGCGGGGACGGGAAGGAGGGCTCATGGCCGGTAGCCTACTCCCTCACGGTTGACGGGTATGAATAGTCATACTATATCTAGACATACTACTACTAACCGAGGAGACAGAGATGACGGTGACCGAGAAGGCCTACAAAAAACCCTACAAGGGCCTGCCCATGGAGGGCCTCATCGCAAACTGGTACGCACGCAACACCAAGAGCGACGTGCGTCATCGCGGCTGTGCCGATGCGTTGATGGCGACGCTGCCGGCCGGTGCCCGAGTACTCGAGCTGGCGCCTGGCCCTGGATATCTGGCGATCGAGCTGGCCAAGCGCGGCGCTTTCCGCGTGAGCGGCCTCGACATCAGCGAGTCGTTCGTACGCATCGCGCGCGACAATGCGGGAGCGGAGGGGCTCGCGATCGACTTCCGACAGGGTAATGCATCGCAGATGCCCTATCCCGACGAGTCGTTCGATTTCGTCGTGTGCCAGGCTGCTTTCAAGAACTTCACCGATCCGCTCGGAGCCTTGAACGAGACCTACCGCGTGCTGGTGCCGGGCGGACGAGCATCGATCTACGACCTGCGCAAAGAAGCCACGCTGGCGGATGTCGACGCCGAAGTGAAGGGCATGAACCTATCGCCGGCGAGCGCGCTCTTCACGAGGTTCGTTTTTCGCTCCGTCCTGCTCAAGAACGCGTACCGGGAGGATGCGCTCCAGCGGCTGGTCGCAGAGAGCCGCTTTGGTTCGGGCGAGCTGCGGCGCCAAGGCATCGGTTTCGAGCTGCGCCTCGTCAAGGGGGAGGGGGAGCAGAAAAAGTAAACGGGTGTGCGCGACGAGGCTGGAGGCTGCACATGCGTGCACCGGCCGCAAAATCGCAGCTTGGGGATGATTCTCGTTGCAGGAAGCTTGCCCAATGCAATGGTTTCTCGCGCGATGTGGACCCGACTTGCGTCCCGGAGGAGCCGATGGTGTGGGGCAACCGTTCTGGTCGCCGTGGCGATCGCGCCTGTTTGCGCCTGCAACGTGCTGGCCGGCATTGATCCGCCCGTGGACAACCCGGCGAGCGATGCGGGGTCCAACGGACGCGGTGGTGCACCGGACGCGATCGCTACGACGAGCGGCGCCGCCGGGGGAGGGCAAGGCGGTGGAGCTGGTGCGACTCCGGAAGGGGGCGCCGGCCTCGGGGTGATCACACGAGTGAGCGTATCCACCGAGGGCACCCAGGCCGACGACAACAGCGACGGCGTCAGCGTCTCGGGCGATGGAAAGCTCGTTGCCTTCGGCTCCGCGGCGAAGAACCTCGTTTTCTCCGATTTCAACGCCGAGTCCGACATCTTTTTGCACAATCGAACGAGCGGCGAAACCTCACGCGTGAGCCTCGGCTCCGACAACGCAGAACCGAATGGGCCCTGTGCCGACCCTCTGATCACGACCGACGGTAGGTTCGTCTTTTTCACCTCGATGGCCACCAATCTGGTCAGCAGCGCGAACATGGGGACCAAGCAGGTCTTCAGTCGTTGGCTCGCCACGTCCATCACCGATCATCGCAGCCGGCTCGTGAACGACTGGGCATTCTCTCCAGCAGTCAACTCGGATGGAAGCGTCGTAGCTTACGAGACCTCGGCCCGAGTCGAATTCGCCGATACCAATGATGCGGCCGACGTCTACGCGGCCTACGGCGGACGCAACCAAGTGGCACGCATCAGCATGGGGACGGATCCTGCACAGCCCAATGGGCCTAGCCATCAACCCTCCGTCAGCGCGGACGGGAATCTGTTCGCCTTCAGCTCGACGGCATCGAACCTCCTTCAAGGCGATACCAACGGCGTATCCGACGTCTTCGTGCGCGGGCTCCTCGACAAAAACATTCGCCGGGTGAGTGTCTCGAGTAGTGGCGAACAGGGAAATAAGGCGAGCGGTCCGGCCGTCATCAGTGGCGACGGCCGACGTGTGGCTTTTTGCTCGGATGCGTCGAACCTGGTCTCGAACGACACCAACAACGTGACCGACGTTTTCGTGCACGACCTTTCGAATCACCAGACCGTGCGCGTCAGCGTGTCGAGCACCGGCGCAGAAGGCAATGCCCTCAGTTGCGACCCTTCCTTGAGCGGCGACGGACGCCTCGTCGCGTTCAGCTCGCACGCCACCAATCTCGTCCCCGACGACATCGCGTTTCCCGGCGACACCAACTACGAGGACGTCTTCGTACACGACCTCGAGACGCACAAGACGGTGCGCGTCAGCGTCGCGCCGATGGGCACGCGCGCGAAAGGTGACAGCAGGCAGCCGGCGATCAGCGCCAATGGGCGCGTCGTTGTTTTCTTGTCGGACGCCCCCAATCTCGTCGTGGGAGACACGAATGGGTGGACGGACGCATTCGCCTTCGAGTTTACGAGTTCGCCGCCTTGAGATCGTGGAATTCGATCGCGCGGCCGAGCAGCGCGGGATCGATGTTGCCGCCGCTGACGACGATGACGGTTTCTTCGTCCGTGGGCACGCGCCCGGTGCGCGCCGCGGCGATGCCGACCGCGGCCGACGGCTCGACCACCTGTCCGAGCGCGCGATAGGCGAAGCCGATGGCCTCGAGGATCTCCTCCTCCTCGACGAGCGCGATCTCGAGGCGATGCGCGCGTGCGATTTCGAAGGTGCGCTGGCTGGTGGCACCCTCGAGCCCGTCGCAGAGGGTCTCGCCGCCGCGATAGTCGGTGAGTGCGCGCCCTTGGACCAATGAATCGTGCATGGCGCAGTTGACCCGCGGCTGCACGCCAACGACCTGGACGGCGGGGAGCGCTTGCAACAGTCCCGCGATGAGGCCGCCACCGCCGACGGGCGCCACCACCCGTGACACCGACGCGTGCTGCTCGGCTATTTCGCGGCCGAGCCAGCCGCCGTTGCCGGCGATGACCTCGTCGTCGTCGTATGGCGATACGAAGGGGACGGTGCGCTCGCGCGCGAGCTGGATGGCGTACGCTTCGGCCTCGTCGTACCCAGCGCCGGTGACGACGACTTCGACGCCGTAGCCGGCGATCGCGTCGCGCTTGACGGCCGGGCAATGCTCCGGCACCACCACCGTCGCGGCAAAACCAAGTTGCGCTGCCGCGAGCCCCACTCCTTGCCCGTGGTTGCCGGCCGACGAGGCCACCACGCCCCGTGCGCGCGCCGCCGGCTCCATACGCGACAGCTTCAGCGCGGCGCCGCGCAGTTTGAACGAGCCGGTCGCCTGCAGCGACTCGAGCTTGAGCCAGCAGTGGAGCGGAGGCGCAAAAACCAGCGGCGTCTTGCGCACGAACCCCAGCAGGTCGTCGGACATTTCACCCCCATCCGGCAATTGAATCACGCCAGCTGCTCGGCGGTGAGCTCGATGATGTGCGGGGGGTCCTCGGTGAAATCGCTGTACCGAACCCATTTCGGGCGCACGCGTACGTGGACAATGCCGGGCCATGCCAGCCGATCGCGCCCGTCCGGATACGCCGCGAAGTAGCACTCCCGCACCCGGTCGAGCTCGTTACCGGTGGGAAAGTCGGCGACCCCCTCGATCTGCGCGGTGATCTCGTGCTCCCAGCCAACCACGAGAGCGATGCGGGGGTCGGCGCGCAGGTTGGCGTACTTGCGCGATGTGGTGACGGTATCGAACACGATCTCGAGGTCATCGCTCACCGCGAATCCCACGACCGCCGCCTGCGGTGCGCCCCCCGGTGCGACCGACGCTTGGACCGCGAGCCTGTATTGGTGAAGGAATCGGAGCAGACCGGCGCGTGTCACGTTCGGTATCTACCATGTTTGCTCCTCGCGCACGTGGAAGCCATTGCCGCGCCGCACGATTCGATTTACCAGGGTCGCCGAGGTGAACGCTTGATTCCCTGGATACTCGCCGTTCTCGGTGTCTTCGTTCTTCAGACGCTGATTCCTCCGATCGTTCGTTACCTTTTCGCCGGACCGGGCACCGGTGCGCGCCTTCGAATCGCGCTGGGAGCGCGCGACGAGCAACCGCCGCTCTCCGAGGTCGGACGGCGGGCCGAGCGCGCTCTCGACAACATGCACGAGGCTCTGCCGGTGTTTCTCACACTCGCCGTCTTGCACCTCGTCCAGCGCACGCCCGGCGATCTGCCGAACGCCGGCGCAGCCGTGTTCCTCGTGGCACGGGTGATCTACCTACCAGCGTACATGTCCGGGATTACCGGTTTGCGATCGGCCGTCTGGGTGGTGAGCTGGGTGGGACTGATCATGATGATCGCGGCGCTCTTTTGATGCCCATGCTCCAACACCAATCGCGATGAAGGCTCGAGTACTGGGCAATCAAGTCCGATCCCCGGGTGCCGTTCTGGACGAAGTAATGAAAGTAGTCGTAAACGTCAATCCCGCCGGGATCCAATGGCGATAGGAGCTGGTCCAACGTCCGCCAGTGCTCGGCGTAGGCCTCGATCGAGGCCCACAGCTATTGTCAATATGTGTGAGGTGCGGCATTCGCGCGCCGGGTCCGTGAGGCGGAGTCCCACCAGCGTGCGGCCCGCTGGAGCCCATCACCACGATCTGCTAGCGACGATGTGACACAGTCACCCGCGCCATGGGGCTTCGCACGAGACCGACTTCGGTACGACGGCATGCGCCGACGAGGCTCACGCCGGCCGCGCTGGCCGGGCGCGGTGTGGCAGCCGTCTCGTCCGAGAATGCACGAGGCCCCTGCGTTCGCTCGTGACGATGATCGCGGAAAAAAACAGAGAAAATGAAAGACGCATCGACGCCATCTTGTCGCGGCGCGCCGTCGGTTCTGACCGCCTGCTCTCGTGACGCAACACAAGCTGCGTGATATAGGATATGGATCAGATCAACCGTTCGCGTGCGACTCTTCGCTACTGGGTCGCAGTCGCACGCTTCACCCTTTGTCCTCCGAGGAGGCGACCCATGAGTCTGCTGACCGAACACGTCATCTTTCACGACAAAGCACTTGCCCAGCGCCATGCCAAAAACCCGATCCCTATCGATACGCTGTTCGAAGCTTATTTCGAGGGCTCGCTCGATATTCCGGGCGATATCTACGCGCTGCTCGCCGATAGGCACGCCGTCACTCAGCACAAGTTTACTCCGGCGCACGTGAAATATTTTCTCACCCGATTCGTCCCGGAGTTCGCGATTCATTCCAAGAAGATGGACCAGAAGCTCGTTCGGTGGCATTACGATCGCGGCGACGACTTTTTCGCGGCGTTTCTCGGCCCCCGAATGGTCTACACGTCGGCCTTCTTCACACATCCGTCCCAGAGCCTCGAGCAGGGCCAAGACCAAAAAATGGACATGGTCTGCCAGAAGCTGATGCTCAAGCCGGGCGATCGCCTGCTCGATATCGGCTGCGGATGGGGAACTCTCGCGATGCACGCGGCCCGCCACTATGGAGCCTCGAGCACCGGAGTCACGCTCAGCAAGAATCAGACGGCGTTCGGCAATGCGCGAATCGAGGCGGCCGGCATGTCCACCCGCGCCCGCATCGATTGCATGGACTACCGCGAGATCCCCAAGAACAGGTTCGACAAAATTTCGAACCTCGAGATGGTCGAGCACGTCGGCGTCAAGAACCTCGCACCCTTTTACGAGCAAGTGCACGACCTGCTCGAGGATCAGGGGCTGTTTCTGATGCAATGGACGGGGCTGCGACGCGGCTCGAGCGTGGAGGATCTGATCTGGGGCCTCTTCATGTCGAAGTACATTTTCGCCGGCGCCGACGCGAGCCTGCCGCTTGCGCCCATGATGAACGCGCTCGAAAAGGCGAAGTTCGAAATCCACAGCGTCGAGAACGTCACCACTCATTACCGATTCACGATCAAGAAGTGGCATGACAACTGGCTCTCCAATCGACAGAGCATCGTTGCCACCTACGGCGAGCGGTGGTTCCGGATCTGGCACGTATTCTTGGCGTGGGCGACCACGGTCGCGAAGCAAGGGACGGCAGCGTGCTTCCAGGTGCTCGCGCACAAGAACTTGAATCACTTCGATCGCACGATCTGGATGGGCAAGCCGAGCTTGAGCCGTGGAATGGATCTGCCGGTTCGCAACGAGTACGCGGCGCATAACGGCAGCCCGATTTCCCCCGAAGCTTGAGGTAGCGACATTCCCCGTTGGGCTTCCAACCACGAATCATTGTCACGAAACGTGGGCGAGGTCGTGTATGTTCTTGCCATCACCTCGGCACTGGCAGTGGGAGCTCGGTCATGGTCATGAAAAAAGAGTTGCTCCTGAATAAGATCGAATCGGCGAAGCGCGAAATCTCCGCGGCGGAGGGCGAATTGGAGCACGTCCTCCGCGACATGAGAGTCATGCCGCGCGCCGAGAAAACCACGATCAGCAAGGTGCTCGAGGAAGCGTTCGCCAAGCTGAAGGCCGCCAGAGGGGATTTGTCGGATCTCGAGGAGCTAGTCTCCGGCGACAAGGACTGACCATCCGATGCGCAGACGACCAAGCTCTACTTGCGCGCTCCTGCTGGTGGTTTCGTGGTGGAGCTGAGAGGAATCGAACCTCCGACCTCTAGAGTGCGATTCTAGCGCTCTCCCAACTGAGCTACAGCCCCAGGCTTCTTGCGGTTGGACTTAGATTACCTCGACTCGATCTCCCGGCCAGCCTAGCGGTCCGAGCGCCGGCCGAAGTTACCCGGGAGAGACCGGAAGTCAAGCCGCGAAACGGAACCGGTCGGCTGCCACCCCGCCGGCGGGGATCCTCCCCGTCGGTCGGCCCCCCCCATCCGACCCCCCGGTCGGACTCACAAACCATGCCGGCGCCGTTGACGCGCGAGCTCATATGGTTAGCTTGGCGTCGTCGCTCGTAAGACCCCAAGCCTTGCGGGGAGGTAGCACTCCCCAACTTCGGAGAACCCATCATGGGAAAGATCATCGGAATCGACCTCGGAACGACCAACAGCGTGGTCGCGGTGATGGAAGGCAAGGAAGCCAAAGTCATCGTCAACGAGGAGGGCTCGCGGCTGACGCCGTCTGTCGTCGCGACAGACGACAAGGGAGAAATTCTCGTCGGTCAAATTGCCAAGCGGCAAGCCGTGACCAATCCCGAAAACACCGTTTACTCGTCCAAGCGCTTCATGGGTCGGCGGTTCGAAGAAGTGCAGGAGGAGATGAAACGCGTCCCCTTCAAAGTGGTGAAGGGTAACAACGCCGACGCCTGGTTCAACGTGCGCGGCAAAAACGTCTCGCCGCCCGAAGTCGGCGCCAAGGTCCTGCAAAAATTGAAGAAAGCGGCGGAAGACTACCTCGGTGAAAAGGTGACCGAGGCCGTCCTCACCGTCCCGGCCTACTTCAACGATGCGCAGCGCCAGGCCACCAAGGACGCCGGTAAGATCGCAGGGCTCACCGTCAAGCGCATCGTGAACGAGCCGACCGCGGCGGCGCTTGCCTACGGCCTCGACAAGAAAAACAACGAGGTCATCGCCGTCTACGACTTCGGAGGCGGTACGTTCGACATCTCCATCCTCGAGGTGGGCGACAACGTCGTGCAGGTCATCTCGACCAACGGCGACACCCACCTGGGTGGCGACGACATCGACATCCTGATCATGGACTGGCTCATCGCCGAGTTCCGCAAAGACACCGGCATCGACGTCGGCAAAGACAAGATGGTCATCCAGCGCCTCAAGGACGCCGGCGAGCAAGCGAAGATCGAACTTTCGTCCAAGATGGAGACCACCATCAACCTGCCGTTCCTCACGGCGGATGCGAGCGGGCCCAAACACCTCCAGAAGCAGCTGACCCGGGCCAAGCTCGAGCAGATGATCACCCCATTGGTCGAGCGCTCGATGGAGCCCGTTCGTAAGGCTCTCGCTGACGCCAAGCGGCAACCCAATCAGATCGACGAGGTCGTGCTGGTGGGCGGCTCGACGCGCGTGCCCCTCGTCCAGGAGACCGTCAAGCGCTTCTTCGGCAAAGACCCCCACAAGGGGGTGAATCCCGACGAGGTCGTGGCGGTCGGCGCCGCCGTGCAGGCGGGCGTGCTCTCAGGCGATGTCAAGGACATGGTCCTTCTCGACGTCACGCCGCTTTCGCTCGGCGTCGAAATGCTGGGTGGCGTGATGACCGTGATGATTGCTCGCAACACCACGATCCCGACGCAAAAGAAGGAAATTTTCTCGACGGCCACCGACAGCCAGCCTTCGGTCGAAGTGCACGTGCTTCAAGGAGAACGCACCGAGGCGCGTTACAATCGGACGCTGGGTCGCTTCCACCTCGAAGGCATCATGCCGGCGCCGCGCGGCGTGCCGAAGATCGAAGTCACCTTCGACATCGACGCCAACGGCATTCTGAGCGTGCATGCCAAAGACACGGCCACCGGCAAAGATCAGCGCATCACGATCACCGCCAATTCGGGGCTCACCGACGAGCAGATCAAGAACATGGTCAAGGAGGCCTCGGAGCACGAAGCCGAGGACAAGGAACGCCGCGAGCAGATCGAGCGGCGCAACAAGCTCGACAACCTCTGTTACACGCTGGAAAAGACCATCTCCGAAAACAAGGAGAAGCTGCCGGCGAACGACGTCGAGACGTTGGAGGGCATCATCAAAGAAGCGCGAAGCGCCATCGAGAAACAGGACGACGAGGCCGTCAAAGCCGCGTCCGAGAAACTCGAGAAAGAAGCCCATCGGATCGCGGCCGTCATGTACCAGGGCGCTGGCGGTCCGGGGGCGGGTCCCGAGGGCCCGGTACCTCCGGCCGACGGCGGAGCGCCGCCGCCAGCAGGAGAGAAGGGCGGCGACAAGAAGGGCGGCGTGATCGACGCCGAGTTCGAAGAGACTTCGTAGCTCGAGTCGGCCCTTACTCAGCTCCCGGCGAACCCGAATCGCAGAGGCCGGCCTGGGGGACGACGAACCTGCTCGCCTACGACCGGGTCGACAAGGCCACGAATCTCGCGACGATCGCCATCATCGTACGAGATGCCGGCAGCACGCCCTGCATCATGACCTCGCCCAACAGCGACAGCCGGAATCCCGCGTGGTCGCCGTGACTGTGGCCGGGGGGAGCCTCAGTCTCCCCCGATCCCATCGACACAAATGAACGCAAGGAGCCCTGCGTTCTCGACGTCGAGCGCGTCCGACCTCTCCCGAAGCATGTCGGGCACGGAAAGGACGCCGAGAACCTGACCCGCGCGGTCCGTCACCGGCAGGTGGCGGATGCGCTCCTCGCGCGTGAGCTCGAGCGCCTCATCGATGGTTCGGTTGTCGGCGACGGTCCGGACTGGCGACGTCATCACTTCCGAGAGGAGCGTCTCTTTGGGATCGCGCTTGCAGGCGACGACCCGGCGGACGATGTCTCGCTCGGAAACGATCCCGACCAACTTACCCTTATCGACGACAACGAGCGCCCCCACCCGTTCGTGCGTGAGAAGCTCGGATGCTTCTTGAACCGTAGCGTGCGAGTGTAGAGAGACGACCCGCCGCGTTGCGATCTGCGCCTCTTGCATGACGCCCTCCTTTCCGGATCCGCCCACGTGGAAAGCGAGAACCATGCCGCGGACGCGAACCCTTTGATTTCCGCGTCGCAGGCGCACCCGACCGAAGGGGCCCCGCAACGAATGCGCGTGCTCCCGCAGCCGCTGCGTGGCCAATGACCTGGCCAAGACCCGCAACCGCGGCTAATCTTCGCCCCCGATCACAAGCGCCACTAGCTCAGCTGGATAGAGCGTCGGCCTCCGGAGCCGAAGGTCACAAGTTCGAATCTTGTGTGGCGCGCCCCTTACGTTTCGCTCGTTTACGCGCGATTTCTGGAAACCACTTGAAGTGATGTTGGCAACTGAAGCTGCCAACATCGACGGGCTCGTCTGCCGGTCATCCTCGGCCTTCGGCGCGGCGGTCTCGATCGCGAACGGGGCTGTTGTCGAGGATGCCGTGGCCGGGGTGTCAGTCGCATTCGCGGTTGGCAATCCGCACGTCGTTGCGAAGCGCGGTCCGATCGTTTTCTTCGCGGCCCTCTCGAGCGCCTTGTCCGTCTTCTTCGCGTACCGCTGCGTCGTCCTCAGATCGGAATGGTTCAGGAGCTTCTGCACCGCTTCGAGGGGCCACTCGTCACCCCACTCGCCGCTGAGCAGCGCTGTTGCGCAGGTGTGACGACAATCGTGTGCGGGGCGGAAGTGCCGCGTGATGCCCGCGCGCTTCAGGTAGATCGGGAAAGCATCGACCTGCTTCTTCTTCCCGTTCGGGTCCTTCGGGTCGTCGACCGAGATGCGCCCCCACCAATGCCCAGTGCTTCGTCGACCCCCGTACTCTCCAGGCCAGAGGAGGCCGAGCTCGTTGTTCTTGCAGAAAGACGGAAGGAACTTGACCCACTCACGCATGGCTTCGAGCGCGATCCCAAACAGCGGCACCTTGTGAGGCCGGCCGTTCTTGGTGTCGCGCAAGTACAGGTAGGGGGACTCGCCCTCGAGATGCAAATCCTTGAAGAGCGCTTCGGCAAACTCCCCCCCGCGCATGCCTGTGCCAACCAGGATCTTGTGCCAGAGGCGAACGACATACGAAATCTCTTCGCACGTCCAAAACGCGACCAGCTCTTGCTCGGCATAGCGCGTGGCGGCTTCCTCCTCGCTCTTTCCGCGCCTGGCTCTTCGGAGTTGCCGCTTGTTTTCGGGTAGTTCGAGGCCGATACCGGGATTGGTCTTTAGGTACTTCTTCGTGACCGCCTTCTTCAGTACCGTTCGCATGAGTTGAAGCGCGTGGCGCAACGTCGACCTGCTGCGGGGGCCTTTCTTCACGAATGGATAGCTGGAGGTTCCTTCACCGACCCGTTCCAACCACGCGCGGAGCTCGTCCGTGTCGACTTGAGTAACGGGAAGATTCGCGATGGGGTCTCTCTCGACGACGTACTTGATCCTCTGCTTCTTGCCGACCTCAAACTCGCCGCCTAGCACGTAGGTCCGCCACCGGCTTCTTTCGTTCTTGTTGTCGAGAACGATTCCTTCCACCTCTCGCTCCTCGATGCACCCGAGGCCAAACGCGCCAAGGGTTGGGCACTTCGCGTCGGCGATGTTGCTCTGTTCGTAGTCCTCCCAAAACGCCATGAGAACGCGCCATCCCTCGTCGTACGTCGGGTACGCACCGAGATACTTTCGGTCCAAGCTGGGAGGCAGTCGGACCTGCCACACCTGCCGCTCGGTGTTGAAGAGCACGGAGCCGAAGCCGTAGTCACCGTGTTCGCAACTGGCTCCACGATCGGGACTACCTTGCGTGAGGACGTTCTTCATGGCTTGAACACCTTGAGGCCACATCGCCGCGCGGCAGCTCGTGCGCGCGCACGATCGAGATCGGTCAGTTCGACCTTCGGAAGCGAAGGCGGTCTCGGTCGCCGTCGCGACGAGCTCCGACGATCGAGAAGCTTTGCGACCGCGTCGGCCGCGATGCGAAGTCCATTTTCGAGCTGCCTGAGGGCCTCCGCAGGTAACGACACGGCGCATTGACTCCTTTCACTTCAAAGGAACGGGGGAGAGGAAAGCAATATGGCGGCCAAGGGCCGAGTGAAAGCGGAACGCGGGAGCACAAAGCGTGAACGCGCGAGTCCTCGATTCATTCCCATCCTCCGGCCACAACGTGTAGCGTTAGAATTATATTTAGTCAAGCACTAGAAGCATTTTGCCAGATCTAGGGGCAAAAGTAACGTTCGTTAGCTGAATAGTCTTGCTAATTTTAGCTGATCGCCTAGCATGACCCACTGAGCCATGACCCAGCTGAAGACGATTGCCGACCGCGTTTGGTACGCATGGCATTGCCTCCCTCGAAAAAAGAATGGGCGGCTGCCGAGTCGCCGATCCCTCGAGCAGCAACAAGGCATCTCGCCGGCCACGCTGTCCAAGCTCATGGCGGGGGAGCGGGTGAACGTGCGCGTTGAAACGATCGACAAAGTGGCAAAAGCGCTGAGAGTCACGCCCGAATGGCTGATGTCCGGGCGTGGTGCAGGTCCGGCGGCTCACTATCCCGTTCCTGCGCGTCCCATGGCTGGGGCGGACTTCAAGGAAGCGGAAGCGGAACGCAAGCGTTCCTTCCAGGAGCAAGCTGTCGACCATGTAGGGGAATATCTTCCAGTTGCCGAAGTCATCGATGTCTCTGCTCCACGCGGTGAAGTGACGCTCAGGGTTCGGCGCGCCGGAGATGAGCCAACCTGGTCGAAGGCGGAACTCGAAGCCCGGGAAATTGGTCAACATCTACCGGGCTGGACATTCGTTGCGGCCCGCTCGTTCTGTGCCCCAGCACACCCGTCACCGATCTACGCGCAATACGTGCTCGAGCTGGCGAGCCTCGTCCACCAATCGGCCTCCATCGCCGAGCAGGCCACCGCTCAGAAACAGGACGCCCGAGAAAAGTGGGAGCGGTTGCTCTCATGGCATCAGGAAGCACGTGAGACCGAAGATGCGTGGCGAAAGCTCTACGAGCGATCCCGCCCCGCGAGCGGCGAATACCAGGTCACAACCTCCTCGTCTTCGTCAGTTCCGCCGCCACCAAAAGCGTCGAAATGAGTCAAACGAAGTCGGTTCCGCCGGCACCAAAGCGTCGAAGTGAGTCAAACGGGCTTAACTTCGCATGGCGAGTTGAGCCGCACGACTTCATACTGCTGCTTTCACTGGATGACGCATGCCTCTGCCTCGGCCGCAGGAGTATTTTCTGGTCCTCGGGGGCGACTACGCTGACGCCGCCGAACCGCCGCTCATCCCTCGTCGCCGAATCTGCCGCGTGGCCGAAAAGACGCGGGCGCTGTTCGATGATCCTCGGCTGCCACCCAGTGCACGATGGTTCTTCGACCCGGCAGTGCTCGTCGACCGATTCGGCTGCACGTTGGTCCTCACGCGCCCCGGACACTGGTACGAACCCGGTAACGGACAAATCGTCGCCGACGAAGTCATCGGCTCCCGACGCTGGACATCACTCAACGTGCTCGAAGCTTTCGCCGCTCACCTGCTTCGAACTCGAGGCTGGGAGCATCGACGCAGCGACGTCGTCTTGTTGACCGGCGAGCTCGGCGTCCCGAGCCACTTCGCGTCCGAGGCTAACCTTCCGCTGCTGAAACTGATGCAGCGATTCTTGCCGGTCGAAATCGTGGAAGCGTGCTGCCGAGCCGCGACCCGCCAGGCCGGCTTACTGGGGGGCACGGTGTTACAGCTTCCAATCCCGCCGCTGAAGCGGGGGAACTGAGCTCACATGACCGAGGCCGGGCGCAAGTGACAATCGTCATCCCGCATCCTGAGGGGGAAGCGCAGTTCGCGATCTGGGCTGCCAGCATGCTTTTGACGATCTGCGAGCGGTCCGAAGTCAGCGCCGAGCAGGATCGAAAACGCACTCATTTGGGTGGGTCAACACCCACCCGAAGGACGAACAAGCGCGCCGGGCACTCCGCGAGGCTCGCAAACACTCAAATTTTTTCGGGACCCATCGTTGATTTTCTGGCCGATCGTCCCTCCGGTGTCCCACCGGAGCTACGAGGGGGCTTGAATCCCTTCACCTGACTATCGCTTGCTGGGCAGCGGCGAACGTCGGCCACGATGGGTGCACCTCCACCTGTGGAGTTGGTTCCGTTGCTCACTCCCATCGGTGAGCCCGGGCAGCGACCAGGCCAAGGTACCTACATTTAGCAAGCCAACGAGCGAGAGCAAATGTTTCATGCGTGCGCTTGAGACAGATTGAGCTGCTTTCCAAGGTCGTGGCACGCGCTTCGCCGCGATGACAGGGCGGGGCGTCGAGCCGCGGCCATTTCGACGCGGCGTGACTCACCGGCGGCGCCCGGGAGTCGCTGGCCTGTGTGACCAGCGACAGAAACGACGCCTCGGACCATCATGCGGTTTTGGCGGAGTTCCGCGTTTGATGGTCCCGGAAGGGGCGGCGCGAGCAAGCACAACGCCGTTACTCATCTGGTCCACGATGCTGCGATCGTGCTAACGTACGTCCCCGTAGCATCTAAAGGTGAAATCGTGACTAACTTCACCATGCGTTTGAGCATCAACCGAAATGACGGGGCGCCTTTAGAGCAACTCGAGATCGATACGGTACGGCTACGCGATAGCCTCTTGCAGCTCGACCATGTTGAATCAGCGAAATTGGCTCGATCCGGATCGGCGCCACCCGGTGCCAAAGGCAATCCGGCGGTCGTGGGTGATCTAATAGTAACCTGTCTCGCTGCCGGTGGCGTTGCGACCACCCTGATTCAGACTTTTGCAAACTGGCTTCGGAGAGACGAGCATCGCGGAGTTACCATCGAGATTAACGGCAACAAACTTTCCTTGACCGGCGGGCCAGCCGAGCTTCAGGCAGAACTGGTCCGGCGATTTCTTGACAACGTATCCTTTCGATGAGCGACTAGATGCCAGGCGATCGCTACGCACTACTGATCGCAGCAGACTCGTTCACAGACCCAACCTTGCGATCGCTTGGAGCGCCAGCGAGAGACATCGACGATCTCGCTTCGGTGCTCTGCGATCCCGCAGTGGGCCAGTTCAAAGTCACCATGATCGTGAATCAACCTTCTCATAACATTGCGGAGGCTGTGGAGACATTTTTCTCCGATAGGCGACGAGATGACATGTTGCTCCTGTATTTTTCGACTCACGGCATCAAGAGCGACGACGGGCGGCTGTACTTTGCTTTTCCAAATACAAAATGTGAACGCTTGAATGCCACTGCGCTATCGTCGGCTTTTGTGAATGAAATGATGTCCGGAAGCAGGTCGAAGCGGCACATTCTACTGCTTGACTGCTGCTACAGCGGTGCGTTCCTAAAGAATTGGACAGCTAAGGGTGACACCCGCGTTGGGGTTCGAGACTCCTTTGAGGGTAGTGGCAAGGTCATCCTCACGGCCTCCGACTCCATGCAATATGCTCTGGAAGGACAAACACTCAGTGGCACGCGGCCGTCCTCGCTTTTTACTAGGGCAATCGTTGAAGGACTGCGTACTGGCGGCGCGGACCGAGATCGTAATGGTCTTATTTCTGTTGATGAACTCTACCAGTTTGCAGTGGACCGCGTAAAAGAACAGGCACCGAAGCAGCGGCCCCTCAAATTCGTTCTCGATGTCGATGGAGAAATAATCGTTGGGTATTCATCGACGAGTGTTCAGGCGACTACTCCTAATCCGGGAGCTCACCTGCATGGATGGAGCCACGAGGGCGCGGAACCCGACAATTATCGCCGTTCCGGTGGTCGGTTGCCCTCAACCGAACGTATCTCCGGGATTAAACACAACCCTCACGCACCCGCCACCACGTTTACACCAGCCCAATCCCATCCCAGTTTCCTTCAACCCTCATCCAAGTTGCAATATCCAAAAAGGCCATCGAAGAAACGTCTCCTGTTGAGCTTGACAGCCGCCGGGATCTCATTGCTAACCGCATATGCGGCTGTAAAAGACGCGATTATTCGCAGAGATACGATCGATTCCTCTTACCCTCCTCCACCGCCACCCGACACAGTGTCCAAAGATGCTCGCGCGAAATCTGACGCCTACTGGCAAGAGGGAATGGATGCCTTGAAGCGCGGTGACCTGGCAAAAGCTAAGCAACTCTGTTGGGCAGCCTACAATGCGGATCCAACTTCCGCCAAAGCAGCCAACTCGCTTGGTGACATCGAATTGAAGGAGTGGCAAATGTCGCGGCATCCAAAGGGCTCGGGGCCGCCGGATCGAGTTCCCCAATGGTATAAATATGCTGAGGCACAGGATCCCAGCTACGTACCCATTCTCGTCAATTTAACTGGATACTATTTGGATTATTCAAAAAACAATCCTACAGCTTGTGAGTATATGCAAAAGACTTTCTCGATAGCTCCTGATGATCCTAACACGAAGCGGCTATGTGACAGAGTCACGAAAATCTGTCCGTGCAAATAGGGCACGGGCGCGGCCCCGCTTGCGGCCCCGCCGCCGGTTTTGGTGCGCTCGCGATCCCTCACTTTTCTATCAAATGAGCAAAATGAGCTCAGACTGAGACCGAGGCGATCCTTCAAACGTGACGCGCGGGTGCTCGTCTGGCACGAGGTCGGTGGGCTATCTCAGGTGCCGTTGCGCGGCTTTGCATTCCTCATCCACCGCTCGAGAGGTTCGACGACCCTAGCTTGCACGGCGGCCTTGTCGACGAGTTCTGCAATCGCGATATGGAAGCACTGACGCGTGTACTCGACGCGGTCGATTTCGATCGCACGCAGCTGGCCGTCGTACATCCCCGAACTCGATGTGGCGCCTTGCCGTGCAGCTTCCCAGTTCGGAGCAGATGTTTGCGCGAGCCATAGCTCGATCCGAAGCTCGGTCTCGGACCGCTCCACGTCGCCGAAGTTAGCCGGATTCGGCTCGCCATCCGAGGAGTCATCGTATCCGGTGTCTGCGATTGCTTCGACACGCACGTACGCCACGGACCCATTCTTGTTTTCGCCCTTCCACTCAGAGAAGGTCCAATAGCCTGGCGTGAGGTCCCAGGCCCATCGGTCAGCAACGAAGAACGGCCTGTCCCCTCGCGGGAGTCGGTCAACGTTGACTGGCGCCCAGCAGGTAAATTTCAGTCCGCCATTGACCAGCACGTCGTTCATAGCCGCCAAGGTGTCACAAAGCCTGCGGTGATACGCCTGCAGAAGTCGGTACGCTTTGCGCACTTCCGCGAGAGCCGCTGCGAGCTGATTCGGATTGATAGTCATCCTACAATCCATTGCGCGAGCACTTTCTGCGCCGTTGTGATCCGCCACCAGGATGCGGCCGCCGGCAGGGTATCGAACCAAAGCCGCGGCCTATATCCCCACGCATCGAGCACGGCGGCAATATCGTGGAGAATGGCGCGCGTACCCGGGTCGGAAACGTTTTCAAGCTGTTGCAGGCGATCCACCTCCGCCCGGAGAGCTTCCCACCGCATCCACCACAGCTCCGGTACCGTGTTCGCGAACGCCCCGTCCATCTCGTTTGCGCAGGCGGAGAAGGTCTCGAAGTCAGCCCCACCGGCCGCCATTAGAACGATGTCCTTGTCGCGGAAACGGTCAGTGGTGCGTATTGCGCCCACTTGTTCGATCCATTGCGCGCCGACTTGGCGAGCGGCGTGCTTTGCTTCGATCACGAGCACCAGATTCCCCCATTCCACGAGAACGTCAGGTTCGACCCTCAGCTTGTTGGCCCCTGCTTCAGCGGCATTCAGGCTGGGCCAGAACGACCACTTGGGCTCGCCGGTCGGCATTGCCTCTTCGGCGAGGCACATCCTGGCTCGGTCGACACACGCAGCGCGAAGAAGTGCCCACGCCATAGCAGGCGTCAGGTACGCGATCCGCTCGAACACGCCCGAGGTCAACGGATCCTCGAGCGCGGTGATAGCCGCAGAAGGTGATTGCCCGTCAACGTGCTCGCGGTCGTCGCCGTTTTCGGCAGCAACGATCCAGCGGATTTTTCGGTGCAGCAAGGCTTTGATCATGCGCTAGCCTTGGTACTGCATCATCTCGGACTCAACGAATTGCCGCACGCGTCGCGAGTATTACTGGGCCGCGCCTGCAGTTCGGAGCGGCGAAGTCGCTCAGGTGGACGCGCGAGGTGCGGATCTTGCGATCCGGAGCCCCACTTCCCAGACTCTGGTCGCTCAGTTCCATGTGTACCTGACCGGTGCTACCGCTCCACGCTGTCGATACTCATCAGGCACCCGTTTGCCCACATACATGTCCTTGATCTCTGGCGGTGCGTCGTGACCTTTGAAGCCGATACGGCCTGGTGCATCTTCCCTGCCAGGAAAGTTGTCGTGTGTTGCGTCCAGCCAACTCTCGGGGACAAACGCGCCGATGATGAGGCCACTGCGATGCGGCAAAACGAGTTCGGCTTGTTGGGCGTTGTCCTTCTTGATGCGCCAAGCATATCTGGTTGCCTCATACAGCGGGAGCTCCGCCGCCATTCTATTGACGCAAATCAATAGTGCTTTGTGCTGAACCTCGGCCACGGGTGCCTCGTAGCGACGTACGATTTCCTCGACATGCATCGGTCCGTAGTCGTTCGCACCGTGTCCACCAACAGCGTTCAACGCTTCTGGATAGGCATCGATCAGAGCAGCCTCGACCTCAAGGGCGGTCGGATCATCCATTCCATGGCGGTGAATGACGTGAATTACTTCAAGGGGATGGATCTCTCGAATACGTTTGATCTGGTTGTCCAGATCATCACCCTCCAGATTCGCTTCGCCGCGTGCATGCGCAAAAACGCGATTCCCTTTCCCCTTGCCGACGTAGAAGGTGTCTCCGTTGCGCGGATCGATCAGTCTGTAGACATACGTCTTCAGCTTGGCGCCGACTTCGGACGAAAATGAGGTAACTCGCGCCATATTGTCCCCTCCCATTGTCTGCAGCCGCGACGAGCGTTTAGCTGCGAAGCCGGAGCCTAGGCGATAGCTCCGGCAGTTGCAAGCGTGCCCGGCGCAAGGTCACGCGCGCACACCGGAGCAGAGCCGATGGCTTTCCAAAATTAGCTCAACCCTCGCGCAACTTGGTGGGCTCGGCATTCCGACTGTTGGACAGATACCGATTTCGAACGATGAGCCTGCGCACTGCGGCCAGCAAACTGTCCGCGTCGATCTCGTCGAGCTCGAGCTCGTCACAAAGCCGCGCGGCCGTGCGCCCATCCACGACGAAGCCTCCATCGAAACGCGCGTCCAGATCTCGGATGCGCTCGATGTCCTCGAGCGTGAGGCGCGTCTCGCGCATGATGTCGAGGTGACTCTTGCCGGCCCGAAGGCCTTCGAGCACGGCGAGTTCTTTCTTGTGCATCGTATGACCGACGCGCGCGGCGCGCAGGCGTTCGACGTCATCCCGATGCACGTACGCGGTGCGTCCTCCGTCGAAGCGGCGCACGCGAAGACGCGGGCCTTCCCAGCGACGAAGGGTGCGCGAAGAGACGCCGAGAAGCGCTTCAACCTCGTGCCTGGGGATCCATTTCGAGATTTCTTCGTCGTGTTTTGTCCGGGGGGTGCGTGTCATGACGTGAGACTCCAGCTGCGCAAGATCATTTTCCCACGTGAAATCCGCGCGTCCATGTGATTCGCACCAGCCAGGGCGTGGCCGGCATCCTGCCGCCGCACAACCCCGCGCTCTCGGACGCAGAGATTTCTCGACTCATCGACGCGGCACGCGCGGTCGGTTGAAAGGAAGGACACGATGGCTGGGATGTATGAGATCGTCGGGTTCGACGAAATTGTGGGTGCGGCTGGGGCATTTCCGCCGCATTCGACGCAGGGGCTCCGGCACCCGCACCACGCGCTCGCTGCTGGCCTCGAGCCCGCTGTGATCGGCGACGAGATGTACGCGGGCGACGCGCTCATCTCGGGCGCGGACCTCATTGCGGGTCTTGCCCCCCCTGCGCTCATGAGCGGCGCCGATCCGGCCGAGCAACTGCTCGCGATCGCCGGCCTCGGGGGCGGGGCGGCGCCGTATGGGTATCCCGCGCTTTCTCCGTGGTCGCCGTACCACGCGGCGATGGCGGGGCTGACGGGGTTGACCGCGCCCGCCGTGCAGGACCACGCGATTCGCGCGGCGATGATGCGCAACTTCGCGCCGCGCACGATCGACGTGCGAAGCCGGGCGGCGCGCGCGCCACGACGCTTGGTTCTGAACTTTCGATCGCTCGGAGTCGCGCCGAACAACACGGTCGACTTGCCGGCGAGGCCGCAGCTCCCGTTCCGACCCGAGCGCCTCTTCGTGCAGTCGGACATCGCGGGCAACTTCGAGCTCGTCGACATCATCGT
>Ga0137374_10002725_pt1 | contig 20750 bp, 19 predicted proteins | sample SagtaG_20_FD_104811 | JGI IMG/M metagenome (GOLD analysis project Ga0137374, IMG submission 104811) | Vadose zone soil microbial communities from Sagehorn Ranch, Mendocino, California, USA - Sage1_R_100_16 metaG | ecosystem: Environmental > Terrestrial > Soil > Vadose zone | place: USA... | reverse complement strand
GCGATCATGACCAACCGGCTGCGTACGGAGGCGACGGATCATCTCTTGGCTGCCGGCCGTGCCGTTGGGGCACGGCGCTTCGTGGCGCAGAGCTTTGGGGCTTTCCGCTTCGCCCGCAATGGCGGGCCGGTGCAGACCGAGGCCGATCCCCCCGATCCCGACGCCCGGCAGCCGGGGCTGGAGGCCATGCGCTATCTAGAGCAGGCGGTGACGACGATCGAGTGGGGCGAGGGCCTCGCTTTGCGTTATGGCGGCTTCTACGGTCCGGGGACCGGGATCAGCCTGGCGCCGGATGCGGTGATGGCCGGGCCGATCCGCAAGCGTCGGTTCCCGATCGTCGGCGATGGCGGTGGCGTCTGGTCGCTCGTCCAGATCGAGGACGCCGCGGCAGCGACCGCGATCGCGGTCGAGCGCGGCAAGCCGGGTGTCTACAACATCGTCGACGACGAGCCCGCTCCCGTGCGGGAGTGGCTGCCGGTGCTGGCGAGCGCGCTGGGTGCCAAGCCGCCGAGGCGCATCCCACGCTGGCTGGGGCGGCTGGCGGCCGGTGAGATGACAACGCTGATGATGACCGAGGCGCGGGGTGCCTCGAACGAGAAGGCGAAGCGCGAGCTCGGCTGGCAGCCGCGCTATGCGAGCTGGCGGCAGGGCTTCGCCCAGGGACTGGGCTGAGGTGACCGAGGAGGAGTTCGACGAGCTTCGCCCGTCTGCTTTCGCGGTCGCCTACCGGATGCTGGGCAGCGTGAGCGAGGCGGAGGACGTGGTGCAGGAGGGGTTTCTCCGCCTCCACCGCGCGCGGGCGGGTGGTGAGCGGATCGAGTCGCCGCGCGCCTACCTGTCGACGGTGGTTTCGCGGCTGTCGCTCGACCAGCTCCGCTCGGCGCGGGTCCGGCGCGAGAGCTACGTGGGCGAGTGGCTGCCGGAGCCGCTCGTGGCGAGCGCCGACGAGGATCCCGCCCGCAAGGCCGAGATGGCGGACTCGCTGTCGCTCGCCTTCCTCGTCCTGCTCGAGAGCCTGTCGCCCGAGCAGCGCGCCGCGTTCCTGCTGCGCGAGGTCTTCGACGAGCCCTACGAGCGGATCGCCGAGATCATCGGCACGAGCGAGGAGAACGCCCGCCAGCTCGCCACACGGGCCCGCCGCCACGTGGAGGAACGGCGCCCGCGGTTCGAGGCCACGCGCGAGCAGCGGGAGGAGCTCGCGACCCGCTTCTTCGCAGCCGCGGAGGCGGGCGATCTCCAAGGGCTGGAGGAGCTGCTGGCCCACGACGTGGTGCTCCGCGGCGACGGCGGCGGCAAGGCACCCGCGCTCGCGCGTGCGCTCCACGGCCGCGCCAGGGTGGCGCGCACCCTGATCGCTTGGCTGCGCACCACCGCCCGCTTCGGCGTGACTTGGCGCCGCGAGGACGTGAACGGCCAACCGGGTGCACTGTTCCTCGACCGCGAGGGCAGGCTGATCAGCGTGATCTCCCTCGACGTCGCAGAGGGCCAGATCCAGGGAGTGAGCGGGATCGTCAACCCAGACAAGCTGCGGCACCTGGGGCCGCTGGCCGACCTGGACGCGCTGCTCCGCGAGCGGACCTAGATTTCCTCAGCTCGCGCTCGTCGCGTGGGGCCGCCGCGAAGCGGACCGCATCCCAGATCGTCAAGCGGCTCAGCGTCGCATGTCGCTGACGCGCGCTTCGGCGAGAATGCGCGCCTGCCCACCTACACGGTGAACCAGGACGCGGTCAGGCACGCGAAGCGGCTGATCGACGCAGGCCAGTACGTGCTCCGCTCGCGCTGGCAGAACGTGCAGCCGCGCGCACCCGAGCAGAACGCGTTCCTGAAGACGCATTCCTGGGAGGAGTACGCCGCCTGGCACCTCGGCCTCACCGAGGGCGCGGCCGAGGAGACGAAGGCGCGCTACGCGTTCGTCTACGGCGACTTCCGCCGTCTGCACCGGATGGGGCTGATCGCCTGCCACTACCGTGCCGCCGAGTGGCGGCACAAGGAGATCGAGCTCGCAGCACACGAGCTCCTGCAGTACCTCGACCGAAAGAGTGGCTGACGACGCGGCGGCGGTGCGGGCGCATCTGAGAATGTGATGTCGATCTCGTCGATCTCGCGGAACGCCAGCTCGTGCGGCGACGCTGTTGACGATGCGAGCATGGCCCGAGGTTGGCGCGCAGCGGCAAGGCGCGCTAGCGATGCAGCGCGATTCCTCGGACGCCCTGCGAGTCTTGGCGGGGTGGCGCTAGGGCCACCTCTTCGCACGTCCTCGTACGGGGCCCCGGAGGTCTTAATGTCCGTGCTGCCATGGAGGGCGGAATGAAGGGCTATCGAGTGCGGCTCCGCGTCGTGGAGGAGTACGACGTCGCCTTGCTCGCCAAGTCGGCCGAGGACGCGAAGGCGCGAGCCGAGGCGGACGTTCGTGGCGGTGTCGAGTGCGAGAGCATCGAGGACAGCTGGCCGGAGCAGGTCGTCTCGGTCGAGGCGCTGGCCGTCGAGCCGTACCCGGATCTCGACTAGAAGGTCCGGGCCGTTTCGACCCTCGCGCGTCATGACTCCACTCCTCGGATGGCGCGTGGCGTGGTTCAACCGCCACATCACGAACCGCATCACGCGGCCGCTCGCCCGCCGGCTGCCGGGGGCCGGGAACCAGGACCTGCCGATGTTCGTCCAGCCGGTACTCGTCTTACGAGGCCGACGCGGCCGGCGCTGCGGCGCGCCTACGCCCGGGCGATGGCCCGTGGCGTGACACCCGCGATCTACACGCAGGAGCTGTTCTCGACGAACCACGGCGAGGCGAACTGCGCTGCGGTGGCCGCCGTTCCCGCAGACGATCTTGACCTGGTCGGGCTTGCCTTCCGTGCCGAACGCAAGACGGTCGAAAGATCGTCGACCCGCTGCGCTTCCATCCGTCAGTTCAAGCGGCGGCGCGGGGCTCCTCGAGCGGATTGCCCGTGCCGTCGTCGTGGTGGTCGCGATCACGTCGCCCGCCGAGTCCTCAGGCGACGCCTCGAGGTACGCCCGGTCCTCGGCACGGTGCGCTACGCGGACCTTCCCGACGATGCGCCCGGGTCGAACGGGGCGCAGGAAGTTGACGGTCGGCGTCGCCGTCGATCGAAACTGGGCCCGATCTTCTGTTGATGGCTCCCTCCAATCGATAGCCGCACGTGGGTCGAAGACGAGGCGGATCAGACCGCCTCTTCGAGCGCCTCCTCCATCGCCGGCGCGGCCTCGGTCTTCGGCGCGCGCTGCACCATCGCCACGATGCCGAGGAGCGCGGCTGCGACCGAGACGAAGAGCGCCGCGTGGAAGCCGTCGAGAATCGCGTTCGGTCCGCCGCCGTGTCCGACGTTTGCGTTGTTCACGGCGGTGACCACGGCGAGGACGAGGGCGCCGCCGAACTGGAACGACGTGTTCAGCAGCCCGCCGGCGAGGCCCTGCTCCTCGGGCGCGACGCCGCTGGTCGCGGCGACGTTCAGCGGACCGAACGCGAGGGCGAAGCCGACACCTGCGAGCAGCACGGTCGGCAGGACGCCGAGCGCGTAGCTCGAGTGGAGCCCGATCGGGAGGAAGAGTGCGTATCCCGCCGTGATCGCGACCATTCCGCCGACGATCAGGCGCGTCACGCCGAAGCGCATGATCAGCGGCGCGATTCGCGGCGCGAACACGGCGACGAGCAGGCCGCCGGGGAAGATCGCCAGCCCCGTGTCCAGCGCCGACCAGCCGCGCAGCTGCTGCATGTAGAGGGTGGCGATGAACTGGAAGCCGACCCAGCCGCCGAACAGCGACATCGCCCCGAGGTTCGCGCGCACGAGCGAGCTCGAACGCAGGATTCCGAGGCGCACGAGCGGCGCCGCAGCGCTGCGCTCGCGAACGACGAACGCGGCGAAGATCGCGGCGACCGCCGCGAACGAGCCGAGGGTGCGCGCTGATCCCCAGCTGGCGTCCGGCGCCTCGACGAGCGTGAAGACGAGCAACAGCATTCCGGCGGTCAGGCTCACTGCGCCCGTGAGGTCGAACCTGCGCGTCGCGTGCGCCGAACGTCCACTCCGCGGGACGAGGCGGATGCCGCCGAGCAGCGTTGCGAGAGCGACCGGTGCCGGGAGAAAGAAGACCCAGCGCCAGCCGATCTCCGTCAACAGGCCGCCGAAGACGAGGCCGAGCGAGAAGCCTGTCGCGCCCGTCGCGGTGAAGACGGAGAGAGCCTTGTTGCGCGCTGGCCCCTCCGCGAAGGTCGTCGTGATGATCGACAGCGCGGCCGGCGCCGTGAAGGCGGCGCTGACGCCCTTCACGAACCGCGTCGCGATCAGAAGATTCCCGTCGTTCGCGAAGCCCCCGAGCGTGGAGGCGACGATGAAGACGCCGAGCGCGACGAGAAACACCTGCCGGCGCCCGAGCAGGTCCGCCGCTCGCCCGCCGAGTAGCAGGAAACCGCCGTAGCCGAGGACGTAGGCGCTGACGACCCACTGGAGCGAGCTCGTCGACATGTGCAGGTCGGCCTTGATCGAGGGGAGGGCGACGCCCATCATCGAGACGTCCAGAGCGTCGAGGAAGAGTGCGCCGCACAGCACCAGCAACATCGCCCACGCGCGACGGCTCAGCTGTCCGGCCGGATTCTGAGGTGCAGCCGTTTCAGCAGTCATGAGACGAGGGTGCCTGTCCCGAGCACCCTCTTACCAGAGCGTGTTCATCCTGGTACCAGCGCTACCCGTCTCAACGTGCAGACCGGTCGGCATACTGGGCTGAAGATGGCTGTCGCGAGCGTCGAGCCCCTCGCGCCGCGTGTGGAGCTGAACGGCGCCGAGCTCCGTCGCCGCGAGCTCGGCGCGTTCTTGCGCAATCGTCGCGAGCGCGTCCAGCCGGAGGACGTGGGCCTGCGCTCGTCGCGCCGTCGCCGGACTCCCGGGCTCCGGCGCGAGGAGGTTGCGCAATTGGCCGGCGTCGGCGTCACGTGGTACACGTGGCTCGAGCAGGGGCGCGACATCAATCCGTCTGCTCAGGTGCTCGACGCGATCGCCCGAACCCTCCAGTTCGACTCGCACGAGCATTCGCACCTCTTCACGCTGGCGGGTCTCGCGACGACGACCGTCGCCGACCACTGCATGCAGCTCTGTCCGACGGTGCAGCCGCTGCTCGACCAGCTCGAACCGTTCCCGGCCTGCGTCCTCAACGACCGCCTCGATCTGCTCGCCTTCAACCGCGTCTACGCGAGCTTCTTCGAAGACGTCGACGCGATCCCCGTCGAGGAGCGCAACCTCCTCTGGCTCACGTTCACCGCCCCGGCTTGGCGTCGTGTGATCGTCGACTGGGACGACTCGGTCGGCCCGATGGTCGCCGAGTACCGCGCTGCGATGGCGCGTCATCTGGACGAGCCGGCGTGGAAGGCGCTCGTGGCGCGGCTGCACCGGGCGTCGCCGGAGTTCACGGCCTTCTGGGAGCGCCACGACGTTCAGGGCGTGGAGAGCCGGAGGAAGCGCGCACTGCATCCGACCGCGGGACTGCTGACCGTCGAGTACACGAACTTGTGGCTCGGCCAGCGGCTGGGCACGCGGATCGTCGCCTTCACGCCTGCGGACGAGCGGACACGGACGCGGCTGGACGCGTTGCATGCCTCGCTCGCGCAGGCGGCGTAGGCACGGCCTTCGTGCTGCGCCGGCGAGGCCGGCGTGGCGGTGATCAGCGTCACCTAGAAGCCGGCCAGCTGCTCGAGCTGAGCGATCGTGGTGCCGAAGCTGCGCCTCTGCTGCGCGCCGGCGCCGGCTCTTCCCTTTGCCCGGCACGCGCACGGTCACAACGACGCTGTCGCGGTGCACGTCCAAGCCCCGCGCACTGGTTGTCCAGCGCGACCTCGACGATCGCCCGCTCGACCGGGTCGGACACCGGCCCGCCGCTGCGGAGGCGTACGCGGCGTCGGCGTTCGGTAGATGGCCTGCCGGCTGATCTGCAGCACGCGCGCCACGGCCCCGACGGCGAAGCCGCGCGCGACCAATTCCGACGAGGCTGCTCGAGTCACACCGTATGCCGCAGGCTGGCGCGGACTGGCCGAGGCCGAGTACGAGCGCGCCCGGGGCGAGGCGCGACCGGACGCATGGTCGCGGGCCGCGGCCGCATGGGATCAGCTCGACCGCCCGTCGCTTGCCGCGTACTGCCGCTGGCGGCACGCGGAGGCGCTCGTCTCAGCGGGCGCGTCGCGCACAGACGCGAGCGATCCGTTGCGTGCGGCATACAGCGTCGCAACGCGACTCGGAGCGCGACCCTGCTGCGGGAGCTCGAACTGCTTGCGGAACGCGCGCGGCTCGACTTGGTCTCCCCGGACGCGGAGCCGCGCCGAGAGAAACAGGGCATGGAGGAGCTGCTCGGATGACGCCGCGCGAGGCGCGGGTCCCTCGCGGCTACACCAACCGCGAGGTTGCCGCCGCACTCGTGATCAGCGTCAAGACCGCCGGCGCGCACGGCTCGCACATACTCCGTAAGCTCGACGCGCCGAACCGGCGTGAGGCCGCCGCGATCGCGCACCGTCTCGCCGCGCCGACCGAGTGGGCGGCCAGCGCGCTAAGGGACAGTGGTGGCGACGCCCCTGCCGAGCAGGAACCTCGCTTCCCGCCCATAGTCAGTGTCATTCTCGGCGGGGAGGCGCTCATACAGATCACCGAGCATCCTCAGATCGGCATCCTGCTCGGCCGAGGGTACACGTGCGAGCGCGAGTGCAGCGCGAATTGCCAGTGCCCATGAGCCGTGCTGCCGCGCGGTGGAGGTCGCCCGGAGCAGGAGCCGACGAGCGTCGTCTTCGCGCCCGCCCAGACGCAGCCACTCGGCCTCGACGCGGAAGACCTCGGGCGCGTAGAAGTACGAGGGCATTGCCTGAGTGAGCGACAGCACATGGTTCAGCACGTCTCGAGCTGTCTTCCGTCGACCACGGCGCAGGTGGACCTCGGCGAGAAGCGCTCCGACCATGGCTGCCCAGATGTCGCTGGCTCGAAGCTCATCTGCGAGCGCTCTCTCGAGCTCTGCGACGCCCTCGTGGTGCCGCCCCAAGCACGAGAGCGCCCAGCCCTGCATCGCTCGAGCGATGCCGAAGAACTGAGGATGGACGACCTCGTCCTCGAGTGCGAGGGCCCGCTCCGATGCGAGCAGAGTCGCTTGCGCGTCGCCGTTGATCTGAAGCGCCCACGGTAGTTGCGTCAGTGGCTGGGCGACGGTCGCCGCGTGTCCCAGGGACTCGCTGAGCGCGATGGCCTCGTGCATCTGAGTTACCGCCCTGACCGACTCTCCCCGCAACGCAAAGGCGAGCGCCTGGAGCGCCAACGCGCAGACACCGGGATCGTGGTTGCCGTAGAGGAAGGAGGTCGGGTGGTGGGACTCGGGGCGGTAGATGGCCCGCCCCTCGTCGGCTGCTGCGACGGCGTCTTCGATCTGACCACTCCACAGCGAGTTCATCCAGCGGGCATGGAGGGCCTGCAGGCTCATCGAATCGTCGCCGCCACGGGCCAACTCCGTCAGCCTCTCGACGAGGCGCATCGATCGGTCGAAGTCCCCGCGATGGCCGTGGTAGATGGAGAGACCGAACTGGGCGGGGAACTGCTCGACGGCAGGGGCACTGTCCATCATGAGCTCGGTGGCCCGCGTGTAGGCTCGCGCCACCTCGGGCGCGCCCAACCCGCGCTGGGCGAAGAGCGCGACTCCCAGCTGAAGCTGCAGCTCGGCTTCCATGCGGCTGCGCTCGTCTCCTGCGGCGAGCTGACCGACGAGGGCGATCGCGCGGGAGAAGTGCTCGACTGCCAGCTCGTTCGCTGAGAGCCTGATCGCTCGTAGGCCGGCGCGGTGGAGGGCCTGCCCAGCCCGCTCGACGAGAACCGCGGCATCCTCGCCCGCTGTGCGTGCGCCCTCGAGTGCAGCGAGGTAGTGGTGAGCGAGTAACTCGGCATGGTCTTCCGGGCGGCCCAGCGATTCGATCCATTCAGCCGCACGCCGATGGCGCTCGGCTCTGCGCGGGCGTGGGATCTCGCCGTAGGCGACGTCGCGAAGCAGCTCGTGGCGGAACGCGTACTCGGTGTCACCAGCGACGGACGATCGGCGCGCCCGTTGAACGAAGTCCCTGCGCACGAGCGTCGGCAGCAGCTCGTCGGCATCGATGCGCGAGATGCCGCCGATCGCCTCGAGCGCGCCGACCCAGAAGACGTTGCCGACGACAGCGGCATCCTGCAGCAGCCGCTTCTCGACGTCGGCCAGCCCGTCCAGGCGCGCCGCGATGATGCCGTGCAGGCTCTCCGGCAGTTCCTCGAGCCGCCCGTGCTCGACCAGTATTCGACAGAACTGCTCCGCGTAGAGCGGGTTGCCGCCGATGCGAGCGAGCAGGGACTCGTGCGCCTCGGCCGAAAGCACCGGCTGCTCCAGCATCGCAGCGACCAGCCGTGTGGTCTCGTTCTGGGACAAGGGAGGTAGCGAGATCGTGAGCGCGCTCGGCTTGCCGCCAGCCCATCCGGGTCGGCGGTCGAGCAGCTCCGGTCGCGCCGTCGCCACGACGAGAAGCGGTACGCCGCTGACGCGGTCGAGGAGTTCGTCGACGAAGTCGAGGAGAGCGTCGTCGGCCCAGTGCAGGTCCTCGAAGACGAGCACGAGCAGGCGCTCGTCCGCGAGCGCTTCGAGGAAGTGTCGCCATGCTGCGAACGTCTCGCCGCGGCGGTCGGCGGCGGGCTCGCGGCCGGCGAGGCCGGTGAGAGCGCCGAGGTACGTCGCGATCCGGCGGGCGTCGGCCGGATCTTCGACGATCCGCCGCACCGCCTTCCGGAGCTTGCGCTCGACCGTTTGAGCCGGGTCGCTCTCCAGGATCCCGGCCTCCGCCTTCACCATCTCCTCGAGCGCCCAGAAGCTGACGCCGTCGCCGTAGGGGAGCGAACGGCCCTGGCGCCAAGTCAGAAGCTCGTCGCTCCCGGCAATCGCTTGCTGCAGCTCCGAGACAAGCCGCGACTTGCCTATGCCAGGGACGCCCAGGATCGTTACGAGCTGCGGGGAGCGTTGCGACCGAGCCCAGGCGAGCCGCTCTTGGAGCGCGGCGAGCTCCTGCTCCCGCCCGACGAAGGGTGTCTGGTGTCGCGAGAGGTGGGCGCCGGGCAGTGCCAGCGGCCGGATCGCCTCCCATGCGCTCACGGGCTCGCTCTTCGCCTGCGCCGCGAGCGGCCCTTCCTTTCTGTACTCGATCGCCTTCCTCGTCCTTCGGAACGTCTGCTCGTCGACGAGCACGCCGTCCACTGATGCGGCGAACCGAAGGCGGGCTGCCGTCTCGACAACCTTGCCAACGGCGATCGGCTCCCGCTCCGACGCAGTGGCACCAAGCGTGACGAGCGCCTCGCCGGTCGCGACGGCGATTCGCGCATGGAGGGCCTCATCCTGCGCGATCAGCGCATCGCGGATCGCCAAGGCGGCGCGAACGGCCCGCTCGGGGTCGTCCTCGTGCGCGGCCGGGACGCCGAAGAGTGCCACGACCTCGTTGCCGATGAACTTCTCGATCGAGCCGCCGAAGCGCTCGACGTCGGATCGAATGCGGCGCTGGTAGGGGGAGAGGAACGCGCGAACGTCTTCCGGGTCGAGCGGCCTCGCCTTGGTCGTGACGTCGAGAAGGTCGGCGAAGAAAATCGTGACGACCTTCCGCTCCTCCAGCGGCGCGGCCGTGCGGGGCGGAGGCCGCGTGCCGGCGAGGACGGGGTCGTGGTCGAGGATCCGCCTGTGGAGCTCCCTCAGCTCGTCGCTCGGCTCGATCCCGAGCTCATCGACGAGCGTCCGCCGCGCCTGACGATAGGCCGCGAGCGCGTCCGCCTGCCTGCCGGCGCGGTAGAGGGCGAGCATGAGCTTGGCGCGGAGGCTCTCGCGGAAAGAATGCTCTGCGACCAGCGCCTGGAGCTCGTGGATCAGTTCGCCGGATCGCCCGAGGGCGAGGTCCGCCTCGAGGCGGTCCTCCAGCGCGACGAGGCGAAGCTCGTCTAAGCGCGCGGCTTCTGACGAGACGGCGTCCTCGTGGAGGACGTCCGCGAACGGCTCCCCCCGCCAGAGGCCAAGGGCTAGTCGGAGCATCTCTGCCGCTCGGGCTGGATCGTCCTCGAGCGCAGTGCGCGCCGAGCGCGTGAGGCGCTCGAAACGGTCCGCATCGAGCTTGTCGGTTTCGATCCGAAGCATGTAGCCGGTCGGACGCGTCACGAGATCCGCGCCTGCAGCAGCTTCCGTCTCGCCCGGCCGGAGGATCCCGCGGAGCTTCGAGACGTGGAACCAGAGCTTTCGGCTGGCCTCTGGCGGGTTGTCGGGCCACAGCACATGGACGATCCGGTCCGTCGAGACCACCTCGTTCGGGTGCATCAGCAGAAGAGCGAGCAGCGTCCGCTGGATCGGCGAGCCGATCCGTCTCGCGACACCGTCGAGGACGACCTCGACCGGCCCTAGCACCCGGAGTTCCAGCGAGCTGCTCACGGCTCTCGCCGCATCCATCCCAGTCTACGACGCGATCGGGCAAAGCCGCGCACTGTCTGCGCAAAGGCATCGGGACCAAGGTCGACGCGCGCACCAGAAGTCAACTCAGAGGAGGGGGGATGAGAGCCCGAGCACTTCGTACCATGGTCATCATCGCTACGGCAGTCGCCGCAGCGGTGCTGGCGGGCGGGACGCGTAATACGGCGGCGGCGTTGTCGCCCGGGAACACGGTCGCACAGTGGAACAAGATCGCCGAGGACACCGTCGTCGGCTCGGGCGCCTTCCAGGCGGAGGGCTTCATGTACATGGCCTACGCCTCGACAGCCGTCTACAACGCCGTGGTGGCGATCGAGGGCGGGTACGACCCCCTCGACTCGACGATCACCGCGCCCGCGGGAGCCTCGGTCGACTGCGCCGTCGTCGAGGCTGCCTACCGCACGCTTCGCTACTACTTCTCGTTCTTTCCGGTTCTCGGGGCGAACCTCGACGCCGACTACGCCGAGGCGCTCTCGCCCTCGAAGCTGGATGGGTGTACTGCCGACGGCGGCGCGGGTACGAGTGTCGGTCTCGCAGCTGCAAACGAGGTGATCTCCAACCGCACCACGGGTCCCAACCCCGACGGGCGCATGACGCCGATCGGTGTGAGCTCGTCCTTTCCGACGCTGCTGCCGGGCCCGGGTGTGTGGCGCCTGACGCCCCCGTTCGCTCCGCCGCAGACGCCCTGGGTCGGGAGCGTTCGCCCATTCGTCCTGCAGAGCATGGACCAGTTCCTGCCTGACCCGCCGCCGTCGCTGCAAAGCGAGGAGTGGGTCGACGCGTTCAACGAGATCAAGGCGTACGGCGCGGCCACAGGCAGCGCGCGCACCGAGGAGGAGACCAACGTCGCGAAGTTCTGGTCGGCGAACGTCGTCCGTCAGTACAACATGCTCGGGCGCGACATCGCCGAGGCGCGCGGGCTCGGCCTGCTCGAGACGGCGCGGCTACTGGCGATGGTGGACGTCGTCGGCGCCGATGCGCTGATGTCCGGGTTGCATGCCAAGTACCACTACCTGTTCTGGCGACCGGTCACCGCGATCGACCCCGCCGCCGTCACGACGGACGGCTTCGGCCCCGTGCCCGGCTACGACGACGGGAACTCGGCGACAGTCGAGCAAACGGCCTGGCGGCCGCTCCTGACCACGCCCAACCACCCGGAATACCCCGCCGCGCACGGCGTGATCACGTCAGCGATCGCCGAGGTGTTCAGCAGCTTTCTCGGTACGAACCAGATCGACGTCGATGTGCACGGGTTCGACCCCGGCCGACCTGCCGGGAACCTGAGCGCAGTGCGGCGTTTCGACATGCCCAACGACCTCCGCCACGAGATCATCGACGCCCGACTCTGGGCGGGGCTGCACTACCGCTTCTCGAGCGTCGCCGGCGTCGTCCTCGGCCGCAACGTCGCGAAGTACGACCTCGAGCACGCCTTCCGGAAATGACAACCGTCGACGAACCGAACACCGGCTCGCGGTACACCAGGGGCGGCTTTCTCAGGCGGGCGGGGCTGCTCCGCATCGACACGGGGGGAATCTTCGAGGACCTGCCGCGCACGAGCGACGGGGCGAATACCGCGATCATTGCCGACCCCCGGAACGACGGGACCGGCCGGGTCAGCTTCACGCTCGACAGCCCCATCACCGGCCCAACGCGCGCCTACGACCGCTTCCACGACGCGGTCAGGAACGTCGACTGGGCGCGCGTGCTCGACGGCTTCCACTTCCGCAACTCCGACCAGGGAGGCTCCGCGCTCGGACGCGACGTCGGCCGCTACGTCACGACCATTTGTTCAGACCGCTTGGCTGAAACGGCCGAAAGGAGACTGAGATGAAATCAAGCAGGCGCGTTCGCGTCACTCTCCTCGCCGCGCTCACGCTCGGCGCCGCCGCCGGAGGCATCGCGTACGCCGCGATCCCTGACACGAACGGCGTCATCCACGCGTGCTACGCGACGAAAGACGGCACGCTCAGAGTCATCGACAACTCCACGGTGAGCTGCAACACCAGCAAGGAGCAGGAGCTCAGCTGGAACCAGGTCGGGCCGCAAGGACCGCCTGGGCCTGGGGCGACCACCTTCGACGCCACAATCCCCGTCCCTGACGGTCCGACCGAGGTCACGCTCGCAACATTCGCAGGCGTCGAACTGCTCGCACAATGCAGCGTGAATCCGGAGGGCGACGGCGACGTCTTCCTGACAATTCGGCCTTCGAAGCCGACCGACTTCGTGCAGCTCTACGGGACAAGCTTCAGGCAGGGCGCGGGGACGCTGGAGCCCGTACTCCTTCGATCAAGGCAATTCGACACATCCGACTCGCAGGGCCTCGACCTGCACGCGATCGTGCGCGCGTTCGCACTCGACGCGTCGGCAGAGAAGTACGTTCACGTCGACCTCGGCGCCCACTTCGATACCAACCGATGCACCTTCAGCGGAATGATCACGCCGTCGCCGTGAGCTGAGTGACCAGAAACCGCACGTCCGACTCGAAAGGAGCCACGAGATGAGAGTGAGAAGCGCGCTCGCGGGCAAGTGCCTACGAGCCGGAACCGTCGTGGTCGGCCTGGCCGCAGCCGCCCTGTTGGCGGCCGTGCTTGCAGCGCGCGGCCGGCGCAGGCGGCGTTTCCGGGCGCCAACGGCAAGATCGCCTTCCAGAGCGCCTGTGACGGCAACTTCGAGGTTTACGTGATGAACGCGGACGGCTCCGGGCCGACGAACCTGACCGGCAACGCCGCTTTCGATGGCGTGCCGTCCTAGTCGCCCGACGGGCAGAAGATCGCGTTCACGAGCGAGCGTGACGGCAACAACGAGGTCTACGTCATGAACGCGGACGGCTCCGCGCAGACGAACCTGACCAGCAACACCGCCTCCGACTTCGACCCGGTCTGGCCGCCCGACGGGCAGAGGATCGCCTTCACGAGCGACCGTGACGGCAACCTCGAGGTCTACGTCATGAACACGGACGGCTCGGGGCCGACGAACCTGACCATCAACGCCGCCTCCGACTTCTTCCCGGCCTGGTCGCCCGACGGCGAGAAGATCGCCTTCACGAGCAACCGTGACGGGAACATCGACGTCTTCGTCATGAATGCCGACGGCTCCGGGCCGACGAACCTGACCAGCAACGCCACCTCCGACTTCCTCCCAGCCTGGTCGCCCGACGGGCAGAAGATCGCCTTCCAGAGCGACCGCGACGGCTTCGGCAACGACGAGGTGTACGTCATGAACGCCGACGGCTCCGCGCAGACGCGCCTGACCAGCAATGGCGCTCCCGACCAAGGGCCCGACTGGCAACCAGTCCTCGCACCGGATCCAGAGGAGGAGCTCACCGACCTGAGCACCCTCGTCGATAGCTTTGGGCTGCCGGACGGGTTGACGACGAGTCTCCAGAGCAAGCTCACCCAGGCGCTCGCGGACGTCGAGGCGGGGGACATCGCAGCTGCCTGCAGCGAACTCGCCTCCTTCCTCAACGAGGTCAGCGCGCAGACGAGGAAGAAGCTGACCGAAGCCCAGGCGCAACAGCTCACCGAGGCCGCAAACGAGCTCCGCGCCGAGCTGGGCTGTTAGGCGGGAGGCGGCTCATGGCTGTTGAACGCAGTGGCGTAGCGTCAACCGCACGGCGTCGCGCGCGCCGGAGACAGACGACCCGAGGAGGCGACATGGGCAGACAGATCCGGCCGTTCAAGCTGCTGGTCGCGGCTGCGGGCGCGGCCGCGCTCACCGTCGGCGTCGGGATGGCGCTCGCGCACGGCGGCGACCCGAGCACGATCCACTCGTGCGTCGACAACAAGGACGGCAAGACGCGAATCGTCGGCGCGCCCGGCTTCGGCGACCCCAATCAGGGGTGCAAGAACTCGGAGACGCCGATCGACTGGAACCAGACCGGGCCACCCGGGCCGCCCGGCGCCGCAGGGCCGACCGCGCTGATCAAGAGCAACGGCGGGAAGGTGATCAACCTCACGACGCTGATCTTCCACACGGTCACGCCGGAGGCGGCGGGCCTAAGCGTCGCGGTCGCGACCGTGCACCTCCTCGACCGCGACCCTACGGCGGGCGGGGCGACGGGCGTCTCCTGCAGTCTGGGCGGGATCAACGGCGACACGTCGGGAGACGTCGCGACGCTCGTCGACACCGGCGACGCGACCCACCTCCACAACGACGAAGCGACGCTCACGCTCCTCGGACGCGGGATGCTGACGGCAGGCGAGATCGTCTTCGTCGGCTGCGAAAGCTTCGCCGGAGACGACGACGAGGCGACCGGGTTCGCGGAGCTCCTGCTCGAGCACGTCTCGAGCTGACGGCGGCGGGAGCCGCCGGCGCCTCGGCCGGCGGCTCAGCCCGTCACAGGTAGGGCGGACCGGTCCGTCCGAGACTGCATCGGGCGCGGGATGAGGCCCACACGCCGCGGCTCGACAGGTGGGAGAACACCTGCAAACAGAGTATTTCCCAAAACCAGCCCATTTGCAGGATGTTTACAGCGGGAGCGACGGGACTCGAACCCGCGACCTCCGGCGTGACAGGCCGATTCGGGCACGACGACGCGTGGAGACGAACTCCTCTGAACTGCCTTGTTTGCAGGCCTCTTCCGCCTCCGCGTCACTTCGCTCGGCATCGTTAAGCCGATCGTCGAGTCGACGTTCGGACCACGAGCGCACCACGAAATGTTGTCAAGAATGCCCACACGCCGCATTCACCGCAGCGCCGCCGATGCCCATCGCTGAAGCTTTGGGGGCGCAACACGGATCCCGCACCCGGAACCGGCACCGGAGATCGCGGCCGAGACGGCATAACGCCGAAGCGAATGTGGTCCATAGAAACACGAAAGGCCCCGTCTCCGGGGCCTTTCGCTTTGGCGGGGCAGGATCAGTGCGCCGGCATGGCCAGCGGATTGAGGCGCAGCTTCGGTACGAAGTGGCGCGCCCCTGGGAGGACGGCTAGCGCGACCAGGGCGGCGACGCTCGCGAGGAGCGCGGCTGCGATGAATGCGTGGGAGATTCCGGAGGCGGCGTGTGGGCCGGCGAGGACGCCGGTGCCGGCCGCGATCGTGGAGAAGATCGCGATGCCGATCGTGCCGCCGATCTCGTGACCCGTTGAGTTGAGGCCGGAGATCATTCCTGTCTCCTCTTCGCGGGCGCCGGTGAGGATCGCGATCGAGACGGAGACCACGGCGAGGCCGAGACCCAATCCTGCGACGAGCATTCCTGGCAGCACGTCGCGGAGGTAGCTGCCGGTCTCGCCGACGTGGGCGAGGAGTGTCATGCCGCCGGCCGTGACGACGAATGCAGCGGTGAGCGGCCCGCGTACGCCGTGGTGGCTGACGATGTGGCCGGCTGCGTGCGCGCCGATTCCTGCTGCCAGGGCGAGGGGGATGAAGGCAAGGCCGGTGGCGAGCGGGCCCGTGCCGAGGACGTTCTGCAGGTAGAGCGAGCTGAGTAGGAAGAGGCCGAAGATCGAGCCGGCTGCGGCCAGCATGAGGAAGAGGCCGCCGCCGACAGCGCGATCGGCTAGCCGCTCGATGCGCAGGAGCGGTGCATCGGTATGGCGCTCGACGGCAGCGAAGGCGGTGAGGCCCGCGAGGCCACCGAGACCAAAGAGCAGAGTCTGGAGTGACGTCCAGCCGGCGGTCTGACCCTGGGTGATCGCGAAGACGATGGCGCCGAGGCTCGTTGTCGCGAGCACGGCTCCGCGGAGGTCGAGCCCTCGCCAGCGCGGCTTCTGCGTATCGGCGGGCACGCTCTTCACGGCGGCGACTGCGAGTGCCGCTGCGACCGGCAGGTTGACGTAGAAGATCATCCGCCAGTCGGCGAACTCGGTGAGGAGACCGCCGGCGAGGACGCCGATTGCGGCACCGGCGCCTCCGACTGCTCCCCAGGCGGCCAGCGCTTTCGCCCGCTGGTTCCCGTGGAACGCCGTCATGATGATCGCAAGCGCTGCAGGAGAGAGCAGCGCTGCACCGAGACCCTGGCCCGCGCGGGCGGCAAACAGGGCGGTCGCCGAGCCCGCCGTGGCCGACGCGAACGACGATGCGGTGAAGACGCCGAGGCCGGTCAGGAACATCCGCCGGCGCCCGAGCAGATCGGCGGCGCGGCCGCCGAAGAGGAGCAGGCTTCCGAAGATGAGCGAGTAGCTGGTGATCGTCCAGCTGATGTTGGAGCCCGTGAGTTGAAGGTCTTTCGCGAGGCTCGGCAGCGCGATATTCACGGCCGTGATGTCGAGGATGACCATCAGTTGCGCGATGAGCAGGACGAACAGGAGGACGCCACGGCCCTTGCCGGCGGGCGACTCGGAGCCACTGGGTCCGTGCGCGTGGCGCCGACCTGGAGGCGTCGTGGGCGTTGCAGTAGCGGTTTTCCTTCCGTGATGCATGGCCGCGGTTCTCTTTAGGACTGACAGCAATGTGGGGCTCTGTGCGCTCATTTCCGGCTCCTTCTGGAGGGTTTCGGGGTACGAGTTCACGCTCGCACTCCGGCGGTCGGCAGGAAATGAGGCTCGCCCGCGGCTTCGGTGTGGCTGCCCACACCTGTTGCCGCGAACGCGTCTGCGGCTAGGACTGCGGCAAGACGACGACCGCGGGTATTCGTGCGGTGAGTCTCGGCACCAACAGGAAGCCGCAGCTTCTGGAAGTCATCGATGCCCCGAGTAGGTTGTGGGAGCTGGTCAGCCGAGGGGAAGCGTCGCTCGCACGATGGTTCCGTCCCCGGAAGGACTCTCCAGCTGAAGCCGACCACCGAGGGCCTCGATCCGGTCGGAGAGCCCGCGGAGCCCTGAGCCGCGGTCCATGCTCGCGCCGCCGCTCCCGTTGTCGCGGATCTCGACGACAACTGCTTCGTTTGTCTTTGAAATCTCGACCCGCGCGTCGGACGCGTCGGCGTGCTTGGCCGCGTTGGTGAGACTCTCTGCGACGACGTAATACACGGCCGCTTCGACCCCTTCGTCGAGACGCTGCGAGGGAACGCCGACGATCTTGACCGGGAAGGGGGCGCGGTTCGCGAGTGATTGGAGGGCCGGTTCGAGTCCGCGGTCGGTGAGGACGGCCGGGTGAAGTCCGCGGGCGAGCTCGCGGAGTTCCTCGAGTGCGAGCTTCAGGTCCTCGCCGACGTTCGTGAGCATTGCCTCCGCGGCGGCCGGATCCTCGCGCAGGCATTCCTGGGCGATTCGCAGGTGCACGGCGAGGGTGACGAGGCGCTGCTGGGCGCCGTCGTGGAGGTTACGTTCGAGCCGCCGGCGCTCGGCCACGCTTGCTTCGACGATGCGCGCACGCGAGGCGGTCAGTTGATCGTGTGCCTCGGCGCTCTCGAGCGCGAGCGCGACGAGGTTAGTGAAGTCGGCCAAACGTTGCTGTGCATCCGGAGGGAAGTGGTCGGTGCTCGCTGAGAACACGGACAGCGTGCCCCAGAGACGGCCGTCTGCGGTAATCGGTGCCATCACGGCAGATCTGTAGCCGGCCAGGCGCGTCAGCCGTGCGGCTTCGCCGGGTACATCTGCGTAGTCGTCGATGCGGCCGCCTTCGTGCGAGGCGCGGTACACCGGGCTATTGGGGTCGCTGTAGGGGACGAGGGTTCCGACCTCGAGGCCGGCGCCTTCGCCGTCGTTCCAGCTCCCGGCGATGACTGCAGAATCCTGGTCGAAACGCACCGTGGCAGCCGTCCGTGCCTCGAGAAGCCGTCCGGCCTCTTCGGCGACTGCTTGAAACACCTGCGCTGGCTTCGCCGACGACGCGACCAGCGTCGCGACGCGACGGAGCGCAGCTTGCTCTTCGGCCAGGCGATTCGCCTCGCCGGTCATCTCGGTCGTGTCGATGCCAGCCTCCACCTCATCACGGTAGCGCGCAGATGAAAAGAGTCGCGCCAGCCACACTGCGCGTCGCCACGTGTGCTGGCACGATCGCTTCATGCCCTGTCGTGTTCTCATCATCGACGACAACCCGGACTTCCGGTCAGCCGCGCGTCAGCTGCTCGAGCGCCATGGATTCCTCGTGGTAGCCGAAGCCGAAACTGGCATCAGCGGCATCGGAAAGGCCATCGAGCACCGTCCCGATCTCGTTCTTCTCGATGTCCAGCTGCCCGACGTCGACGGGTTCGACGTCGCCGAGCGGCTCTCTCGGCTCGACGTGCCGGTCGAAGTAATCCTGACGTCGAGTCTCGACGGCACCGACTTCGGGGCGCTTGTCGCGCGCAGCTCGGCGCTTGGCTTCGTCCCAAAGGCTGAGCTTTCCGCGTCGGCGATCGAGGAACTGCTCGAGCCGGTGCGCTGATCGGGTGCGCGCCGTCGCGTTTGTCGGCGACACTGGCGGCGTCGACGTCGAATCCCCCGACCAGGAGCAAGGCGAAGCGACACGGATCCGCGTCGTCCTCGCCGACGACACGGTGCTGCTCCGCGAGGGCATCGCAAGCCTGCTCGAGAAGGCGGGATTCGAGATCGTCGGCCAGAGCGGCACGGCGGAGGATCTGCTGCTGAAGGTCCGCTCGTACAAGCCCGACATCGCGATCGTGGACATCAAGATGCCGCCGACCCAAACCGACGAGGGACTCCGCGCGGCCAAAGAGATCCGGGAAAGGCACCCGGACACGGCCGTGCTCGTGCTCTCCCAGTACGTCGAGGAGGGCTACGCGCTCGAGCTGCTGCAAGAAAGTGCCGAAGGCGTCGGCTACCTCCTGAAAGACAGGGTGTACGACCTGGCCGACTTCGTCGCCGCGGTCAGGCGGGTCGCCCAGGGCGGCTCCGCGCTCGACCCCAGCGTTGTCTCGCAACTAGTCGGCCGGCGCCGCCGCGACGACCCGATCGGCGAGCTGAGCGCCCGCGAACGTGAGGTGCTCGAACTGATGGCGGAGGGACTCTCGAACTCGGCGATCGCTGCGCGCGTCTTTCTGACCGACCGTGGCGTCGAGAAGCACGTCACGAGCATCTTCCAGAAGCTGCACCTTCCCGTCGCCGCCGATACCCACCGGCGCGTGCTCGCGGTCGTCGCCTTCCTGCAGTCCTAACCGGAGCGTCCCTCGTCGACGGTGTGGTCAGCCACACCGAAGCAGCGAGCGAGCTTCATTTCGCGCGGACCGCCGGGGTGAGAGCGTGATCCACATCCCGAACCCGTGGGTGCACAAACTCGGTCGCGCGCTCGAATGGAGCGATTTGCAGCGGGATCGTATTTGCGCGCCCCACGAGGCCGAGGAGCGGGTAACCGAGAAGCCCAAGAACCAGGCTCCGGACGACCGACCGGTATCCGAGTCGCAACTGGTCGGGTCGAAGCTGCCGCCCGAGGTGCAGCCGTCACCCGAGCAGGTCACGGAGATCCGTGAACCGATCGACCGGCTGACCGGACTCGATCCAAATATCGACTGGGTGCAACGCTGCCGTGAGATCGCCGGTGTGCCCGGCGACATGCTCACCCAGACCGGCGCCGCGGTCCTGATCGCGAAGCTGCGCGCCGAGGGGGTCGAGCACGAACAGGTGAGCGGCGATGCAGCACCCTGACCTGCAAAGACGCCTATGCACCCTCGAACTGGCGAAGTACCTCACGACACCGTCGGGCCGGGCGCTTGGGCGACCCTCGACACGGGCGAGCGTGACTGTTACATCGAGATGGCACGCGCGCGAACTCGCGGCCGGGCAATGTGTCGATCTGGCCCGACCAGGCGGCATCTTCTAACGATGAGCACACCCAGACCGCCAAAGAACCTCGGCCCCGCCGGACGCGCCGCCTGGCATCACGCCGCAGGTGTGCTGCGCGAGCTTGGCGAGGATCCGGCGCATTCGAACTTCTGCTCGATGCGCTCGGCCGGGAGATCGATTGGCAGGCCGAGGCGTCCCAGGCCTGGCGCGCCGAAGGCTGCCCGGTCGGGGTCGGCTCGATGGGACAGGCGACGCTTCATCCGCGCCAGCGGGAAATCCGCGACGGCGAGATCGCGATCGTCACCCTGTGCGGCGAACTCGGGCTAAGCCCGAAGGCGAGACGCGCGACTCGACGCGCCCTCCCGGGACGCCCACAGGGCGCCGCGAGCGCACCCGACCGCGCCGAGTCGCCGCGCCGACGACTCCGAGCCGTCTAAGAAGTCCTTTTCACGATGGGGCGGCGGTCCGTTCGAAAGGACAGTTGTTCCCAAGCGGCCCCTGCTTCAACATCGGCCTGCGATCAGTCCGGACGTCAAGCCACCAGTCTGGACGTCAAGACCTTAGGGAGAAAGGAACCTATGCGACGCTTGTTTCTGCTTCTCGCTGCGCTTGCCGCAGCGGCCGCGTTGACGGCGGGGTTTGCCTCGTCGGCCAGTGCCTACGGC
>Ga0137374_10002723_pt1 | contig 20753 bp, 18 predicted proteins | sample SagtaG_20_FD_104811 | JGI IMG/M metagenome (GOLD analysis project Ga0137374, IMG submission 104811) | Vadose zone soil microbial communities from Sagehorn Ranch, Mendocino, California, USA - Sage1_R_100_16 metaG | ecosystem: Environmental > Terrestrial > Soil > Vadose zone | place: USA... | reverse complement strand
TCCTGCGGCTCGATCACCTTGACGACGAGGTAGTTGCGCACGGCAGCGTCGGCCCCGCCGGAGTAGCTGATCCCCTGAACCGACGCGTCGGCGAAGTGGAGCGAGTCTCGGAGCGTGACCATACACGCCGCGGACTCCAGCGTCTGACCGGGGACCCGGCGCCGGATCGAATCCTGGAGCATCTGGAGGGTCCAGGCCCTCAGGCCGAGCACCTCGACCCGACCGCTGGGCCCATCGTAGGCCACCTGTGCGGCACCGGGCGAGGCGAACAGCGCCCCCGCGAGCGCAGTCGCCGCTCGGACCACGGGCACCATGCGAACGAGGGACCTCATTGAGTCACCTCTCCCCCGAGAGGAGGGTCTGCGTTGCCCAACAAGTATCGGCCTGCGAGCCTCACAACCTGCTGCCTCGTGGTTGACCTCGGAACGTCGTGAAAAATGCAGCACCGCCGCTCGGCCCCCCGCTAGGGCCAACGTGCCCTAAGGTCACCATACCCCGCTGTTCCAACCGGCGGAATATATTTCCACCCATGCGAATCGGCGCGCTGGTGGCGCTTCTGTGCGTGGCTGCGTGCCGGACCCGGCCGCTCGACAGAACGGCGCAAAGCGACTCGGTGGACCTCGCGCAGCTCGTGCCGCGCGACTCGACGGATGGCACGCTGCTCGTCCCGCGCGTGGTCGCGGAGCCGAGCGTGGTGCTGTTTTGGCTGCGCGGGGCCGACACCCTCGCCGCGGACGACCGCGCCGACACGTTCGACGACCTGAAGTATTACACGGAACAGATCGCGCCCGCGCTCGAAGCGGGCGGGATCAAGCTGCTCGCCACCAACGCCGAGACCGTGTACGTGGCGCTCCCCAACCACACGCGCCGCGCCATCCTCTTGTCGGGCCTCGACTATCCCTTCGGGTACCTGTTGATCGATCCGGGGGGACCGGAGCGCATCCTGACGGGCGTGTACGCGGACGACGACCTCCTGGAGGAGCTCCGCGTCTACTTCGACCTGCCGGACGATACGACCAGCGCCCAGCCGCGCGTCGCGACCTGAGCGCCGTGCGGCTTCCCCCTGACACTCACGACCTGCTCCTCGCAGGCGGCGATGTGCTGTTGCACGACGGTGAGTGGCGGGTGGAGCGGGCGGACGTTACGGTGCGGGACGGCAGGATCCAGGCGGTCGGGCGGACGGCGGGACGGGCGGACCGAGACGCCACGCCCCTGTCCGTGCGCGATTGTCGCGGCTGTCTGATCATGCCAGGCCTCATCCAGGCCCACGTCCACCTCTGCCAGACACTGTTCCGCGGGCTGGCCGACGACCTGCGGCTCGAGGACTGGCTGGTGCGTCGCATCTGGCCGCTCGAGGCCGCCCACACGGAAGAGACCGTCTACTGGTCCGCCCTGCTCGGCGCCGCGGAGCTCTTACTCGGCGGCACCACGGCCATCCTCGACATGGAGACGGTGCGGCACACCGGCGCGGCGTTCCAGGCGCTCGAGCGGATCGGCATCCGGGCGGCGGTGGGGAAGTGCCTCATGGACGCGCATCCCGAGGGAGCGCCGCTCGAGCTGGCGGAGTCGACCGACAACGCGCTCGCGGAGGCCGAGGCGCTGGCCAAGCGCTGGCACAACGGTGGGGGCGGCCGGCTGCAGGTGTGCTTCGCCCCGCGCTTCGTCCCCAGCTGCTCCGGCCCGCTGCTCCGGGCCGCGAGCGAGCTGGCCGAGCGGTTCGACGCCCAGCTGCACACCCACGCCGCCGAGACGATCGTCGAGCGCGAGACGGTGCTGCGCACCACGGGGCTCGAGGAGATCGCCTACCTGGACTCGGTCGGGATCGCGGGCCCGCGCGCGGCGCTCGCCCACTGCGTGTGGGTGGACGCGCACGAGACGGCCCGGCTCGCGCGCCAGGGGACTACGGTGGTGCACTGCCCGTCGTCGAACCTGAAGCTCGCGAGCGGGGTGGCGAAGGTGCCGGAACTCCTGGCCGCGGGGTGTCGCGTCGCCATCGGGGCCGACGGCGCGCCCTGCAACAACCGGCTGGACGTGTTCGCCGAGATGCGCCTGGCCGCGCTGATCCAGAAGCCGCGGCTCGGCGCCGACGCGCTCCCCGCCGGCCGGGTCCTCGAGCTGGCTACCCTGGGTGGCGCCCGCGCCCTGGGCCTCGAGGCCGAGATCGGCTCGATCGCTCCGGGCAAGCGCGCCGACCTGGTCGTCCTCGACCTGCGCGAGCCGCATCTCCACCCTGCGATCGGGGACCCGGTGTCGCTGGTGGTGTACGCGGCGTGTGCGAGCGACGTACGCGATGTTTTCGTGGATGGAAAGCCGGTGGTGCTCGGCCACGAGCTCCTCACCGCGCCGATCGACGAAATCGTGCGGGAGGCCGATCGCGCCGCGGCCGAGCTTCACGCCACGGTCAGCCCTTCAGGTGCGCCCTGACGGCCCCTTCGGCGTGCGCTTCGACGAACCACAGCCACTTGTCGGTGCCGCGCGAGATCTCCGTACAGATGTCCGACGAGTCGATGTCGCCCAGGTCCGCCGTTTCGTCGATGGCCCGGCGTATGCGCTCACCAAAGTTGGACAGTGCCGAAGACAGGGCCCACACGTGCTCCTCGCCCGTCGAGATCGTGAGCGGGTACTCCGGCAGCTCGGAGCGCTCGGCTACGACCCGCGCAGTCCCCTCCGCGATCCCGCCGAGCTGAACGACGCGCTCTGCGAGCAGGTCGACGTACTCCTCCACCGCTTCGTCGATCTCGTCGAACAGCTTGTGCAGGGCGATGAATTGCGGGCCCTTGACGTTCCAGTGGGCCTGCTTCGCTTGCGTCTGGAGATCGATCGCTTCCGCGAGCCGGTTGTTGAGCAGATCGCTCGCTTGGCTGCGCACGTTCTCGGGAAGGTCGTTCATGGTCTCGTGGGGGACCGGAGACATGGCGTTGACTCCTGTGTGTAGAAGGGTTCGAGTGCTAGCGTTGCTTGATGAAGGTGCCGTCCTGGAGCTCGGCGTACGCCCGCCGCAGCTCGTCCTGCGTGTTCATGACGATGGGGCCGTACCACGCCACCGGCTCCTCGATCGGCTTCCCCGACACGAGCAGGAACCGGATACCGGCGTCGCCTGCCTGGACCGTCACCGCGTCCCCGCTGTCGAACAGCACGAGCGACCGGTTTTGCACCTCGCCACCGCCCCCGCCCCCACCGGCCGCGACTGGTCCCACCTGCTCGGTGCGGACGGCGCCCGGCTCTGAGGCGTCGCGGAACGTGCCCCCGCCCTCGAACACGTAGGCAAACGCGTGCCCCGACGTCTCTACCGGCAGCGACTTGCGCTTGCCCGGCGGGACCCACACGTCCAGGTAGCGCGGCTCCGCCGCCACCCCCTCGACCGGGCCGGCCTTCCCCCAAAAGCTACCGCAGATCACCCGGACGCGCGTGCCGTCGTCGTCGGTCACCTCCGGGATGTCGCCGCCCGAGATGTCCTGGTAGCGCGGCCTGGTCATCTTCAGGGCGGACGGCAGATTCGCCCAGAGCTGGAACCCGTGCATGCGCCCGTGCGGGTCTCCGCGCGGCATCTCCTGATGGAGGATCCCGCTGCCCGCCGTCATCCATTGCACATCACCGGCTCCCAGACTTCCCTGGTTGCCGAGGCTGTCGCCGTGGTTGACCGTCCCCGCGAGGACGTAGGTGATAGTTTCGATCCCGCGATGCGGGTGCCAGGGGAACCCCGCGAGGTAATCCTCGGGGTTCTCGTTGCGAAAGTCGTCGAACAGGAGGAAGGGATCGAACTCTTTGGTGTCGCCGAAGCCGAAGGCGCGCCGCAACTGCACGCCGGCGCCCTCGATAGTGGGCCGCGCCTGCAGAATTCGCTTGATCGGTCGAATGGACATGACTGCTCCTCGGAGTCTCGGTTAACGCACCGTGGTGAGAACTCCGGCGGCGGTCCTGAGGTTCCCCTTAGACCTTTCCGTTCACGTGGAATCGCTGAATCGTCTCGGTGAGCTTGGCCGCCGCGACCGAGAGATGCTGCGAGGTCGTGGTGAGCTCGCCCAGCGAAGCGATCTGCTGCTCCGTCGCGGCCGAGGTCTGCTCGGCGCCCTGGGCCGCCGTCTCGGCGATCCCCGCGACTTCTTCCATCCGCCGCACCACCTCGCGGATCCGCTGCGTCTGACCCTCGGTCTCGCCCGCGAAGGCGCTGGCGAACTTCACGGTGGCGTTCAGGTCGCCGAAGATGGCATCCAGCGCCTGGCGGGCCGCGGTGGAGACGGCGCCCACGCCCTGGGCTGTGCGTCGCCCCTCGTCCATCGCCGCGATCACTTGCCCGATCTGGTCCTGCGTCTGGCGCACGCGGGCCCGCACCTCCTCTGCGGAGCGGGCGCTCTGCTCGGCGAGCTTGCGCACCTCGTCGGCCACGACGCGGAATCCCAGGCCGTGCTGGCCCGCGCGCGCCGCTTCGATCGCCGCGTTGAGCGCGAGGAGGTCGGTCTGGCTGGCGATGCGTGTAATGGCGTCTACGAGCTTTCCGATCTCGCGTGAGCCCAGCTCCAGGGTGCCGGCCGCGCGGGACACCTGGTCGAGGTGGTCGACCAGGGTCACGAGCAGCTCGCTCGCCCGCGCGATCTCCTGGCCGTGGCGCTGCGCCTGCTGCGCCACCCCGGCGATCTGGCGCTCGGCCTCCTGTGCCCGCGCGTGGAGCTGCGCCGCGACGTCCGCTGCTGCCTCTGAGTCGTCGCGCCCGTGGCCAATGAGCTGCCGCTGGCGTGAGGTGCCCTCGGCCAGCCGCTCCGCGGCGGCGGAAATCTCCTGGGACGCAGCCTGGAGCTCCTGGGCGGACGCGGCGAGCTGCTGGGCCATGGCCGCGAGGTCCTGGGACTCGTGCTGGACCTGACGTACCATACCGGCGATCGCGCCGGTGGTCCGGTTCACGCTCGCGCCGAGGTAGCCCAGCTCATCCAGCTCCTCGTCCTGCACCTTCACCGTGAGGTCGCCGCGCTCCACCCGCGCCAACGTGCTTCGCGCGGCTTGCAGCCGCGTGACGAACCGCGTCAGCGTGGGCACCAGGGCCGCGCTCACGAACGCGAGCACCAGCGTCTCCTGTGCGAACGCGCTCCACGTCCAGCCGGGCGCGTCCTGGCTGACGCGGATGGCGGTGGCGAGCCCGAAGCCCGTGAGGTTGACGAGCAGCGCCTGCCAGGCCTCCGTCTGACCGAGGTACAGCGCCGCTTGCAGTGGCCCGATCAAGTACACGACGTACAGCAGGTGTCCGGTTGGTCCCACCGCGTAGACGATCGCGGAGATCAGCGCGGCAGTCACCGCGATGTCGGTGTGTGCGTGCCAGGCGCGAAACTCACCGCCGCGTGTCAGGCGGAGCATCGCGTAGCTGATGCCGGCGAACACGCCGGCGAAGCCCAGGATAAAGAGCCACGAGACGGGAGCGACCCGCGCGACGCGGAGGATCGCGAGCAGCGCCGCCCCCAGCGCGACGAACCGCCAGCGCGCGCGCGTATTCGCGAGCATGTAGCGGCGCTGTTTGGCGCGGTCTTCGTCAGCGAGTTGGTGGGTCAGGTCGGCCGCTTCGGGCATGAAGGGGAAAATGGCCCGGCGCGGAGGTGAGGGATAGAGGGGCTACATCCGGAAGAGGTAGCTCAGCTTGAGGAAGAAGCCGTCCGCCGAGCGGCTCAGGTTCCGGAACCGGAACGCGTCCGCCTCGGTGAGCGACGCGCCGTAGCCCAGGAAGACGACGGTCCCCGGAGTCGGCTTGTAGGAAAACAAGACGTCGTTGCGGAAGGCGTTCGTGACTATCGCTCGCGCGGTATCGCCGTTCACGAGCAGCGGTTGCCCGGTGCGCGGGTCGAGCAGCGGGGCCTGATCCTCCGCGAAGTACTGCGCGATGTAGCGCACGAAGATGGCGCGCGTCAACTGGTACTCGAGCTTGAGCCGGGGGATGTTCGCGGTCGAGAAGCGGCTGCCGTCGCGCGCGCGGGTGAGACGCTGGTGTATCCAGCGCGCCTCGAGGCGCAGGGCGGGCGTGGGGCGCAGGGCGGCGACGGTGGTCACGGCGACCTGCCGGCCCTCGGAGGCCTCGGGGAAGATGGCTGCGGCCGTGTAGCCCAGCACCACGCTTCCGGCGACCGCGCGGTTGGGCGTGTTCACGATGAAGGCGGCCCCGGGCAGGTGATACAGATCGTGGGGCACCGCGAAGGCCACCGTGTCCACCGTGCGGTCGACCTGATAGCCGGAATAGTCCGCGGACTCGAACCCGAAGTGATTCAGGCTGAGCGTGACCTGCGCCTGCCACCCGCCGCGCAGAGTCGCGATCCAGAAGTTCTGCAGGGTGTCCTCGATCGTCCGGTTCAAACGGCCGAAGTCGCGGTAGCGCCAGATCGGCGCGAATCCGACGATTGCCGTCAACTGCTCGACCAGCGCGCCCGGGCGGCCGTACCAGCTGAACCGGTTGTAGGTCCGGCCGGCGACGAAGTCCGTCCGATTCACGAACCCGCTCGTGTCCTGGAAGCTCTTTTGGATGCCGAGCAGCTCGTAGTGGTTGCCGTAGGCGCGGCCCGTGCGGTCGCCGAAGGTGACGGTCCACAGCTTGCCCGCGCGACTACCGCTCGGTCCCCGGGTCCACGCCCCGGCGACCTGCACTTCCGAGAACCAGATGTTGCGCCACACGACGTGCGCGTCGACGCCCAGCACACGGTTGTAGTCGTCGCCGTCGATCCGGTCGGTGTAGGCCACCCCCAGCGTGGACGTCGGCCCGAGGTCGCGCCGCAGGCGCAGCATGTTGTAAATGGGGTGCGCGCCCGTGGCCGACTGGTCGCTGTTGTCGACGGCGCCGAGATAGGCGATCCCCGTGCCTCCGACCTTGCCGGCGAGCTTCGCGCCGAACACCGGCTGCGCGATGCGCCGCGTGTAGATGAGACTGTTGGGCGTGTCGAACTGCTCGAGCCCCTCGAGGAAGAACGGCCGCTTCTCCGGGTAGAACAGGGCAAACCGCTGGTTGAGCGTCACCTGGCCGATGTCGGCCTCGACCTGCGAGAAGTCCGGGTTGGCAGTCGCGGTCGCCCCGAGATTCTGGGTGACGCCCCAGCGCAGGTTGCCCGCGACTTCGGGCGTGCCGCGATAGTCGTAGCCCGGTGTGGTCGGGGCGCCGTCCACCTTGGTGGTGAACTCGGGTGTGAGGTCGAGCACCAGGCCGCGCCGCAGCGCGCCGAGGCCGACCAGGCGCCCCGACTGGATGAGAAAGCTCGCGTTGGCGCGCACCGCGGGGGTCCAGGTTTCCTCGTAGCCCGAGTGCTGCACCGAGCGCACGACCTGGATGCCCCAGTTCTGGGGGTCGGCGCTCTGATAGCGCAGGCTCTTGAACGGGATCCGCACCTCCACCTCGTAGCCCCGGTCGGTCACGTGGCCACGCGACTCGTAGACGTAGTCGGGGTTCAGGTCGATCGTCGCGTCGAACCTGCCGCCAGCGCTCGGCCCCCCGGCGGCGCCGGCCGCGACGCCGTCGCTCCAGACGCCATCCTCCTGCACGCCGAGCGGATTCACGGCGAACATCGTGGCGCGGCGGTGGTCGAGGTAGGTGTCGAGCAGGATGGCGACGTGGTCGTCCGCGTCGATGTTGTCGCGGTCGGCCAGCGTCGCGCGCACGACGCCGCCGTGGCGCTCGAACGCGCGGATCCCGAAGTAGATCGCGTCGGGGGCGTACCAGACGAGCACTGCGGTCGAGTCTTCGGCGGGACGGCCGTCCACCGGCCGGTACTGCGAGAAGCCCGTCAGCGTCGCCGCCCGACTCCACACGGGCTCGTCGAGCACGCCGTCGATCTTCGCCTCCGCCTCGAAACGCGGGATGCGCACGTCGAGCTGTTTGGCGAGGCCGCTGTAGGTTGGACCGGGGTCGGTGGCGCTCTGAAGCGCGAGGAGGAGGGCGAGCATGGGGAGAAAATATGCGTGGTGCGTGGCAGGTGGTACCGTCCGAAAACGGCGCAGCGTGCGGTACGGACGGCGGCCTACGAACCGTCAGCACCCACGCACCACGTACCACGTCCGCATCCCGTGGCACCGACGATTCGTCGGCGTACAGGCTACTCGTAGCGCAGCGCGTCGATCGGATCGAGGATCGCCGCCCGGCGGGCCGGCCAGATGCCGAAGAACAGGCCGACCGCGGCGCTGAAGACGAACGCCAGGAGAATCGCGAGCGGCGAAATGAGCGTGTTCCAGTGAGCCAGCTGCGACAGGACCACCGCGCCGAGCGAGCCGACGAATACGCCGATCAGGCCGCCCAGGAGACACAGCACCAGGGCCTCGACCAGGAACTGGAACATGATGTTGGCCTGCGTGGCGCCGAGCGCCTTGCGCACGCCGATCTCGCGGGTGCGCTCGGTGACCGACACCAGCATGATGTTCATGATCCCGATGCCCCCGACGAGCAAGCTCACGGCGGCGATGCCGGCGAGGAGGTACTTGAACGTCTCGGTCGTCTGCTGGAGCGTGGTCAGGATGTCGGTCTGGTTGCGGATCTGGAAGTCGTTGTCCTGGCCGGGGCGGATCTTGTGCTGGCGCCGCAGCACCCGCTCGATCTCGAGCGTCGCCAGATTCATCGCGCTCAAATCGGCGGCCTGCACCGTGATGCTGCGGAGCCGGTCGGTGCCCATCACGCGGTACCGGGCCGTCTCGAGCGGGATGAGGATCTGCTCGTCGGGGTTGAAGAACGAGCCCTGGGACCCCTTCTCCGAGAGCACGCCGATGATCTCGAACGAGATCCCGCGGATCAGGATCTCCTGGCCGATCATGGCGTTGCGGTTCGCGTTGAGCATGTCGGGGATCGCGGACCCGAGCACCGCCACCCGCCGCCGCGCCGCGTCGTCCCCCGCGGTGAACGTGCGGCCGGCGGTGAGCGTGTAGCTGCGTACCGGCACGTACGCCGGCGTCGTGCCGACGATGTTCACGTTGATGTTCAGGTTCCCCTGTTTCACCTGGAGGTTGCGCGTCAGCTCCGGCACCACGGCGGTCACGAAGCGGGCGTTGTTGGCGAGGGCGGTGTCGTCGTCCATCGTGAGGCTGACCCGCTGGTCGCTCGCAACGCCGCGCATGAAGCTCTGGCCGGGATAGACGCTGAGCAGGGTGGGGCCGAGGGCCTGAATGCGGTCCTGCACGGACTTCTGTGCGCCCGAGCCGAGCGCGATCATCGTGATCACCGCGCCCACACCGATGATGATGCCCAGCATGGTGAGGAGCGAGCGGAGCTTGTTGGCCCGCAGCGCTTCGAGCGCGACCCGGATGGTCTCGCCGACGAGCATCGCTAGCGCGGGGTCGCGGGCTGTGCCTGCTGCTGCCGGACGCCCGGCAGGCCGCCCCCCGTCACGTTCTGGAACCGCTGGCGGAACTGCTGCTGCGATTGCACGAGGGACGCGCTTGGCAGCACGAGGACCGTGTCCTGCTCCGTCAGGCCGCTCGTCACCTCGATGTAGTCCTGGTCGGTGAGGCCCGTGCGGATCGCAACGGGCACCGGGGCGCCGCCGCGGAGCGCGAATACGATGTAGCTCGCCCCACCGCCGCTCGCGTCGCTGCGCCGGCCCCCCCCGCCGGCGAACTGGCTCCGGATCTGCGCCAGCAACGCCTGGTCCGCGGGCGTGAGCTCGGCCCCGCTCATGCGTTTCGCGAACGCGGCCTGCACCTGCTCCGGCGTGACGCCCGGCGGGAGCGTGATGGTCCGCCCGCTCGGCGTCGTGAACGTCGCCGGCCCCTTCGACGTGGTCGCTTCGGCGGCGTGGAGCTTGCCGCCGTCGCGCGCCGCGGCGGCCGTGTCCTGACCGGCCCGGGAGGGCGGCGCGTCGGCCCGTGCGAGCTGCTGCTGCACGGTCTTCGGGTCGAGCCCGAGGACCTGGGCCGCCGAGGCGACGTCCCGCTGGGTGCGCAGCGCCGCGTTGGGGATGGCGAGCACGGCCTGGCGACTGCCGACGTGGATCTCGACCTCCGTATTCATCCCCGGCTTCAGGAGGTGGCTGGGGTTGAGAATGTTCACGAGCACCGGGAACATCGTCACGTTCTGATTGACCTGCGCCTGAGGCTCGATCTTCAGCACGCTGCCGTCGAAGGAGCGGTTCGAAAAGGCGTCCACGGTGATCGTCACCGGCATCCCCGGCTGCACCTTCCCGACGTCGGTCTCGTCCACCAGCGCCTCCACCTGTACCGTGTCGAGGTTCGCCATCTTGAGGACGATGGTTCCCCCGCCCACGTCGCGCGTCGGGCTCGAGATCACCGTGCCGAGCACGGCATCGAGCTCGAGGACGGTGCCGGTGTTCGGGGCGCGCACCTGGGTGTCCTCCATCGCGTCCTTCGCGGTCTGGAGGCTCGCCTCGGCATTGACGACCGCCGATTGGGCGGTCGCATAGCTGAGCTTCGCGGCCTCGTAGTCGGTCTCGGCGATGGACTTGCTCTGATACAAGTCTTCGCTCCGCTTGAGCTGCGCCGTGGCGTTCTGGAGCTGGGCCTTGGCCACCGTGAGGTTCGCCTCGGCCTGCGTGAGGTCGTTCCGCGGGATGCGCGGGTCGATCTTGGCGAGCAGCTGCCCTTTCTTGACCTCGTCCCCCGTTTGGACCGGCATCTCGATGATCTCCCCCGACGCCTTGGACTTGACGCTCAGGGTGAGGATCGGCTGGATCGCGCCCGAGGCCGCCGCCGTGACCACGATGTCGCGGCGCTGGACGGCGACCTTCTCGTACAGCGGCGCGGGCTGCGCCTTGTGGCAGGCGGCGACGGCGAGCAGCAGGGCCGGGAATCGCTTCACGGTTTGCCTTTCGTCTGCACGTCGCGCTCGACCAGCCCGTCGCGCAGGTGGATCTGGCGGGACGCGTGCGCCGCGATGTCGGCTTCGTGCGTGACCAGCACGATGGTCTGGCCGGTGTCGTGCAGCTCCTCGAACAGCCGCATGATCTCCTCGCCGGTGGCGGAGTCGAGGTTGCCGGTCGGCTCGTCCGCGAGCAGGATCGAGGGATCGTTCACGAGCGCGCGGGCGATCGCCACCCGCTGGCGCTGGCCGCCCGACAGCTCGTTCGGCTTGTGGGTCATCCGGTCGGCGAGCCCGACGCGCTCGAGCGCCCGCGCCGCCTGGGCGCGGCGCTCCTTCGCGGCGATCCCCGCATAAATCAGCGGCAGCTCCACGTTGTGCAGCGCGCTGGCGCGCGGCAGCAGGTTGAACGTCTGGAACACGAACCCGATCTCCTTGTTGCGAATATGCGCCAGCTCGTCGTCCGACAGGTCGCTCACCTTCTGCCCGTTGAGCCAGTATTCGCCCGCGGTCGGCGTGTCGAGGCAGCCGACGAGGTTCATCAGCGTCGACTTCCCCGAGCCGGACGGGCCCATGACGGCCACGAACTCGTTGCGCCGCATCTGGATCTCGACGCCGCGCAGCGCGTGCACCACCTCGCCGCCCATGTCGTAGTCGCGCGTGAGCTTGTGCGTGAGGATGACGGTGTCGGGCAGCGGCGTGTCGCCGGTGCGGAACGTGGTCGGCTGGACGCTGGTCATAGGGCGTGTCCCACCAGCGCCTCGACCTGGGCGCGGGCGATGAGATAGTTGTAGCGCGCCTGGACCTGGTTCACCGCGGCCTGGGTCAGGTTGGCCTCGGCGGTGAGCAGGTCGAGCAGGGTGCCGGCGCCGAGCCGATAGCGCTCCTGCGTGACGCGGCGCGCCTCGGTGGCGGCGGCCACGTTGGCGCCCGTGATCCCGATCTGCGCGTACGCGGTGAACAGCGCCGCGATCTGCTGTGTGAGCTGGGCGTCGAGCTGCCGACGCGTGTCCGCGGTCTGCGCCCGCGCGACGTCCAAGTCCACGGAGCTTTGCGCGGCGGTCCGCTCCCGCTGGAACCCGTCGAACAGCGTCCACGTGAGCGCGAAGCTTAGCCTGTTCAAGTTGCGGTTCCCCCCGTCGAACCCTTGCCACGGCTGGGTCAGCCCCTGGCTCAAGGTGTTGTACGACGCGGTGAGCCTCGGGAGGTACTGCGACCGGCTGGACCAGAGGGTCGCCGCGGTGGCGCGCTCCCCGGCCGCGGCCTGCATCACCACCGGCGCGTGCCGTAGCGCCGCCGTCCGGAGCTCCGTCGTGTCCGGGACGGGCGGCAGCTGCGAGTCCGGCACCGCCCGGACCACGCCGTCCACGCCGATCTGCCGCGCGAGGTTCGCCTGGGCCGTAGCCAGGTTCGCCTGCGCTTGCAACAGCGCGAGCCGCGCGTTCCCGAGATCCACCGTGGCCGTGAGCGTGTCGGAGCGCGTGGCCGCTCCGGCCTGGAACTTGTTGACGGAGATCTGGAGCTCTTCCTTGGCGCGCTCGAGCTGCGCTGCGGCGACCCGCACCAGCTCCTCGTTGGCGAGCGACGTGTAGAAGAACTGCGCGGTCGCGGCGCTCACCAGGTAGCGCTGGTTCACTACCTCGGCATCGGCCGCGTCCTGCGTGGCGTCGGCGCTCCGGTAGTTGGCGAGGCGTCGGAACCCGGTGAACAGGTCGACGGACGCGGACAGGCCCGTGTTGAACTGGTACGTCCCTGCGCTCGCCTGAAAGCCGTTGACGTTCGACTCCGTGCTCTGCCGGAACGCGCTCGAGGAGAGCGACACCGTCGGCAGGAACGCGCCGACCGCCCCGCGCTTCTGCCAGCCCGCGTTGATCGCGTCGCCCCGGGCTCGGATGATGGCCGGCTGCACGTCGAGCGCCCGCCGCACCGCCTCGGCCAGCGACACCTGGCGCTGTGGCGCCTGCACGGGGGCCGGCTTCTGCTGCGCCGCGAGACCGGTCGAGACGAGCGCCGACACGATTCCCGCGAACACTCCCCGTCGCTCGGCCCTCATTTCTTCCGTCCTCCCGACCCCGTGTCCGCCTTCTCCTGCTCCTTTTGATGCCGGTACCGGGTCACATGGTCGCGGTACTTGGCCTGCTGCTCGGGGGTGAGCTGGCGGGCCACCTCGGAGTCCATCTGCGCCCGCATCGAGTCGAAGCGCGGGCGCACCGTCTCCCACACGGCGGTCATCCGGGTCCGGTGACGCTGCAGGATCGCCCGCACCGCGTCGCGCTGCACGGGGCCAAGGCGCAGCTCCTCGTTCAGCTCGTCCATCATGCGATCGAGTCCGCGTCGCTCGGGCGCCGCCGCGGACGCGTAGCGGACCCAGAGCGCCCGGCCGCCGGCCCCGACGGCAAGCCCCGCCGCAAACGTCGCGACCAGGAACACCACGGCCCAGGTTGTGGAACGGTTCAGCATGACGGCCTTCCCTTTCTAATTGTTTCCGATCACGGAGGCGAGGACGACCTCCACCTCCGCCGGGTGCGCCGGCGGGGCGATCAGGACGTCCGAGACCGTCGGGCGAACGGTAGTCCGGGACGCCGCCGTCCCGCGTCCCACCAGATAGCCCGCGGCCAGCGCGACGACGACGGCGGCCGCGACGCCGGCGCGCGCCCAGCGGGCCAGCACGGCGTCCCACGACGGCACGCGCACCTGCCCAGCCAGCGCCACGACGCGCGCGGTGAAGACCTGCGCGTCACCGGCGTCGAGCGCCTCACGCAGCGCTCTCCCGAGTACCGGATCGGGCCGGTGATCGAACGGCAGTGGATCCTTCATCCTTCCTCCTTCCAGTCCGCGAGCAGCACCCGCAAGCGGCGCCGCGCGTGAAACACCTCCGATCGCACCGTTCCCTCGGGAATCCCGAGGACCGTGGCGATCTCGCCGTGCGAATAGCCTTCGACGTCGAACAGCACCACCGCGATGCGCCGGCGCTCGGGCAGCTCGGCGAGCGCCTGTCGCAACCGCTCGTTCAGCGCCCGGCGCTCGGCCGTCGTGTCGGGCCGCGGGCCGCCGGCCGTGAGCCCGACGTCGAGCGGCTCGACGCGGCGGACCGTGCGCCGCCGCCGGCGGTCCGTGGCGGCGTTGGCGACGATCCGCAACAGCCAGGGGCCGAACGGACGCCGCGCGTCGTACTGCTCGAGCTTCACGAGCGCCGAGAGCATGGCATCCTGGGCGGCGTCGTCCGCGTCCTCGGGATTGCCCAGCACCGCACGCGCCACGCGGCGCGCGACGCCGGCATACCGCTTCACCAGGATCCCGAACGCCGCCCGCTCGCCGGCGACGGCGCGGGCGACCAAGGCGGCCTCGTCCTGCTGAGCTATACGCGCAGCCTGTTGCGGGGGTTGGGGATCAGCCATCGTCCGCGTCCCGTGTGCGGCGCCGCTCGAAGGTGTAGAGACCGAAGGCCAGGGCCAGCGAGAACGCCCCCGCGGCGAGCACGATCGCCATCACCCGCGGGAACAGGAGCAGCAGCACCCCGACGCCCGCAAACGCGAGCGCCGCCGTCGAGGTGATCGCGCGACGCAGCCCGCCCGCCACGCGGCGCACCGTGACGACGGCCACGGCCCCGAGCTCGTACCCTGAGCGTTTGTGCGGCTGCTCGGGAACGGGCGACGGCGCGGTGGCGGGCGCTCCAACGAGCCGGGCCGGGAGGAAGCGGCGACGGGCCTGCAGTACGATCTCGCGGCTGGACGAGAGGTCGCGCAGGAATTGCTGCGCGAGCGCGGCGGTGAGCTGATTGCATTCGGCGAAGAGATCCAGCTCGTAGTTCCCGAGCAGGCTGGAAACGTTGAGATTACTCGACCCCACGCGCGCCCAGCGATGATCGACCAGCAGCGTCTTGGCGTGCAGCATGGGCCCCTGCCACTCGAAGATGCGGGCACCCGCGCGTAACAGGTCGCGGTAGCCGATCCGCGTGGAGTCCCGCAGCACGGGGAGGTCGCTCGTGCCGGGGACGAGCAGGCGCACGTCCACGCCGGCCCGTGCGGCGTCGAGCAGGCTGGCGTACAGCGGCGGCGGTGCGATCAGGTATGCATCGGTGATCCACAGGCGGTCCGTCGCGCTCGCGGCCAGGAGCTGGACGGCGCGGTACACGCGCGCCCGGCCGGGGGCGCCCGCTACGACGCGCGCTGTCGAGGACCCGCATTCCGCGGGATCGGCTTCCAGCTCGTCGGGCGGGAGCGGCGCGCCGGTGCGCCGCCAGATGCGCGCGAATGCGCCGTCGAGCGCCGCAGCCGCGGGACCGGTGACGGCCACCATCGTGTCGCGCCACGGCCGGCGACCGCGCGTGGGGTCGCCCGCCCACTCGTCGCCGATGCACAGCCCGCCGGTCATCGCCCATCCGCCGTCGGTGACGACCAGCTTGCGGTGGTCGCGGGCGAACACGTCGAACGGGTGGCGGGTGAGGAGCGGGTGGAAGGCGCGCACTTCGGCGCCGGCCTGGACGAGCCGGCGCCAGTAGCGGCGCGACGTGCCGAACGAGCCGAGGGCATCGTACAGCACGCGCACGCGGACGCCGGTGCGCGCCCGCTCGGCGAGCGCGTCGGCGAAGCGCCGGCCGGTCGCGTCGTCGCGGATGATGTAGTTCTCGAAGTGCACCCAGCGGCGCGCCGCGGCGATCGCGGCGAGCATCGCGTCCAACGCGCGCGGGCTGTCGGGGTGATGCTCGAGGCGGTTGCCTTCGATCGGCCGCGCGCCAGCGGCGCGGTCGAGCGCCAGGGTCAGCTGGTCGCGCGCGCCGGGCGTGGGGCGGGGCGTCGCCTTAGCGGGAACGCTCACCCCACCGGCCCGGCCGGCGCGGTCGACGCCTGCGCGCCTAGGCCGAGCCCGCCCTCCGCGGGACGGAGCGCCTGGATCACGAAGGCGATGTGATCGTCCAACGGCACGCCCAGCTCCGCGGCCCCCTGCTTCACCTCGTCGCGATTCACCCCGCGCGCGAACCCTTTGTCTTTGAGCTTCTTCTTCACCGACGACACCTCGAGATCCCCGAAACTCTTGGACGGGCGCACCAGCGCGCACGCCACGAGGAAGCCGCACAGCTCGTCCACCGCGAACAACGTCTGCGCGATCAGGGTGTCGCGCGGCACGCCGGTATACGCCCCGTGCCCGAGAATCGCGCGGCACAGGGGCTCGGGCACGCCCTTCTCGCGCAGCAGGCGCACGCCCCATGCGGGGTGGCCCTCGGTGGGCGAGTGCTCGGGATTCGGGAACTTCTCGTAGTCGAAGTCGTGCAGCAGCCCCACGATCCCCCACGTCTCCGGGTCTTCGCCGTGCTTCGCGGCGTAGGCGCGCATCGCGGCCTCGACCGCCAGCATGTGCTGGCGGAGCGAGGGGGACTGGGTGTGCTCGTGCATCAGCTGCAGGGCTTCGGTACGATTCATCGGCCTGTTTCGGTCTCCACGTTCCACTTCTCCGCCCATAGCTCGGCAATCAGGATCGGCCACAGCTTGCGGGCGTTGTTGCGCGCTCCGGACCGGTGCTCCGCCAGCAGCCGGGCCGTGGGTGCGCCCGGGAACAGGCGGGGCGCCCCGAGGTGGCGATCGGCGAGCGAACGGAGGCCCGCATTGAGCCACCGCGCCACGGGCACCGACAGCCCGCGCTTCCTTCGCCCGATCACGGCATCCGGAACGAGCCCGCGCGCCGCTTCCTTCAATATCGCCTTAGTGGTGAAGCCCCGCACCTTGAGCGTCGCCGGCGCCGGCAGCGCCAGCTCCATCACCTCGCGGTCCAGGTATGGCGCCCGTGCCTCAATGGACGCGAGCATCGTCCCGCGATCCACCTTCACGAGCAGGTTATCCGGGAGATAGGAGAGGAAGTCGAGCCACAACAGCCGATTGAGCGACGGATCTCCGGGAAACCCGTTCACGAGCCCGGCGGCCCACGCGAGCACGCGCGCGTCCGGCCCCAGCGCGCCGAACCACGTCAGGTGACGCTCGACGAGCGGCAGGTCGGCGCCGCCGACGAATTGCTTGAGCAGGAACTCGAGAGTGACCTTGCCGGTGGAGGTCGGTAGACGGTCGACGAGCCAGCGGAGCGCCGCTCGTCCGGGCATTCTGTGATACAGCCCCGCCGCCTTGTGGCCGAGGTACGTCGGGTAGCCGCCGAACAGCTCGTCCGCGCCCTCACCCGAGAGCACCACTTTGACGTGCTCCCGTGCCGCCTCGGCGAGTAAGAAGGTGGGCAGGATGGCGGGGTCGCCTACCGGCTCGGCGAGCGAGCGGGTTATGTGATCGAAGGCGCGCTCGAGCGCGGGGTCGTCCGCGGTGACCACGTGGTGGATCGTGCGGATGTGATGCGTCACAGCTTCCGCGTGAGGGCTCTCGTCGTAGCCCCGCTCGGTGAACTGCACGGAGTAGGTGTGGATCCGCTCGCCCGCCATGACCCGCGCCGCGGCGGCGGCGAGCAGCGACGAATCGAGCCCACCGCTCGTAAATACCCCCACGGGCACGTCCGACATCAGCTCGCGCTCGACCGCGCGGAGCAGCACGTTGCGCAGCGTGGCCGGGCCGTCGAGCCGCGACGGGCGCGCGGCGACGGCGGCGGGGTCCCAATAGCGGCGGACCGCCAATCCCTTGCGGTCGGCGACCAGCAGGTGGGCCGGTGGGAGCTTCGAGATGCCGTCGATCATCGTGTGCGGGCTGGGGACATAGCCGAGCGCGCCGTACAGCGCCGCAGCGGCGGAGTTCACGCGACGCGGCTGGTCGGGGTAGGTGAGCAGCGCCTGGATCTCCGATGCGAACCGCAGCTCGCCGTTCACCTCCGTCCAGAAGAGCGGCTTCTCGCCGGCGCGGTCGCGCGCGAGCACCAACCGCTCGTGCCGGTCGTCCCACACCGCCAGGCCGAACATCCCCTCGAGCCGTCCGAGGCCGTCCGCGCCGAAGCGCTCATACAGCGGAACGATCGTTTCGATGTCGCCCGTCGAGCGGAACGGGTAGCCGGCGAGCGTACACTCGCGGCGCAGCTCCGGCGCGTTGTAGATCTCGCCGTTGCAGATCATCCAGATGGACGCATCCGGGCTCTGGAACGGCTGGTCCCCCGTGGTCAAGTCCATGATGGCGAGCCGGCGGGCGCCCAGGCGCGCGCGCTCGTGCCCCACCGTGCGCTCGCCGTCGGGACCGCGGTGCGCCAGGGCGGCGGCCATGGCGGTGATACAGTCGGGGTGCTTGAGCGGGGCACCCGAGCGCGAGACGGCGCCGAAGATGCCGCACATTACCGCCCACCCCCTCCCCGCCGTGGAGGTTGTGGAGGTTGGGGGAGGTGGTGAGGTTCGCACGGCCCATAGGCCGCGTAGTGGTCGTCGGCGGCGAGGAGTGGCAGCGCGGCGCCGAGGGCGGCCCGCGCCTCGCGGTGGCCGGCCCCCGTCAAGAACACCGTGGGCATGGGGCAGCGCGCCAAGGCCTCGCGCCAGTAGCCCGCCGGGAGAAGCGGCGAGCCGGCGATGGAGCGGAACCGCTCGACGTTGTCGGCGATGTAGTTGCTGGTGAGCTCTCGGCCCGTCTCGGTGGCCACGGCAATGGGGCGGCCGAGATAAAAGGGCAGCGACGGCGGGTAGGCGAGGATGCCGAGCACCGTACCGGTGCCGCCGCTGCGCTCCAGCGCCGCGGCAGTGGCGCTCGCCACGGCGGCGGACGAACGGTCTTCCCCCACCGCGACCAGCAGGTTTCCGGACAGGAACGGAATCGCCATGACGACCAGAGCATACCCGAAAATCGTGGTGCGGGGCCGGCGGGTGAGGGCACCGAGCCCGACGAGGACGGCGGAGCAAAGCACCACGATCCCCAGCGCCACCGCGGTCGGCGGGATGGCGGTCTTCTCGGCCGGCGTGAGGCTGATGGGCGCGGGGAGCCAGCGTGTGAGCGCCACGAGCGCCAGGCCCGCTAGGCCCGAGACGCCGACATAGACGCGGGCCGCGGTGTGGATTCCGCCCGTGACCAGGTTCCGCGTCGCGGCGAGGGCGAGCGCGGGGATCAACGGCAGCACGTACTGCGGCAGCTTGGACTGATTGAGCGACAGGAAGGCGAGCGGCACGATCACCCAGCAGGCCAGCAGCAGCGGCTCTGTGGCCACGGCGTCCCGTCGGTCGTCCCAGGTGACGCGCCAGTGTCGCACGCGCGCGAGCGCTGGGACTATCCAGGGAAACGCCGCGAGCGGCACGATCGGCAGGTAATACCAGAACGGCGCGGTGCGGTGGAAGCTCCGCGTCGTGACCCGCTCGAGCGTCTCCCGAAGGAACACATAGCCGGGGAAGTCGGAGTGCTGGATCGACACGACGACGAACCAGGGTAGGGTGATCGCGCCGAACAGCGCGAGGCCACGCCAGGGGAACAGTCTGCGCACGGGGGTGGCGGTGGCGAGCGCGTGCGAGCCCAGTGCGAGCAACGGGATCGCGAGGGCGATCGGGCCTTTGGTGAGGGCGCCGGCCGCCATCGCCGCCCAGGCGGCGACGGGCCGCTCGTCTGCGAACCAGAGGATCGCGGCGGTGGTGCACAGCGTGAGTGTGCTGTCGAAGATCGCGGTGCGGGCGTAGGCGAGCGGGAGCACCATGGTGGCATAGGCGAGCCCGGCGAGCCAGCCGGCCTCCTCGCCCCAGCGGCGGCGCGCAGCCCACACGAGCAGCCCGATCGTGGCGAGCGTCGCGAGGTAGGCGGGCAGCCGGGCGGCTGCTTCGCTCGGACCGAACAGCTCCATCATGGCTGCCGCGGCGGCGAAGTAGACGATCGGCTTGTCGAGATAGGGGAGCCCATCCAGGTGCGGCACGACGTAATCGTTGGAGTGTGCCATCTCGCGCGCCACCTCGGCGTTGCGGCCTTCGTCCGGGTCGAAGAGGCGGTAGCCGTTCAGGTTCCAGCCGAGCGCGACCGCCGCTAGCAAGACGAGCAACGGCAGCCCGTTGGACGGGGGGGATCGCGGTGGCGACGGCGGAGAGGTCTGAATAAGCTTGGCGTGTGGGTGATCGAGCTCGGGCGCTAAAGTTATTCGAGCGCGCGTACCAGTGCCAGTTGGCGGGCGACCTGGCGGGCGCGATTCAGCTGTATCAGGCGTCGCTCGCGGAGCTGCCGACAGCGGAGGCGCACACGTTTCTCGGCTGGGTGTACTCGTTCGAACGGCGTTACGACGCGGCGATCGCCGAGTGCAAGCGCGCCATCGCGGTGGACCCCACGTTCGGCAATCCGTACAACGACATCGGCTGCTACTTGATCGAGCTGGGGCGCGACGACGACGCGATCCCGTGGCTCAAGCGGGCGATGGACGCGCCGCGTTACGAGGCGCCCCAGTTCCCGCATGTCAACCTGGCGCGGATCTACGAGAAGAAGGGCCAGGTGCTGGACGCGGTGGCGGAGTACGGGAGGGCTCTAGATAGAATGCCGGGCTACGCTCCGGCGATCGGGGGATTGCGACGCTTGCAGGGAAAAGTGAATTAACGGGAAGGCGGTGTCGCACATGCATCCGCAGCTCCAACTAGTCGCCGATGAATATCGCAGCGCGCAGACGCGTCTCCACGACCTGGTGCGCGCGGTTCCGGAGGAGCGCTGGGAGCTGCGCTCCGAGCCGGCGCGCTGGTCCGTGGCCGAGTGCGTGGCGCATTTGAACCTCACGTCAACGGCCTATCTGCCGCTGATGCACCATGCCGTGTCGCGCGCTCGCATGCTGGAGCGGCGCCCGCCGGGTCGCTACCGTCGCGATCCCGTCGGCTGGCTGTTGTGGGCGACCATGGGGCCTCCGGTTCGTGTCCGCTTAAAGACCATCGCGCGGTTCCTGCCGTCGAGCTTGGCCGCCCCTGCGCTCCTCGTGCAAGAATTCGATCGCCTGCAGGCGGCACAGCTCGACTGCCTCGCCCAGGCGGACGGCCTGCCGCTTTCTCAGGTGCGCGTCACGTCACCGTTCAACGCGCGCGTGCGGTACAATCTGTACGCGTGCTTTACGATCTTGCCGAGGCACCAGCACCGGCATTTGT
>Ga0137374_10002721_pt1 | contig 20759 bp, 19 predicted proteins | sample SagtaG_20_FD_104811 | JGI IMG/M metagenome (GOLD analysis project Ga0137374, IMG submission 104811) | Vadose zone soil microbial communities from Sagehorn Ranch, Mendocino, California, USA - Sage1_R_100_16 metaG | ecosystem: Environmental > Terrestrial > Soil > Vadose zone | place: USA... | reverse complement strand
CGCGAGGGCGGAAGATCACGTGAAGGAAGATGCGCTGTTGGCCCCGGCCCACGCCGAGACGGCAGTCCGTCAGAGGCGATGAAGAAGACGGCTTCGTGAAGCCGTAAACCAGGACCAAGTGGAACTGACCGGACTGTCTTTCGAACCGGCCATTCGGGCAACTCATCGAAGACCAGCCCGTCGGCCCCCCCTCGCGTACAGGGCGTGTGAGAACGTCCGACCGGTCGCGGGACGACCAGTTCCGCACCTACGTCATCGGGAGCCGGGGACGGCTGCTTCGCACCGCGACCCTGCTCTCCTCCGGCGGCGCGGACGAAGCCGAGGACCTGGTCCAGACCGTTCTGATGCGCATGTATCTATCTGATGCGCATGTATCTGTCATGGCCCCGGATCCGGGTGGAAACACGGGACGCATACGCCCGCAGGATGCTGGTCAACGCCTACCTACGAACGTCGCCGACCCACGCCCGCCACGAGCGCAACCAGGCCGACGTCCCCGATGTCGGGATCGAACCGGCTCCACCGTCGGACTTGGAGGCGGCGGTGTTCCGCGCGCTGGCCGAGCTGCCGCCGCGGATGCAGGCCGCCGTCATCCTCCGCCACCTGCAAGACGCCAGCGTCGCAGAGACCGCCGAAGCCCTCGGCTGCAGCGAGGGCACCGTCAAGAGCCAGACCGCACGAGCGTTGGATCACCTCCGGGCGAGCCTGGCCGAATTCCGCCGGGAGACTGGCGATCACACCGAAAGGAGTCGCACATGAACGACATCAGGGACGTCCTCCAAGAGGCAGCGCGCTCGGTCGAGGTCGCTCCATCGGACGAGACGGTCGAGGCCGACCTCCAGCGCGGACGAGCTGCGCTCGCGCGGCGTCGTCGCGGGCGAGCGTTTCGCTGGGGCCTCGCCGGGATCGCGGCCGTGCTCGTGTCGGGCACGGCGATCGTGGCGGACAACCTTGGCCACACGCCCGACGCAACCCGGTCGTCGGCCGGCCCGCGGACGGGCGGGCATGCGTCCGCAGCGGCGCATGGAACGTCGGTTCGCCTGGTGGCCTACCACGGGGATCAGCTCGAGGGGTTCGTCGTCGACCAGGTTCCGCAGGGGTGGTTCCTGCAGGGATCCAATGCGTTCCGGCTGACCATTGCGCCTCAGGGCGACACCACCTCGCCGGACGGCTTCGAAGGCAAGCTGGTCGTGATGCTCCTGTCCTCGAGCGTCCCGCAGAAGCTCCCGCAAGGGGACCCGGTCGAGGTGAGCGGCAACGACGGCGTCGTCGACCACCAGTGGCCGGCGGAGACCCTCACGTACCAAGATGACGCGGGCCACTTCGTCCAGATCCAGGCCTGGCAGAGCGCATTGGGCTGGACCGACGAGCAACTGGTCAGCTTCGCCGAGGGCGTTCACGTGACCTCCGACGCCCAGGCCGGAGTGGGCTGAGGCCTTGCCAAGATGAGCCCTCCGCGAGGCGGAGCGCGAACCGGCAATTCGGACAACTCCGCGAAGACCAGCCCGAACTGAGCGCTACGAAGCATGTTCGCGGGGCCGCTTGCAAGAAGCGCCCATCCGCGTCGTAGTCGCATGCCCTTGCCTCGCACTCCCAGCGGGGGGAATCCTCACTCGGTGCCCCGCCGTCGCTTCTTCCCGTCACTCCTCTCCCTGGTCATCGCCCTCGGATTGACGGGGACACAGGCGATCGCCGGGCGTGGCAGCCATCCATGGGGCCCTGGCGCAGCGGGAAGCCACTGCTCCTGGTGCCGAGCGATCGGACACAGGAACGTGGCGCCTACCAGGCCATATGGTCGAATTTTGTCAAGCCCCGTGGTAGTGACCGGACTGTGTTCGAACCGGCAATTCGGGCAACTCATCCGGGGCCGGTAGGACAGGTGTGGGCGATGAACCCTTCCGGGTTCGGTTCACGTCCCCGGAGCGCTTCGTCCACCGCCAGATCCAGGGGGAGCCGCCGACCGATCTCCCGGCCGTGCTCGAATGGCGCATCCACGTGCGGTCGAGGGCAGCCGGGTATTGCTCTCGATCCCGATCCCAGCCCTCCACGGGCTCGCGCGAGACCTCGGCCTTGTGACCAATGGATAGGACACCCTTCTCCATCCAGGGCTCGGCTGAGCTGGCCCGTACCACTTGCCGAGAACGCGCGATGAGGGGTGACGGCCGAGACGATCGCGACCATCGAGACGGCCGCCGCTCCGATCCAAGCGACCTTGGCCGACTGCCGCTTGGGCGGGCCCGGGTAGGCGGCGCTTGGAACGTGGCGTCCATGTAGGGTCCCTCTCGACTTGCCCCTTGAGATCACCCGCCATGAGACCACTCATATCGCCTGTGGCGAAGGTGCTTCCGTCCCGTCGCTATAGGGCCTGACGGCCGAAAGGTGAGCGGCCTGGCGGTCCCACATCGCCGGCCGCGTCGCGGCGGCGGCCAGCCCCGGTGAGGTGCTGGTCTCGAGCACGGTCCGCGACCTCGTGGCAAGCTCGGGCCTCTCTCACCGACCTCGGCCCCCACGAGCTGAAAGGGCGTCCCCGGGACATGGACCCTGCTTCGGGCTTCTGCCTGACCCTCGAACGGGGTCGCCACGTGCCATCCCGAAGCCAGGGGCATTGGGCGACGGCGACGAGCGCTGTTCCCCAACCGGGTGCGAGGCTGGAGGAGTTCGGCCTCAGTCGCTCGCGCGGATGGTGACCGTGGTCGTGCTCGGATCGCCAAGTGCCGCGCCGCCCCCGGGATTGCTCAGATGCACCGTGAACGACTCAGCCGGCTCGTGCTTCGTGTCGTTCACGATCGGGATCGAGAACGACAGGGTCTTCTGGCCGTCGGCGAAGTGCAGGGTGCTGGTCGTGGCCTGGTAGTCGCCCGGCGCCTTGGCGGATCCGTCCGACGTCGCGTACTTGATTGTGACCGCGCCCGTGGCCCCGCCGACGCGCTGGACCTTGATCGTCACGTGGCCGGCGCCCTCGCCGACCGAGTACGAGTCCCGTGCGAACCGCAGGCCGCCCGGGCCGACCATCGAGAGCGCGGGCGAAAACTCGGAGGTGTCGCCGCCCGGCGAAGTCGCGGTCGCCGACACGACGTTCCCCAGGACCCCCTGGTAGGTCACGCTGAAGACCCCGTTGCCTCCGGCGTCGGTGCCGACGCCCACGTCGCCGAGGAAGACGGCTCCCTCCCCGGCGATCGGGTCGGCCACGTCGCTCGCGTAAACGTCCACGACGAAGAACGTGCTGGGGGTGGACTCGAGCGATCCGAACACGGTGGTTCCCTCGGGGCCCGACGTGGCCTGCGAGATCCCGGGGAAGTTCTGGAGCCCGTTCGGTCCGGTGTCCGTGTCGTCGTCGTCGTTCGGCGTGATGCCGGTGACGAGGTTCGGCTCGAGATCGATGCCCAATCCGTCGTTGCCGTGGATGGAGTTCCCCAGGATCGTGGTGTGCGAGGTGGATTCGTCCCCGCCGACCTCCACGCCCGGTCCGCCGTTGAACGCGATGACGTTGCGGGCACTCGGGATGATCCCGCCGATCCGGTTCCCCGTCGCAGCGTTCAGCCCCGAATGCCGGATCACGATCGCTCCCTGGTCGTTGGGAAGTGCGGTCTTCCCATCCGGTCGCGTGCCGACGAGGTTGCCCTGGACGAGGTTGTCGCTCCCGGAGTCGATCAGGACCGCGGTGTGGTTGCCGGAGATGACGTTGCCGGCGCCCGTGCCGTACCCGCCGATGCGGTTCCGCTGGGCCAGTGCATACGAGTAGTGACCGCTGACCTGCACGCCGATGTCGTTCGGGATGGGCACCGTGCCCCCGGCATCGGTCCCGATCCAGTTGCCCTGGACGACGTTCCCGCTGGATTGCTCGACGCTGATGCCGACCCCGTTCCCCGAGATGAGGTTGCGGGACCTCGCCGTGGTCCCGCCCACGGTCACGCCGGAACCCGACTGCACCTGGACGCCGAACACCTGGACGCCGAACGTGTTGGGGATTGCCGAGGTGCCGGCCGCGTTCGTGCCGATCCGATTGCCCAGGACGCTGATCTCGCCGTTGAAGGCCAGGAACACACCCCGGTACCCGGCGGAGAGGACGTTGCCCGTGCCGCGGGCAGTGCCGCCGATGGTGACTCCGTCCTGGTCCGCGAACACCCCGCTCCCGCCTCCGAGCGCCGCCGTGCCGGCCGCGTTCGTCCCGACGTAGTTCCCCTGGACCCGGGTGCCGCCGGTGCTGTCGATGTAGATCGCCGCACCATGGTTCCCCGCGATCACGTTGCGGTCGGCCGGCGTGTGTCCGCCGATCAGGAGGTTCCGGCACTCCCCCCCGGTTTCGATCACGCCCAGGAACGTGTGGAAGTCGTAGCCGTTGTCGAGCGCCGCCGTCCCGTCCGTCCCGATGTAGTTCCCGGCGATGACGACGTCGGGGGTGCTGTTGAGGTAGATCGCCCGCCCCCGCCAGCTCACGATCTCGAGGCCGCGGATCTGGGTGCCGGCGGCCGCCCACCCACCGATCTCGAGCGCGTCGAACCCGCCGCCCGGTACGCCCTGCAGCACCACGACCGGGGCGTGCGTCGTGGGGTCGAACCCGGGTTGGCTCGTCCCGTCGATCATGAGGGTCTCGGTGATCGGCGGGAGCGTGGTGGCCGCCGTGATCACGTGGGGCGCGGCGCCGCCGAGGTCGAACTGGATCAGGTCGGGGCCGGGGGTGGAGTTCGCGATCGTGATGGCTTCCCGGAGCGTGTGGGCGCCCGTGTCGGCCTTCTTCGTGACGACGAGGACGGGGTTCGCCCGGGCATGCCGCGCGCCGATCGGCATGAGCGCGGCCGCCCCGAGGACCGCAGCCGCCACCGCCCGTGCAACCGATGCCTGTGGCCGTCCTCGCACCCGCGCTCCTCCCCCCCGGCGCGCGGGCGGGACCGGGTGCCCCACGATACACCGCGTCATTTCAATAGGGAACACCCACTGATTCCTGACCGCGGTCCCGACGCCCGATCAGGGCTGCTCCGAGGAGCCGTCGTCCGGGTCACGGGCCCTCGGCAGGGCCCCCGTTCGATAGGCCAGCCTGATCGCCTGCTCCCCTGATCGCCTGCTCCAGATGAGCACTGGAGTCGTGGAACTGACCGGACTGTTTTCGAACCGACAATTCGGACAGCTCGTTCGAGATTCCCAGCCGTCCGCGCGTCTTCGTCCCCGGAGAGGAGCCGCACCGCCCGAGACGCCGATCCGGACGTGATCGACGTCTCGCGTTCCCCCGTCAGGTCTTCAGCAGGAAGCGACGCACCTGCTCGTCGAACGCCTCGGGCCGTTCCATGTTGCTCACGTGGCCCGCCCCCGCGATGACCACAAGCTCGGAACCTGGAATCCCGGCGTGGAACCGCTCGGCCACCTCCAGCGGTGAACGTCGATCCTCCTCGCCCCACAGGAGGAGCGTCGGGACATCGATGGTCGGCAGCAGATCTTGCTGTCGCCTTCGGCGAGCGTTCTGGCCATGAGACGGAACCCGAGCGGGTGGAACTCCGAGACCACGCCCGCCATCTCCACCTGCAGCTCCCGGGAGGCGTCGGCGAAGAACTCGACCGGCACCCATCGCTCGACGAACTCCTCGGCGGGGAGGGTGGACTCGCGAAGGCATCTCGCCAGCCGCTGCTCGGCGACCTTCTCGCCGAGCGATCCCCTCCAGCCCGCGTAGGTGTCGGCGAGGATGAGGGTCTGGATCCGTGCCGGCGCGATTCGATACAGCTCCTGAGCCAGCAGGCCGCCCCACGAGAGGCCGAGGACGTGAGCCCGCTCCACCTGCAGCTCATCCAGGAAGGCTCCGAGATAGCGCGCCCAGTCGGTGATCGTGAACGGATCGGAGGGGTCGGAGGACCGCCCCGCGCCCGGCGCGTCCCAGGCGATCACGGTGAACCGGTCGGAGAGGTCTTCCAGCTCGAGCCGCCACACGCGCGAGTCGCACAGGAACCCGTGCAGGAGCACCAACGGTGGCCCGTTCCCGGCGGACCGATACGCGACTTCGAGTTCGCCGATTCGGACGCGACCCGAGGCTGCGACGTTCATATGACCTTCCCTCCGAGTGGAAGCAACGACTCCACCCCGGGCGGTGGCCCCGTAGACACGATCCCGCACGGTGCCCGAGTCTCCTCCGTCTGGGTCAGGCGAAGCGATCGGACACGTAATTGTGCCACCTACCAGGCAACATGCCGGGAGGCCTGTCAAGCCGTGGAGGAGAGCGGACGGTACTCGAACCTACCCACCAGTAAGTTAGATGTACTAAGACTCCTGCTGGAGCCGGAGTTCGCCAAGCTCATAAATGACCTGTCCGAGCGTCCGTAGTGGAGCCTCCTACCAAGCTCCCTGAGGCCGCAGGTACCGTTTCAAGCGATGCACTGTGTGGCCCTTCACGGGCGACGGCTCCGCTCGAGCTCGCGGTGGCCGCTATCACACTTCGTGACCGGACCGTGGAAGCCCATAACGTCCAGAACGGCATACACTTGTGGAGATGCAGAGTTGGATCGGACTTCGGGTTTCGGCCACGGTCCTCGCTACTGTATTGGCCTTGATCTCGTGTGGAGGCGGTGCCAATCCACAGGCCTCTCTCCCACAGACGCTGGGGCCTTCTATCTTTACGACTGCATCCCCCTTCGACGTCAGCGCCTCGCCGGGTGATTATTCGCGGGTGATTGGGAGTGTCGAGGCCGACCCGGCATGCCTCTTCCACACACCACCGTGCAGTCTCCCGTCGAGGGTGATCATGGCTACCGTAGAGCTCACGGGTCCGGTTCGAGTCTCAGTGCTGAGTAGGGGGGACCGAGGCTTCAGTGTCGAAGTCCAGCCGGGCCACTACACGCTCCGTGTCCTCCGTGGTGACGCGCGTTTCCTGCGGTGTCCCAGCGTGGACATAGATGTTCCTGCTCGTCATGTGGTCATGGCATCACTGTCCTGCACAGAGGAAGTTTAAGTTCGGGCCACAGACATCTTGAACTACGGGTGAACACGAATCCTCGCTGGCAACGAGAAGAGCCATGCAGTGGTTCCCCCGTCTATGCGCATTCGCGCTCGGAATCGGATCGTCGTCCATCCTTCCTCTTCGGATGGGCTGTATGTGAAGCGCGAAGCCGCTCTCGCAGTTCCACGAAGCCAGCTCCTGAACGGGCCGTCGGCGATACTCACCTGAACGTCGAAGACGAACCCGGCAACAGGCCGCCGCGGAGCCCACCGGATGTCGAATGTCGTCTCGGATGAACCGATTTGCGGGTCCACTTCGACGGGCACATTGACAACTAGCCGCATCCCGGATTTCCTCTTTGTGACCAATGGATAGGACCCAGCGCTCCAGAACCTCAACAGGCTGATGTCTCCGGATGACATCCTGTTCGTGCGAATAAGAGAACCGCCCGAGACGGCATCGACGACGCGGGAAGGGCGGATACTGTTCCACAGTACTGGGACCGTGTCCCCCTGATTCACGAACAACGAGGACCTAAAGTCGGGATTCACGGTGAGCGGACATGAAGCGGCGGCGCCTAATATGGGCCCTTGGCGCCCAACTGCCACGGCGCGCCGGTCCACGGCCCCCGCACCCAAGAACATCGTATCCGGAATCGTGGGGTCAGTGGCACTCGGGTAACTCACGAATCGCCGTCCGTCCCACGCCTCAATCAGCGGGCGTGGCTGCCCTCGCCACCGAAACCCACCCACGCCCCAGACACCAGTGTCCGCATCTGCCGACACAGCACGGAACTCTGAGGGTCCGCGGCCGGGGCTGTTGGCCCCGACTCGCTCCCACTGCGAACCGTTCCAATGTTCGGCCAGCGGGAGCCGGATGTGCCCATCCGAAGGGAGAATCCAGCCTACAGCCCAGCCGTCGCTTGGCTCCAGCATCGACACATCCGACAGGCTGGAGGCGCTGCCCTGTCGCCGCTGGATCAGCCATCGGGTCCCGTTCCAGTAACCACGGAGGGCGTGAAGCTCGCCGCCGGCCTTGCGGTTCCCGACCGCCCAGGCCCGACCGTCGGGCAGCGTATCGATGCTGAGGAGCCGCCCCCTCACTCCTTCGAGGCCCTGACTCGAGGTCGTCCAGCCAGTGTCTTTCAGATACCGGAACGCTACCGGCCGAGCGCCGTGAGGGCCGCTGCGCCACCCGACCGCCCACCCGGTATCCGCAGACATCATTGACACGTCCTCGACGACGCCGGCCGTCACGCCGCCCGGAGCGGTCTCGCTTGTCCACTTCCCCCCGGTCCGGTAGGCGATCAGCGGTTTGGGTCTCTGGTCCCCTGACGACACGCTACCGACTGCCCACACGCCGGCCTGAAGAGCGGAAACGCCACGCAGAACGGTGATGGTGTCCAGGCCCGCCCCCATCCTCGGGAGCGTCCCCCACCACCAAAGTCCGTCTCTGAAATGCTCCACCACTCCCTTGCCGTTGTAGTACGCACCGACGGCCCAAGCTTCGGCGGTTCCGGAAGCATCGATGTCGTACAGCACGCTTCGGCCACCAGGAACCCCTTGTATCTCCCCATGCCACCCGGGGCGACACACCGTCTGGTCTGAGCGCCCAAACGACGCCCTCACATCCGTCGGCGATAGAACACCCACCCCAGTCAGCAGGATGATCGCGTAGCGGAAAACGCAGCGTCCCGTCGGGCTCAACCAACCTCCGCAAACCATGTCGCCCAGAGGTTAGTCGTGGAAGGCGGGAAGTACTCATTGACGATCCAGACCCCACGCCCGTCAGGGTCTGCCGCTGCGCCTGCGATGTCCCCCCATCTAGATCGAGTAGAGCCCGTCGCAGCCCGCGAAGAGCTATGAAGCACCGTGCCCGCACTCCACGCGTCGTCTCCCGCCTTCGTCCGGTAGACCATGACCGGTGTCGTGCTTGCGGATGTCCGCGAGTAGGTGAGCACCTTAGTGTCGTTGCCATCGACACCCACCGCGGGATTGAACAGCGAATAGGTGCCCCCTCCACTGAATGACCGCGTCCAACATGACGGATCGGGGAACAGGTCCTCGCCGCAGAGAGTGCTTACGTTCAGTCGGTACACCCGGACCTGGGCAGTGCCTGCGCCGCAATCACAGGCTTGCGCCGCGTACATGTAATGACTGGCACTGACTACTGGACCTTGGTTGATCTGGAACGCACCGCTATCCAGGTCTGGACCTCCCTGCTCCGGTGCGTCCGGTGAATCCTGATAGCTCCCTTGCAACTTGATCTTGTGCGGCGATATATCGCCGCAGCAGACGCCCGAAATCTTCCACAGCGTGATGTACGAGGGACTCCCAGTGAAGTCAGCACTGATCATCCAACCCGGGTTGTTTCCCGTTTCGAAGCTGACAGCCGGCGCGATCGTTATCGCATACCGGCTGTCCACGGCCAGCCGAGAGGTTTGCCGCGCGTGCAGGTCGGCGGCCGCCACGCAATCAGTCAGATGCCCGATCGGGAACCAGTACAACTTCTCCCACGCCTGTTTCTCGGTAGCTAGCATCTTGGCCGTAACCACCACCGCGTCCGAGTACACACCAACAAGTGGGTAGTCGATGCTCCGGCGAGGGAAATAGTATCCGGAGGGCTCACTTGGTGCGCGATTGGCGTTCATTCGGTAAGTGCACCAGTCACCCTCGACGGTGTTGTAAGGAGAGATCGCGATCAGGAGGTATGCCTCCCTTGTAGAGTCAACCCCGGGGGGCACATTGGCTATCGCGACAACAATTACGCGTCGTGTGACCGGATCGTAGATCGCGCGGGAGTCGCCCGGATTCAGTCCCGAGCTGCTGGGCGAGAACAAGTACTTTAGAGACATGCCACTGAAGGGTGTGAGGGGGTTGTTACCCCTGTCCCTCAATCTCACATAGGCGTTGACGACTTCAGCAATCTCACCGCTGTGAGTGATGGCTATCTGGGGATCGGGCGGCAATATGCCGGGGGCAGGGTTGTCGTCTTCATTCAGCCCCGCGTAACTGTGATTACTGATGATTCCCAGGGAGGCCGCTCCTCCCTCGTTCTGCACCGCATCGGAAATTCCGGGGCCCGAGCTGGAAGGACCCGGACCGAAGTTCGGAGTCGGAGAGGGCTCCGATGCCTCATACGTCTCCGAGGCCGGGGGGGCAGGAGGATTGGTCATATCGAAGATGCCGGGGCCCGAGATCGCATCGGCCGGAACTTCGCCCTCATCGATAAGAGTCGGAACCGTGTAGTTGATGGTCAGCGTCGGGCGCAGGGCGGCGTCCGTCGCCTCACTCGACGCGAAGGTGAAGACATTGCCAATACTTTCGTCCGTGGCTCGCAGCATCAGCCCGTAGTTGTCGGCGGTCTCCGCGAGCCAGGATTGCGTGAGCGAGGTCAGCGGCCATGAGTACGCAATCAGACCAGAAAGCCCGACGTTCGCATTCGTCGCCTCAATAGTTGAAGAGTAGTCGCCATTGCCTCCAGGTGTGGTCCACAGGGCTGCACCATCGCTGGTGTTCCACGTGGCCGCGTTTGTCCAGTCACGAAGCATGCGCCTGACCTCGACCGGGTTGGCGCGGGTCTGGCTCTGCGCGGTGAGATGCATTGTCAGGTCAGCACTCGACACTTGAGCTGAGCTCGGAATGCCAAAGAAATCGAACTTCAGAAGCCCTCGACGAGTTCCGTTCTGATTGTGCCCGACATTGATTCCGCCGGTTGAGCAGAATGTGTGAGTGGGATCGCTCTCGTTCAGATAGCAGTCCTGCGTTAAGGTGGGATAGGCGATGGACGGATCCAATGTAACTGGCCAATCCCGCTCCGGTGCCGAGAGCCACGTCTCGTCTGGGGTTAGAGTGACGAGGTATCCTCCAGCGTCAGGTCCTACCGAGAGCGCAACTGCACCCTCCGACTCTTCCGGAGACGAGATACCGTCGACCATGTAGGGCGTGGGAATCTCGCCCCAGAGGCGTCCTTCGGACGTGACTATGTCGGCTCCGCCTGCCGAATTCTCCTTCACGGTCACCCCGTCGGGGAGGTCGATGTGGAAGGCGAACTCGGATTGAGAACCTGGGCCCTCCAGGATCAGCGCTTCCTTCAATGCATCCGCTTGGGCAATGTAACTGAGGCGGACGCCGGGGAGAACCTCACCATACGAGGCGCTAGGTCCAGCGGTGTCACGAATTCCATTGGCACCGGCAAGCGACATGACCACCGTGATTCCGGCGCGGGAGATCTTGATTCCATCCTCAAGGGCCTTGGGTAGATCGGCACGGAAGCGGTTGGCCGCGTTTTCCACAGGGTCGCCAGCGCCCGCCACTGGATAGAGCATGCTGTCAATATCAGCAAAGCCGGCGTCCGGGGCACGATAGTTAATGGAGCCTGCTACAAGACTGGCTTGGTAGGAGCCGTCTGCGAGCTGGAAGATGTTCCCCGTTCTGGTCCATTGCACCTGGAGCGGATCTCCGCTCGGATCGAGCTTGCTTGTCGCGGTCGCGTCCGCTAGGCCTCGACTTCCTGTGTCGGCACCCGCAGGCACGGACGCCGCTACCTGCAGCTGTGCAACGATGACACCGATAGACACAATCACAAAGAATCGACGTCCAAGCACGGCCTCCGCCCCCTTATTGATCTGGATGCTCACTGGGCGGTGGCACTGCCGATTCCGAGGCGACGTCCGCTCAGCACAGCGAATAGTCCAAACTGCCTTACCCCCAAGGTCCCCTGTGTTCCGTGTTGGGCGATTCAAGCCACATCTGGCATTCTGTAACGAATTTTAGTTTCCCACCGGATGCCCGCCCAGTCAAGAGGGGATTCGGGGCTCTTGTGACCCATCCGTGGGTCCCCACCCGTCCTGACGTGAGCAACGTATGGCGTCGCGTGCTCGGTGTCGACCGGGCCACGGTGATCGAACAGGTGGAGGTCCCCGTAGCCCTCAGGACTCGACCATCCAGCCAACGTCCGGCTCCCCAGCATGTTGACAGCAGGAACGTCCCCGCCCGCTCGCGCCCGCCGCCCGAACCGGACGACTTCTGGAATCCGCTGATTACACCGAAATGGCTTCAGAGGGCCATGAACACGGACACAGTGGAGGAAACCGGACACTACTCGAACCATCAGGAGCAGCGCCTCCAAGCACTTCGGCATCTGTCTAGCCGTGAGTTCGTGAGACAGGTTCGCGACGTGGCTGGGACGGCACCCTAACCACCCCATGGAACGGCATGAGCAGAAGTCAAGCCCGAGAGTTCCTGGCGACATGACGTATGGCCGTCGACACGGCCGCGATGTCGAACTCCATCTGGCGTGTTGGTCGCCGCTAATCCGGCCCCCCGGGCTTGGAGGTGCCCGGAGGACGAGAGCCCGCGGCTACGCGCGTCACCTCAGGCCAGTCACCGATCACGCGGACGTCGCGACCGGCGCCCCATGAGCCCGCTACGCTTTCAGATCATGGCCAGAGCCGAGATCTTCGTGCCGAACAACGGCGGCGGGATCAGAGCCGCTCGCAACTTCCTGGGGAACGTGGACTGGTCGACCGGCCCGCACGACCGGATCGTTCGCTTCCATCCAGGCTTCTGCTTCATGCAGCCCTGGTCGATCGCGGCGCTAGCCGCGTGGGCTCTCGACCATCGCGAGCAGGGCGGTTCGATCAGAATCGAGAACGCCGACACGTCTGGACTCGGCTACACATGGCGAATGGGGCTCGCGGAGTATTTTGGCGTGCTAACGCCCGTCGGGTTCCAAGAGCACGAGGAAGCAGGGCGGTTCATATCGCTGAGGACCATAGTCCGCCGCGACGATCTGGCGGATTTGCTGAGCAGCCTCGTCGCACTGCTGCACGTGATAGATGCTGCCGCCGAGTCGGTGCTCTACGCGATGAGCGAGATGGTGCGCAACGCCCTGGAGCACAGCTTTTCTCGCGGCGCTGTGGTATGCGCGCAGCGGTACCCAGGGAGTGACACGCGAGAGGAGTATGTGAGCCTCGGAATCGCCGACACGGGCAGGGGGGTTCGCGCCAGCTTGCAGGGGAAGTACTACGTACCCTCGTCCGCCGACGCCGTCGTGAAGGCAATCGAACCCGGCGTCAGCGGCGCCCTCGGAGGGATGTACGGTTCCTCGGATAACGCTGGCGCCGGACTGTTCGTGACTCGGCACCTGTCGCAGGCGACTCACCGTTACTTCGCGCTTGCGTCCGGGGATGCGATGTTCCGCAACAGTACGGCGAAGAAGCCACCTCCGGATGAGAAGCTGGTGTTTCCGATCGCCCCCTACGCCGGAACAGTAGTGTGCGTCGAGATCGGGCTTTCGAGCAGGTTCGACTACTCGCTGATCCTCCGGGATGCATGGGCTAGCCTCGGTCGGGAGGAAGTAGGTCTTCCGGCGGACGACGTCGCTGACAAGGTGATCTTCACGTGACCGAGTCCGTGAAGATCGAGCCGGTGAAGGGGACGGGTCTCGCCGAGGATAAGGATGCGGCGCGTCAGCTTCGCACCCGGCGCATACTTCCGGCGCTGAAGCGCGACGAGGAAGTCACACTCGACTTCTCCACCGTTCGCCTCGCGACACAGTCCTACATCCACGCATTGATTTCGGAGGCTGTGCGGCGCTACGGTGATCGGGCCCTCGAACTGCTTCGGTTCGAGGGCTGCAGCGAGGACGTGCAGCAGGTGATCCTCGCTGTCGTGCGCTACACCAGGGCGGCGGCGGCCGTCAGTGCAACGGTTCAGAACGATGATGCGTCGGACAGCGCCCAGCGGGCGTGAATTCTCACCAACCGACCGCCGCCCGTGATAGCCAAGATCCGCTTCGTGTCACCGGACATGACCTAGCCTGTTCTCTGTGAGCGACCGAACAGATGTGTCTCAGGTGCTGGACGCATGCCGTAATGTGGTGACGCAACTCCGGACCCGAGTTACGTCGGAGCCAGGCGGCTGGTTCGACTGGGTTCCCATCACGTGGCAGGCGCAGTCCGAGGCCCTCTCCAACTCCTCGGCCGATGCTCTATCGCTTGCGCGGTACGGCCTCTCTCGGACGGCGACGGCGAGCGCGCTCGGCGCGCTCAGGTTCGTGGCCGAGACTCGTTGCCTGATCGATTGGCTCCTCGACCTTCCGTCTGCCCGGACGTCGCGCAGTCTCGGGCTTGCGTTGCGTGAGATATCGGACTGCCGGAGGAACCTCTCGGCGACTCCGAAGGACCCGGACGCGAAGGCTGACTTCGATCGATTCCTCAGGCCCGGCGTCGAAGCGCTGATCAACGAGCTAGACGATCTGGACCGTCGGGTCCGGGATCGCGCCGCCTCCACGGGAACCGAGCCCGAACTGCCTCCGAAGACTCTGCAGGCACAGATGGACAAGCTCTTCCAGGACGACACGGCGTACCGGTTGTTCTCGGACCTGGGCAGCCACGTCGGGCTGGGACTCGCTTACATCGTCGGTGCGCCCGACGACCCGAGGCGCGAGTCACGGGACATCCTCCTCCGGGCGTTCTGCCTGGGCTTTGGGGTAGCCGTGCAGTTGGAGATCGCCGAGCTGGTCGCCGATGCCCTCGGTCAGGTCGGCGCCGTGTCGCAGATCCGTTCCTTCCGCGACGGGTACCGCGACCTCCTGGAGCGGGTTGTGGCACGGGGATATGAAGGTGGATTGTTCGCGGGGTAGGTGCATTGCGGGTGCAGCCTGAGCACCAGCATCGATATCGTCCGTGCCATCTGCTCTCGCCAGCGTTCTGCCCGCATCGACCTCGACTGGGCCGCCGCTGCCTCATGGCTTCAGGATTGAAGGTAGGCTGAGGACCGAAGTCAACCGGAATCTGAATAGGCCGTTCCAGAAGGGCCGCCCGGGCGGCGAGCGGATTCAGGAAGAGGGAGCATCTCGTCGCCTCGCACTGGTCGAATTGGGGCGGTGTCTGCCGCCGCCCGGAAGGAACGTCCGCTGATGGGACCCAACGGATGCGGCGGGAGGGCCATAATCGAGTGAAGCGGAGTCGTCCATCCCCAGTTAGCAACGTTCTCCGAGGCATTTATCATTAGGAGGCCTGATGGTGTGGATTCTCACGATCGTCCTCATCCCATTGGCTTTGTCCTTCGTGTACAGCGCCATGGAGGAGCCGTTCAAGCAGTTCGTGGGCGCGAGGGGGCGGAGGCTATTGCGGGTCCAACGGGTCACCCTGCCGAGGGACCGGCAGACCTTCGACGAAGCCTGGAGGATCTACCAGAAACTCCCCGAGGGTGTCCGGGACGACCGTAAGTACGTCGCAGAGTGGCTGGAGGCTGAGCCGTCGACGGAGTCCGAGGAATTCTTCTACATTCGCCGACGCTTCCGCCGGGGCATCCGGGCTTTGCTGCACGCGACCCTGTACAAGCGCCCACACAACCGGTGTTTGATTGTCCAGTTGGCTCCCGATCGGGATGCTCCGAAGGATGAGGCGATTGCTGATCTCCTTCGCCTTTGGGAAGCACTCAAACGGGGGATCACCAAGGCGACGGGAGTCGACGCGTGCGAGTTCTACGTCGAGATCCTGCAGCCGGACGCCGAACCCGTTTATGGCGCCGCCGAGCGGAGCCGTCGCGCCGTGGTGCGAACCGTCTTGGCCGGTCTGGGGATGGTGGAGTTGCAGATGCCCTACCGGATGCCCGATCGGCGCTTCGACCCCAGTCGAGGGTTCGACCCTAGCAAGGAGATCCCGGCCTCACTTGTGTATCTCGATTGGGGCGAAAGCCGGGAGGGGAGGCTAACGACCGATCACGTCCTTGGATTCGTGTACGGGATCGCTCACCTGTGGGTGCTCCAGTGGCCGGACGAGGTCTACGGCCTCGCGGATCTCAAGAAGGTGGTCGAGTACCTGTGGGAGCTCACCGAGCGTGTAAGAGTCGGGTCGGACCCGGAGGTGGCGGCGATCTCGCTGGGACAGTGAGTCACAATATGCGGAACGACAATGAGCTGACAAGTGCGGGGCACCGTCGCCGTGGCGGTGGAGTGACCTCTAGTTCGGCAAGCCTCGAGCGGAAGTGTCATGTGGGCAGTCGACGAAGGCGGACTCGACGAACCGTAAGGTAGCGGGCGCCGGGCGTGGGTTGTTCACGCAAGGCCGAACGCCGTAGGTCACTTCAGACACCCACAGGACGCCGCCACCATGAACACGCAGGTCAAGCGTGCGACGTACCACGACGATAAGAGGGAGTGCATGCACTGTGCACCGATGCTGACTTTTCCGAAGGGAAGCCCGTGGCACGCCGATGCCTGATCGAAGTGGAGCGCGCGACGCAGAAGTGCCAGCAGTGCGCCCTGTGGAAGGGCACAACCCTCGTCTTCGATGACGGCCCCTCGAGCGCGGACCTGATGCTCGTCGGCGAGGCGCCTGGGCGTCTCGAGGATACGGTGGGCCGGCCATTCGTTGGCCGAGCAGGGACTCTTCTCAACACGATGCTGTTCGAGATCGGCGTCCGGCGGGGGGACGTATACGTGACCAACGTCGTCAAGCACAGGCCGACCAATAGGATCCGCGGAGTCCTGAAGAACAGAACTCCTTCCGAAGACGAGATCAAGGCCTGCAAGCCCTGGCTAGATGAGCAGATCGAGCTGGTCAACCCACGGCTGATTGTGTCGCTTGGCAACGTCCCGACGCAGGCGATCCTGGGAACGAAGGAGAAGATCGGGCGCATCCATGGGCGACCCGAGAGGCGCGATGGCCGCACTATCATCCCGACGTACCACCCTGCCGGGATCCGCGGTAACGGGCACAGGCTGCGGGCCTTCCTTGAGGACTTCGCGGCCATCGGGATCGCGTACCGGGGCCTAGAGGACTCGACCATCCGGCCGTCCTCGCGGCCGTCGGGGCGGCTCTGAATCGCCTGAGCGACCGAATGGCTTCAGACAGCCATGAACACGGACACAGTGGAGACGAGCGGACTCGAACCGCCGACCCCCTGCTTGCAAAGCAGGTGCTCTACCAACTGAGCTACGTCCCCGCAACTTATGCCGCTCTACCAGCGGAAACGTTCCGCCGGGCGGCGACTCCCCTTGCGCACAGTGCTGGCACAGCGCACATCTCCTCAGATAACGGAGAGCGGAAAGGGAGTCTGATGATGGTCCGGACGGCGCGTTCCACAAAGCCCATCGTAGGAGACCTGGCGGGCCTTGTCCCGTCGTTCAGGCGGCATCTGCGGGCGGCGAACCGGAGCGAGCGAACTGCGGCTTCCGGCTGGCCAAGGCCATGAAGAACGACGAGGTTACAGCCGATTCCGCCGCCATCACGTCGTGCGGAACGCCATGGTCCCGGGCGTCACTCACAAGCGCGGCTTGCCTCCGGCAGAACTTCGCCAGTGGCCAGCCGATGGTCGGGGCGCCGTCAGAGTTTCACGAAGTGCCCGGACACGGCGAAGACCACGTAGGCGGTCGAGAGCGACGAGCTTCGCTGGAAGTCGGCGGCCGCCAGCGAACCGGGGTTCCCATAGAGACTCACGTGCTGCGTGCCTTGGTAGTAGTCCCATCCGGAGGAGGAGCCGGCGAAGGTCAGCGGTATATAGAACAATCCGGGCCCGACGAGAATGTCGGTTTGCGTCGCTCGCTGGCCGCTCGGAAGCTGCGCCCGAGCAGAGACAGTCTCGATGACCAGACGGTATCCGCGGGGGACCGTGACGAGAGACGTGGACTTCCCGGTCAGGCCCGGAGCGATCGTGATACTCCCGCTCACCATGAACGGCAGCCGGGCGGGGTCGTTGTATTCGGCTACCCGGAGCGACCCGGTGGTTTCGACTCGGGCCTTGTTCCCCGTCGAGGGGTCGACCAGGGTCACCAGCGAACCAGCCGCCCTGGCCCCCACCGGCAGCAGCACGGCGAACCACGTCACTGCCGCCATGACCATGAAGAACTGCCGGATGGTAGGAGTCCGGCGCCCCGTATGCGATGGGCGCATCGCTGCCCCCTTTCCCTAGGGTGGCTCAATGGTGAGACTGCCGAAACGACCCGTCGAATCCGGGCCGCGGTGGGGACCGTGGTGCCTCGCACCGGGGGCGGCCCGTTCCGCGTTCCTGGACGGCCGCCCGAGTCTCCTCGGGAGGGAACCCGAGCCGAAGACCCTCGGCGCTCCCCCGACAATGCTCCCCAACGACGACGAGGCCGCCGGGCAACTCACGGGCGGCGGCTGGCTGTACGTACTGCGCGACGCCGACCGGGCCGGCAGGGCGGTGGTGACGCTGCTCGTCGACGACCTCGACGAGCGGCCGCCGCGGCCGGGATCGAGCTCGGCCCGGTCGAAACCGTCGCTGGCAGCGTGCGCACGACCTGGATCACGGATCCCGACGGCAACCGCATCCAGATCGGCCAGCCGGCCTGAGCTCACTCGCTGGTCTGTTCGGGCGTGTTGGAGCGCCGGACGGTGATCTTCGAGCGTGGCGTAACCATCGGTCTGCCTTGCCGCGAGCGTGGAGGGGTCACTCCTCCGTCGCTCGCTCCAGGCGGACCCGCCGGTCGACGTCCGCGAGATCCGGCGGAGGGACGCGGTCGAGGACCTCGATCACTCGGGGGACGTCGCTGCTCTCAGCCGCCCGGATGAACAGCAATCCGAAGCTCAGGAGACCAGGATCGAGGACGATCCGAGCCACGCGAGCGACTCGGGCGTCCCGAGCCGAGATGGGGCCTCCCCACGAGTCCCGAGAGAGGGGGGACAGCTCGGTGGCGAACCGCCACGCGCCGGTGCGAGCGGCCTCCACGCTGAACCGGATCACCTCCTCGTCCCGGCGTCCGCCGATCCGGTCGAGCAGCCCGATCAAGGGAGAGACCTCGCCGATGTCGAGGAGCACCTGGCGGATCAGGGTGGCCAGCATCTCGTTCACCCGGTCGAAGTCGCGCCGGAGGGACGGCAGGGCGTCGCCGGGCGCGGTCTCGGCGGCGGAGATGCCGAGGTCGAGGTTGATGTGGGCGTTCACCCCGACCAGGAGGTGTTGCACGATGAGCGGGCGCCACCCCCGGGCGGCCTCGAACGAGACCTGCCAGGACCGGGTGGCTGGCTCCCCGGTGCGGAACCGCTCCACCGCGGTCAGATACCGGTTCCCGAAGCCCACCGCCAGCCGCTCCATGCGCGGACCGTCGTCGAAGAAACCGTCCCGGATCCCCTCCGCGGCCTTCGCCGTGACGTTGCGGTAGATCGCGGCGAAATAGCCGACCCGATCCTTCTCCTGGACGGCCCGCTCGATGATGCCGTCCAGCGCCTCCAGGAACTCCGCGAGGGAGCTGACCACAGCGCGATTCTCGCCGCTTGCCCGCTCAGACGCCAACGTCGTGCTCCGTGTTGAACTCGCTACACGTGCGAGCGCCCCTCGCGGGCGGAGCGAACGGCATCGACCATGGCACGGGCCCGCTCCGGATCCACGGGACGCCACGTGTCGCCATCCTCCTTGAGGGCGCTGCCCACGATCAGGCCGTCGGCCACCTCGAGAATCTCCTGCACCGTGTCGTGGCGGACGCCGGTGTTGGCGATGACCGGTACGTCGGGCGTCGCCTCCCGAGCCTCGCGCAGGTCCTCGATCGAGGCGGCAACGCCGGCCGCGGGGCCGCTGATGAGGATGGCGTCGGCCCCCATGTACCTGGCCCCCCTGGCCCGGTCCGCCACGGGCCGGCCGCTGACCGACCGGCTGAACTCCGGCGTGACGTTGACGAACAGCGCCACCCCGCCGGCGCCGATGGCCCGACGGTAGGCGGCCAGCCCGCCGAGGTCGGGGGCCAGGAGCCCCATGTCCGATTCGAACACCCCGGTGAACACCTCCCGAACGAAGGAGGCTCCCGTCGCCCGGGCCACGGCGAGCGCGGCACGGGGATCCCACAGAACGTCCACGCCGAAGGGAATCCCCACCTCCTCCCGCAGCGTGCCGATGGCCGCCCCCATCCCCGCGGCGACCTCCGGGCCGACCTCCAGCTGGTAGGGGAGGTCATGTTCGTTGCAGAACAGCAGCCCGTCGACGCCGGCCTCCTGGAGGGCTCGGACGTCCTGCCGCAGGGCCTCCACGATCCGCTCCATGCCCCCGGCGTCGTCGTGCCGGGGCCGGCCCGGGAGGGCCAACAGGTGACACATGCCGATCAGGGGCCATGCCGTTCCGAACGTGGCCCGGAACGCCTCGAGGCGCGGCGCCGGCGCCGCGGCCGGCACGATGGACGTCACGCCGAGGCGGCGACGGTGACCGTTCCCCGCACGGCCCCCCCCGTCTCCGGGTCGAAGAAGTGGAAGCGTTCCGGATCGAGGGTCAGCCGGATGGGGTGCCCAGACCTGGCTCCGGATCTCGCGTCGACCCGTGCGCAGAGCACCGCGCGGTCCCCGCCGCCGATCGGCGTGAGACCCTCGACGGCGCCCTCCTCCGAGGCGGCGGCGATCGTGTCCTCGGTCTCCACCGGCGGGGCGTCCACCGCGAACAGCACGTTGATCTCCGAGCCCAGCTCCTCCGTCACGTCGGCGGTGGCCTCGATCGTCGGCAGGGTCTCCTGGGGATGGACCGACGCATCCTCCATGTCGGCGGGGCGGAACCCCAGGATCAGGCGGCGGCCCTCGTGGGCCGACAGATCCGTTCCCGCGGCGAGCGGGAGGGTGAAACCGGCGAATGACACCGACCGTCCACGCACCTGTACCTCGACCAGGTTCATGGGCGGTGACCCGATGAATGCGGCGACGAACAGGTTGGTGGGCGTGCGGTACAGCTCCCGCGGCGGGGCCACTTGCTGGAGCACGCCGTCCTTCAGCACGGCCACGCGGTGTTCCAGCGTCATGGCCTCCACCTGGTCGTGTGTTACGTAGATCGTGGTGGTCTGTAGCCGTTCGTGGAGCCGGGCCAGTTCCGCCCGCATCTGCACGCGGAGCTTGGCG
>Ga0137374_10002714_pt1 | contig 20774 bp, 18 predicted proteins | sample SagtaG_20_FD_104811 | JGI IMG/M metagenome (GOLD analysis project Ga0137374, IMG submission 104811) | Vadose zone soil microbial communities from Sagehorn Ranch, Mendocino, California, USA - Sage1_R_100_16 metaG | ecosystem: Environmental > Terrestrial > Soil > Vadose zone | place: USA... | reverse complement strand
TGCCTTGGCGTCCTTCCAGGCCTCCTCGCTGCACTGCCTGAGTTTCTCGAGTTGCTGCCCCAACTGGGTCCGCTTCTCGCGGAGGGCGTCGAGGGCTTTGGTTCCCTCGGCTTTTGCGTCGTAAGCATAAGCGAGGGCTGCGAGTTTGGCGTCCAGATCGGCAATCTGCTGCCCGCATTCTTTGAGCTTCGCCTCCGTGGAGGCCAGGTACTGCTCCCGGTTCTCGGCCGCAACCTGTCGGGCGGCGTCGACGGTTTCGCGGGCTTCCTTCCTCACTTCACGGGCGCTGATGTTGGTCAGAGGCGGAGGGATCGAGTCGGATGGCTCCGGCTCGGCGCAGCCGGCCAATGCGAGTGCGGCGACCCAGGCTGTGAGAGCTGGCTTGGGTTTCATCAATTGCGTTCCGGGTTGGGAGCGGCCGATTCGTCAGGAATCGGCCGCTGCCGATTGCCAAGGGGTTTGGCTGCGAACCAGCTATTTGTCGTCCTTCTTTTCGTCCTTCTTGGGATGGCACTTCTCGCACACCTTGCCGCCCTCGGCGGCCTTGACGCAGCAGTCGTGCTTGCACTTCTTGCCGGCTTCGACGGTGGCCTCGCAACAGCCTTTCTTCTCGTCTTGAGCGCGCACCATGCCCGTGCTGGTGAGCAATGCCACGGCGAAGAGGAGTGCGCCGAGTGATGTCATGATTTTCATTTTGGTCCTTTTAGTTGTTTGTTTGTTGTTACGCTTGTCGGGCACGAAGTCCCCAACAAATTGGTTCGACATTGGCCGTCATGCGATCGGGTGTCGGGAGGATCGGGTCGTTGGGCGGACGGTGGCGGCCGAGACCACCCGCCACCGTCGCCGGGAACCGTGTTCTGTTCGGGTCATGGCTCGGGCGTTTCGGTCCTGGTGACCTGGGCCGGCGCCGGCTTGGGGGGCGGCGAGGCATCGCGGGCGACACAGGTCGCCACGAGGACGCCGTCGATGTCTTCGTAATAAACCGAGAGCTTGTCCCCAATACGCAGGTCACTCAGCTTGCCGTCAGACTTGCCGCCGATGACAATCGGGCAGTCTTTGGCGAGGTTGAACTTCTTCTCCGAGAGCAGGTGCTGGGCCTTGAGGGTCCGGGTGTCGGCATCAATGGCCTCGATCGTGCCGGTGAAAGTCTCGCCAGTTTGCTCAATTTTCTGGGCGACCTTCACGGCCCCGGGCGACGAGTAACTGACAGTGACCTTGTGTCCAATTCTCAGGTCCGCCAGGCTCCGATTCCGGTCTTCCCGGATGAGGACGTTGCAGTGGTCGCCCGCCACGAAGGTTTCGCTGACGGTCCCCCGTTTTACCTTGAGGATGCGGCTGGCCGGGTCAATGGCGGAGATGTGCCCCGTGAAGAGCAGATTCTTTTGCACAACCTGACTGGCGACTTTGACGCCGCTGTCGTCCTGATAGCGCACTTCCACCCGGTGCCCCGGACGGAGGTCCTTCAACTCCGCGTCCGTTTTGTCCTCGAGGGACACTTTGCAGTGGTCACCGACGTTGAAAGTCCTCGTGGTCCAGAACCCGCGCACGGCGAGGGTCTTCTCCTTTTGGTCCACGGCTGCGACCGTGCCATTGAACGATTTGGTCGTCTTGGGCGTCAATGGAACGGCGGCCCCAGCCCATCCGGTCAAGGCGAGCAGCAGAATTGTCGTCCACACTGCCATCAGTAATTGAACTCTCGCGGATTTCATCTTGTGTCCTTTAGTTCAGGTTCAGGTCGATTCTTTCATTGGATCCGGTGCCCCGGCTCGAATTGAATTCGAGCGCCGGGCGCCTCAGTCCTCCATTGAAGAGCAAAAGGTCGAACCGGTTGAGACTCGATGAGTGTCGCCGTTGCGTTTGTCGATGCGCTGGAGGTAGCGGTGGTTGGTCCGGGACCGATACCGGCAGTTGGCGTCGCCTTCCCGCAGCGCCTCCCAGCCTTGCGCACGGGCGGCGAGCAACTCCTGGGTGGTTTGGAGGAGCTGGCTCAGGTCAACGGGTTTTGTTATGACCGCATCGGCCCCCACCACGCGGGCGGTTTCAACCCGGCTGGGTATTTCGGTGAGGAGGATCGTGCAGACCACCGGCTTGAAGGTGATCCACTCCGCAAGGAGGCTCCAGGCCCTGCCGCTGTTCAGGTCGAGATCCAGGACAAGCACATCGGCCTCCGCCATTTCAGCGGGGCCGATCGTCTCCTTTTCGCCGTCGGCGAGCAGGACTTCATAGCCGCAGGCGGCAAAGGCCTCCCGCACGAAGTTACGCAAGTTTTGCTCGTCCTCCACAAGCATGATTTTGGGTTTCATATGATTTGATTTCAGTGGCACTTGGAAGGTTTGGCCGGGGGCTTGCGGCAACTGGTGCGCGATTCCCAGGGCCTGGGGGCCGACCATCGGGCTCGCAGTTTCTCGAACAACGGCCCGGCATCGATGGCGACGTAGCGCGGTTTGCCGGTCCGGCTGGTCAGGCGTCGGAGCCGCTCTTCCTTCGGCTCAGCCAGCAGCTTTTGAATCGTCGCCAGCAATTGGCTTGCATCCAGGGGCTTCTCCATGAAGGCGCTGGCGCCGGCGGCCGAGGCGACGGGATACTGATCGGAATGGCCGGTGATGATGATGATCGGCAAAAAGGGGTTTGCGGCAGTGATTTGGGCGAATGCATCCCAGCCGTTGCGGATGGGGAGGCCGATATCGAGCAAGAGCAGGTCGACGTGACCCGGCCTGGCTTGCTCCACGGCCTCCTGTCCATCGCCGGCCAGCAACACTTCAAAGCCTGCGCTTTCCAGGACTTTTTTCATGGAATCGCGGACGGAGGAGTCGTCATCGACCACCAACACAGTTTTCTTCATAGAGGGCCAAGCGAAATTCAAACCACCCGCAGACGGAGGTGAACTCGTCCGCGGGTGGTGCGAAAGCGGATGGCTGGAGCCGTGGTGCGAGCCGCTGTCTTACGAGCGATGACTCAAGCACCCCGGTCGGTTCACTCGAGCCGGCCGCTTCGCAATCCGTTTCCAGAGCTTTGAGCGTGTAGTCCTGGCCAGGCGGGCCATAGAGCGCCCGCGTAAGCGGGTTCGTCACCGAAGCGCAGCACGTGATCCGGTATGGCCGGGAGTGGCGCTTCGGTGTCTTCTGGCCGGTCAGGCGCGCCTCCTCGGTCCTGGGGACCTCCTTGATGGGAATCCTGAAGGACGAGACGCTGAAAGGCTCTGGAATAATTTTTGTTTTCATGTGCCGGTCGTCAATGAGTCGTTCATGGCGCTCGCACACAAACAACAGCTTTGGTTGTCAGTAGTCTTCTAGCCTTTGTCGTGCCAACTGGAGCCGCACGCTGCATCAGATGGGATTTGTGGGGGTTTCGCATTGCGGGTCGAGGATGGATGGGCGGCGGGTGGAACAATCCATTCCACCGGTGGTCTGCAATGAATCACAATTTCGGTGACGGACCGAAACGTGGGACCAATCTACAGAAGCGGCTGACCTGGCCATCCTGCGTCGTGTCCTGCCAGATAAATGCCCAATGGCCTTTCTCGAAGCTGGCAAGCCACTGGTCCCAGGACACTTCTTGCCCGATGCCCTGTTTTGGGAAGCGGATGTTCGCTCGTTAATACGGCTCGCACAAAACAAGCTTGCGTCGTTAGGATGGTTTCAGCCGATGCTGTGCCAGCCGCCGGTGCCGGCGGGATCGGCGTTGAAGCTCAGGCGCTTGAATCGAAGTTAATGCCCGGATAGGCTCCGATGAATGGAAAAATTCATTCCACCCGTGGTCTGCGCCGCCTCACCCGGCTGGGCCAACCGTTGAGCTGGCGCGTGTTCGGATTCGTCCTGGTGGTGGCGGTGGGCGCGCTGGTGATTGCGTGGATTGACACCAAGATCTATGGACGCATGCACCAATTGGAGCGGGACTTCGCCGCGATAAAAACCGAGCGCTTCTATCACGCCGTCCGCATGCGCAGCGCGCTGAGGCACCAAAACGATGCTCTCTATCGCTACCACTTGAAGGGAGAACGGCGCGACCTCGACCAGTACCAGGCCGAGGCGCAGGAGCTGAAGCAATGGATCGCCTTGCGCACAATGGAGGTTTCCACCGAGGAGGAGCGCGCGCTGTTCCGGCAGTTGGAGAGCGCCTATGAGGTGTATCTCCGCGAATGTATCCCCCTCCAGAAACGGAACAAGATGGCCTATGTCCGGACGGAGTTGGATGAAATCAATGAGAAACTGCGCCAGCGCTCGGAGCCGTTTCTCGAGCTTAGCGAGAGGCTGATGCAGGTCCAGCGCGGCGTCTTTGGCGCGTTTCTCCAGGAGTCGCAAAATTCGCTCGATTCGTTCCAGCGACTGACCAAGCTCTCGCTCATCTTGCTGGTTGCCTTGTCCGTCTCCCTGGTGGTGCTGGTTTACCGTGGCATGATCACGCCGCTGCGCCTTCAGCTTTCCGAAAGCCAGGCGATCATCCAACGGCAGGAAAAGCTCGCGGCCCTGGGCGGGCTGGCGGCCGGCGTGGCCCACGAAATCCGCAATCCGCTCACGGCAATCAAATTCCGACTCTTCAGCCTGCGAAAATCGCTGGGGGCCCTGGAATCCGAGAACGAGGACGCCACCGTGATTGCCGATGAGATCAACCGCCTGGAACGCATCGTGAAGGACTTCCTCGAGTTTGCCCGGCCGTCCGAGCCGGAGCTGGTCGATTTGCCCGTTTCACGGCTGCTCGAAGAGGTGCGCGACTTGTTGAGATCGCAGTTGGAGAAAGCCGCCATCCGGCTTGTCTTGGAGGCGGCCGACGGCCTTTGGGTGCGCGCCGACGCCCAGCAGCTCAAACAGGTGTTGATCAATTTGATTCAAAACGCCGCCGAAAGCATCGGGCGCGACGGCACCATCACGCTGCGCGGGGTCAAGGACCGCGATTCGCTGGGCGGCGCCACGATGCCGGTGGCCGTGATTGAAATCGCCGACACCGGCAAAGGCATTCCCCCGGAAGTGCGCAAGCGGCTCTTCGACCCGTTCTTCACCACGAAGGAAGGAGGGACCGGGCTGGGCCTGCCGATCGCCGCGCGCATCGTCGAGAAGCACGGCGGGGAATTGCGCTACGAAACCCAGGTCAATCGCGGCACCACCTTCAAGCTTCTGTTGCCGCGCGTCGGAACAAATGAAAGCTAGAATTCTGCTGATCGAGGACGACGCCGGCACGGCTTCGGCCCTCCAGAAAGTCCTGCGCGAGGAGGACTACCTGGTCGATGTCGCGGCCCGCGGAGACGACGGGTTGCGCCGGGCGCTGCAACAACCCTACGACATCGTCATCACTGACCTGAAACTGCCCGGTCTGGGCGGGCTGGAACTGGTGGCCCAACTCCATGCTGCGCAGCCCAGGCTGCCGATCATTCTCATCACCGCCCACGGCACGACCGAAACGGCGATCGAAGCCATCAAGCTGGGCGCCTTCGAATATCTTGTGAAGCCCTTCGAAGCCGACGAGCTGTTCGACCTCGTCGCGGCCGCCGTGGGCAGCGGCCGGCTCATGTCCGAGGCGGTGGACCTGGGCGAAGCCCGCACCGCCCAGACGGCCATCATCGGCAACAGCCGCGCCATGCAGGCCATTTACAAGGAGATTGGCCGTGTCGCCGCCACGCCCGTCACCGTGCTCATCCGCGGCGCGACAGGCACCGGCAAGGAACTCATCGCCCGCGCCATCTACCAGCACAGCGACCGGGCGCAACAGCCCTTCATCGCCGTCAACTGCGCCGCCATCCCGGAAACGTTGTTGGAGAGCGAACTGTTCGGCCACGAACGCGGCGCCTTCACCGGCGCGCAAACGCGCCGTATCGGCCGCTTCGAGCAAGCCCAGGGCGGCACGCTGTTTCTCGACGAAATCGGCGACCTCAATGCCAGCACTCAGGCCAAGCTTCTGCGCGTACTTCAAGAACGGGCCATCCAGCGCCTGGGCGCCGCTGAGAACATCCCGGTGGACGTCCGCGTCCTGGCGGCCACCCACCGCGATCTCGAAGCGGCTATCCAGGACAAGGATTTCCGCGAAGACTTGTTCTACCGCTTGAGCGTCGTCACTATCTCGCTGCCCGCGCTCGGCGAGCGGGCCGAGGACATCCCGGAGCTGGTTCGCTTTTTCATCCAGCGCCACGCCCGGCAACTGTCCGTCGAGACGCCCTCCATCCAGCCGGAGGCCCTCGCTTACCTGCAAGGTCGGCCGTGGCCCGGCAACGTGCGCGAGCTGGAGAACGTCGTTCGCCAGGCCCTGCTCCTGGCCAAGCCCTTTGGCATCTCCCTGGAGCACGTCCAGCAGGTCGCCGAAAAAGTCAGAAAGCCGGGCGCCGTGACTCAACAGACCCACGCCGCCTACGTCACGGAACTGCTGGCCGCCGTGCAGCGCGGCGAAGTCGTCAACGCCTACTCGCGCATGATCGCCGAGCTGGAGCCCGAGCTGTTCCGGCAGGCCATCGCGCTGGCCCAGGGCAACCAGGCCAAAGCCGCCCGCTGGCTCGGGGTCACCCGGCTCAAGATGCGCGGCAAACTGATTGAACTGGGCCTGCACCCGGAACGCGACCGGGGCGAGCGATGAGGATGCGGGACGTGAAACGTGAATGGTGAAACGTGAAGCGTGAAAGTTGAGGTTCTGTGCGTGAGCCAAGATCGCCTGGAATCCACTGGGCGGCGTGGAACAATCCGTGCTTGCTTCGGCATAGTTGAGCATTCATCCTCAGTTGACAGCAGGAATGAACGCCACCGATAAGTCGCGCCGGACGCAAGGAAATGGGAATGTAACGGATCCCCGTGGCGGCCGCGTCGTCTACCGGATCAATGCCCGCCGGCTCGTGCGGCGTGCAAGCGAGCGTCGTAGTAAGATGATTGCGTTCGGCTACTACGGCGGGAAGTTCTCTCATTTGGATTTCATTCTGCCGCTGCTGCCCACGCACTTTACTCATTTCTGCGAACCATTCGGCGGTTCGGCAGCCGTGCTGATAAATCGCCCGCCCGCGCCGGTGGAAACGTACAACGACCTGGATGGTGAAGTAGTCAACTTTTTCGAGTCCCTCAGGGACCGCGGCGACAAGCTGATTCGTGCCATCAGCCTTACCCCATTTTCACGGCAGGAGTTAGTCAAGGCCCTGACTCCCGAATCCGGCTTATCCGATTTGGAGCGCGCGCGTCGTTTCTTCGTTCGCGCACGCCAGACTCGCACGGGTTTGGCACAGACCAGTTCGGAGGGCCGCTGGGCACATTGCGTGCTTACTTCCCGAGCCGCAATGGCGGGCGCGGTCTCGCGGTGGCTTGGGAGTGTCGAAGCCTTGCCTCAAATTGTCCAGCGGCTCCAGCGCGTGCAGATCGAGAACGCCCCTGCTGCTGAAGTCATTCTCCGCTATGATTCGGCTGAGACTTTGTTTTACTGCGACCCTCCGTATCCTCACGAATCCCGTGGTGATGCCAAGGCCTACGGTTACGAAATGAGCGACAAGGAGCACGAAGAATTCGCGGAGTTGCTTCATTCCGTCCGCGGGGCAATAGCTCTCTCCAGCTACCGCTGCCCTCTCATGGACAGACTCTATAGGGACTGGTGCCGCGTCGATGCTGCCACCCGACTCTGCCATTCGACGAAGGACGAACGCACCGAGTCGGTCTGGCTGAATTTCGATCCACACGCGCCACCGGCGCCGACCGCCACAACTGCAGATGGAAATCTGTACCTTCTCGACCGGCCCGCTTTCAAACGTCCGCGCGCCCATGCCAAGAGGTAATCGGGAGGAATCCATCGACTTTCGGCGCGCGGCCGAAATTCTCGAAACGCAATGGCAGACTGTCACGGCGGATGCTGCCGCAAACGTTGATTTGCGGTATGTGAGTGACGATACATTGCGCGACGCGATCCACTCCTCGGTGAATCACCGTTTTGTTGCCCATCGCTTTTGTCTTCCAATTCAACTTCTGGGAAAGATGACGAAACCTTCGCTCGATTGCCTGCGAATGCAGAAAAAGGAACGAGACCCATCCGATGTGACTGGCTGGGATGCCCGTACCCTCGGCAGCAAAGTAGTCGCTCCATTCAACCTGAAGCAAGAAAGCATTCTCGGTAGTTCGACCGACCCCTACGTGGGCAATCCGATGCGTATTCCCCGCATGTTTCGAGATGATCCACACAAGAAGGACAGCGCGGCGTGGAATGTACTGGTCGGCATCCTTGAAAAAGTGGAGGCGCAGAATCAGCCCGCGTTTACTGAAAAAGTGTTTCGCCAAGTGTTGCTGGAGATGTATCGCCGCCAACAAACGCTTGCCTTCGCCTACGTGATACCGCCGCGCATCAGCCTCGAAACCACGCTGGCGTTGGCGGGGGAGTTTCTGAGTGAGCGGTCGGGCGGTGATCGCGCACTGGCTCTCAACGGTGCCCTGTTCGATGCGATTGGTATTCACTTCAAACTATTCGCAGCCGTTAACCGCGCCCGGATCAACGCGAGCGACGAAGCTACCGGACAGGCTGCCGATCTTGAATGCTTGAATGAGCAAGGGCACATCGTATTGGTCGTCGAAGTCAAAGACCGCGTGCTGAAGTTGACGGATGTCGAAGGTACGCTCCAAAAGTCCCGGCAACGATCCATCAAGGAGATCTTTTTCACCGCGCCCAGCTTGCAAACACAGGACGAGGGCGCGGTCAGCGAGCGCGTGTCGCGGGCTTTCACGGCCGGGCAGAATCTTTACGTGTTCGATTTCTTCGACTTGGCTCGAAGCGTCCTCGCGCTAGGTGGCGAAGCGATTCGTACGACGTTTCTGGTCAAGGTGGGCGAACATCTGAATACATGGAACACGCAGCCGCGTCACCGACAAGCCTGGAAGAAACTTTTGGAAAAGGTATGAAGGGAGGCGGAAAGGACGCTGATTCGGAGCGACCGGTTCGTTCGCGAGAAATACTCGTAACCCATCCGCTGACGGCGGAATCATTTCAAGTGCATGAAGCCCTGCCGGATGTCAGACAGCAAAGGAATTCCCATGACCACCCTCCACGCAGTTTGGACCGCCAGTTTGGCTTTGCTGCTTTCGCCCGGGGGGCTTTTGGGCGCTGATCCCGATGCGATTCCGTTGTGGCCGGGCGGGGCGCCAGGCTCGGAGGGCCGGACGGAAAAGGAAGTGGTGGAGCAAGGCGCCAATGGCGAGCGCAAGGTGTCGAACATCCACCAACCAAGCCTCACGCCCTATTTGCCGCCGAAGGACAAAGCCACCGGCACCGCCGTCATCATCGCCCCGGGCGGGGCGCATCGGTTCCTGGCGATTGACCATGAGGGCTATAACGTCGCGCGCTGGCTGAGCGAGCGCGGCATAGCGGCGTTCGTGCTCAAGAACCGCCTCGCGCGCGAGACCAACTCCACCTACAAAATTGAAGTCCACGCGCTGGCCGACACGCAGCGGGCCGTCCGGTTGGTCCGCAGCCGGGCGACGGAATGGGGGATTAACCCGAAGCGCGTTGGCGTGATGGGGTTCTCGGCGGGCGGCGAACTGGCAGCGTTGGTGAGCACGCGCTTCGACAGCGGCGACGCAGGCGCGACGGACCCCGTCGAGCGCCAGAGCTGCAAGCCGGACTTTCAGGCGCTCATTTATCCCGGTCGCTCAAGCGACATCGTGGCGACCACAAATTCGCCGCCGGTTTTCCTGGCGTGCGCCTACAACGACCGGCAGGACATCTCGGAGGGACTCGCCGAAGTGTATCTCAAATTCAAAAAGGCGGGTGTGCCGGCGGAACTGCACATCTACGGCACCGGCGGGCATGGATTCGGCCTGCGCGCTGCCAACACCAAACCAGTTGGCGCCTGGGCGGCGCGCTTCGCCGATTGGCTTGCTGACAGCGGCTTCCTGTCGAAGCCTTGAGGCTTCCATCCTTTTATGAACACCAGCGCGCAATTCACCCTCAACGGCAAGCCGCAGCGGGTCACGACGGACTCCAGCCGCACGTTGCTGGAGGTCCTGCGTGAAGACCTCGGCCTGACAGGAGCCAAATACGGCTGTGGCGAAGGCCAGTGCCGCGCCTGCACTGTGTTGCTCGACGGCAAACCGTCGCCCGCCTGCCAGACGACGATGGACGAGGTCCAGGGCCGCACGGTCGAAACCATCGAGGGCCTGGCCCGCGGGAGCCAGTTGCATCCCGTGCAGGAGGCGTTCGTCAAGGAAGGCGCGATGCAGTGCGGCTATTGCGTGCCGGGAATGATCCTGGCGACGGTTGGCCTGTTGCGGCGCGTTCCCAGGCCGACGCAGGCGCAGATCGTCGAAGGACTCAACGGCAACCTTTGCCGCTGCTGCGGTTACCCGAACATCCTCAAAGCGGTCCAGCGCGCGGCACAATCCACAAAGGAGGCGCGATGAACTCTGCTTTGCCGGAATTGGAATTCAGCGAACCGGAGCGATACGAACTCCACGAAGGGCCGTTTTATCATTTCGAGGTCAGCCGCCGCGAGTTCGTGCAGGTGCTCGGCGTCGGCCTCGTGATTTCCGTTGCCGTTCCCTCGCTTTTCGCGCAGCGGGCGGCGGGCCGGGGCGAGCGCAGCGCCAGCCTGGCCCAGCGGCTCCACGTCGGCGAGGATGGTCTCGTCACGGTTTTCACGAGCAAGGTCGAAGTGGGTCAAGGCTCCCGCACCCAACTTTCCCAGGCTGCCGCCGAGGAACTGCATCTCCCGATCCAGCGCCTTCGCCTCGTCATGGCCGACACTTCCGGGCCGGACGACGGCGGCACCGCCGGAAGCCGCACGACGCCGTCCAGCGTGCCTGCCATTCGCAAAGCGTGCTCCGCCGCCCGCCAATTGTTGGTGGACACCGCCGCCGCCGCGTTTGGCGTGGAGGCCAAGGGCCTTTCCGTTCGCGATGGAAAGGTGGAGGGACTTCCGTCCGGTAAACAATTCAGCTACGCGGACCTCGCCTCGGAACAACACGCGGACGTCCTGAAGCGCGACGTCGCTCCCGGCATAACGGTCACCGACGTCGCGCAATGGCGGGTGCTCGGCACACCGGTGCCACGAGTGGGCGCGGTGGAGTTCGTCACCGGCGCTCACAAATTTCCGTCGGACATCGCGCGGCCGGGAATGCTTTACGGGAAGGTCCTTCGCCCGCCGTCCTACGGAGCGCAACTGACCGAGATTGACCTCGCCCCCGCCCGCGCGATGCCCGGCGTGACGGCCGTGCGGGATGGGGATTTCGTCGGCGTAGCCGCGCCAACCTCGTTTGCCGCGGAGGCCACCCTCAATGCAGTAGCGAAGACTGCCCAATGGAAAACGACGGAGCATCCTTCGAGCGACGAGCTTTACGCCCATCTTCGCGCCAAGGCTTCCGGCCGCTCGCGCCCGGACAAACGGGGCTCGCCCGAAGAAGCCTTCAAGACCGCCAGCAAAGTGCTCCGCAAGAGCTACCAGATCGCCTATATCCAGCATGCGCCGATGGAGCCGCGCGCCGCCGTCGCGGAGTGGGACGGCGAGCAACTCACCGTCTGGACAGGCACACAGCAACCCTCAGGAGTGCGCAACGACTTGGCCAGCAGCCTGCGCATAGCGCGCGAGCAGGTGCGGGTCGTGGTGCCCGACACTGGCGGCGGCTTCGGGGGCAAGCACTCCGGAGAAGTCGCCATCGAAGCGGCCCGCCTGGCGCAGGCGGCGAAAAAGCCGGTCTCCGTTCGCTGGACCCGAGAAGACGAATTTACTTGGGCTTACTTTCGGCCCGCTGGTGTGGTGGACGTGGCGGGCGGCCTCGACGACGCGGGCAAACTCGTCGCCTGGGAGCACGTCAATTTCAACTCAGGCCCCTCGGCCATCGCCACGCCCTACCAGGTGGCCAACGTGGCGACCGAGTTCAAGAGTTGCGACCAGCCGTTGCGCAGCGGCTCCTACCGCGCGCTGGCCTCGACGGCCAACACCTTTGCGCGCGAATCCTTCATGGACGAACTCGCATCAGCGGCGGGCGCGGACCCGTTGGAATTCCGACTGCGCCACCTGTCGAACGACCGGCTGCGCGCCGTGCTCGTGGCGGCGGCGGAGCGGTTTGGCTGGCGCGCCGCCTGGAAGAAGAATTCGTCGCGGCAGTCCACGGGCGTCGGTCTGGCGTGCGGCATTGAAAAGGGCTCTTACGTTGCCTGCTGTGCGCGGATCGAATTGAACGAACGCGACGGCACGTTCAAGGTGGTGAAGGTCGTCGAAGCCTTCGAGTGCGGCGCGATTCAGAATCCGGCGAACCTGAAGGCGCAAGTCGAAGGCTGCATCATCATGGGACTGGGTGGCGCATTGACCGAGGAGATGAAATTCAAGGATGGCCGGATTCTTAACGCGAAGTTCTCGCGCTACCGCGTGCCGCGATTCAAGGACGTTCCGGAAATCGAAACGATTCTGATCAACCGCCCCGACCTGGTATCGGCCGGTGCGGGTGAGACGCCGATCATCGGCATCGCGCCGGCCATTGGCAACGCCCTGTTCAACGCCGTCCAGGCGCGCATCCGCTCGATGCCGATTCGGAACGAGAACTTCCGAGTGGCTTGAGAGGAATTTCCGGCGTCGGCATAAGTCCTCATCGGCGGCGGCGCTCCCGTTCGGCCAGCACGGGATTGGGCGTTTCGCCGAAGGAATCCATCTGAGCGGCCCAAACTTCGGCCATGATTTCTTTCCACTGCTTGGTGACGGCCTTGTCGGCCGGCTGGAGCGTGCCAATGAGCTTGCCTTTGTGGACGATTTGAAACGTTTTGCCTTTGGCGACCTCGTCCATGATGGCGCTGGTTTCGTTATGGAGCCGTCGGGCATTAAGCACTGCCATATGCAAAGAATATCCCAAGGGCTGTGACGACTCAATAGGGAGCCCTCCGCCGTAGGTGCGAAAGGGCGCATCTTAGAGGTACCACCACGATCAAGGTCGCGCCGGGAAATTAGGGCAGGCGTCTCGCCTGCCCAGCCGCGCCGGAAGGCGCGACTTTCACACTTCCAAGGCCTCGCTTCGCTCGGCCGGGCAGGCGAGACGCCTGCCCTACCTTGGTGGTACTGGCAAGATGCGCCCGGTGCGAAAGTAACCAATCGCCAATCCGCGCGGTCACATGTTAAACTGTCGGCGATGTGACCACCTCGGCCCATGCCCGGCCTTGTAAAATGAACCGGCTGGCGACACACAGCCGGCGCCAGCGACGCGGAGTTACACTCCGTGGCGGCCTTTTGTTTGTCTGGACCCTCCTCGGGTCGACCTTGGCACTGGTGTGTCCGGCGTCATCCTATGCCGCGTCCAACGCCGCGCCGGCGAGCTTCGCGCGCTTTCAGTCGGACATTCTGCCCATCCTCAAAGAATATTGCTTCGATTGCCACGGCGACGGGATGGACAAGGGCAAAGTGGCCTTCGACGAGTTCAAGACGCCCGACGAGTTGCTGGCCAGGAAAGAGCTTTGGCTGGCCGTGCTGAAAAACGTTCGCGCCGGTCTGATGCCGCCGGAGAAGAAACCTCGTCCTTCAGAAGAGCAGAAGCTGACCTTGGCAAATTGGATCAAGCGCGACGCGTTCGGCATCGATCCGAACGACCCCGATCCCGGCCGCGTCACGGTCCGCCGGCTCAATCGTATCGAATACCGCAACACGATACGCGATTTGACCGGATTCGACTTCAAGGTGGAGGAGGAGTTGCCACCCGACGACACGGGCTACGGATTCGACAACATCGGGGACGTGCTGACGCTCTCACCGCTGCTGCTGGAAAAATACATGCAGGCGGCCGAGACGATTGCGGCCGGCGCGGTGCCCAGGGTCACGCGGGTCGTCGCGGAGAAAAACCTGCCCGGCACGGCCTTCCGGAAGTCCGAGGGCAAAGGGAACGGGGAGCGGCTGTCGTTCTACGAGGCGGCAAAGGTCGGCCACAGCTTCAGCGCGCCCCACGCCGGGAGCTACCGGCTGATGCTCGAAGTGGAAGTACTCGGCCAGTTCGACTTCGACCCGGGCAAGTGCCAGGTGCTCTTCAAGGCGGGCGACCGCGAGCTGTTGAAGAAGGAGTTCGGCTGGCAAAATGGAAAGAAATTCAAGTTCGACTTCGAGCAGCGGTGGGAAGCAGGCGAGCATCCGTTGTCGCTGGAGTTGGCTCCTCTAACCCCGGCAGACCAGAAGAAAAACTCGCTCGACCTCCGGATTCTCTCGGTGCGCGTCCAGGGGCCGTTGGAGGAGAAACACTGGGTCCGGCCGGCCAACTTCGAATTGTTCTTCTCGAGGGATCCGCCAACTTCGGCCGCCAAACGCCGCGACTACGCGCGCGAAGTGCTCGGCCGCTTTGCGAAGCGGGCCTACCGGCGGCCAGTGGACGGCCGGACGGTGGAGCGCCTGGTGTCGATTGCGCAAAGCGTTTACACCCAGCCCGGCAAACGTTTCGAGGACGGCATCGCGCAGGCCATCGTGCCGCTGCTCGCTTCGCCCCGATTCCTGTTCCGCGTGGAGGAAGCGAAATCGAGTAGCCGCCGACGTGAGGAGGCGGGTGCGGCGAACCGCCTCCTTACGTCGGCGGCTACGACTCATCCCTTCGTCGATGACTACGCGCTGGCCTCGCGGCTCTCTTACTTCCTGTGGTCCACCATGCCGGATGACGAACTGTTCCACCTGGCCGATCGGGGGACGTTGCGCCAAAACCTCGACGGGCAGGTGAAGCGCATGCTGGCCGACCGCCGTTCGCGGGCGCTGGTCGAGAACTTCGTCGGCCAATGGCTCCAGGTGCGCGACGTCGAGGGCATCGACATCAACGCCTTCGTCGTGCTGGCGCGGGACCGGGGCGAGGAGCGGGACTTTGCGCGCCGGCGTCAGCGGTTCCAGGAACTCATCGGCATTCCCGAGGAGCAGCGCACGCCAGAACAAAAGGCGGAGCTTCAAGAGATGTTCGAGCAACGGCGCCGCCGGCAAGGCAACCGGAAGAACATCGAGCTGGACCGCGAACTGCGACGGGCGTTGCGCGAGGAAACCGAGCACTACTTCGCATACGTGGTGCGCGAGGACCGCAGCGTGCTCGAGTTGCTCGACAGCGACTATACCTTCCTCAACGAGCGCCTGGCCCGCCACTACGACCTCACCAACTTGAACCTCGCCGGGCCGGAGTTTCGCCGTGTCACCCTGCCGGCCGACGGCCCGCGCGGCGGCGTGCTGACGCATGGGGCGGTCTTGATCGTCACATCCAATCCCACACGCACTTCCCCCGTGAAGCGCGGCCTGTTCATCCTCGACAACATTCTGGGAACGCCCCCGCCGCCGCCCCCGGCGGACATCCCGCTGCTGGAAGACTCGGAAAAGGAGTTCAAGGACAAGACGCCCACGCTTCGGGAGACCCTCGCGGTGCATCGGGGCAAGCCGCTGTGCAGTTCGTGTCACAACCGCATGGATCCACTGGGCCTGGCGCTGGAGAACTTCAACGCGCTCGGCATGTGGCGCGACAAGGAGCGCGGCCAGCCGATCGACGCTTCCGGCAAGCTCATCACCGGCGAACCTATCAAGGACATCCGGGACGTGCGGCGCGTTCTGGCCACCAATCATCGGTTGGAATTCTATCGCTGCCTGACCGAGAAGCTGCTGACCTACGCGCTGGGCCGGGGTCTGGAAACTTACGACGTGGAGACCGTGGACCGAATTGTGGATCGACTCGACCAACAGAACGGCCGGTTCTCCGCCTTGCTGCTCGGCATCGTCGAATCCGCCCCGTTCCAGAAACGTCGAAACCCAGGTACTTCGGAAACCCCCGAGCCACCAAAGTCCGGTGAACAACGAGCCGAACTGAAATGATCGCCATGAAAACGAACCAACCGCTGCAAGGGACCCTCGCCGCCCAACGTTTTGCCTGCCTGAGCCGGCGCCACTTCCTGCGCGGCCTGGGTGCCTGCGTCGCCCTGCCGGCCTTTGAATCCCTCCTGCTTGCGGGACCCGCCGCGGAAGCGAAAGCAGCAGGCGACCTGGCCAGGACCGCCACGGGCGCGCCGTTGCGGATGGGCTTCGTCTATTTTCCAAACGGAGCGATTCAGTCCACCTGGTGGCCCAAGGGCGAAGGCAAGGACTTCGAGTTGAACCGCACGATGCAGCCGTTGGAAAAGGTGAAGCACCAACTCCAGATCCTTGGCGGCATGGACCACGTCAATGCCACCCCCGGCCCGGACGGCGCCGGCGACCACGCCCGCGCCAGCGGCACGTTCCTCACCGGCGTGCGCGTGAAGAAGACCGCCGGCTCGGACATCCGCGCCGGCATCTCGATCGACCAGGTTGTGGCGCAGCACATCGGCCATCTCACCCGGTTCCCCTCGCTCGAACTGACGTGCGACGCAGTGCGCAAGTCGGGCAATTGCGACTCCGGCTACTCGTGCGCCTACCAGTACAATCTGGCGTGGCGCTCCGCCTCCACGCCCGTGGCGCCGGAGCCCAATCCGCGCCTGGTCTTCGAGCGGCTCTTTGGCACGGGCGCGCACGGCGACCGCGCGGAGGGCTTGAAACGCCGCCGCCAACAGCAGCGTTCCATCCTCGACTTCGTGCTCGATGACGCCCGCTCGCTCCAAAGCCAGCTCGCCTATCGCGACAAGCATAAGCTCGATGAATATCTGGTCAGCGTGCGCGAGATCGAACAACGCATCGAGAAGGCCGAACGCTTCGGCGCTTCTCCGGACCCGGCGATCACGACGCCCAGCGGCATTCCCGCCGGTTTCGAGGACTACATCCAGGTGATGTTCGACATGTTGATCCTGGCGTTCCAAACCGACTCGACGCGCATCGCGACCTTCCTGCTCGCCAACGAAGGCAGCAACCGGGCCTTCCCGGAAATAGACATCGCCGAAGGCCACCATTACCTCACCCACCACCAGAGCAAACAGGACATGATCGACAAGGTGGCCGCCATCGACCTTTGGTACATGCGCCAGCTCGGGAAGTTTCTGGACAAGATGGAGCAAACCAAGGACATCGACGGCCACTCGCTCCTGCACAATTCGATGATCGTCTACGGCAGCGGCAATGCTGACGGCAACCGCCACACGCATGTGAACCTGCCGGTGATCCTCGCCGGCGGCGGCGGCGGCACGCTCACACCTGGCCGTTTCGTCAAGCACGGCGGCGTGCCCATGAGCAACCTCCTGCTCAGCCTGGGTGACCGAATGGGCGCTCGAGGCGTGGAGCAGCTCGGAGACTCCACTGGCCGCGTTGAGGGAATCTAATATTCGCATCAGCCAAGCCCCGGTTAAGTTGGCCACCGTGCCAGTCCGAACCTGTCGGGCTCGTGGCTGGGAAATGCCGTTACCGGTCTGAAGTACGAGCAGGAGCCGGGCTTCGCGCGCTCAATCCGCCAAATACATAGGCCGCGCCCGCGTCCTTAGCACTGTTGTCGGTCTGATTGCCATTGACTCCGGTGGCCTTGCTGGCTTCTCCAATCGCCCCAACGATTACCGTGTCGCCCGACACCCCTACCGACCACCCGAATTGGTCACAGGTTCCCCGGCTGGAACTCTTCAACCGGCCCACGAAATCCAGATAAACACGGCCTACACATCCGTCGGGGTTCGAGGCTTTGAGATAGTATCGTTGGATCCAGTTGGTTCCGTTGCGCACAAAAACATACGCAGCGCCGGAACTGGGAGCATCAGTGTTGTTCTGGTCCCCGTTGATCCCACTGGCCGCGCTGTCTTCGCGAGTGGCGCCCACAACCACCATCTCGCTCGAAATCGCAACGGAGGTTCCGAACGAGTTCACTTTGGGCCTGAACGCCTTGAGATAGGCTTGTTGACTCCAGTTGGTACCATCGCGCACGAATACATAGGCGGCGCCCGATCCCACGAGGCTGCTGCCGCTCTGGACGCCGTTCACTCCGGTAGCCCCGCTGTTCTCGAACTCGGCTCCGATTACTATGGTCTCACCCGAGATGGCTACCGATTTGCCGAAGGACTGCTGCGGCCGTGTATTCGATGCTTTCAGGTATGCTTGCTGACTCCAATTGGTCCCGTGGCGCACGAAAATGTAGGCGGTGCCCGCATCCGGTGCGCTGTTATCGCTCTGCTCGCCATTAATTCCCGTCGCGTTGCTGTCTTCCCACCATGCCCCGACAACCACTGTGTTTCCGAATACCGCAACGGAGATCCCGAAACGGTCCTCTTTGTCAGGGTTGGAAGCCTTGAGATAGGCCTCCTGCGTCCAGTTCGTGTCTTTCCGCACGAAGACGTAAGCCGCGCCAGCGAACGGGGCATTTGTATCGCTTTGATTCCCATTCACGCCGGCGGAACTACTGGAATCGTTGATCGCTCCAACCACCACGATGTCACCTGAGACGGCGACGGAATGGCCGAACCCATGCTCCGGTCTGGCATTGGAGGCTTTCAGACAGGCTTGCTGAATCCAATTCGTGCCGTTGCGCACAAAGACAAATGCGCTCCCGGACTCACGAGCGCTGGTATCGCTGCGAACTGGATGGAATCCGCTGCTCCCGTCCCATTCGGCGCCGACCACCGCAGTATCGCCCGAGATTGCGACCGAACTACCGAAGGCGTCGCCCGGTCCAGGGTTGGACGCTTTGAGGTAGGCCTGCTGCGTCCAGTTGGTCCCGTTGCGCCCAAAGATATACGCTGCGCCGGAATTCGTAAGGATTCCGGCCTTCGGATTTCCGTTTACCCCGGTGGCGCCGTTGGACTCGCGTTGGGCGCCAATCACCACTGTGTCACCGGAAACCGCCACCGAGTAACCGAAATAAGCCGCGGCTTTGGTATTGGAAGCCTTCAGGTAGGCCTGCTGAGCTGGAGCGGCTTGTGCCCTTTCGCAAGCGAGTGTCGCAACTGCGAATGCTGTTAGCGATGCGATGCGCCTTGCCAATGGCATAGAGTCGAGAAAATGGCATGTCGCGGCCGGCGCAGCAAGCACTCCGAAAGTTCGGAACTATTTCCCGTGCGCCTTCACGAAGCCAATGCACTGCTTGATCTCGGGCACATGAAACGGAGTCATCGTTTCATCGGAACGCATCGGTAAGCAACTGGGAAATGTCCGAGCAGGCGAAGGGGGCGGTGCCCGCCGCGTCCACAATGTTCGTGCCCCAGTTGTTGGCATTCTCCCCTTCCGGGCTTATCTACCATTCTTAGAACGGACTCGCTTCAGTCTTCGGAAAAGTAGGGCGCGCCACAGTATGGACAGCACGCCCACTCTTCTGTAGAAATCAACAGGTGCGACTTCTCGCAGCTGTTGCAAGTGAGTCGGTTTTTGCCGATGATAAAACCTAGCACTGCCAAGATAAAGCATAGCAGTGCTGGCAGAGCCCAGCGCAGCACCGACAACACCATGAACAACGCCCCTCCAATCCCGAATAAGAATTTGGAGATGTTCAGTCGATGCTTTGATATGCGACGATTCGCCATCCGATTAGATCAATGAGCGAACACCAGTTTCATCGCCAGAGGGCGTCGTGCAGGTAGTGGTCGTGGTGGTGGGCGAAATCGGACGGCAGCCCTTCTGCCGTCCCGGCGACTTCAAGCAACGCAGCTCCCCAGCTTTTCCCGGATGCGCCCCCGTTAGTTCGCAGCAACTGCTGGAGTTTGGCATCTACTTGCTCGAGTTCCGGCCTGGTCAGGCCCGACAACTCAGCGATGATTTCTTGAGCGCTCATACCGTGGTGAAAATGCCATGATCGAGTCGACCCGGCAAGCACTCCCAATATCAAGGCTCTACTTCCCGTGCGCTTTCACGAAGTCGATGCACTGCTTGATTTCGGGCACCGAGTGTTCCCAGTTGTATTCATACTCCACTGAGATGTTGCCCTCGAAGCCCTGCTTCTTGAGTTCGTCCAGAATGTTCCCAATGCGGCCGACGCCCGTGCCGTAGGGGACGTCGTGCTGGCCGCCGCCGATCTCGGTTTTGTCCTTGAGATGGCTGCTGATGACGCGGCCCTTGAGGGTCTTGATGCAGTAAAGCGGGTCGAGTCCGCTGGTCTGCCAGTGCCCGGTGTCCGCGCATGCGCCGATGCGCGCGTCCCGATTCTTCGTGACCTCGAGGATGTAGAGCGGATCCCAGACCCGATAGTTCGGGTCGTTGGCGCGGCGCGGGTGGTCATGGATGCCGACACGGATGTCGAACTCCTTGACTAGCGGTTCGATGATGTCCAGCCGGGAGACGTCCTCCGTGGTGATGCCGTACAGCCCGAGGCGTTTGGCGAATTCAAAAATCTGGCGCCACTCGGTCTTCGCCTCAGCCTCGCTCTTTCCGTCCCCGACGCCGACGACGCCGTAATTCACCGCCTTGATGCCGTGCTCCTTGAGCTTGGCCTCGACTTTCGCGACGACCTCGTCGGAAGCGTGGTGGTTCCAGACCGCCTTCGGATCTTCCTTTGTGAGTTTCTGGCCGGGATAGAACTCGATGACCTTGCCGCCGGCTTCGGCCGTTTTCTCGATCGCCTCCATGACCGAGTAGCGGTTGAACGAGTAGGCCTGGCAGCCGATGGCGAAGCCGTTCTGTTTGAATTCGGCGGGGATGGGTCCGGCGCTCAATCCGCAGGTGAGGACGGCGAGGGCGGCGACGACGATGAAGAGTGCGTGAAGCAATGGGCGCATAGGCTTATGCGCGAATGGCACCCGGAACCACGGGGACTGTCAAGCACTCTGCGGAGACGTAGAGGAGCATCGGTGACAGGCTCAAATCAGTTTTTGAAGGGTGGCTTCTGTATGAATCCCAACGGGATTCCGCAACGAAGCCCCAGGGTTGCGAGAACGAGCTACCCTGGGACAATCGTCGAGAGAGCAAAACCCCAACGGGGTTTCGTCTCCGGTGAACACATCGCGCGTAGCCGCAACCCCGTTGGCAGAGATTTTTA
>Ga0137374_10002701_pt1 | contig 20822 bp, 19 predicted proteins | sample SagtaG_20_FD_104811 | JGI IMG/M metagenome (GOLD analysis project Ga0137374, IMG submission 104811) | Vadose zone soil microbial communities from Sagehorn Ranch, Mendocino, California, USA - Sage1_R_100_16 metaG | ecosystem: Environmental > Terrestrial > Soil > Vadose zone | place: USA... | reverse complement strand
GCCAAGCGCGCGAGCGCCCCGGATTTCCGCGATGTGGCCGGGTTCCATCGAAAAGTTTTCGAAAAACGGCGGATCATGAATGTAATCGCTTTTCTCGTCCCACTGGTAAATGTCGCCTGTGCTTGATGGAATTTCGTTCCACTTCGGATTTTGCTCTGCGAAATCGCGATAAAATCTGCGAAACGTTTCGGGTGTGAGCGCTCTCTGCATCGTATACTGGATCTCGCTAAGAGTCGGCCAGAGATCGCGAAGGAAAGTTTCTTTGCCGTCCTTGTCCCTGCCAAGTGGGTCGCGGGAAAGATCGATGTGAACTCGGCCGGCGAGGGCAAAGGCGACAACCAGCGGCGGCGACATTAGAAAATTCGCTTTGATATGCTGATGCACGCGGGCTTCAAAATTCCGATTTCCCGAAAGAACCGAAGCTGCAACCAGATCGTATTTGTGGATCGCCTTCTCGATATTTGGATGCAGCGGTCCCGAGTTGCCGATGCAAGTCGTGCAACCGTAGCCGACGAGATTGAATCCGAGCTGGTCGAGATATGTTTGGAGTCCGGTCTTTTCCAAGTAATCGGAAACAACGCGCGACCCGGGTGCGAGCGACGTTTTCACGCCAGGATCGACACGCAGACCGCGCTCGACTGCTTTTTTCGCCAACAATCCAGCCGCAATCATCACGCTCGGGTTGCTCGTGTTAGTGCAGCTCGTTATCGCGGCGATCAGGACGCTGCCGTGGCCAATGTGAGTACGCCCATGTAGGAACATTTGGCTCGATTCAGCTTCAATTTCTTTGCCCCGATCGGGTGTTGGTCGGTTTGCAACCATCTCGAGTTTGTTAAGTGCTTCGCCGGGGCTGATTCCCTGGTCCTCCTTAGTATCGGTCGAAAACATCGCGCCGTTGCGCGGCGCGCTGCCATTCAATTCGACGACATGCTTTTCGCGAAGATCGACCTGTTTCTTTCCGTAGCCGCCGTCATGCACCGGTTTTTCAAGGAGTTCGCGAAACTTTCTCCCGAGCTCTGGCAAATCAATCCGGTCCTGAGGCCTCTTCGGTCCGGCGACGCTCGGCTGCACGTCCGCCAGATCCAAATCGATTTCAACGCTGTAATCAATTTCGCCCTTCCGCGGCATGCCAAACATGTTCTGGGCGCGAAAATAATTTTCGAAAGCAAGGCATACTTCCTCGCTGCGCCCCGTAGCGCGCAAATAATTCACTGACTCGTGGTCAACCGGGAAAAAACCCATCGTCGCACCATACTCGGGCGACATGTTGCCGATGGTTGCGCGGTCAGGAACGGGCAGCGATGCGGCGCCCTCACCGTAAAACTCAACGAATTTGCCGACCACCTTTTGCGCCCGCAGCAACTGCGTGATGTGCAAGACAAGATCCGTTGCGGTCACCCCTTCGCGCAATTGTCCGGTCAGGTGCACGCCCACCACTTCCGGCGTCAAAAAGTAAACCGGCTGCCCAAGCATCCCGGCTTCCGCCTCAATTCCACCGACGCCCCAGCCAACTACGCCGAGCCCGTTGATCATGGTCGTGTGCGAATCCGTGCCGACCAGTGTGTCGGGGAAGTAGAGTGGCTGCGACGCCCCCGTCGCAGAATCGCCCGTCGGCGACGAGGCGTCGCCGCTACGAAGAACGCCTTTTGCGAGGTATTCCAGATTCACCTGATGCACGATGCCGATTCCCGGCGGAATGAGCTGGAAAGTCTTAAAAGCCTGCTGACCCCACTTAAGAAACTGGTAACGCTCGCGATTGCGCTTGAACTCCATGTCCAAATTGAGCTCCAATGCGCGCGGCGAACCGAAGAAATCGACCTGCACAGAGTGATCGACAACCAGATCGACCGGCACGAGCGGCTCGATGATTTTTGGGTCGCTTCCGAGTCGTTGCACAGCGCTGCGCATCGCCGCGAGGTCGACAATCAGCGGAACTCCAGTGAAGTCCTGCAAAACAATGCGCGCAACGACGAATGGGATCTCCTCGTTCGCGGGTGATTTCGCGTTCCATTTTGCGAGCGCTTCAACATCTTTGCGCCGGACCTTTTTCCCGTCGCAGTTGCGCAACACCGATTCGAGGACAATCCGGATGCTTACCGGCAACCGCGAAATTTTGCCGATTTCCTGTTCTTCCAAAGCCGGCAGTGAATAAAAAAATGCTTCGCGCCCTTTGTCTGCATCAAATTTCCTCAGCGTCTTAAATTCGTCGTGCATGCTTGTTGTCATTCCGAGCGGAGTCGAGGAACCCCGTTGCTAAGCCTTAAGGTATGGCCGCGGGATCCTTCGACTTCGCTGCGCTTCGCTCAGGATGACAATGTTCCATTGTCATTTCAGCTCCGCCAGCTTCGCTTTGATCTTCTCGAAATTTGGCAACTGCCGCGCGTCGTCATTGCTCTCGGCGTATTGGATCACCCCGTTCTTGTCGATGATGAACGCAGAGCGCTTAGGCACGCCGCTCATCCCGAGATTCATTTGCGGCAGGAACGAGTCGTACATCACGCCATATGCCTGCGCGACTTTGTGATCGTAATCGCTCAGCAACGGCACGGTGATCTTTTCCTTTTGCGCCCACGCTTCCTGCGCAAACGGATTGTCGCCGCTGATTCCGTAAACGGCAGCATTCAAACTCGTGTAAGCATTCAGGCCCGCACTGACCTCACACATTTCCGTGGTGCACGTGCCCGTGAACGCCATCGGAAAGAAAAGCAGCAATGTGTTTCCTTTCCCCAAACTCTCGCTAAGCCTGATCTGTTTCGGTCCGTCAGCGGTTTTTGTCGATAAGGTGAAGTCTGGCGCTTTGGTTCCAACAGCAAGTGGCATAAGTGAATCCTCCGTTTGTGATTTTCGTGTGAAAATTCAGTATAGGTTTGGCATTCAACGGGTCAAAGGAGATCGTGAATCGAGAATTGTTACACCGTTAAATCGATAATTGTCGATTCACGTTTCACGCATCACGATTCACGATTTCCATGGAACTATTCTGGTGGTTTTTCACGATTGTGCTTTTCGCTGTCGGTTTGATCGGCACCGTCGCGCCGGTTCTCCCAGGTACCACCATTATTCTCGCCGCTGCGATCATTCATCGGATCATGCTCGGCCCGGACAAGAGCATTGGCTGGCACACGATCATTGTGCTGGTGCTGTTGACGCTCGCGACGTACGGGCTCGACGTTCTCGCTGGCTATTTCGGCGCGAAATACTTTGGCGCAACGAAATGGGGAACGTTCGGCGCGATTCTAGGGGCACTAGTCGGATTGTTCTTCGGCTTGATCGGCCTGTTTGTTGGTCCGGTGATTGGCGCGATCATCGGTGAAGTCATCGCGGGCAAACGCATGATCGACGCTGGCCGCGCTGGGTGGGGAAGTTTGCTCGGGAACATTGGCGCCATGCTCGCCAAGCTGATCATCGCACTGGCAATGATTATCATTTTTCTGATCGCGGCTCCCTCACCGTTTTGAGTTACGGCAACTGCTGCTTCGGCGACTCTCTGCCTGCTTTCCTGCTTTCCTGATTGTGATATACTTCCAGCCGATGGCAGATGATCGCTGGTGAGTCCCCCATTGGCGGGACTCGCTGGAGGAAAGTCCGAACACCATACGGCAGCATGCCGCGTAAAATACGCGGGCAATGTTCGTCCCGCAGCCGCGGGACGGATGTTGACGGAAAGTGTCACAGAAAACATACCGCCGGTTCTTTGAGAAAAGCGCAGGCAAGGGTGAAAAGGCGAGGTAAGAGCTCACCGCTCGCGGAGTAATTCGCGAGGCATGAAAAACCCCATGCGGTGCAAGACAAAACAGAGGAAGGGCAGCCGGCCCAATAAATCCTCGGGTATCGTCGCATTACGGTCCCGCGACTGCGGGACCGGACATTCGTCCCGTCACCGCGGGGCGGATGAGATGAATGATCATCCTGGCTGAGAATTCAGCCGGACAGAATTCGGCTTATCGCCATCGAAACTATGAAGGGCGCTTTCGGAAACGAAGGCGCCCTTCGCTTTTTATCAGTTACCGATGCGCTATGCGCTCGTTCTTGCCGGTCGTCTTTAAGAGCGACCGATTTGCATCGACAACACGTTTTGGCAATGCGCCCTTTTGGAAAAGCTCATCAATGGACTGGTATGGCCTGGCCCGAATGATGTGCTCGGCCCGTGCTGGACCGACTCCGGGTAATGTTTCCAATTCCTCAGTCGTTGCTTCGTTAATGTTTAGGACTAGAGAGCCTTTGCCAAGGTGACGATCTTTTTCGGCCGCGCTTGAACAATGTCGCACGCCGAATGCGACCAGAAGGACTGCGCCGATGACAATGATCAGCCAATATTTCCATCTGATCTGCGGCGCTTCATCGTTGCGCCGCATGTAATCGCGTTCAGCAATGCCCACAGGTCACTCCGATTGGCGGGACTAACGGGTGGGACTGTGCCGTCCAAGTCAAGCTACAGACGGCGTGAGCTTGGATTTTTTGCGAAGGAGCGGAAGCACTTTTTCCACGAGCGCGTCAGCGGTGATGCCGTGCTTCTTTCGTAGAATTGGGACGGCGCCGTGTTCGATGAATTGATCGGGCCAACCGATCCGCACCACAGGTGTATTGATCATCTGCGAGTGCAGATGTTCCATCACCGCGCAGCCGAAACCGTTGTGCAAAACGTGATCTTCGATCGTGCAAACTACGTCCACACTTCTGGCGAAAAATTCGAGCGTGCCGGTGTCCATCGGCTTGATCCAGCGCGGATTAATGAGCGCAACGGAAATTCCTTTTTCTTCGAGCTTGCGCGCGGCTTCTTCGGCAATTTCGAACATTGCGCCCAGGCCGAACATCGCCACGTCGCGCCCATGCTGGACGACCTCCGCCTTGCCAATCTCCAAAAGCTTCGGTTCCGGTTTGATTTTTGCGCCCGTCCCCGAGCCGCGTGGGTAACGAATCGCGATCGGACCGGAGTTGTAGTGCAACATTGTCCAGAGCATGTCCACGAATTCGTCCTCGTCCTTCGGCTGCATGTGCACCCAGTTCGGCACGTGCCGCAGATAACCGATGTCGAACAAGCCATGGTGCGTCGGGCCGTCGTCTCCGCTTAATCCAGCGCGATCCATGCACAGCTTCACGTTCAGGTTTTGAATGGCGATATCGTGGATCGCCATGTCGTAGGCGCGCTGGAAAAAAGTGGAGTAAATCGCGAGGAACGGTTGCAAACCCTGTGTCGCCAGGCCGCAGGCAAAAAGCGTGGCGTGTTCTTCTGCGATACCTACATCGAAATAGCGGCCCGGGTGCGCCTTGGCAAAATGCGATAGCCCGGTGCCGCTCGGCATTGCCGCGGTAATTGCAACAAGCTTCTGATTTGTTTCCGCGAATTTCGCCAGTGTCTTGCCGAAAATTTCCGAATACGTCGGCGTTGGCGTCGGTGCGGTCTCGCCGCTCTCGATCTTGTATTTGCCGAGCCCGTGAAATTTATCCGGCTGTTTGAGTGCCGGAGCGTAGCCCTTGCCCTTTTGGGTCAGGATGTGTAGCAGAACCGGCTCCTCCTGCGTTTTCAAAAACTCAAATGTGCGGATTAGCAGGGGAATGTCGTGTCCATCGATCGGCCCGTAATAACGCAGGCCGAGCTCCTCGAAAATGACACTCGGCACGAGCAAGCCTTTGACGCTCTCCTCCACTTTGTGTGCAAACTCCGCGATGGACTTTCCTGCTACAGACTCGACAAAATGCCGGGCCTTGTCGTGAAGATGAGCGAAGGTCGGGCTGGTCACGATGGTGTTCAGGTAATTTGCGATCGCGCCGACGTTTTTGGCGATCGACCATTCGTTGTCATTTAGGACGACGATAAACCGCTTCGTGTGCGCTTTGACGTTGTTGAGCGCTTCGTAGCTAATTCCGCACGTAAAGGCGGCGTCGCCTGCGACGACCACGATGTTCTCGTCACCGCCGCGCAAGTCGCGTCCAACAGCCATGCCGAGTGCTGCGGACAGGGCGGTTCCTGCGTGCCCCGCGCCATAGCAATCATGTTCGCTCTCGGTCCGCAAAAGGAAACCGTTGAGGCCGCCGAATTGGCGCATCGTGTGAAAACGCTCGAGCCGACCGGTAAACATTTTGTGCACGTACCCTTGGTGGCTGACGTCCATGACAAAGCGGTCACGCGGGGTGTCGAACACGCGATGTAACGCAATCGTCAGCTCAGTCACTCCGAGGTTCGGTCCGAGATGCCCGCCGGTTTGCGAGAGAACCTTGATCAGCTCATCGCGTACTTCCTGAGCGAGTTGCGGCAGATCCTGTTCGCGAAGCGCTTTGATGTCGGCCGGCGAACGGATTCCATCGAGCAAACGTTTAGGCGCGCCCGTCGTCTCGGCGGTTTGCGGATTTTCAGAAGAGTTTGATTTCGTCATCGGTGCTTTCGGATTCGACCGCTGCTTTCTCGGAAGGACCCGCTTCTTGCGCAGGCTCGAATTCTTGTACTACGGCTTTCCCCGCGCTGTTGCGGGTAATGATTTCAATCTTTTGTTCGGCGTTGGCAAGGCGGTCCTGGCAGGTTTTTACCAGCTTCATCCCTTCCTCGTAGCGGACGATCAGATCTTCGAGTGGCAATTTACCCGATTCCATCTGCTCGACAATTTTCTCGAGCCGATCCATCGCGCCCTCAAAGTTCAATTCCGCCTCGCGCGGCTTCGGTTTACTACTCATGGGGAAAACGGATGAATTAAGCATAGCTTGGCTAGGAGAAAAGGGCGACTTCCGTTGCAGCGTCCGCTGTCCTTAGCGGATTTCGTGCGGAACGCCTTCATTGCCTATGCGCTGAGGACAGCGCACGCTACAGCAATCCACGTGAAATAAACGCTCGCGCCAGTTTGAAGCTCAGCGAATGTTCACTTCCGAATCAGCGGAAGATGCGCGTATTCCAACTCCCTCAGCGCCGGCAATTGAAGCAAATGGCTCAGACCTCGTCGCCATCTGTGTCCTTCTACTCGATGTGGGACGCGGTTGCGCGTTTCGCGAAGGAAATTCGGGCCAGCGAATTCATGTCGGACATGATTAGCCGCCGAGACGCTTACGGGAGCGAAGGCGTGATGGGAGCGCTCGATTGCGCAACGCTCTACGGATTGACGCGCTGGTTGCGCCCTACGGTGCTCGTCGAATCGGGTGGGTTTATTGGCATGTCCTCCGCGTTTATTTTGAAAGCGCTTGCGGACGAAAAGCTCGCCACCTCGAAGCTCTACAGCATCGAATTGAGCGAAGAATGCGAGCAAGGCGCCCTGATTCCCGAGGAACTGCGATCTTCCGGTGGCTTCGTGCCGATGCGCGGTCGAGTCGAAGATTTTCTCAAAGGCGACCAACTACCCCGATCCATCGACATGTTCTTGCACGACAGCTCGCATAGCTATCAGCACATGCTCTGGGAATTTCGCCAGTTCTGGCCGCGCCTGCGCGATGGCGGATTGCTCGTGTCACATGATGTCCAGATGAACGCTGCGTTCCCTGAATTCATCACCAAAACGTACGCGCACGAAAAAAAGACCGGCCGCCGCGATGTGCAGCGCACTTCGCATTACGAATGGGGCAGGTGGGGCTACATCGGGTTTGCAGTCAAGAAAAGCTGACCACGGATTACGCGGATTAGGGAGCGCACGCGCCTCGCGTGCTGGTTGCGGCGCCTCGCCGAAACAAAGTTCTTCTCAAACAATTTCTGCTGCCACCACAGATGATTGGATTTGCTGACCTTTGATCTAAAAAGAACTCTAGTGATCTGTTTTCGGTTTGATCGAGATACTCTCGTAAAATTTATTACACGTCGTCCCGCTCAACTCAGCTTCGCTTTGCGCGTTGTACATGACCTGGTACAGGTCCGGCTTGGTAAGAACGTAGTCGATTCTCCAGAACTTCGGTTCTTGTCCGGGCGTTGAGATCACAAATGAGTGAGCGGGGCATCCTGAGACAGGATAGTCTCGTTCTGAGATCACTCGGATATTCGGAGCTCCTGGAAGATGAAACTTTGCATCGGCGAAGAAATGTGGAGCGATCGTCTGCCACCACACGTCAGGCATAACAATGCGCCGGACCGCAACCGCGGCGCTTTTTCGGGCCCAACTTTGATCACGATATGGAACATTGCCGACCGGAGTTACCAGATATCCAGTTGTAGAGCGAGTGGGTTTGAACGACGGAGGAGTCTTGATCGTGAATTCGAATGGCGACTGTTCGAAGACGGAAGCCGGCGGCTTCTCAATTGCGTCCGCTGTGCCAACGCTTAATCCGAGCGCGATGCTCAGCACGAGCCTCGGATCTACCGCCGCTGTCATTGCGGAGTTCAACCGATCTGCTTTTTGTAAGCGGAGGCGTCTTTCAGATTTTTGAGGTCGTCGGGATTCTCGATTTTGAGAACAAAAATCCATCCTTGCGCGTACGGTTCGCGGTTAATCAGGCCCGGGTCGGCTTCGAGCGCCTTGTTCGCTTCGACAACCGTGCCTTTCACCGGCGCGTAAATGTCGCTCGCCGCTTTCACTGATTCGACAACCGCGATCGGTTCCTTGACGTTCACCTGCCGCTCGAGTTTCGGTAGCTCGACATAAACCACGTCGGTCAATTCCGATTGCGCGTGATCCGTGATGCCTACGCGGATATTGTCGCCTTCGTGCTTAATCCATTCGTGGCTTTCGGTGTAGAGCAAATCATCTGGGATTGTCATGATGCTGGTTTTCTGTAGAGCGGTTTCTTTTCTACGGTGGCTGGGAATTTTTGCGCGCGAATCTCGATGTCAATTTCAGCGCCGATCTTCGCGTGCGCCGACGACACATACGCCATGCCGATGCCCCAGTTCAAGCTCGGAGAAAGGGTGCCGCTCGTCACTTCCCCGATGCGCTCGCCATTGCGAAAAACGGCGTAGTGCGGCCGCGGCGGCGGACCTTTCTCCTTCATCCGGAACGGCACCAGCTTTTCGCGAGGACCGACTTCTTTTGTCTTCAGCAACGCATCGCGACCGACGAAATCTGCTTTGGCTAGATCGACGAAGAATCCTAGTCCCGCCTCGATCGGGTTTCGTTCCGGCGATAGATCGGAACCGTTCAGCGGGTAGCACATCTCCAGCCTCAACGTGTCGCGCGCGCCGAGGCCACACGGCTTGATTCCGAGCGGCTTGCCTCGTTCAAGCGTCGCGTTCCAAAACTTCACCGCGTCGTTTGCGGGGAAGAAAACTTCAATGCCGTCCTCGCCGGTGTAGCCGGTCCGGGCGACCGAAACATTCGTTGTGTTAAACGGAACATCCAGGATGTGGTTTCGCGCCGGCAGCTCGATGTCTTTACCGAAGAGCGCATGAAATAATGCCATGGTGTGCGGGCCTTGAACGGCCACTGCGCCAAAGTCCGCGCTGCGATTGATGAGCATGGTAGCGCATGCGTCTCGCATGCGATCTCTGCTATCAGGCAAGCCAGAGGCGTGCCCTCCCTTGAAATGATCTTGCAGCCATGCAAAATCTTCATCCGCACGAGCCGCGTTCACGACGAGCAAATACTTCTGCTCGTCAATGCGATATACAATCAGGTCATCAATGATCCCGCCGCGGTCATTGAGCAAAAACGTGTACTGGCCGGTGCCAATGTCGAGCTTGTCGACGTTATTGGTCAACATGCTATTGAGCCAGGTGGCGGCGGCGCCCTCGCCGTCGACTGTCTGCGACGTGGGCGTCGCAGCCACGACAAACTGGCCCATGTGCGAAATGTCGAAGACGCCGACATTGTTTCGCACTGCCTGATGTTCCTCGACGATGCTGGTGTATTGCACCGGCATCAGCCAGCCGGCGAATGGAACCATCTTCGCGCCAAGCCGCATGTGCTCGTCGTAAAGGGGTGTCTTTTTATCTACGGGCTCGCTCACGGGCCAAGCTAAGCGGCGCTGTGAACATGCGCAAAGTTGGATCGGCTTCTCCGAAGACGATGAAATCCATCGCGTTGAGGACAACGCGATCCACCTTGCGTGCGACCTGCGCGACATTACCGTGCGCCAGCAATGACCTGGCTGGACAAACTCGAACGCCGTTTTGGTTTTCTGAGCATTCCGGGACTGATCCGGATCGTGATTGGCTTCACCGCGCTGGTTTATATGCTGGTTTTTCTTAATCGCGGCTTCGAATCGTTTCTAACGCTCGATCCAGCTTTGATTCTTCGAGGCCAGGTTTGGCGGCTCGTGACCTACATTTTCCTTCCGCAGACGTTCAGTCCACTGTGGGTGCTTCTCGCCCTCTGGTTTCTCTGGTTCATCGGCGAAGGTCTCGAACGCGCATGGGGCCCGTTCCGGCTGACGCTCTATTTCGTCGTAGGGATGATTGGCACGACCATCGCGGCTTTCTTTTTCGGCAGCAATTTCTCCAATGGCATGCTCATCACGTCATTATTCTTCGCATTCGCGCGCTTTTATCCCGATGAAGTCATTTACATCCTTTTTATTTTGCCCGTAAAAATCAAATGGCTGGCGTGGATTTACGCTGCCTTTTTAATGCTCGGATTTTTTCTGGGACCGAACTCGTATCGCGCAGCGCTGATTGCCGCATTCATTAACTATTTCATTTTCTTCGGACCGGAGATTATTCATCAAGCGCGTCACCGGCACGACGTCTCGACGCGGCGTAAACGCTTTGAAGTCCAATCGCGCAGCCCCGCTGAAACGCTCCATCGCTGCGCGGTCTGCGGCGCCACCGAACTAAGCGATCCAAATCTCGATTTCCGCGTCGCGCGCGACGGCGAAGAATATTGCATGGCGCATCTGCCGAAAGTGGGGAGCGCGGTTCAAGGTAGCGGCGATTGACCTCATCGCCTGCCGGCGGTTCGGGTGAACCGCCTCTACCTCCTTGACCATTAAATGGCACGTCCGAAACTACCGCGATGACTGACAAGAACACCACGCTTGTCCCGGAAGAAGGCTGGCATTGCTTGCATTTATTTTATCGGATCGAGTACGGCCAATGGCAGTTACTCAGTCGCGAGGAACAAAACGCTGCGAAAACGAATCTAGCGTCGCTGGTGCAGGAAGTGCGCGCGATGGATTCTACTCAATTGCTCACGCTTGGAATGGTGACGCCAAAGGCCGATATCGGCTTCATGCTGATCACCCCCGATTTGCACAACGCCAATGGCATTGAGAAACGATTGTCGCTCTCGTTAGGCGCAGACGTGTTCACGCCAGTCTACAGTTATTTGTCGCTGACCGAGGAGAGCGAATACATCACGACTGAGGAAGAATACGCACAGACCCTCGAATCGAGTGTCCGCAAGGATCCTGCAAAGCTCGAAGAGACCTTGAGATCATTTCGCGAGCGAATAAAAAATTATCGACAGGAACGGGTTTATCCGACGTTGCCCGATTGGCCGGTGGTTTGTTTTTATAACATGAGCAAGCGCCGCGCCGAGCAGCGCAACTGGTATGCGCTGCCATATGATGAACGCCGCAAACTAATGAAAGGGCACGCTAGTGTCGGACGCGAGTTCGCCGGCAAAGTGAAACAGCTGATCACCGGTTCGACCGGTCTCGACGATGCGGAATGGGGCGTGACTCTTTTCGCGCGAGACACATTTCAGATCAAAGCCGTCGTTTACAAAATGCGATTCGACCCGGTCAGCGCCGAGTACGCCGACTTCGGTGAATTTTACATTGGCATCCAACTACCGCTCGACGAACTGTTCCGGCGCTTGCAGCTGTGATAATCTTCCTTTCCCGCTTCCTCTTGGTCTTACTCTGTTCCGACTGTCGCTTTACCCACGGAGACTAAGATTCAGAGGAAGAGGAAGATTGTTCTGGATGGGTGACAGAGCGGTTGATTGTGCACGCCTGGAAAGCGTGTGTGCCGAAAGGCACCGGGGGTTCGAATCCCCCCCCATCCGTTTGCCTCTGATAGCAGTTAGCGAGAAACGGAACGCATAAGCTAAGTTACTCCGGCTCGAGAGCAGCGTCTTAGGGTAATGCTAAAAACAGTTGTGGTGCAATCTCGCCACAAATCGTTAGGGCATGAGATAGCCCCAGCGGAAAAAACCAGCGTTGAACAGGTGCACGGTAGGCCTTTAATAGACATATGGTTATCGATTGCCATACGCACCTCGACGATAACGGCGCCGCAGACAAATTGCTCCAATCAATGGACGAAGCGGAGATCGACGCCTCTATCGTCATCGCCGAGACGCTGCCCGGGGACATTTCCAACGCCGCTCAGGTGCTGGAAGCAGTCAATCGCTCAGAGAGGCTGTGGGCGATCATAAACTGCGTTTTCTCAAAAACCGTTGAGCTAAAGTACGTCGAGGAGCTGACGCAACTTCTGCACGAGGACAGGGTGGTGGGATTGAAGTTTTATCTCGGCTACGAGGAATATTCGGCCAACGACGAGCGGTTGCATCAGTTGTACGAGTATTGTGAGAAGCATGATGTGCCGATCATGTTTCACACGGGCGTTCTCGAAACCGGCAGCTCGGGTTTGCTTGAATTTTCGCACCCGTTACAGGTTGATCGCGTAGCGACTCGATTTCCAAATCTCACCATTGTTATGGCGCATATGGGCAACCCGTGGCTGATCGATTGCGCGGCCGTTGTCGCGAAAAATCCAAATGTGTATGCCGACATGTCAGCATTCTTCGCCGAAAATAGATCGATCACCGCTCATGACGTTGAGGTGTTCAAACAACGCATGGAACAGGTTCGGGTTTTTTTGTATTCCTATGAGAAGTTTTTGTTCGGCACGGATTATCCATTGTACTCACAAAAGGAGTATTTAGGAGCGGTGGAGGCGCTTGAGATGGAACAAGCCGAACATGAAGCAGTCATGCATGCCAACGCCGCCCGGCTGTTTGGCGTGACTACTTCTTAATGTCAGCGACCCTTACGTTGAAGGGCAGTTGGTACAGCTTCTTCTCCAAGCCGTAATTAATCCGATTCAATATCGATGTCGGATAATCGAGCGATAAAAAGTCGGATTTCGGTCGGTAATAAGCCCCGGCAAAAGAGAAACCATCGACGCTTTTGTACATCGAATTGACCGCCTGATCGATTGAATCACCGGTTCCGCTTATGACCCCCAGGTTCCAGTCGTCGCCCACGGTGACAAGGCGGTTACCTTCGCGGCGGACATCCCATAACCACAGATTTTGCTCGATCTCCGGTTTATAATCGACGCGCAAGCCCTCGGCAGTGCGGCCAGTCTCCTCGTCTGTGGCGGGGTTCAAGAGCAAAACGGAAGTGGCCACTGTTCCGAGTTTGAAGGGGCTCTCTTTTCGAACAATGGATGAAAAATAATGATGCACTGACGAACACTGCGCGAGCTCGGTGAACAGTGAGTTATAGCCGGGGCGGTTTGAGCAGAATTCGCCGAAGTAGATCTTGCCGGTTCGCTTGTCGACGAGAAGCGAGGCATCCCAGTAAAACAAACCTCTATGCTGCTTTGCCATTGCGTCGACCACCGGCGGAAAAGCGATAGCGTTGATCTTGTCGCCCTTTGCAATCGGGAAGAGCAGATTCTGAGAGCACCCAGTCTGAATCGAAATATTTCCGCTGCCGAAGGGTTTATTTTCAAACTCGAGTACGACGGCCAGCGGCACTCCATCGTAATAGATTTTCTCCGGCGTTATCTCGATCGCGGGATTGATTAATTCTTCGAGGATAAATCCGGAACAGTCATAGGCTGCCGTGTTCTCTTTCAAGGTCTCGATGATCTGTCTGGCAGCGAGTTTCGGGTCGTCGACATCCGGAACGAATGTCTTCACGCTGTCATCCTGACCTTTGAGCACCCATAGTTGTTCCGTCGATTTTAGGAACTCAAGTGCCTCAGGCACATCATTAAACGGCTTTACATCGGGGACGTGCAACCGAGGATAATGCTCACGTACCAGTTGCTTCGCCTGATCCCGGTTCCGTTCGAATAAGTAATCCGCTTCAGTCGGAAAGTTGCCGTGGAACGGCATCTCGGCGAGCTGATCGCTAAATTGGAACAAGTGATTTCGATCGAAAAATACGAAGTAATCTTCAGGATGCTCATAGCCCCTCATTTCCTCGATCAGAAGATTAGCCGGGCGCTTCTCAACCAATCCGTCAAACAATGCCAGTCGGCGCCGCTTCGCCTCGGCATTTTCCGGTCGCAGCTCTTCCTCTTTCGCAGAATGGATCGCTGCTTTGTCGTGGACCATGCCGACGACCACTTCACAACCTTCCTGCTGGAGTTTGTGAGCAATGGGTAGTGCGTCGCCCGAGTAAGTAAATATTCGGTATTTCATTGGCCGCGACTGAATGCTTGATGCTTGGCCATTGCACGTCTCGCCGGAATGATTCGCTCCTGGGCTTGTTGTCGGTTCATGATGAATTGTGAAACCGGCACAAATTCGTTACGTGCGCGAACGTCAAAACGCTTAAGCCAAACACGATAGGGAGGATTCTTCCTATCGCTGTTCTGGCTGACTCTCTGCTTGGTCCGGTTCTTGAATAAAGGTTTCTATGATGGTTAACAGTTCGTGAATGGCGCGTACTTCTTCTTTGATACTGCGCTGGAGCATTCGAATAAGAGCAACACCTTGCGGCGAAAGCGATTCTTCGCGCAGCAGGAGCTGCAGCACTAGCAACGTCGGACCCAATGGCTCGTGCAGTCGGTGCCTGATGAGCTTAATCAGCTCCTCCCTCGCAGGTCCGCCCGTTGGTTCAGCGCACAACGGCGCAGAGTTCTTTTGACCACGGCGTACCATCGATTATTCCCTCCAAACATTTACATCGCACGCAAGCCATCATCGAGACGCTTCTTTGGATCGGAAAAAATCCGGCGGTCATCAGAATTTTTTGCACTTTCGCGAAACTGTTAATTAGTCGCCGGGCACGTTTCTCCTTTACATTGCGTTTACGAATCCGAACTACGCGACGTGCCGAACCCGTCAGCGTTTCCCAATCACCTGCAAATCCTGGCGCAATTTGACCCTGCTGCCGTGCGGCAGGAAGCCGCGGAAATTTACGCTGGGGTAAATCATGCAGTCGCGGCCGATAACCGAGCCGGGATTGATCACAGAATTGCAGCCGATCTCGGTTCTGTCGCCGACGATTGCGCCGAATTTTCTTAAGCCGGTGGGAATGTCGCCGTCCGGTGCGCTCACAGCGATTTCGGCGTGATTGAGTTTGACGTTCGAGAGAATCACGCCCGCGCCAAGGTGCGCTTGATGGCCCAGGATGGAGTCGCCCACGTAATTGAAGTGCGGCACCTGTGCTTCATCGAATAGAATGCAGTTTTTGAATTCGCACGAATTGCCCATTACGACGCCATTGCCGACGATGACGTTCTCGCGCACGTAGCAACCGCTGCGAATCTGGCAGTTTTCGCCGATCCACGCCGGGCCCTTCAATACCGCGCCTTGCTCGACCACCGTTCCTCTGCCGACGAACACGCGATTGCTGATAAACGGCTTGCCGGTTAACTCTCCGAAGACCGCTGGTTTCAGCCGAAATTGCAAGTAACTCGCAATCTGTTTGAGCGCATCCCAGACGTAATTCTGGTTGTCGAACAGCTTCGGATGAGCCGTGTGTTTGAGGTCCAGAAAATCGGGAGGGGCAAACATTTTCAGTATGCGGCGCGCCGGTTGCTCACAATTTCCCGAGCGTCACGTACTCGCCGTCTGGCTGTTGAAACCATTCCGGCAGCTCAATCCCCGAGTCCACGATACTTTCGTAACAATTTTGCGTGATCATGCCGCGCCGGGTGCTTTCGCCAAACACTGCGTAATTCTTCTCGGTCACGAACAATCTGTGCTCGGGCAGCTTGGGAACGTCGTCCTTGAGATCATCCATTGCCTTGGCGCTGGAAATATGATCGGGCAAATGTGTAAAGAGATGTCGAAGCACCTTGGCACGCATGATCTGATGGATCCATATCTGCCACCAACCTTTTCTTTCGAGATAGACATCGCCGAACAGGTTTTTCACTTTCTTAGGGTGGAGCGTGAGCGCGGGAATGCTCAATAGCGCCCTGCATCTGCAGAACAACAGGCCATCGATTCCCGGTGAACGCATCGCGTGAGAAATGAGGCTGGCGACTTTGTCAGTGGGAAGCTGAATCGGGTATTTGTCGTCCACGCACCAGTAAATCCATTCTTCGTCGTCGATGTCTGCCAGCAAATGCAGGATGGTCCCCTTGATGTGCTCGGGCGCCGCGTGGTACTTGATTCGGTCGGTGTCGGTTCCGCGGAGTTCCTGGTATGGAACATGAAAAATAAACGGGTGATCCGGCCAGAGCCGCTCGTATTTCAAAATGAGGTGTCGCGTGATCGCTCGCCAGCGGTCACACGTGAGGACGATCGCTTTTATTTTATCCGGCGAACTCATAACCGAACCGCTCAATATCCACTTTGAACTTCGCTGCAATGATATCTCTTGTTCGAGGAGTGTAATACTCAGTGTAATGACGCCCCCGGGGGTTTTCGCGTCGGTGTGGCAACTTCTCCTCCAGACCGAGCTTCTGGGCCACAAAAGCCCAATCCTCATCGAGCCGCTCGAATTTTCCGATGAAATCGGCTAACAGTTTTCCGTTTGCATCGACAAACCAGTCGAGTTGGTAACGGTGCGGGGACGAATGCACGCATGTGGCGCTGCTGTACTGAATCCAATCGACAAATTGTTCGAAGCTCATCTCCTTCCGGAGCTGTAATGCCTCCGTGCGCTCATACAGCGATACAACCCGGTCCCATGGATTGCGAACAAATCCGAACTTGAAATAGGATTCGAATTGTTTGCGCCCGGTTTCTCTCCGGCGCTCTTCGGGAACGAACAAATATAGCGCGGCCCTAATGCGGTTGTTTCGTCCGCCGAATTCGGTCCAGGACGTCTCCATCAGCTGCTTGATCTGCCACAAATTCAAGTGGGGCTTCCACGCTTTACCAAGAATGGCCCGGACGCTGGTTGAGCCGGTCTTCGGCACCTCGACGAAAATGCATTTATGTTTGTGAGAGATCATCCAGCGGCGTCATTCTACATTGAAAAATCTCGCAGGCATTACAAAGTGAAGCCCTGCGCGGGTCGGTAGCTCAATCGGTAGAGCAGCGCCCTTTTAAGGCGTTGGTTCCGGGTTCGAGTCCCGGCCGACCCAGGAACTCTGGAACGCAATTTTGCTTTAGAAGTGCAAACTCAGAGTTAGAATGCGCGTGCTGCCGCGTAGCGCACGATGAGGGCAGGATTCCTCAGTCTTTTCACCCGAAGCCTTTATCGAGGAGGTTTGTCGCGCTTGCGCGATCTTGATCCACAATCCGAAGAGTATCAGCGAGTTCAGGAAGAACGTGAGCGATTTGCGGCTGCGGCGATTGCGTTTTGCCTCGAATACGACATAGACTTCCTGCGCCACTTTTTGCGGAGGCTCTGCAACGGAAGAGATAGTCGAAGACGAACCACTCCGCCCCAAGTGGAGGTCGAACCCCGGCGTTGGGCGGATCTTCTTCTCAAGACGAAAAACGCCATTTATGCAATAGAGATGAAAATCGGTGCTCCGTTGCGCAAGCACCAAAACCCGAAAAGCGCCGCCTTTTCAAAACCAGGTGGCTACGGCGATTTTCTGTCGAGACAATGCCAGCAAGGGAAATGTAGGGGACGGTACATCATTTTATCGGATAAGCCCATCGGACTGCACGGGAAAGAACAGGTCTGTGGATTGGAAGTCGAACAACGAAAATGGGACGACTTGGCGAACGGACTACCTTCGACCCGTCTCATAACGGATCTCACTAGATTGCTGAGCAGCTTTGGCATTTGGGAATTCACATTCAAGGAAATGAAAAACAAGAAATTAAGCGGTAAACTAGATGATGTTGGCAACGCAATCGCGATTCTGGAGTCAGTTCGCGATAGCCTTGGGTGGCCAAAGTCATTGTCAGTTACAGTGTCGCGAGATCAACAACATTGGGAACTCGGCATCTACCTCACCGCGTATAGACGCAAGAAGCTTGTGAGAGGATTGGCTGAACGGCTCAAGCGAGCCAATAAAGTGCCGGAGGGGACGAACGTCGCCTGGTTCGGCTATGTCGCAGAGGCCGGGAGAGCAGCAGAACAAAGATGTGTTTACATTTATTGCTCGCAAGCCAGCCGAAAGGATCTGGTGACGAGGTTGAGAGGTGCCGATTTCGTTATTGACCCAGAAAGAGAACGAGATGGTGAAGGCGGCCCCTACTGCGCAATTCTGCAGGGTGGACGCGCCGAGTTGGATGACATCAACTGGTTCAGAAAGGCGCTGGAAGCTGCCGCTGGAAATGTGATATTGATCAAACGCTCGTAACAAGAGAGCAATAGCGACAGGTCACTTCGAGGGGCAGGCTCATTTTAGGCGTGGTTGTAGGTTCGAGTCGCGGCGGACCAAAAGGTGAAGACGGCACATTTTAGATGCCGTGATTTTTGTTGATCTTGTTTTGCAGCCGTATCACTCTTTTCGGAAGTGCCCTGGCAGCCGTTCAGTTTTCACTTCAAACAGATTTATGACGAGGGCTATCGGTACCTCGACAAATGCGGCGAATTCATGATCGAAGCGATAAACAAGCTGGACTTCGTCCCTGGAGACGTGCAAGTGATCGGTGCGAAACTGGAAAAACCTGAGCTTGGAATCAAGGCTTCGCTTGATTCTAACGAACTTACTTTAGCGCAAGAACAACCGACCGACGGCAAGGAATTCTTTGAGGCGTGCGAAGGTCTTTCTAGGCTTGCGAACGAACTGTTTCAACCCAAGCGAGTGTGGTCCAACGGCTTCGCGTACAGGGCGTACTGGCCGTTTACTTCACCCGAAGCTGCGTTAAAGGGAAGTCTCTCGCTGGGTGGCAAGTATCAGACCGAACTTGAAAAGACGTTTGGGATGGTGGCATCGCATAAGCAGCTCGACTACCATTTTGCTGCAGGAAGCTACGAACTCACGATCAATATTCAGCCTGTGACGTTTGAACGCGTTGCAATCGCCCGTTACAATCCTGACTTCCGGGCCTCAGCACAGCGACGCAAATGGATCGACAGGCAGAACAAACGGGCGGACCGTGTAAAAGCTGGTGTGGCACACGCTGTGATGTTACTCTTGGACCTTGTTGAACATGAACCGCCCGCGGACTCATTGCAGAAACATTTCGAGCGCTTGCTGAGCGCAAAAAGCATTGCGAATGATATTTTTAGGATGACATGAGTGTTGAAGTAGCTCTATATCGCCGCCTCGATCAGGCTCCTACCACTGACGAGCCTTCCTCAATAACGACAGTAAGGTACGCTTCGCCTGACTACGGAAGCGAGATAAAGTCCCTTCGCATCCGGCCTGCTCGCGGCGCTAAAGCCCCAAAGAAGCACGAATCGAGCGAAAGAATTCTGCGCCGGTTGCAGGGCTTTCTCGTTGAGGATGAGGGCGAAGAGTACAAAGTCGCGTTCGTTGAAAATGATGCGCTTGTTTTTTATTATTTGCCCGCATCGCCTATGCGGAACGCGGGTATCGCAGTGCCAAACCAGCCATTTCAAATGGACGAGGTCGAGGTGAATTTACCCAGCGGACGTACAATGACCGGCTATACGTTTGTGCCGCTCGCGAGGCCTTCAGACGCGTTCACGGACTCAATCGATCTCAATGAGGAGCGAAGCCGCAAGCTTGCAACAATCTTCAAAAAGTTCGGCAAAGCTAAAGATTGATTTTTACGAGTCCGCCGACGGAGAAACGATAATTCTCGAATTTCCCGATGGCGGGCTTGGCGTCGTTGACGCCCATCCCTCTGCCCAGAATTCTCGGCCACCAATATTGCATTTGGTGGCAGATCGCAAAATCCATTTCGTTTGCCTTACGCATCCGCATGCAGATCATGGCGTTGATCTCATTCCCATTCTCCAGCGGCACAAACCAATCGCGGAATTTTGGCAGACCAGTCCAAGCGTTTCATCTTTTGTATATCATTGCGCAACCGAGCGGCCGAACTATCCGTCCCCCGTCCGACGATTTGTAAATCAGCTAGCCGATGGATGGGCTGAATTCTTGCTGGATTTGTATTCTTCTCTCGGTGACATCCCGGTAAAACAGCTGCATTCACGCGTGCAGCCCGAAACGATTGCCGGTGTTCGGATTTGGTTTCTCGGGCCTGAGGAACAGGTCGCGAACAAATTCGCTGAAACCTATAAGACTCGGGCCAGCGGGAGTTTTAAAGCACTTCCAACTCCCAATCTGTTGTCCGCAATTCTTGGGATTGAGTATGGAGGAACATTCGTAATATTGGGTGCCGACGCGCTAAAACGGAACTGGTCGGACGCAATTAAAGCTCATGCCCGGAACCGGCTGCCGCGGGCCCTTGTTTTGAAGGTGCCCCATCATGGCGCGGCAAACGCTTTAGAGTTGAAGAAGGGCAGCAAGAATTATCTGGACCTATGTACCAAGGATGGAGCTCTATCAGTGCTGTTCGCTGGAGATTCAAAACATCCACATCCGAGAGTGTTTCAGGAACTGCGCATGAACACGAGACTGCTTTGTCTTTCCAATGGCCTGAAAGGAGCGCACGGCGCAGCCAATCCACTGCAGCTCCGTATTCCCGGAGCGCGAGCCGTGCAAGCATCCTACATGTGTCAGCCCCAGATCACAGTCGAAGTGTCGGCGTCGGGAACGATGAGTGTGACGCGTGGCGCTTCGTGTTCTGTGTGTAGCTAGGTCGTAGGAGCGCTCGCTCGTCGCACAAAATCTGCACGGGTGCACAACACCGCCGCTACCCGATCGTGAGCAAATCGCGCAGCGAGTTCCGTGGTCGTTCTAATCGAAAGATCGACAAACCAGCGGCACTCGCAGCTTCCCAATCACGTTTCGGGTCGTTGCCGACATGCAGAGCTTCGTTGGGCTTTAGCTTCATTAACCT
>Ga0137374_10002692_pt1 | contig 20848 bp, 22 predicted proteins | sample SagtaG_20_FD_104811 | JGI IMG/M metagenome (GOLD analysis project Ga0137374, IMG submission 104811) | Vadose zone soil microbial communities from Sagehorn Ranch, Mendocino, California, USA - Sage1_R_100_16 metaG | ecosystem: Environmental > Terrestrial > Soil > Vadose zone | place: USA... | reverse complement strand
GCGCAGAGGCTCCGATCATCAGGCGCCAGAGGGGGGCCGCGAGCCGGGCGCCGCCCTTTGGCGCAGCCGCGATCAGATCGCCATAGCGGGAGGGCTCGCCGCAGAACGCGACGGTCCCACCGGGACGCAGCACGCGCCGGATCTCCTCGAGCGCCACGTCGAGGTTGGGCAGGTGATGAAGCACGGCGTGCCCGAAGACGAGATCGAAGCTCTCGTCCTCGAACGGAAGCTTCTCCGCGTCGCACGCCTGCGTCTGCACCTCGAGGTCGAGGCCCTCGGCTGTGGCGGCCAGCTCGGTGAGCATCCCCGGCGATATGTCCGTCACGACGAGCCGCTCGATCAGCCCGAGCTGGAGCAGGTTGAGCGAGAAGTAGCCGGTTCCCGAGCCGATCTCGAGCGCGTCGCCGAAGAGCTGCTCGGGCCAGCCCCCAAGCGCCTTCGCGACCTTGCCCCGCACCTGTTGCTGCCCGATCGGCCCGAAGTCGATGCCCCACTTGGTGTCGTACTCGGCGGCAGCGGCGTCGTGGTAGCGAACGTTCGCATCCTTGATCCGCTCGGCGGTCGCGCTGGGCGCTGGCATCGGCTGGGACAGTAATCAGTAATCGGAGATCGCCAATCAGCGGCTACGGTCACCGGCTATCCGTCATGTCCCACGTGCAGGAAAACCAGCCTCCAGGCGTCCCGCCGCTGGAGCTGACCGGCGAGCGGACGCTGCCGGACGTGCCCGAGGAGAACTACTGGTTCCGCCGCCATCTCGCCGTTTACGAGTGGATCGCAGCTCGGGTCGCGGGGCTGCGAGTCGCCGACCTCGCCTGCGGCGAGGGGTATGGGGCCGATGTCCTCGCGCGGACGGCGGCCGAGGTGGTGGGCGTGGACGCCAATCCCGAGGCCCACGATCACGCCAGGCGGCGCTATATACGCCCCAACCTGCGCTTCGAACGCGGCCTCGTCGAGGAGTTCGACGAGCCCCGCGAGGCGGTCGTCTTTTGCCAGACGATCGAGCACATCCACGAGCCCGGCGAGCTCCTGAGGCGCTTCGCAGCCACGGCGCCTGTCGCCTACGTCACCACGCCGAACCGCCTCACGCTTGCGCCGCCCGGCGCCGAGAAGTCCGACAACCCGTGGCACCTACGGGAGTACACGATCGCCGAGTACCGGGCGCTGCTCGAGCCGCACTTCTCCCGGGTGGAGATGCTTGGCGTCTACCACGCCGGCAAGCTGAGAGCCCACGAGCTGGCGCTGCGCCTCGGCTGGGACCGGCTTCATCGGGCGCTTCGGATAACCGATCCGTTCTACTCGCGCTTCGTCCCGTCGATCTCCTCGTCTGACTTCAAGGTCACGGACGAGGGGGATCTCGACCGGGCGCTCGACTTCCTCGCGGTCTGCCATGCGTGACGAGGCCGGCGATCTCGCGATCGTCCTGCACTCGCACATGCCCTACGTGGAGGGCTTCGGGACCTATCCCTTCGGCGAGGAGTGGCTGTTCGACGCCTTCGCCCGCTCCCACCTGCCCGTGTTGGAACACGCCCGCGACCTGACGATGACCGTCACGCCCGTGCTCGCCGACCAGCTGGAGGCGGAGGGCGTCGCCGAGCGCATGGAGGAGTTCCTGCGCCGCTTCCGACTCGAGGCCGCGGAGCGCGACGCCGTGGAGGCCCCCGTCGAGCTCCGACCCGCGGCAGAAGTGGAGGCGCAGCGTTACCGGCGTGCGCTGACTCGGTTCGACGAGCTGGGTGGGGATCTGCTCGCGGCGTTTCGGTCCGCCAGCGACGAGCACAACGTCGTCCTGCTGCCGTCGGCGGCAACCCATGCGGTACTGCCGCTGGTGGCCACCGCGGCGGGCCAGCGCCTCCAGATCGATGCCGGGCTGCGCTCGCACCGGCGCCGGTTCGGTGCCGCGGACGGATTCTGGCTTCCCGAGTGCGCCTACCGTCCAGGGCTCGAGCCGCTGCTCGCCGAGCGAGGCCTACGGTTCTTCTGCACCGACCAGAGCGCCCGCGAGGAGCCGTTCGACGCGATGGCGCCGGTGCGGGCCGCCGCAGGGCTCGTCGCCTTCACGCTCGATTGGGAGGCGGTGGAGCTGGTCTGGTCCGACCGCGGCTACCCGTCGGACCCGGCCTACACCGAGTTCCACCGCCTCTCCATGCAGGGGACGCGGCTGTGGGCGATCCGCGGCGGTCCGTACGACGGCGCGGCCGCGAGCGAGCGCGCCGCGGCTCAGGCCCGGGAGTTCGCCGGAGCGGTGGCCGATCGGCTGGCGCGATTCCGGGAGCGCCGCGGCAGGCCGGGGCTCGTGACCTTCGCAGTCGACACGGAGCTGCTCGGCCACTGGTGGTCGGAGGGGCCGGCATGGCTCGGGGCGCTGTTGGATTGCGCCCCTGAGCACGGCCTCCGGCTCGTGACGCTGTCCGAGGCGCTCGAGCGCCACGAGCCCGAAGAGCGGGTCCTGGGCGAGTCGACCTGGGGGGAGGGCAAGGACTTTCGGACCTGGGACTCGCCTGCCGTTGCCGACCTCGCATGGGCTGCACGGCGCCTGGAGCTGCGGCTCGTTGCGGCTGTGGGCCGGGACGAGCTCTCGCCCGACGCCGCCCACCGGGCGGCGCGCGAGCTGCTCGCCCTCCAGGCGAGCGACTGGGCGTTCCTCGACCGGCGCGGGCAGGCCGGCGACTACCCGTACCAGCGCGCCACGGCGCACTCCAGCGCGCTTCTCGAGGCCATCACCCACGCCGAGCCCCCCGATCCGTGCCTGCGCAACCTCGCGCCCGACCTCAGCCTTGCGCCGCTGGTCGAGCCGTAGCGGTCGCAGCAGCACGTAGACTCCCGGCGCGTCCGTGCCCCGCACGCTGATCCTGTCCTGGGAGTACCCGCCCCTGATCGAGGGAGGGCTCGCGCGCCACGTTCGCAAGCTCTCCGAGGCGCTCGTCGAGCTGGGCACCGAGGTTCACGTGCTCACGCGGGGGGGCGAGGAGTCGCCGCCGTAGGAGGTCGCGGGTGGCGTTTCCATCTACAGGGTGCGAGAGCCGAAGCGGCCCACGGACCTGGGTGAGTTCGTCGCCTGGGTGGAGCGCATGAACGCCGACATGCTCGCCGCCGGCGTCGAGCTCGGCGACAGATACGCCTTCGACCTCGTGCACGGCCACGACTGGCTCGTCGCGATCGCCGGCGACCACCTCGCGCGCCGTTTCCAGGCTCCGCTCGTGACGACCATCCATGCCACCGAGCATGGCCGCCACCAAGGCTGGGTGGATAAGCACCCGCAGTCCTACATCCACGGCATCGAGCGCTGGATCACCAACCGCGCCGAGCGGGTGATCGCCTGCTCCTACTACATGCGCGAGCAGATCGCCGACATCTTCGGCGTCGAGGAGGAGAAGGTCAGCGTGATCCCGAACGGCATCGACCCGGACGACCTCCAGGCGCAGCACGGCGAGGAGCTGGAGCGCTTGCGGCGCGAGTTCGCCGCACCGGACGAGAAGCTCGTGCTGCTCATCGGCCGGCTCGTCTACGAGAAGGGTTTCCAGCTCGCCCTGGAGGCGATGCCGGCCCTGATCGAGCGGCTTCCGCGGACGCGCTTCCTGGTCGCCGGCTCCGGCACCCACGAGCGGGAGCTGCGCCGCCAAGCGGAACGCCTCGGCCTGATGGAGCACGGCACGTTCCTGGGCTGGATCGGCGACGACGTCCTCCACTCGCTGTACCGGATCGCGGACGTCTGCGTGGTGCCCTCGATCTACGAGCCGTTCGGCCTGGTCGCGCTGGAGGCGATGGCATCGGGCTGCCCGTGCATCGTCGCGGACACAGGGGGCCTTCGCGAGGTGGTACCGCACGAGGAGGCCGGGCTGCGATTTCGGGCCCGCGACCCGGAGGCCCTCGTGGAGGTGGCCGCCCGGGTGCTCTCCGACGACGAGCTCGGACGGCGGCTCGTCGCGGAGGCCTACGACCATCTGCGCCGCTTCGACTGGCTGGACGTGGCGGAGCAGACCTCCGAGCTGTACGCCGCCCTCGCCCGCGAGCCCGTCTAGCGTTCCCCGGGTCCTTGACCCAGCTCGTCGGGGCTGCCCGCGGGCTCGGGCTCCAGCGGATCGGGCCAGCGCAGCGTCCGCGGCGCGTCCCGCATGCGGATGATCTGCGCGGGAATGCCACCGACGACCGCGTTTGGGGGGACGTCGCGCGTGACCACCGAGTTCGTCCCGATGACCGCGTTGTCGCCGACCTTGACGCCGCGCAGGATGCAGGCGCCGTATCCGATCCACACGTTCGACCCGATGTCGACGTCGCGCTTGTAGATCCCCTGGACCCGGATCGGCCGCTCGACCTCGACCATGCCGTGGTCGAAGTCGATGAACATCGCGCGGTCGGCGATCACGCATTGCTCGCCGATTCGCACGTGCTTGTACGCCGAGATCGTGCACTCCTGGCCCAGCACGGTCTTGGGGCCGATGATCACCTCGCCCTCGTGGCAGCGGATCTTCGTCCCGTCGCCGATCCAGGCAAAGCGCCCGAAGCGCACGACCCCCCGCCTCGAGATCTGGACCTCGAGGCGCCTGCCGAGGAACAGCAGCCCGTCCGTCTCCCAGCGCCAGCCGGCGGACGTGAGGAACCGCCGCCGTGCGTAGCGCAGCGCCAGGCGCGCGTACTTCGGCGTGAGCATGCGGTTGCGGGCGAGAAAACGGATCAGGCGGATCACGCGGAGATCATCCTTCGGGGCGAAGCGGGTCGTTCCGGCGCAGCCATTCGGCGAGCAGGGGATCCACGACGTGCCACCCTCCAGTGCCGCCCGCTACAAGCCCACGAGCGCGCAGTCGCTCCAACGCCCTACGCGCGGCATCGGGACCGCTGAACCCATACCGGGAGGCTGCCCTGCGGCTGCCGGGCGCTCCGCCCGACGCGATCAGGAACATGGCGCGCGCTTCATTCACGTCGGTGTCACTGCCCGAGAGCAGAGTGTCGACGAGGCGCGCGAACTCTGAGCTCTGGGACTCGGGCCCTACGAGCTCGTCGAACGCCTCCTGTACGAGGTCGGATGCGATCTCGTCGGTCGTGGAGGCACGATCCCAAACCTGCCAGGCCAGTTGTTGGGTGCGCTTCGGATGAGCCTCGGTGAGCTCGACAAGGTGCTCGACGGCTCGATCCTGGATGGGGCGTCCGGTTGCGGCGAAGCGATGCTGGAGATAGCTGGCGAACTCGGCGGAGTCGAGGCCCGGAAGGTCGAGGTCGAGAGTCTGATCCCAGATTGGCTCGGTGTCCGTGTGCAGCATCAGCTGTAGCCGTTCGCGCAGGCTTCCGGTGAGCAGCAGGGCCAGTTTGCCCGTCTGCTCGGGACCCATGAGCGCCGAGCGAATGATGCTGAGGGGCTGCCCTGGGCAGCTGGCAAGCCGCTGGAACTCGTCGAACGCCACCACCAGCCGTGGGCCGACCTCCGACAGCGCCCGCAGCTGACCGTGCAGGATCTCGGCCTCATTCGGCTCGCCCCGCGCTGTTCGCGCCCCCGCCTTGACCACGCCGAGGTTGATCTGCATCTCCTTCTCCAGGCGTCCAAAGGCACCTCGGCCCCGTCGGCGAAGCGCACGGTCGGGGTGCCGGTCGAGCGCATCGGATACCGCCCCTACGAAGGCGGGAAGGCTGATGGCGCGGCGAAGGTCAACGGCGATTGCTTGCCAGGCGGGGGCGTCGGCGCCGTGGTGGCGCTGAAGCTCGCTGGCCAATTCCCCCAGGAACGTCGTCTTGCCAGTGCCCCGTGGTCCGAACAGGGCGACGTGCGTTCCTCCCTTGAGCGTGGTCGCCATGCGCTCGGTGAACGGGTGGCGCGACACGTAGTCCTCGATCGCTCCGGTCCAGATGAAGGGGTTGAGCGCCACGTCCGTATCTTACGCACGCAACGCGACAGATTTGTCGCACATATTGCGACAACCTTGTCGCAGGATGTGCGACAAACATGCACCGGCCGACGGATTAGACTCCGCGGCCGTGGCCAGCGAGGAGGCGAGCGGCGCGACAACGGAACCCGACGCATCGCTCGCGGAGCGCGTGGCGGCCGGCGACAAGCGCGCGCTGGCGCGGGCCATCAGCCTGGTGGAGAACCGCGACGCGGAGGGCGACCGGTTGGTGGCCGAGCTCTTCCCACGGACCGGGAAGGCGCGCATCGTCGGCGTCACCGGACCACCCGGCGTCGGCAAGAGCACGCTGATCGGAGCGCTCACGGCCGAGCTTCGCAAGGCCGAACGCGACGTTGGCGTACTGTCGATCGACCCATCGAGCCCGTTCACGCAGGGCGCGATGCTGGGCGACCGGATCAGGCTGGCCGACCACTTCCTCGATCCTGGTGTGTTCATCCGCTCGATGGCCACGCGCGGTTCCCTCGGTGGACTGGCCGAGGCGGCGCTTCAGGCCGCACTTCTGATGGACGCCTCGGGCAAGGACGATGTGCTGCTCGAGACCGTGGGCGTCGGACAGGGCGAGATCGACGTCGTCGATCACGCGGACACGATCGTGCTCGCGCTCATGCCCGGCTCGGGAGACTCGATCCAGGCGCTGAAGGCGGGGATCATGGAGATCCCCGACGTGATCGTCGTCAACAAGGCCGATCATCCACTCGCGGACACGATGGTCCGCGAGGTCCGGTCCGTCCTCTCACTGGGGCCGCAGCGTGACTGGAGGGTTCCGGTGGTCCGAACCGAGGCAGCGAAGGGAGAGGGGATCACAGGGCTCCTGGAGCAGATCGATGCCCATCGCGCTCACATCGAGGAAACGGGTTCGCTCGCGGAGCGCCGAGCACGCAACCTTCGCGCGGAGGTGCTGGGGATCGCCGCGGCGCGGCTGCGCCGCCGGCTGGACGAGCGCGCGGGGAGCGATCCCGGCACCGACGAACTCCTAGACAGCGTCGTTCGCCGCGAGACGGACCCGGCGACGGCAGCCCGCATGCTGCTAGAAAGGGCCGGCGATGGCTGAGGGTGCCGAAGCGAAGCGGGAGACCGCACCGGCAACCGGCCCGGACCTATCCGAGGTCCGCTCCTGGGTGGGCGGCCGGCTGGACGCGATCGGCGGCACCTCGGTCGGCAAGCTCGACGGCGCCTACGTCGACGAGGAGAGCGAGCGGCCCGAGTGGCTGGTGGTTCGCCTCGGCCGCTTCGGACAGCGGGCGCTGGTGCCGGCGCGCGAGGCGGTGGGAGGCGTGGGCCGTGTCTGGATCCCCTATCACCAGGACGCGATCAAGCGCGCGCCCAAGGTGGACACGCGCGCACCGCTTTCTCGCGGGCGGGAGCAGGAGCTGCTCGCTCACTACGGGATCGCCGCGGAGGTGGGGCGTGCCGCGGAGCTCGCGGCACGCGACCCCGACGCGATCACAGCCCACCGGCTGACTTAGTTGCTCAGAGAGCCCCGGCGGCCCAGTCGAACGGCGCCGCCCCCACGCTAGCGACGCCGGCTCCCTCGCCGGCGACGATCACGCGGGTGCGGCGGCCGCCCGCTCCCCGCTGCACCCGAACCGACGACCACTCCGCACACGGCGCGAAGGCCTCGGCCAGCTGCAAAGCGAGGCGGGATGGCTCCCGCTTGCGCCCGTTCAGCTTCCTCTCCATGGATCCCCCAGGTCGAAGGTTCCAGCGACGACGCGACTCTAGGCGCGCCGTCGGCCGGAATCGTGCCTTCGGTCACTATCACGCTCAAATCAAGCCCCAAATTGGGGGATCGACGCCACTCGAAAGAGGGGGGCCGCTTGAAGCGGCCCCCCCGTCAACGTTCTGATTCGCGAAACGCTCTACTGCCCGAACGGCGGGCAGTTCGGGTTGTTCGTCGATGACTTGCACGGCGTCGAGCTGCCCTTGAAATGCCCGGAGTTCCCCGCGTGCGGGTTGCCCGCGAGGGCAGCCGGGGCAGAGAGCGCGAAGGCTCCTGCCAGCACGACCGCGGTCACTTTCTTTCGCATCTTCGCCTCCTCTCGCTAGATGCGTGACATCAGCCTGCCTACCCCATTGGAAGCAGGGAAAACACGATTCCAAGCGTGTTGCTCCAGCGGGTGGCGAGGCCGGGCCGGATGGTGTGCCTCAACGCCCGGCCCGGCTCAGCAGCCGAGCTGTCGCGCGATCACCATCTGCTGCACCTCGTCGGTGCCCTCGCCGATGGTGAGGATCTTGGCGTCGCGGTAGAAGCGGCAGACCGGGTACTCCTCGATGTAGCCGTAGCCGCCGTGGATCTGAACCGCCTCCTCCGTCGCGCGGACGGCGAGCCGCCCGGTCTTCAGCTTCGCCTGGGCGGCGGTGAGGGTGAACGACTCGCCGCGGTCCTTCTCCAGCGCCGCTTTGTAGGTGAGCAGGCGCGCCGCCTCGATCTCGGCGGAGATGTCTGCGATCTTCGCCTGGATCGCCTGGAACTTCGAGATCGGCTGTCCGAACGCCCGGCGCTCCTTGGCGTAGGCGAGCGCCTCGTCGAGCGCGCCCTGGGCGAGCCCGACGCCCATCGCCGCGACGCCGATCCGTCCCCCGTCCAGGATGTGGAGGAACTGCTTGAACCCGTCGCCGCGGCGACCCAGCAGGCTGGACTCGGGCACGCGGCAGCCATCGAAGGTGAGCGGCCGGGTGTCCGAGGCGTTCCAGCCCATCTTTCGGTACGGCTCGCCCTGGGTGTAGCCGGGCGTGCCGTTGGGGACGATGAGGTTCGAGATCTCGCCGTCGCCGTCGGTGCGCGCCGTGATCGTCACGCAGCCCGAGATCTCGGTGCCCGCGTTGGTGATGAACTGCTTGGCGCCGTCGATTACCCACTCGCCGTCATCGAGGCGAGCGCGAGTGCGGGTGGCGCCCGCATCGGAGCCGGCCTCCGGCTCGGTGAGGCCGAACGCCGCCAGCCGCCGTCCGGTGCACAGCTCCGGGAGCCACTCGGCCTTCTGCTCATCGGTGCCCCAGAGGTGGATCGGCATCGTGCCCAGCGAGGTGTGGGCGGCCAGCGTGATGCAGACCGAGGAGTCGATGCGAGCCAGCTCCTCGACGGCGAGCGCGTAGGCGAGCGTGTCGGCGCCCCCGCCCCCGTACTCCTCGGGGAAGGGGATCCCCATCAGGCCGAGCTTGCCCATCTTCTCGACGATCTCGTAGGGGAACGCCTTCGTGCGGTCGAGCTCCTCGGCGGCGGGGGCGACCTCCTGCCGCGCGAACTCGCGGACGGTGTCGCGCAAGAGCCGCTGCTCGTCTGTCAGCTCGAAGTCCAACCTAGCCGGCAAGGTCTCGAGCCAGGTCCACGAGCAGCCTCACGCCGAAGCCCGTTGGCCCGTTGCCCACGTATTGGCGGCCCAGGTCCCATGCGGTGCCGGCGATGTCGAGGTGGACCCAGGGCTTGCCGTCGACGAACTCCTCGAGGAAGGAGGCGGCGTAGATCGTGCTCGCCTTGCGCTTCGACGAGCTGTTGGTGAGGTCGGCGTCCTTGCCGCGCGTCAGCTCCTTGTACTCGGGATGGAGCGGCAGCCGCCAGGCGAGCTCGCCGGTGTCCTCGGCTGCGGCGAGCACCTTCTCCAGCCAATCGTCGTCGTTGGAGATCGCGGCGGCGTAGGTCGAGCCCAGCGCGATGACGACCCCGCCGGTCAGCGTCGCCAGGTCCACAACCCGGTCGGCACCGAGCTCGCGCACGCAGTGGGTGAGCGCGTCGGCCAGGATCAGGCGCCCCTCCGCGTCGGTGTTGTTCACCTCCACCGTCTTGCCGTTGAGCTGGGTGATGATGTCGCCGGGCTTGGTGGCCGAGCCGCTGAGCATGTTCTCGGTTGCGGGGACGCAGACGGCGATGTTCAGGCGGAGCTCCAGCTCGGCGATGGCGCCCAGCGCTTCGAGCACCGCGGCGCCCCCCGACATGTCCATCTTCATCTCCTCCATCTTCGCCGCGGGCTTGATCGAGATCCCGCCGGTGTCGAAGGTGACCGCCTTGCCGACGAAGCCGAGCGTCTCGGCTTCCCCATCCGCCCCGGCGTAGCGCAGCGAGATCAGGCGCGGCTCCTCGGCAGTGCCCTTGGCGACGGCCACCAGTCCGCCCATCCCGCGCTCCTCGATCTCGTCCCGCCCCAGCACCTCAGCGTTCACGCTCTCGTGTGCCGATGCGATCTCGCGAGCCCGGTCCGCCAGGTAGGTGGGGGTGACGACGTTCGATGGCAGGCTCTGGAGCTCGCGCGTTCGGTTCGCGGCCTCCGCCGCGATGCGCGCCACCTCGACGTCGCCGGCGATGCGATCCGCATCCCCACCGGCTGCGACGACCAGCCGCTCGACGGCCGGGGGCGGGGGATCTTCGGGATCGCGCGACTTGAACCGGTCGAAGCGGTAGGCGCCGAGGATCGTGCCCTCCACGAGGGCCGCCGCCAGCGCGTCGGCCCCTACCTCGCCGTGGGGCGGCTCGGGCAGCGCCCAGGCGATCCTGCGGCCCCTGTAGCGGCCCGCCTCGTTGACGGCCAGCGCGGCGGCGACCCGAAGACGCTCGGGACCGAGGTCCTCTCGCTTGCCGAGGCCGACCACCAAGAGCCTCCGCTCCGCATCGGGCCGAAGCAGAGCGAGCTTCCTGTATGTGGGCACGGCGTCAGCCGTCCCGGGAACATCGCCGAAGGCCTCGGGAACCTCCTCGCCCTCGAACAGGCCCACGGCGTGCAGATCCGCCTCGACGCCCTCGAGCGGCCCGCTGGTGACCTCGACATCCACGCCGGCGAGTGTATTCAGCGTCTAAGTAAGATTGGCTCCCATGTCGCAGACGGTGATCCTCGGTACTGCCCGCACCCCCTTCGGCAAGATGGGCGGCGCCCTGTCGTCCCTCGATGCCACGGATCTCGGCCGAAAGGCGATCGAGTGCGCCCTGGAGCGCTCTGAGGTCGAGCCCGACCAGGTGCAGTCGGTGATCTACGGCCAGGTGCTCCAGGCGGGGCAGGGCCAGATCCCCTCGCGACAGGCGCAGATCAAGGCGGGAATCCCGCGGGAGGTGCCGTCGGAGACCGTGAACAAGGTATGTGCATCCGGCATGCGCACGATCGGCCTCGCGGACCAGGCGATCCGTGCGGGCGACCTCGAGCTGGCCGTGACCGGCGGCATGGAGTCGATGAGCCAGGCTCCCTACCTGCTCCCCGGCGCCCGATTCGGCTTCCGGATGGGCGACGTCAACGCGATCGACTCGATGACCCACGACGGGCTCACGAACCCGTTCACCGGCAAGCAGATGATCGACGAGGCCTCTGAGGTCTCCAACGAGCTGGAGATCACGCGGCCGGACATGGACCGGTTCGCCGCCCGCTCTCACCAGCTCGCGGCGAAGGCGACCGACGAGGGTCGCCTGGCCGAGGAGATCGTGACCGTGACCGTGAAGCGAAAGAAGGAGGAAGTGGAGGTCGCGGCCGACGAGGCGATTCGGCCCGACACCACCGTCGAGGTGCTGGCGAAGCTGCCCGCGGTCGGCGGCGACGACGCCACCCACACGGCGGGCAACGCCCCGGGCGTCAACGACGGCGCCGGCGCGGTGATCGTTGCCTCGGACGAGTGGGCAAAGCGCGAGGGCCGGACCCCGCTTGCGCGGGTGCTCTCCTACGGGACAGTGGCCGACGACTTCGCCTATCTGGCGAGGACGCCGGCGGGGGCCGCGAAGCAGGCGCTCGACAAGATCGACAAGGCTCCGGAGGACGTCGATCTGTGGGAGATCAACGAGGCGTTCGCCTCGGTGGCGATCAACTCGATTCGGATGCTGGGTATCGAGGACGACCGGGTCAACGTCAACGGCGGCGCGATCGCGCTCGGTCACCCGATTGGCGCCTCGGGGGCGCGCATCGTGGGCGCCCTGGTGCATGAGCTGAGGCGCCGCGGCGGCGGGCTCGGCTGCGCGGCGATCTGCTCCGGTGGCGGCCAGGGCGACGCGATCGTGCTCGAGGTGAACGGGCACTAGTCGAACTCGTCGCGGACCGGCGCGCGGAGACCGGCGGGGTGGCAAGATGCCCCGGCGGTGGGCGAGGAGGCGAGACTCACCAGGCGTAAGCTGGTCGGCACGGCGGCGACGGGCGCTGCCGCGGCGTCGCTTGGGGGCACGGCCGCGGTAGCCGCGCGCCAGCATCGCGGACGGACCAGCGCCGACGTCGCCGTGGTGGGCGCCGGATTCGCCGGGTTAACGGCGGCGCTGAAGCTGGCGAACGCGGGACGATCGGTGATCGTCCTCGAGGCGCGGGACCGCGTTGGCGGCCGCGCGCACAACCACCGCATCCTCGGCGGAGAGATCTCGGAGCGCGGCGCGACGTTCGTGGGTCCCACCCAGGGCCACATCCTGGCGCTCGCGAAGCAGTTCGGGGTGCGCAAGTTCCCCACCTTCGACGAGGGCGACAACGTCTATTACGCCGACGGCTCGCGGACCACCTACAGCGACCAGACTCCGGCGGGCATCGTGCCGCCCGACCCGCTCGTGATCCCGGACGTCGCCAACATCGTCACCCAGCTGGACCAGATGTCGACGGAGGTCCCCGTGGACGGCCCGTGGAAGGCCGACAGCGCGGAAGAGTGGGACGCCGAGACGCTGGAGTCCTGGCTTCGCGACAACAGCAGCTATTCCGTGAACGATCACCTCCGCCGCCTGGTCGCAACCGCGAGCCGGCCGATATTCGGAGCCGAGCCCAGAGACCTCTCGCTGCTCTTCACGCTCTTTTACATCGCCGCCTCGGGCGACGAGCAGCACCCCGGAACGTTCGAGCGCAACTTCAGCACCCGCGCCGGGGCGCAGATGTGGCGGTTCTTCGGCGGCGCGCAGCGACTCGCGGTGAAGATGGCCCACCGGCTGGGCGACCGCATCGTCCTCGGTGCCCCGGTGCATCGGATCGTCCAGCGCGGCGGCGGGGTCATCCTGCACTCGCACGGGCTGGAGGTCGAGGCCAAGCGGGCCATCGTGGCCGTGCCTCCCACCCTCGCCGGTCGTATCGAATATCGCCCGTCGATGCCGTCCCAGCGCGATCAGCTCACGCAGCGGATGCCACAGGGGAACCTCACGAAGGTCGCGGCCGTGTACAAGGAGCCGTTCTGGCGAGAGGACGCGCTCAACGGGACGACCGTTTCGATCGACGGCCTCGTGAGCGTCACCTTCGACGACTCGCCGCCGGACGGCAAGCCCGGCGTGCTGTTCGGATTCGTGGGCGGGGACCGGGCCCACCAGTTCGCGAGCATGTCGAAGGCCAAGCGCCGCGCCGCCGTGCTGGACGATTTCACGAACTACTTCGGGCCGAAGGCGGCGCACCCGCGCCAGTACTTCGAGACCAATTGGGCGAGCGAGGAGTGGACGCGCGGCTGCCCGGTGGCCATTCCCGGCCCTGGCACGCTCGTGGGCTACGGGCCCGCGCTTCGCCGGCCCGTCGGCAGGATCCACTGGGCGGGCACCGAGACCTCCACGTACTGGATGGGATACATGGACGGCGCCGTGCGCTCCGGCGAGCGGGCGGCCAAGGAGGTTCTGGCAGAGCTCTGATTCTCTAGCCTGGGGCGGGTGACCCAGGCCGCCGCCTTCTTCGACCTCGATCGCACCATGATGGCGGGCTCGAGCGGGATGCACTTCGCCCGCGCGGCCTTCCGCACCGGCATGGTGGGTCGCACGCAGCTCGCCAGATGGGCCGTGGAGCACCTCCGCTTTCGCCTTCGGGGCTCCACCGACGAGCGCACCGCCCAGGTGCTCTCGCAGGTCAAGGAGCTTCTGGCGGGGGTCCCCGAGCGAGACGTGGCCCGCATGACCCCGGAGCTACTAGCGGGAGTCCTGCCGCGCATCTACCCGCAGATGCTCGACGAGGTCCACGCGCACCAGGACGCCGGCCGGCCGACCTTCATCGTCAGTGCTGCCGGCAACGCCCTGATCGAGCTGCTCGCCCAAGTGCTGGGCATGGAGGGCGGGATCGGCACGCGCTACGCGGTGGACGGCGAAGGCCGGCTCACCGGCAGCCTCGACGGGCCGTTCATGTACGGGGAGGGCAAGGTGAAGGCGATGCGGGACTTCGCGGAAGCGCACGACATCGACCTGGCTGAGTCGTGGGCCTACTCCGACTCCGCGTCGGACCTCCCGATGCTGCGGGCGATCGGCAAGCCCGTCGCCGTCAACCCGGACGGGGAGCTCGCCGAGATCGCCGCCGCCCAGGGTTGGCGGGTGATGCGATTCGAGCGACTGGGCCGGCGCCTCACGATCCTGGGCGCCACGGCGGTCGCCGCCGCGGTTGGGGGTACGGGCCGGCTGGTCGCCGCGAGGCGCCGGGCCGCGCCGCGCCGGCTTCGCGCGCTGCCGCGAAGGCGCTAGGCGCCATCCGGCAGGCGTAGGCGCCATCGATCGCTGAGTCGCCGCTGTCCTTCTTCGCGATCAGTTCGACCGCGAGCACGACGCTGGCGACCGCGTAGAGCGGTGCGACGACGAGGTTGCCCGCCGAGTCGGCAAGCCAGCCGGCGAACAGGCCATGGCCGAGCAGCGATCCAATTCCCTTGAGGGCCAGCGTTAGAAGCGCCTCGCTGACGAGAAGGATGGGTGCCAGCACGCCCAGCACGAGCCAGAAGCGACCGCGGACCAGCTCACGGCTGCGGGCAAGCGAGGCCCAGACGCCACGCTCCTCGATCTCCAGCACGGGCGGCGCAAGCGCGAACCACGTGAAGAACACGACTCCTGGCGCGAACAGCAGGAGCAGGCCGAGCGCCGAGCCGACGGCCAGGACGATGTCGACTCCGATCAAGCGCCCGTAGGGAAGGTGCCGGGCCACGGCCACGGGCGAGGGCCGTTCTCCCGGCCGGGACTTCGCGATCAATGACGCCACGGCGCCGCTGTAGAAGACCTCGCCGAACAGCGCGGTGGCCGCCTGGCCCACGGCGAGGGCCGCGAGCCCCGCGCTGGCCAGGTCGCTGAGCTCGCCGATGTCCGCCGACCCGGCGTGGTCGACGCCCGCGTCGAGAAGCCCGAGGGGGACGAATACGAATGCCGCGAGAACGAGCAGGTAGCCCGCTTCGGCACGGCAGGTGGCGAGAACTCGGCGGTAGACGCCGAGCACCCCGATTCCTTCCCCCATGCGGGGATCGTCTCATCCAAAGAGCCGGTTGTGCGCGTCCTAGACTGTTCGCATGGCGGTCGAGCCCGAAGCAAGGCGCCGCGCGCACGAATGGCTTGCCGAGGCCTACTCGAAGGAGCCCGAGCGCGACGCGCTCTTCGAGACGATCTCCGGGCAGGAGGTCCACCCGCTCTACACCGAGGAGAACCTCGCCGATTGGGATCCGGAGCGGGACCTCGGATTCCCGGGCGAGCACCCGTACACGCGAGGCGTCTACCCGTCGATGTATCGCGGTCGCCTGTGGACCATGCGCCAGTTCGCGGGCTTCGGCACGGCGGACGAGACCAACGAGCGCTTCCGGTACCTCCTGGAGCACGGGCAGACGGGTTTGTCGACCGCGTTCGACATGCCGACGCTCATGGGTTTGGACTCCGACCACGCGCGCAGCCTCGGGGAGGTCGGGGTAGAGGGGGTTGCCGTTGACACCCTCGACGACATGATCGACCTCTTCGCGGGGATCCCGCTGGACCGGGTGACCACCTCGATGACGATCAACGCACCCGCGGCGATCATGCTGGCCTTCTACGTCTGTGCGGCCGAGGAGCAGGGGATTGCGCCCGAGGCCCTTGGCGGCACGATCCAGACGGACATCCTCAAGGAGTACATCGCCCAGAAGGAGTGGTGCTTCCCCATCGAGCCGGCGATGCGACTGGTCACCGACATGATCGAGTGGTGCTCCGAGCGGATGCCGAGGTGGCACCCGGTCTCGATCTCCGGCTACCACATCCGCGAGGCCGGGTCCACTGCCCAGCAGGAGCTCGCCTTCACGCTCAAGGATGGGTTCACCTACGTCGAGCGGGCCGTCGCTCGCGGACTCGACGTCGACGACTTCGCTCCGCGGCTCTCGTTCTTCTTCAACGCGCACATCGACTTCTTCGAGGAGATCGCGAAGTACCGGGCCGCGCGGCGTATCTGGGCCCGGGAGCTGCGCGACACGTACGGCGCCCGTCGCGCCGAGTCGTTGCGAATGCGCTTTCACACGCAGACGGCGGGCGTGTCGCTCACCGCGCAGCAGCCGCTCCTCAACATCGTGCGGACGGCGATCGAGGCTCTCGCCGGGGTGCTGGGCGGCACCCAGTCGCTGCATACGAACTCCTACGACGAGGCGCTCGCGCTCCCCACCGAGGAGGCCGTTCGGATCGCCCTTCGGACTCAGCAGGTGATCGCCCACGAGACGGGGGTCGTCAACACGGTGGACCCACTCGGCGGCTCCTACTTCGTCGAGTCCCTGACCGACGAGATGGAGCGGGCCGCGTATGAGTACTTCGCGCGGATCAACGAGCTGGGCGGGATGGTCGAGGCGATCAAGCGCGGCTTTCCGCAACGTGAGATCGCCGACGCCTCGTTCCGCTACCAGCAAGAGGTCGACTCCCGGAAGCGGATCGTCGTGGGCGTCAACGAGTACCGCCTTGTGGGCGAGGAGGAGCTTCCCATCCACCGCCCCGATCCGTCGGTGGAGCGCAAGCAGTCCGCCCGCCTGGAGAAGACCCGCGGTCGACGCGACTCAGCCGCCGTCGAGAGGGCGCTGGCCGAACTGAAGAGAGCGGCCGCGACGGAGGGCGAGAACCTGATGCCCCACTTCCTCGACGCCGCCCGCGCCCGCGCTTCGGAGGGCGAGATGGTGGCGGCGCTTCAGGAGGTCTTCGGCAGCTACACGGAGCAGCCGGTCTTCTAGGCGGGACGACGCCGGGTGCCGAGCGTCGGCAGCCCGGTGACCCGAGGTTTGTCCCCACATCGCCGTGAACGCGAACTTTGTCCGCCATAGCGTGCTCAACTGCAGGCTCGGCGACCAGTGACTCGTTTTTCTGAGGGTTGCACGGGTACAGGTGTCACAGATGTCGAACCTGATCGTTGTCCCCAACGAGATCGACGGCTGGGACATCGTCCGCGAGGACGATCCGCAGGCGCTCACCAACACGCCGACGAGGGAGAGCGCCGTGGAGGGGGCGGAAAAGATCCTCGCCGACGAGGGCGGTCAGGGCGAGGTGGCCGTCCACGAGGACGAGGTCCACGAGCTCGACGACACGAGCCGGGGGGTGAAGACCTACGTCATCGCGCTGCTGGGCCTTCTGGCGGCGATCACGGTGATCATCGTGATCACCTCGCTGCTGGCGTCCTGGACGCTTCCGTAGCGAGCGCACCTGCAGAAGGCCGGGCGCCGCCGACTAAGCTCCGGGCCGTGGAAGCTTCACCGGGCGAGCAGCAGCAGCGCGAGCGCGAGAGCTCGCGCAAGATCCGGGTCGTGGTCGCCAAGCCCGGCCTGGACGGGCACGACCGGGGCGCGAAGATCATCGCGCGGGCGCTTCGAGACGCCGGCATGGAGGTGATCTACACGGGTCTGCACCAGACCCCGGAGCAGATCGCCGCAACGGTGATCCAGGAGGACGCCAACGCGATCGGCCTTTCCATCCTCTCCGGCGCCCACATGACGCTGGTGCCGAAGGTCCTCGAGCTGCTTCGAGAGCAGGGCGTCGAGGACGTCGTCGTGACGGTGGGGGGGACGATCCCCGCCGAGGACGCCCCGGAGCTGAAGAAGCTGGGCGTCGCCGAGGTGTTCACGCCGGGTGCCTCCACCGATGAGATCGTCGCCTTCATCCGCAGCGCGATCGACGAGCGCCGCACGCTCGCCGCGCAGAGCGGCTGAATTCTGCGATTCCGCTCCGCGCCTCAACCACAGACATTTACCGGTTCGGGCGGTCGGGCGTTAGGCGGTGCCGGGGTAAAAATCCTTGACCAGCTTTGTACCGGCTGCCGTGCCGTCCGACCTCCAGAGCTCGTGAAGCTCAGGGCTGCGGGGGTGCGCGCCATCGTCGGCGAAGAAGAGCAGCGTGCCGTCGAAGTCGGTGAGCCCGGAGGGGCGGCTACCAAGCGAGCCCGGATAGATGTCCTTGACCAGCTTCGTCCCTGCGGCGGTGCCGTCAGACTTCCAAAGCTCGGCGCGGCCATACGCGCTGCGGGCGCTGAAGTAAAGGGTCCCCTTGACGTTGATCAGGTAGGAGGGATTGCTCGGATATCGGCCGGGCTTGATGTTCCTGACCAGCTCTGTTCCCGCCGGCGTGCCGTCCGATTTCCAGAGTTCGTTTCCGTGCATGCCGTCCTGAGCGCTGAAGAAGAGCGTGTGGTTGGCTTTGGTCAGGTACCACGGGTGGCTACCGCCTCGGCCACGTTTGACGTCGCTGACAAGCCTCGTCCCAGGGCCGGTCCCGTCCGACCTCCAGAGCTCGTAGCCGTGCGTGCCGTCGTCGGCGGTGAAGAAGAGGGTGTGGTTGACACCGATTAGGCCGTACCCGTAGAAGACGAAGCTGCTCTCCGGGCCGGGGTTGATGTCCTCGACCAGCTCGGTGCCGGTGGCGGTCCCGTCGGACCTCCAGAGCTCGTTGCCGTGGACGCCATCGTCGGCACGGAAGAAGACTGTGCCGTCGACGGCGATTAGCCCATAACCTCTGATTGACTGGTCAGTCAGCCAGCGGCCGAGTCGTTAATATGCCGCGCGCCATGCCGCCCGAAGGAGCGACGAGTTGAAGATCTGTTGCCTGGTGAAAGAGGTCCCGGATGCCGCGGTCCAGAAGCGGATCGACCCGAACACCAAGCGCCTGGACCGCTCTGGCGAGAAGAACCTCAACCCGTTCGACACGCACGGCATCGAGGCCGCGATGCAGATCCGCGAGGAGGGCAAGGCGGACGTGGACGAGATCGTCGCGGTGACCATGGGCCCGGAATCTGCGGTCCGCGCGCTCCACAAGGCGGTGGCGCTGGGCGCGGACCGCTCGGTCCACCTCACCGACGATGCGCTTGCAGGATCGGACGTCTGCGCGACGGGATACGCGCTCGCAAAGGTCCTGGAATCCGAGCAGCCCGATCTCGTGCTCCTGGGCCAGCAGTCGGACGACGGCGAGTGCTACACGATCGGGGCAGTCGTGGCCGACCACCTCAAGATGCCCTCGCTCACGCAGGTGATCAAGATCGAGGCCGACGCGGAGAAGCTCGTCTGCGAGCGCCAAGCGGAATACGGCTACGACACGGTCGAGGTCCAGCTCCCGGCCGTGATCTCGGTCGGCGACGCGATCAACGAGCCTCGCTACCCGAGCCTCAAGGCGATCATGGGCGCGAAGAAGAAGCCGCTCGAGACCCACGCCACAGGCGACGTCGGGATCGAGGCGGATCGGGTCGGCGAGCAGGGCTCGCAGACGCAGGTGCTGGCGATCAATCCCCCGCCCGAGAAGGAGGCCGGGGAGATCATCGAGGACGAGGACACGACCGAGACGGTCGAGAAGGTCGTCGCCTGGCTCGACGAGAGGAAGCTTCTCTGATGGCCGGGATCCTGGTCTACGCCCTGCACGACGACGAGGGCAACTTCAACAAGAACTCGCTCGGCGCGATCTCGGAGGCCGCCAAGCTCGCGGGCGAGCTGGGCACCGAGGGGGCCGCGGTGGTGGTCGGCGAGATCGCCGACGACGCGTGTGCCGGTCTGGGCGCCTACGGCGCCGGGAAGGTGTACCGAGCCAAGTCCGCACCGGAGGGGCTCGCCCAGCCGATCGTGGACGTGATGGCGAAGGTGATCGAGGACGAGGGCTTCTCCTACGCGCTGTTCGGCGGCGGTCTGCTGGGCTTCGAGATCGGCGCCGGGCTGACCGCGCGCCTCGGCGCGGGCGTCACGATGGAGGTCACCGAGATCAAGGCACAGGACGGGAAGCTCGTGGCCGAGCGTCCCGTGCTCCAGGACTCGGCCATTGTCGACGTGGGCTACGTCGGCGAGCCCGGGATCATCATCGGACGGCTCAACGCCTTCGACGTTCAGGAGCGCGACGGCGGCTCGGCCGACGTCGTCGACGTCGACGTCGAGCTCTCCGAGTGGTCGACGAAGGCCAAGATGGTGAAGCGCGGCGAGCAGCGCGGCGAGGAGGTAAACATCGAGGACGCCGACATCCTCGTCGGCGGCGGGCGGGGGCTTGGCGAGGCCGACAACTTCAAGCTCGCCGAGGAGCTCGCCGAGGCCCTCGGCGGCGCCGTGGCGGCGACCCGCGCCGTGGTGGACGCCGGCTGGTATCCGTACTCGGCCCAGATCGGGCAGACCGGCAAGACCGTGGCGCCGAAGCTCTACCTGGCCGCGGGGATCTCCGGCGCGATCCAGCACAAGGTCGGGATGCAGAGCTCGGAGAACATCCTCGCGATCAACAAGGACCCGAACGCGCCGATCTTCGAGTTCGCCGACCTCGGGGTCGTAGGCGACCTGCACAAGATCCTGCCCAAGCTGACGGAAGCGGTAAAGGCGAAAAAGGGGGGCTGATGCCCGTCGCACCGGCTGAATTCCCGCCCCCGGTCGACCCGGCGGAGGAGTTCGTAACCAAGCCCACCGATCCCGAGGACGAGCGGATCGAGGTGGGCGTGGCGATCGTCGGCGGAGGCCCGGCGGGCCTTGCCTGCGCGATCAGGGTGATGCAGCTGCTCGAGGACGAGCCTGAGCTCACCGAGAAGCTGGGCGAGGTCCCCGTGGCCGTGATCGAGAAGGGCAAGGCGTGCGGTGCCCACCTCCTCTCGGGGGCGAACCTGCGCCCCTCGGCCATGCGGGAGCTGTTCCCGGACCTCGACCCGTCGGAGTGGCCCGTGTACCAGGAGGTCACCAAGGACGCGGTCTACCTCTTGACCCGCAAGCGCGCCCTGCCGCTTCGGCCGATGCCCCCCAACTTCCGAAACCACGGCAACTACGTGACCTCGATCGCCAAGCTTGGCCGCTTCCTCGCCGAGAGGGCCGAGGAGGCCGGCGCGTACCTGCTCACGGAGACCGCCGCGGACAAGCTCCTG
>Ga0137374_10002686_pt1 | contig 20863 bp, 19 predicted proteins | sample SagtaG_20_FD_104811 | JGI IMG/M metagenome (GOLD analysis project Ga0137374, IMG submission 104811) | Vadose zone soil microbial communities from Sagehorn Ranch, Mendocino, California, USA - Sage1_R_100_16 metaG | ecosystem: Environmental > Terrestrial > Soil > Vadose zone | place: USA... | reverse complement strand
GATCCGATAGGCGGAGAGGTCGATCGCTCGTGGGAGCGGGAAGGGCTCGCCGTCGACATGCAGCTGGACGGGCAGGCCGGCGCGGCCGATCTGTTCCAGCAGCGAGTTGAGGGCGTCGAGGCCGGGTTGGGGTGTGAGTTCGGCTTCGTCCCCGTCGCGGCGCATGGCCCCCAGGAGACGGCGCATCTCGGCAAGCGCCGTGCGGCCGGCCCGCTCGACGCCGCTGAGCGCATCACGGTCCTCGGCCAGCGCGTCGGGGAGCTTGTGCCTCACGGCGCCCACCTGGAGCACCATCACGCTGACGGCGTGCGCGACGATGTCGTGGAGCTCGCGCGCGATCCGCGCACGCTCCTCTGCCACTGCGACGCGGGCGGCCGCCTCGCGCTCCCGCTCTGCCCGGGCTGCGCGTTCTTCTGCCGCTTCGGCCTGCGCGGCACGCTCGCGCACAGCGAAACCTGCGAGCCAGCTGATCGCGAACTCCATGGGGACGAAGACGAGCTCGGCGGCGGAGTGTCCAGGGATTTCGTAGACCACCACCACCGCACCGCCGACAACGACCGCCAAGCCGATGGCCGCCTGCACGTCGTTGCGCAGATGCCCGAGCAAAAACGCGACTGCCATTCCGACGATGAAGAGGCTGTGCGCGAACGGGAGCACCCACCAGTTGATGAACGAAATCCCAGCCGCCAGCAGCCAGTACGCCGTTGGAGCGGCGAAGGGAAAGCGTCGACGCGCAAAGATCGGAAGCACCAAGATCGCGATCGCAGGTAGGGCGAGCCACAACGTAGGCGCGTCCGGCGAATCGCGTCCGACCACCACTTCGAGCATGGCTTCGATCGCCAAAAGCGCGATCAGCTCCTCGAACCAGTACTTACGCGCGACGTACCTGATCCGGCTCACGCGCTGAACGTACTGCACGCCGCCGCCAGCTGCCTCCTACCTGAGTACGACTCTGAGTCGTCGGCCGGTACGAGCCCGGATCCAGCCTGCCGACGACGCCGCCGCGCCGCCCAGCTCCTAGCGTCGGGGCATCGACTCGATGAGGAAAGGAGCAGTCATGGAAGCCCCGACGACCCGAGCCTTTTCCCCCGCGCGAATCGTCGCCCTTGGTCTCATCGGGCTGGCGGTGCTCGGCCTCGCGTATCTGCATTTCGCGACAGGCAAGGACTCGGTCTCGGTCCCGTCCGGGGCACGCGCCGGACAGTTGAAGCTCCACTCGTGTCACTATGGGACTGAGGACGGCAGCTACCGCGCCGACTGCGGCACGCTCATCGTGCCGGAGAACCGGCACAGCGCGCGCTCGCGCCTGATCGCGCTCCCGGTCACACGGATTCGCGCGCGCTCGGCGAACCCCGGCCTGCCGATCTTCCGCCTGCAAGGTGGTCCCGGCGTGACGAACATGGAGTTCGCAGAAGCGAGCCGGTTCGCAGACAAGCATGACGTCGTGCTCGTCGGCTACCGCGGTGTCGACGGCTCGACGAAGCTCGATTGTCCCGAAGTGAGATCGGCACGCGAAAGCGCGCGCGAGTTCCTGAGCGAGCAGTCGTTCCGCGCCGACGCAGCGGCATTCAAGGCGTGCGCGAATCGCCTCCAGAATGACGGAGTCGACCTCGCGGGCTACACGCTTCCTGAACGTGTCGACGACCTCGACGCCGCCCGGCGCGCGCTCGCCTACGAGCGCGTCAACCTCGTGAGCGAGAGCGCCGGTACGCGCACGGCGATGATCTACGCCTGGCGCTACCCCAAGCGCATCCACCGCTCGGTGATGATCGCCGTCAACCCGCCCGGTAACTTCCTCTGGGACGCCAGAACGACGGGCGAGCAGATCCGCCGCTACTCCGCGCTCTGTGTGGATGATGCTTCGTGCCGGAGCCGCACACCGGACCTCGCGGCCTCGCTCCACTTGGCGTACGAGGACATCCCCAGCCACTGGTGGTTCCTGCCGATCAAGAAGGGCAACGTCAAGGTCGGCGCGTTTTTCGGCCTGATGAACGCGACCCTGGGCGGGGGCGGGCCCCTCAACGGGCCGATGACGATCGACACCCTGCTCTCCGCGGAACAGGGCGACGGAAGTGGTGCCTGGCTCCTGTCGGTCATGGGACAGCTGCTCTTTCCGCGCATTCAGGTCTGGGGTGATGTCGCCGCAGTGGCCAGGAGCGACGCCGCCTATGCGCGGCGGTTCTTCGCGTCCCACGCCGACCGCGGCTCGATCATCGGCAGCCCCGGCACCGGGCTGATCTGGGCCGGGGGCCAGCTGCTCGACGCGTGGCCCGCAAGTCCGGACGAGAACGAGTACACGCATGTACGCGACTCGAAAGTCGAGACGCTGTTGATCGGCGGCAACCTCGACTTCGCAACGCCGCCGCAGAAGGCGACGCGCGAACTGCTCCCGCATCTTGCGAACGGACACCAGGTCGTCCTCAGCGACCTCGGCCACACTGACGACTTCTGGGTCTACGAGCCCGCGGCGAGCAATCGTCTTGTCAACACGTTCTTCGACAGCGGTCGTGTCGACACCTCCCTCTACACGCCGAATCGGGTCGACTTCTCACCAAGCGTGGGCCACGGCGCGATTGCGGAGATCGTCCTGGGCGTAATGCTCGGGTTGGCTGCGTTGACCGTGCTTTCGCTGGTGTGGATGGCGCTTCGCCTGCGTTGGCACAAGCCGTTCGGGCGGAAGGCGAGCGGCGCCTTGCGCTCTCTCTATCTTCTTCTGCTTGGGCTCGGGGGCTGGTTCCTGGGAGTGCTCGTCGTGCTAACGGCGCTGCCGACTGTATCCATCACCAACGAGCTGCTGGTGGGATTGTCGGTCGGCCTGCCGATCGCGCTGGGCACCTACTGTGCCTGGGCGAACCGCGACTGGTCCCCGAGGACCAAGATCACCGGGTTCGCCGCTGCGACAGGTGGCGCGCTCGTCGGCGCGTGGCTGGGAGTCAACGTGACGTCCGCGGCATACGGACTGTTCGCACCGCTACTCGCGATCGTCGGAGCGACCGTGGGCGCAAACCTGACCCTCCTCGCACTCGATATCGCATGGGATCGGCAGGCTCGCGATCGCCTCGCCGCCGCGCCCAAAGAGACGCTGGAGGCGCAAGCGTCGGCGAGTTGATGTAACGCCGCTCCGCGCAGAACCGCATCGTCAAGTCCTGCGGACTTGCTTCCAGGTCCGCAGGACTTGGCGTCTTCATGAGGTGCCCGCTCCTACCTGAGTAGGAGCCGAAATCGTCGGCTGGTTCGAGGTCGAATCCGGCTTCGCGACGACGTACTCGGCGCGACCGCGTCTTAGCGTCACGGCATGCGCTCGAAACGACACGGAGGAGCCATGACCACTGGATCACTACAAACTCGGGAGCTCGCCGTACGCGAAAGCGACGGCGTCCGCGTCGTGTTGCGCTGGCATCCGCACGACGACGCAGTAACGGTTTCAGTCGACGATGCACGCGTCGGCGATTGCTTCCAACTCGCGATCGCGCCTGACCGCGCTCTCGATGCCTTCTACCACCCCTTCGCCTACCGGCCTGGGGAGCCAACGACCACATCGAAGGAGGAACGACAATGTTTCGCACCAAGCATCGCAATCGGCGAAGCGAAGCGTCCGGGGCTCCGGTAGGCGCCCCGACCGACTCATCGATGAACGCACACAACCTCGCGGCCCGCATGGGTCGCTGGAGCGCCGGTCACTGGAAGTCGGCGACTTTCGGCTGGCTCGGGCTCATGGTCGCCGCCTTCGCCGTTGGCGGCGTAGTCGGCACGAAGAACGTCGATCCGAACACCGCTGGGCCCGGCGAGTCGGGCCGCATGGACAGGATCCTGGATGCCGGGTTCAAGTTGCCGGCGAACGAGAGCGTCCTGATCCAGAACCGCTCCGTTCGAGCCGGCGAACCCGCCTTCGACGCCGCGGTCGAAGACGTCGTCGCGCGCGTTTCGAAGATGACGGTCGTTCAGAACCTCCGCTCGCCGCTCGATCCCGCGCATGCGGGTCAGATCGCGAAGGACGGGCATGCCGCGCTCGTCGAGTTCGAGATCCGAGGCGACAAGGACGAGGCCGGCGACAAGATCGACCCGGTCCTCAATGGCGTCGCCGACGCGCAACGCGCCCATCCGGACTTCTTCATCGGAGAGTTCGGCGATGCGAGCGCGATGAAAGCGGCCGACACCGTCTTCGCTGACGACCTCGAGAGCGCGGGTGTGTTCTCCATCCCGCTCACGCTGATCATCCTCGTGGTCGCGTTCGGAGCGCTCGTGGCTGCAGGCATCCCGCTGCTGCTCGGGCTCACGGCGGTGTTCACGACGTTCGGGCTGGTCGCGCTGCCCAGCCACCTCATGCCGGTCGCGAACGAGGCGTTCGCGGTCGTGCTGCTGGTCGGGCTCGCGGTCGGCGTCGACTATTCGATGTTCTACCTCCGCCGCGAACGAGAGGAGCGGGCCGCCGGCCGCAGCAGGCAGGCCGCGCTCGAGGCCGCCGCGGCGACCTCCGGACGGTCGGTGCTCGTCTCCGGCCTGACGGTGATGGTGGCGATGGCCGGCCTCTTCCTCACCGGCGACGCGACATTCGCGTCGTTCGGGTACGCGACGATGATCGTCGTCGCCGTCGCCGTGCTCGGCTCGTTGACCGTGCTTCCGGCGCTGCTCTCGAAGCTCGGTGACCGGGTCGACCGGCTGCACGTGCCGCTCGTCGGCCGGTTCCGCCGTGACGACGGCGAGGGGCGCATCTGGGGAGCGATCGTCGACCGCGTCCTGCGCCGGCCGCTGCTCTCCGCGGTCGTCGCGGGCGGGCTGTTGCTGGCGCTCGCCGCCCCGGCGCTGCAGCTGCGGATCGCGACGCCGGGACCGGAGGCCGCCTTCCCGAAGTCGCTCGACGTCGTGAAGACGTACGACCGCATGCAGCAGGTGTTCCCAGGCACCGCGCTCCCGGCGAACGTCGTCGTCCAGGCGCCGAACGTGAACGCACCCGCGGCACGTGAGGCGATCGACCGCCTCGAACGGCGGGCGCTCGCCAGCGGCCAGATGCACGAGCCGATCACGGTCGAAGTGAACAAGGACGCGACGGTCGCGAACATCACCGTTCCGATCGCAGGAAAGGGGACCGACCCGGCGTCGAACACCGCCCTCACCCAGCTCCGCGACGAGATCGTGCCGGAGACTGTCGGCGCGCTCCCGAACGCGGAGGCCGGCGTCACGGGGCAGACGGCCGAATGGAAGGACCAGGGCGACCAGATGAAGTCGACGCTGCCGCTCGTCGTCGCGTTCGTCCTCCTGTTCGCGTTCGGTCTCATGCTCGTCGCGTTCCGCTCGATCGTGGTCGCGATCAAGGCGATCGTGCTCAACCTGCTCTCGGTCGCGGCCGCCTACGGCGTCCTCGTGCTCGTCTTCCAGCACGGCGTCGGTAACGGACTGCTCGGCTTCGGCGGAACTTCCGGGATTTCCCCCGTCGTGCCGCTGCTGCTGTTCGTGATCCTGTTCGGCCTCTCGATGGACTACCACGTCTTCATCGTCAGCCGGATCCGGGAAACGTTCGATCGCGGCGCGAACATGGACGACGCGATCGCGCACGGGATCAAGTCGACCGCCGGCGTCGTCACGAGCGCAGCTGTCGTGATGATCGGCGTGTTCTCGATCTTCGGGACGCTCTCGCTGTTGATGTTCAAGCAGTTCGGCGTCGGACTCGCGGCGGCGATCCTGATCGACGCCACGCTCGTTCGGGCCGTGCTCCTGCCCGCGACGATGAAGCTGCTGGGCGACCGGAACTGGTACCTCCCCGGCTGGCTCGAGTGGCTCCCGCGCGTCGAGACCGAGGAGCCGTCGAGCACCCCGGAGGCGACCCCGGCCGCTCCCGCTTCGGCGTAGTCCCCTGCGCGGATCCCGGCCCGCCGATCGACGCGGCCGGGATCCGCGCCAAACGGAACGCCGCGGGCCTTCAGCCCGGGAGAGCCTCTGACTCGCACCCCCGCCGGAAGGTTCTCGCGGGCGGCGGCCTCGTAGGATCGTCGGTACCACTCGCTGCAAACCGAGGAGGTGACCCCGATGGCGAAGGCGTTCGCGCTGGTCGCGGCCATCACGATCGCGCTGATGAGTTCAACCGGCGCCACTCCCGCCCGACGCTACAAAGAGGTCCGAGCATCGCCGGTGAGAGAGATCCGCGTCCTGTCGCTCGAGTTGGTTGGCCAGTTTCAGAACTCGGCGCCCGGCGTAACACCGGCTACGCATATTCACTACGGCTACCTCTCGTACATCCGCGGCCTCTCCGTTTTTGGGCCTGCGCCGGAGAACGAGACAACAGCGCTCTTCACGTTCTTCGCAACCGCGGCGACTCCGCGAGTAATCCCGAACGGGCCACTGCGCATCATCACGCGCGTCGGGAAGCTCACGATCTACCGCGATCCCGCCACGAACGGAGATTTCGGTAAGCCCGACACATTCCGCGACGGGACGCCGTTGCTTGTCGCCGACTTCAGGCAGGAAGTTGTCAACAACACCGTGACCAACGCATTCACGACCTTCCACCAAAACACGATCATCTCGACGAGATCGTTTACCGCTGGTGGCGGCAAGGTCCGGCTCGGCCATGTTGGAGAGAAGTTCAAGACCTATTTCAGCGGCCAAGGAAACATGCCGGGGCCGCCGTCCGGTTACTTCAGTGGCTATGCAATTAGCGGGTGAGGTGGGGCGGCCGCTGAGGAGCAGCCGCCCACGCGCTCACTGGCTGACGACGTACTGGTAGCAACCGCTCTGCAGCACCACAGCCGATGTCACCGCGTCGATCACGCGGAAGTGGATGTCGAACTGCGCGCCAACGGGGAGGGCGGCCAGGTCCCGGAAGAGATCGGCCCTGCCGGTTCCTCTTTCGTCCGTCGTGATCGCTTCGGGAACGAGTCCTTGGCCCAGTGTCAGCCAATTCGTTCCGGTGCACATGTCGTCGACGTTCGAATCGACCGCTCGCTGGAGGAAATAGCCGTGGTTCGGGGCCAGGTCCCGCACCCATACATCCAGGTAGACGATCTTGTCGGCGTCTTTCGGTTGCCGGAACTTGACCAACCCGAAACCATCCGGTCCGCCCGCAACCGCCCGCAGGATCACTTCGTCGTTGAAGTTGGGCGCCGCCGGGCCCCACGGCTGGCCGACCCCGTCGGCTTGTGCAGCCGCCGCTGTGACGAAGGTCAGCGCGACGAGCAAGAACACCAGCCTCATGCAACGCATCTGCTTCCTCCTTTATCGAGACTCCGGTGTCGAGCGTGACCGCGCACGGTTACGGGCCGGTTACGGTCCGCACGTGGAGTTCAGGATCCTCGGACCGCTCGAAGTGACCCATCAGGGCGGGGCCGTACACGTGGGCGGCGCCAAGGAACGGGCGCTCCTCGTCATTCTCCTTCTGAACGCGAACGAGGCAGTCTCGGTCGACCGGCTGATCGACGAGCTGTGGGGCGTTCGCCCTCCCGTGACGGCGAGAAAATCGGTGCAGGTCCGCGTCGCCGGACTGCGGCGTACCCTCGGTGAGGGTGTCTTGCTCACGAGCGCTGGGGGCGGCTACTCATCCGGATCGCCGCCGACCAGCTCGATCTCCATCGCTTCGAGCGCCTGGTGTCCGAGGGAAGGGATGCGCTCGCGGACGATCCTGCGGCCGCGAAGGACAAACTGGATGAGGCAGTCGCGATCTGGCGCGGGCCTGCGCTCGCGGACTTTGCCTACCAGTCGTTTGCGCAACCCGCGATTGCTCGCCTCGAGGAGCTACGCCTCTCGGCGCTCGAGCTGCAGATCGAGGCGGAGCTCGCTCTCGGGCGGCACGCACGGGTCGTCGGGCGACTGCAGGAGCTCGCCGCGATGTACCCGCTCCGAGAAAAGCTTCGCGCACTGCTCATGCTCGCGCTCTATCGGGACGGGCGGCAGGCTGACGCGCTCGATACCTACCGGGGCGCGCGGGAGCAGCTCGTGCACGAGCTCGGGATCGAGCCCGGCCCGGCACTCCAACAGCTTCATCGTGCAATCCTCGAGCAGCAGCCGTCGCTCAACCTCACGACTCCGGACCGCTCGATCCTGGTCGCGCCCCAGAACCCCCTGCGCCTCGACGGGCTGCTCTCGCTCGCGGAGCCGTTGGCGAAGCGTCCGGCGCGAGAAGTGATCGTCGCGCAGTTGACTGCAACCGGCGACGACGTCGTCCGAGCCGCATCGGTGCTGAACGAGCGCCGACAGGGGCTGCTCGCCCGGGGTGTCGCAGCCCGGACGGTCGCGTTCACGTCCTCCCAACCCGGGGACGACCTCGTCCGCATCGCCCTCGAACAGGATGTCGACCTGCTCCTCATCGACGGCGCTCCTGACCCCCGGGGCAATCCGGACCTCGAGGTCGTACTGGCGCGCGCACCGTGCGACGTCGCCGTGTACGTCGGACGGGAACATCCGCCTCGCGACGGTCCAGTGCTCGTGCTCTTCGGCGGCGCTGGGCACGACTGGACGGCGGTCGAGCTCGCCGCCTGGATCGCAGCGGCGAAACGCAACCCGCTCTGGCTCGCCGGACCCGCGGTGGGCCGTGGACGCGATGCGAGCCGCGCGGTCGCAAGCGCATCGCTTGCCGTTCAGCGCGTGTTCGGCATCGCCGCCGAGCCGATGCTGCTCGCTCCCGAGGAAGCGCGCATCCTCGCCGCGGCGGCGGAGGCGGCCGTTGTCGTCGCCGGGTTGCCGGAGCGCTGGAGCCGTGACGGCCTCGGGGAGATCCGCACCGCCCTCGCTGCCAAGGCCCGCCCGCCTGCGCTTCTCGTGCGGCGCGGCCTCCGTCCGGGCGGGTTGGCGCCCCGGGAGAGCGTCACGCACTTCACCTGGACGCTCGCGCCGGCGCTCTAGTAGGTCACGCGCTCCCGACGTACGCTTGCGACGTGCCGGTCGTAACCGACACGAGCATCGGGACCGAGCTCGCCGGCTACCGGATCGAGGCTCTGCTCGGACGCGGGGGGATGAGCGTCGTCTACCGCGCTGATCACGCGCGGCTGAAGCGCAAGGTGGCGCTCAAACTGCTCTCCCCGGAGCTGGCGCAGGACGATCAGTTCCGAGAGCGTTTCCTCCGCGAGTCGCAGCTCGCTGCTTCGCTCGATCACCCGAATGTCGTGCCGATCTACGACGCGGGCGAGGTGGAGGGACTCCTGTACATCGCGATGCGGTACGTGCCTGGTACCGACCTGAAAGCCCTGCTGCGAAATGAGGGCGCGCTCGAGCCCGAGCGAGCGCTTGCGCTCGTCGCCCAGGTGGGAAGTGCGCTGGATGCGGCGCACGAGCGCGGCCTCGTCCACCGCGACGTGAAGCCGTCGAACGTCCTCCTCGCCGGTCGTCCAGGACGCGAGCACTGCTACCTCGCCGATTTCGGGCTGAGCACGAGTGCCTCCGACCGCAGCGCCGTCACAGATCCGCAACAGATCGTCGGGACGATCGACTACGTCGCGCCGGAGCAGATCCGCGGCGGTGAGGTCGACGGCCGCGCGGACGTGTATTCGCTGGCCTGTCTGCTCTACGAATCGTTGACGGGCGACGTTCCGTTTCGGCGTGTCAGCGGCGTTGCGGTGATCTACGCGCATCTCGAGGAAACGCCTCCGAAGGCCAGCGAGCGCGGTCTGGCGCTGAGGCCGGAGCTCGACGCAGTGCTCGCGCGCGGAATGGCGAAGGCGCCCGAGGAGCGGTGGGAGACCTGCGGTGCGCTGATCGAGGCAGCACGCTCCGCAGTCGGCGGCGTGGCGGTGCCCGTCCGCATTCGCGCACGTCGAAGGAGCGCGGTTGCGGCTCTCGCTGTCGCGGCCGCGGCTGCCGCGATCGCCGCCGTGGTCTTCAGCGGCGGTGCACCCGCGATCGCCCGCGCCGACACGCTCGTCCGGATTGACACCGGTGGCAATCGCGCCGCGGGCGCCGTGGCGCTGGACGCCCAACCGACAGCGGTGACGGTGTGCGGCGGAAGCGTCTGGGTAACGAGGGCCGGCGGCACGGTGTCGGAGATCGATCCGAAGACGCTGGCTGTCCACACAGTGCAGGTGCAAGGGAGGCCGACCGACGTCGCCAACGTCGGCGACCTCGCGGCGGTGGTCTCAGGACCGCCTGAACGGGTGACGATGATCGACGCCGGGTTTGGCCAGATCAGCGACTCGTTCGTGATCTCCGGCGCGCAAGCATCGGCGACGGCGGTGGCGTTCGGGAGGGATGTCTGGGTCGCCAATCCGACGGCCCGCGCACTCGACCGCCTCGAGCCCCCTTACACGGGCGTCGCCGGGACAGTTCGGCTGCCGGGAGTGCCTCGACTCGTAGCTGCCGGCGAGCGCGCAGTCTGGGTCGTCGGCGGCAAGACGCTCTGGAAAGTCGACGCCGGCGCCCAGCGAGTTGTCGCACGCCACCGCCTATCGTTCTCCCCGCGCGGCGTCGATGCCGGGAACGGCGGCGTCTGGCTGGTCGACCCCGGCGGCAACGCAGTCGTTCGCGTCGATCCGGCGACGGTACGCGCCGTCAAGCGGATCCCGGTCGGGCACGCACCCACGGCAGTAGCCGTCGGGAGTGGGGCGGTCTGGGTTGCGAACCGTGCCGACGGAACCGTCTCGAAGATCGATCCGAGCCGAAACGCCGTCGTCAAGACGATCCGCGCCGGCTCGGAGCCCGTTGATCTCGTCGCCGGGCTCGGCGCGGTCTGGGTGGTCAGGCGAACGCACTGAGTCGAGCAGCTCTGGTGGCAAGAGCGAACGAGAAGCTGACCGATGGAAGTGCTCGTCAGTCGGGCGACACGGCTATCGAGGGCGGCGTTCTCGACTGAGGCTCCATAAAGGGCCTCGAGCTTGAGCCGCCGGCGGGCTACCAGCGAAGCCGCCGAGACAACGAACGCTTGCCTTATGGTCAGGAGGCTGAACGCTCGTGCGGGGGTGCGCCCCAGTCGAACGATCCCTCCCGGATGAACCGCACCAGCTCGATCTCGTTCTTGGTGAAGTCTGGCGGGCCATCTGTGTTCTCGATCTGCGACCGCAGGTGTTCCTTGACGGCCGATGCTGTGAAATCCCGCAGCAAGTGCCTTATGCCCTTCATCTACTCCTCCTTTGCTGTCGTGGCTACCCGGCCGCTGCGGCGGGCGTCCAGCTGAAGCGGCGGAGTGCCACCACGAGGCCGATACCGGCCCAGAGGGCGAGGACGCCGATGTCGGTCCAGACGATGCCGGCGCCGGTCGCGGCGGGATCGTAAGCATGGTGAAGGCCGTCGGCGAGGTGTTGGACGGGGAAGACCTCGGCTATGTGGCGGAGCCAGCCGGGCAGGTTGACGTTGGGGATGAAGACGCCGGAGATGAAGTAGAGAGGCAGCATGATCGCCTGCACCATGGGCTGGGCTGCGTCGGCCGAATGAATCGCGGTCGATAGGCCGTAGCCGAGGACGCAAAAGGCGGCGGCGCCGACGACGGCGGTGAGCGCAACGCCGGGGATCGTCCTCGTCGGTAAGTGAACGCCGTAGGCGAACCGGCCGACCGCCAGCAACACGGCCATCGTCACGAGCGAGATGCCGATCGCAGTCAGCGTCCGTCCGGCGATCAGTACCCAGGCCGGAACGGGCGCGAGCGGCGGCGCTTGAGAACGCCCGACTCGCGCAGTGTCGTGATCGAGATCACGAGGTTGACGAACGACGCCGCGATTACGGCCAGTGCGGAGAGACCTGGCACGTAGTACGTGGAGGCTTTGACGCCGTTGGGGCCGATGGTGTTGTTGCCGAAGACGCTGACGAAGATGATGAGGAAGAGCAGCGGCAGGATCAGGGTGAAGAACCGGCTCTGCTTGTTACGCAGGAACGCGCGCAGGTCATAGCGCGCCTGGTGGAGGACGAGCGCGAGCGGGCCCCGCCACGCCGCCGTCGCCTTGCCGGCGGCGGAGTGGGGCGTTTCCGTGCTTCGGCGCGCTGCAAACCGCGACCGGAAGTGGCGGTAGAGCCAGCGCAGGAGGAGGAACACGTCAGCCCTTCTCGGCGGCGTTGTCGGTCAGCTCGAGATAGACGTCTTCGAGCGTCGGCCGGCGAACGTCGAGGTCGGGCAAGTCGAAGCCGCGCGCAAGCGCCCACTCGCCCAGTGCGCGGACGTGAATGAGCGGCGTCTCGGTGGCAAGCGTGAGCCGCTGCCCGTCCTCGTTGACGGCGAGCGCGCGCAGCTCCGGCGGGAGATCGCCGGGGTGGGCCAGATCCGGCAGCGTGAATCGGATGGTGGCGGCCATGTGGTCGCGTCCGCCGAGCGTGGCCGGCGTGCCGTGGCGACAATGCGGCCTGCAGCGATGACGGCGATGCGATCTGCGAGCTGTTCCGCCTCGTCCATGTAGTGCGTTGTCAGGAACACCGTCTTCCCGAGCGAGCGCAGACCCTCGATCACGCTCCATGCCGTCCGACGTGCCGAGGGGTCAAAGCCTGTGGTCGGTTCGTCGAGGAAGATCAGCTCCGGATCGCCGATCAGAGCGAGAGCAACGTCGAGACGGCGTCGTTGGCCGCCCGAGAGCTGCTCGCCGAGCGTGTCCGCCTTCTCCTTCGGGCCGACGAGCGCGATCGTCTCTGCGATCTCGCGCGGCTCGGCGTAGTAGCCGGCGTAAAGCTGAAGACACTCACGAACGGTCAGGCCCGGCTCCGGCTGCGACTCCTGCAGCACGGCGCCGACCCGGTTCCGCCAGGCGCCGTCACCGTGGGCAGGATCGACGCCGAGGACGCTGACCGTGCCCTCGCTGCGCGCCCGGAATCCCTCCAGAATCTCCACCGTCGTCGTCTTACCGGCGCCGTTGGGGCCGAGGAACGCAAAGATCTCGCCCCGGTACACCTCGAGATCGACCCCGACCACGGCATCCAACCGGCCATAGCGCTTCCTCAGCCCTCGTACCGCGACGACCGGCTCATTCGTCGAATGGCTCGCCCGCGTGTCGCAGGCCGCCGCGACCGCCATGGTCACGGTCTCCCCACACGGCGCCCGCGCCAAGACACGCTCAAGCGCCTCGTAGACTGCGCGCAGGTGTTTTGGTCGGCGTTGAGGCCGGTGCGGTTGGTTGCGCGTAGGCCTCGGCGAAACCTTGCCGCCAACTCGGGTAGCGCAGCGTCCAGCCGAGCTCGCGCTTGGCCTTCGCGTTCGTGGCGCCGCGGGACTCGGTTCCAATCATGACGCCGGCTTCGCCCGCGAACAGTCGCGCGAGCCGGCGGGGGAAGTGGCGCGGCGGCTTGGCCCCGAGTGCGTTCGCGAGCACTGGCAGCCACTCGCGCACTGGGGCGGGCTCGTCATCGACGATGTTTGAGCTCATTCGCATGCCCGGTCGTTGAACACCGGTTCCCAGACACGATGGCGTCCAGGGGCGCGGCCAGGCATCGGCGCGAGCATGAAAGCTTGATCCCAGCTAGCCGCCATCGCAGTTTGAGGCTGGCACTGATGGCAGGGCGCGCCACGGAGGTCATGGTGTTAGCAAATCGCCGCTAATCTGGGCCGCTTGCGCGGCGTCGCCGCCGTCTCGCGGCCGCAGCACGACGAGCGCAGCGGCGGCGCGCTGATCCAACTCGTGCCGACGAGCGCTCCCGACGACCACGCGACCGAGGACCTGGTCGGCGAAAGCCGCGGGCAAGCCCCGGTGCTGAAGTACGAGACCGGCGCCGAGGTCGCCGTCACCGGCAACACCGCCGTCAACATCGACGTCTCCGACCGGCTCGGCGCCTCGCTGCTGCCGTTCATCGCGATCGTCGTCTGTTTGTGCCTGGCGCGACCCTCGGTCATCGGGGGCGCCCGCTCCGCCTCCCGCGTGGTGACGGCCGCGGCCCTGATCATGTTCAGCGTCTTCGCGAGCTTCGTCATCACCGACGATGCGATCGTCAAGCCGATCGCCTTCTCGCTCGCCTTCGGCGTGCTCGTTGATGCGTTCCTCATCCGCATGACACTGGTCCCTGCGGTGCTCGCCGTGGTCGGATGCGGTGCCTGGTGGCTGCCGGGTTGGCTCGACCGACTGCTGCCCAACCTCGACATCGAGGGCGCCTGCCGCGGCAAGTGGAGTACGCCGAGACACCGGGTGACGAGCGGACACCCGCCGGCAATGGATGCCGAGGCGGCCTAGGCCATCACGGCCGCTTGACCCGGTAGTCGATGAACGTCGCGTACTGCGACTGCCGCACGCCGAGGTGCTCGAGGTCCAAGGAGTTCGAGAACCCGTCGAAGAGCCGCTTCCCCGCCTCCAGGACAACCGGCGCGATGATGATGGTCAGCTCGTCGACGAGCCCCTCCTCGAGTTCCTGTCGGATGACGTCGCCTCCGCCCATGACATGGACGTCCTTGCCTCCCGCTGCTTGCACAGCTTGCTCGAGGGCCTCTTCCACTCCGGACACGAACGTGAAGGCACCGTTCTCTGGCTCTTCCTCCGGCCGATGCGTGACGATGAAGAACGGCAGTCCCCACGGGTTCTCGTCGCCCCAGCGCCCGGCCGCCTCGTACGTCCCCCGTCCGCCGACAACCGCGCCGACCCTCGCGATCGTCTCCGCCAGCCAGGCGGCGTCCTGGCCCGTCGGCTCGCCCCTCGCTTCAGCGTCGTACGCCCACGGCCCGCCGAACACCCAGTAGTGCAGCCGCTCGCCACCCTCCCCGAGCCCCTTGCCCGGGCCATCGTCCGGGCCCGTTATGTACCCGTCGACCGACGTCGTGATCCCTGCGAGAACTTTGGCATCGGAGGTCACCTCTCTTCGTGGAAGCATTCTCTGCAGGGGAGACCCTCGGCGCGGCAAAAAACTCATCGCGCGGTGACGACGGCGAGCGCGATGACCCACTGATCGTTCGCAGGCCGCACAGACACAAGTAATAAGGAGAAGCCGAAGCAGGCAGAGCGTGGCGCGCTGCGTCGCCGAGCTCGACTACGACGGGCTCACGAAATGGACCGCCGCTCGCCTGCTCCGCGGACGCTCGTGCCGCGGCCGAGACCGTCTGACGGCCGCCAAACCTGTGGTTTTCCTACGGGTCTCCCTCGTCGCGCCTGGCCGCGGTCCGCGCGAACCTTGGCGAACTGACAACGTAGGAGGGCCTGAGGACCCAGACGATGACGTATTCCGTTCCCGACATGAGCAGACAGCCGAAGCTGGGCCGCTCCCGCGAGCGCTTCGACGTCGTCGTGATCGGCGCCGGGCAGGCCGGGCTGGCGCTCGGCTGCTTCCTCGCTCGCGCCGGCCGGCGCTTCGCAGACGGCAGCGAACTCGACGTCGACGCCGTCGTCTGGGCGACCGGCTACCGCGCCGACTACTCGTGGCTCACGCTGCCCGCACTCGACGAGGACGCGTCCGCCACCGGCGCGGTGTCACCGAGATCCCCGGCCTCTACCTGCTCGGCCTGTCCTGGCAGCACACGCGCGGCTCAGCACTTCTGGGCTGGGTCAAGGACGACGCCGAGTTCATCGCCGACCAGCTTGCTGCTTTCGCGGACGCCGCGACGGCCGGCGTAGGCGACGACAAGGCAAACGAAACAGTTGGCGCGCCGCAGTCGGCGCCGCTGGCGGAAGGAGTCTGAGACCCATGCAGAAGCACAACCACCAAGGTCACGTCGCGACCAGCGACCACTTCCCGACGGACACCGCCGGACTTGTCGAGGCCGTCGGCTCGCAGGTGGTCGACCTCAGTGATGGCGACGAAGTCGAGCTGCGCATTGCGCCCGTCACGAAACGCATCGGCGATGCGACGGTGCGAATGCTGGCGTACAACGGCTCGATTCCCGGCCCGACGCTGCGCGTCCGCGAGGGCTCCGAGCTCGTCGTCAACGTCGTCAATGAGGCCGATCTCGACGCGACCGTGCACTGGCATGGACTCCGGCTCGACAACCGCTATGACGGAACGCACGAGACGCAGGCGCCGATCCCGGTCGGGGGAACGTTCACGTACCGGATCGAGTTCCCTGATCCCGGCGTCTACTGGTACCACCCGCACATCCGCGAGGACTACGGCCAAGAGATGGGCCTGTACGGGAACATCCTCGTCGTCCCGACCGACCCGGACTACTGGCCGCCGGCGCATCGCGAGCTCGTGCTGACACTCGACGACGTCCTGATCGAGGACGGCAAGATCGCACCGTTCGGTCGCGAGGAGACCACATATGCCGCGATGGGCCGCTTCGGCAACGTCATGCTCGTCGGCGGGGAGACCGATCCTTCGCTCGGCGCCCCGCGCGGCGAGATCGTTCGCTTCTACCTGACCAGCACCGCCAACACGCGCGTGTTCAACGTCGCGCTGCCGGGCGCACGGGTGAAGCTCGTCGGCGGCGACAGCGGCCGCTACGAACGCGAGCAATTCGTCGACTCGGTGATCCTCGCGCCGTCCGAGCGAGTGGTGATCGACGTGCTCTTCGAGCAGCCGGGGCAACTGACGCTCGAGCACCGAACTCCGGAGCGGACCTACTCGTTGGCGACGATCGACGTCAGCGAGGAAATGGCCACGCCGTCGCTGGCGGCCGAGTTCGGCTCACTGCGTCACAACGCCGAGTGGGTGGGGGAGCGCGAGCGGCTCGCTCCGTATTTCGACGCGCCGCCGGACAAGACGCTGGCCTTCGTCGCCGAGATGGACATCGCTGCGCCCGAAGGGCCGGTCGTCTACGCCTGCCCGATGCATCCCGAGGTCGTCAGCGATGAACCCGGCCGCTGCCCCAAGTGCGGGATGAAGCTGCTCGCGACTGCAACGCCGGCGAGTTTCGTCTGCCCGATGCACCCCGACGTGGTCAGCGACCAGGCCGGCCATTGCCCGAAGTGCGGCATGAAGCTGCTGCCGGCTTCGCTCGTCGCGCAGACGTCGGAGACGGGTACGCACGCCCACCACGGCCACGGCCGCGGGCACGGCGACAAGGCCGCACAGGGCGAGCACGTGCAGCACGGTCACGGACACGAGCACGCCCATCACGGGCACGAGCCCCACGGCGAGGCAGGTGGCATCGAATGGGAAGACGACATGGTCGATGTCAACCGGATGACGACGCCGGCGAACATGCACTGGAACCTGATCGATCGCGACACAGGCGCCGTCAACCACGCGATCGACTGGCGCTTCCGCGTCGGCGATCAGGTCAAGCTGCGGTTGGTCAACGAGATGGACTCCGACCACCCGATGCACCACCCGTTCCACATCCACGGGGCGGGGCGCTTCGTCGTTCTCGCCCGCGATGGTCAGCACGAGGAGAACCTGGTTTGGAAGGACACGGTGCTCGTGCGAACCGGCGAAACGGTGGACATCCTCCTCGACGTAACCAACCCCGGCCAGTGGATGGCGCACTGCCACATCGCCGAGCATCACGAGAGCGGGATGATGTTCAGCTTCAACGTCGCTCCGGCAGACGCCGACTGAAGTCACTTTCGGTGATTTGAGGAGGGAGCGACGCGACGCTGAAGACGAAGTGACGGCAGTCCAGAGTCCGTGCGGGCCGTTTTCCGCTCCAGTCAGCAGTTCAGGGATGAGCGCGGCCTCGCCCCCAGAGATATTCCTGCTACCTGCCATTACACGGGCGATCTCGTTTGGCATCCTGTTTGAGGAATGGCTCTGCGCTGTCTGCTGGTAGACGACTCCACAGAATTCCTCGAAGCTGCCTCGAAGCTCCTCGAGGGTCAGAGACTCGCCGTCGTCGGTGTGGCGTCCACGTCGGCCGAAGCTCTGGCGCGGGTTCGGGAGCTCGAGCCTGATGTGACGATCGTCGATATCGATCTGAATGGCGAGAGCGGCTTCGACCTGGCCTGGCAGCTCGCCGCGACCTCCGACGGGGCGACGACTCCCACCATCCTTACCTCGACGCGCAGTGAGTCGGACCTCGCCGAGCTCGTGGCAGTGACTCCCGTGCTCGGGTTCATCTCCAAGAGCGAGCTATCGGCAGATGCCATACGCGACTTCCTCGCTGACCGCAGCCACGGTCTCGGCTGCAGGCACGAGGCGCTCGTCTACTCGTCGACGGACGAGCTCGCTGCAGGGGCACTGCCGTTCATGCGGCAGGGCCTGACGTGTGGTGACCACCTGCTCATGGTCATGAGAGAAGCGGGCCGGATCGTTCTCCAACAGGAGCTCGGGGAAGACTCGGCCCACATCGAGTTCGCGGACGCCAACGCGTGGTATCGGAGCCCTAAATACGCATTCGAGCGTTACACGCGCTACGTCGACGACCGCCTCGAGCGCGGCGCTCCCCGCGTACGCGTCGTCGCCGAGGTCATCTGGCCCCAGAGCTCGGCAACGGTCGACATCGCCGGATGGAAGCGCTATGAAGCTGGGATCAGCGCTGCGATGGCTTCTGTCCCGGTGTCGTTCATTTGTGCCTACAACACCGAGGAGCTGCCGGCGGGAATCGTCACGGATGCTCAGCGGACGCATCCTGTCTTGCGGACAGCCGAGGGCGCCCGACCGAGCGCGCAGTATTTGCAGCCGGCCGCGTTCGTCCGCGCCCTGGAGCGCGACGCGCCCGAGTTCGTGCCAGGCCGCTAGCTGGCCTGCAGTGTCCCTTCGTCGATCGAGGTCAGCAACCGCTACAGCTTCTCGTCGGTCCTGCCGGCTGCGTAAGACGTCCATCCGTTCGGGCTTTTCTCGCGTCCGGGCGGCTGCGCCGATGACTTCGGTGGGCCGGCACAGTCTGATGGATGACGCAGCGCACCGACCACTCCGTGAAGGAGAAACCATGAGGAAGATCACCGCAGGCCTGTTCATCTCGCTCGACGGCGTCGTGGAGGCGCCCGATCAGTGGCACTTCCCGTACTTCAACGAGGAGATGGGCGCCGCCGTCGACGCGACCCTCGGCGCCGCCGACACCGTCCTCTTCGACCGCAAGACCTACGACAGCTTCGCCGGGGGCGTGGCCGGAGCGCGAGGCAGCCGGCGGTGAGGACGCCGGCCTGGCCAAGGCGCTCGGTGACGTCCGCAAGATCGTCTTGTCGAAGCAGAAGCTCGAGTTCACCTGGCGGAACTCGGAACAGCTCGAGGGTGACCTCGTCGAGGCCGTGACCGCCCTGAAGAACGAGCCGGGCCGCAACATCGCGCTGAGCGGCTCGGTCTCGGTCGTTCGCCAGCTGCTGGCCGCCGGTCTTCTCGACGAGCTGCACCTGTTGGTGCACCCGATCGCCGTTCGCAAGGGCATGCGGCTGTTCGACGAGGGCGAGACCGCGATCCCGTTGAGGCTGATCTCGTCCGAGACCTTCAGGACCGGCGTCCTGAACCTCGTCTACGGGCAGGCCGAGTCGACCGGCGACGCCACCTACGAGGACGCCAAGCTCTACCTGGGCCAGCGAGAACAGTAGGGCCGCCGACTGCCGGCGCCGTCCACCCGGTGCGCCGGCACACCTTCGCCACGAAGACATGAGAGGGCCCCTTTAATCAGCTGAAAGATTAATCGGCAGTTACTCGAAGGCAGCGCGCCTTCGTTCGTTCGATCTTCGTTTGGAACCCTTGCGCTTCGGGCATGTTTGATCTATCCTCCGACGCGGCAACAACCACCGAAACGATGCTGACCACACTCAATACCCGAATGTTCCTTGCCGAAGCGGCGTCAGTCGCGTCGCTCGTGCCGTGCTGGCACAGCTTCGATGAGTTGCGCCAGCCCGGTTACGTCCTAGCCCTCGCTGGGAGGTATGCGCGCTAGATCCCTAGCCGCATCGCAAGCCAGACGAGGGCGACCCACCGGGTCGCCTTTTTCGTATCTGAAGGCGATCATCAACGTCGGAACCAAAGGTGATGCTCAGCTTGAACAAGCTCTAGATCGAATCGAGGCCCCGCCTGAGAGAGAAAGACCCTCGGTGTTGCGTGCTGGAAATACGCGCTGGCAATAAGCGTTGGCTTTAGCCTGCTCTTTTCAAAAAACAGCACATGAGGTTCGGGCTCCAAAGCTCCTCCACGTAGGACGTCGACCGCCGCGAATGTGCACGACCGGCAGTCGGTGATCCAGGGTCGAAGGGTAGGCGAGTGGCATAGAAAACATCGTTCGGCTTCGGGCGGACGAGACAGAGGACGCGACCATGCCCAGTGGGTGGCGCTCGCCTACTGCGTCGATCTCCCGCCACTCGGGGGATGGACGGAGAGGCGCGGCTTCTGCCGGGCGGCCCTCCCTGGTCATCACCGGCAGCTGGAAAGGAAAGGGCATGGGCACCGAGGTTCTCGAGCGGCGCTTCGCCGCGATCGGAGCTCGGCTCAACATCGTCGGCCCGCCGGCCGGCGCTCCGCGCATCGACGTCGGCTCGGACGCGCGTGGCGAGTTCTTCGACGTCCGCTTCGCCGGCACCGGCCGCATGGTCGAACTGGAGGTAGTGGACGTCAACCGCACCGACCGGCATCTGCTCCTGCTCGTGCGGGACGGCGAGGAGAAGAGCAAGTTCCTGTGCGGCCACGACGAGCGGCACTGGTTCGTCGCGGCCGTCCCCGAGGACGCACGGGGCGTTACGGGCGTCGCGGCCGCGAAGGCTGCGCTGCAGCCGGCGCTTGTCCGGACAGCGGTTGGTCGCGCACGGCCGAAGGATCCGTTCCGTCCTCGCAACGCGGCCTACGTCCGCCAGGGCGAGTGGTTCTTCGTCCCTGCGCTCGAGCTCGACGCACCCTCCGCGTTCGTCCTTCGCAACGAGCCGCTTTCGCGTGGGCGCGGCAAGGCGCACGTGATCGAGTTCGCGTATCGACGCGGCCGCGAGGTCGTGTGGGTGAACCGTCGTCATCCGAGCGGGATCAGCGACGCCGGCTATCGCCGACTGACCGAGAAGGAGCGGCGTAGCGGCGGCTGGACGCGGTTCGTCCGCGACCCCGAGCTGTTCGCAAAGGGCGCGATCCGCCATCCCGATCACGCGACGGTCGTGCTGCACGGCTGGCACCGGGTCGTGATGAACACCGAGCAGGGCGCGCGTGCGATGCGGCACGTCGCGTTCCTCGACTGACCGGCGGGCGCTGT
>Ga0137374_10002683_pt1 | contig 20869 bp, 22 predicted proteins | sample SagtaG_20_FD_104811 | JGI IMG/M metagenome (GOLD analysis project Ga0137374, IMG submission 104811) | Vadose zone soil microbial communities from Sagehorn Ranch, Mendocino, California, USA - Sage1_R_100_16 metaG | ecosystem: Environmental > Terrestrial > Soil > Vadose zone | place: USA... | reverse complement strand
CTAAACGCTACAAAAGCTGGAGCCGAACTACGATCTGCTCAAAACGTTGCTCACATTCCGTGGGCTCATGACGGGACTCGCGCTCGAGCTCGCACGCAAAATCATCCGCCAGGTCGTCGACGACTTGCGACGGCGTCTCTCGAGCGACATCCGTCCCGTCCTTTGGGGCCGGCTCGATCGTACCCGGCGCACGCGCATGCGAGCGGCGAAGAATCTCGACTTCCGAGCCACCGTGCGGGCGAATCTTCAGCATTGGGACGTCGAGCGGAAGAAGCTACTGGCACGCGATCTGTGGTTTCGTTCGCGCGTGAAGCGTCATCTCCCGTGGACAATCATCATCGCCGTCGATTGCAGCGGCTCGATGCTCGATTCGGTCATTCATAGCGCGGTGATGGCAGGCATCTTCGCGAGGCTCCCTGCCGTCCGCGTCAAGCTGTTGGCATTCGACACCTCAGTCGTCGATCTCAGCGACACCGTCGACGATCCAGCCGAGCTGTTGATGAGCGTCCAGCTCGGCGGCGGCACAGACATCGGGGGCGCTCTTGCCGCTTGCGCGAGCTTGGTCGAGCAACCGACGCGCACCATCGTCATTGTCGTCACCGATTTCTGCGAGGGAGGGCCCCCGATTCGCATGCTCGCGACGATCCGCAAGCTTCGAAGCGAGGGCGTCCGCGTTCTCGGCTTGGCCGCGCTCGATCGCGAAGCCAAGCCAAGCTACGACCGCAAGATAGCCGAGGCTTGCGCCGATGCCGGCGCGGAGATCGGAGCTTTCACACCCCGCCACCTCGCCGAGTGGGTGGCCAAGGTGCTGTCGTGAGCGAGCTTTACGCGCGGCTCCAGCGCACGTTCGTCCTTCTCGACGACGACGCTCTCTCCGCTCTCGCCAACCGGGGTCTCGTCCGCCGGGCGCGCAAGGACCTCGAGAGTCGAGCGCCGACGCTCGTCGGCGAACGGAACGAGAGCCTTAAGCTCGAAGTGGAGGGATGCACGGTCCTTCTATCCGAAAGGCCAAGCGAGGCGCGCTGCTCTTGCCCCGCGAAAGGCATTTGCCGCCATATCCTAAGCGCGATCATGTTCGTGGCCGCCGCCGCCCTTCCGCTCCCCGACCCGCCGGCGGATCCCGACGGGGAGCTCTCGGCCTTCGAAGAGGAAGCGATTCGAAAATGGGCAGGCAGGGCGCTCTTCGATCGGGCTGAGCGCGAGCTTTCGGGGGGGCTCAGCGTCGCATTTCGTCGAACGCGCGTGCTCGTTGCTCGAATCTCGGAGCTGAACGTCGAGTGCTCCTTCGTGCCCGGAAGCGGGCTCGAGGGCATGCTTTGCGATTGCCACGCTCCGCGTGTTTGCTTGCATCGCGTGGTCGCCGTTCTCGCTTGGCAGATCGAGCACGGCGTAACGGAGCCACCCACGCTCGCAACACATGCGCTCTTGGCTTCGAGCGAAGCACCCCGAACACGAGACGAAGTGCGCGCATCAGTCATTGCAGTTACGGAGGAACTCGTGGCGCACGGTCTTTCGACACTCAATCCGGCGATGATTGGGCGCCTGAGGACGCTCGCCACGTCGGCGCACGGTGTCGATCTTCCGGCTCTCGAGCGCTTTGTGCGGGCGCTGGCCGACGAGGGGCAAACGTGGCTCGATCGTGCGGCGCGGGCCTCCGACGAGGCCATTCTGTCGCGCGCGGCAACCGTTCACGCCCTCGCGCAAGCCCTCGGTGGCAATAGCCCCGCGCTCGTCGGAGTCCACCGTTCGCGATACGAGCCCGTCCGCAACCTCGAGCTCACCGGCATCGGCGCGCGCGCGTGGCGGTCGGCGAGCGGATACGTCGGCGTCACCGTCTACTTCTGGGACGCGAAATCGGCGCACTACAACACCTGGACCGAAGCTCGGCCCATCGGTACGCCGGGCTTCGATCCGGTGGCGCGGTTCTCCGGGCCGGGACCGTGGTCCGGTTGTCAGTCTCCCGCCGTGGCAAGCGCAAGTCGTATGCGCCTTCCTTCCGCATGGCGTTCCCGAAGCGGCCGCCTGTCGGCGCGCGCCGGCACGAGCGCCGTCTCGATGGGCCCGACGAAGCTCGCAACCCTACCCCTGGCGGTGCGCACGTGGAGCGACCTCGTTCCCATCGCCGAGAAAGCACTCGTAGTCGGATTCCGCGATCGCGATGAGACTGCATCGCTGGTGCTAATCGAGCCGGCCAGGTGGGGCCCTGCCGTGTTCGACGGCACGCGCCAGGAGCTCGTGCGTCCCGTGTTCGACGATGCGGGCCGCGCCATACCCCTTGTCGTGCGGCAATCACCGGAAACAGATCGAGCGATCGCCGCGCTCGAATCCTACCCACCGGGCGCCGGAGCGCGCGTGTTCGGCGTGCTGGAGATCCTGCGCGGCTCCTTCGCGCTCGAGCCCATAGCGATCCTAGAGGTCACAGGCGCGACGAGCCTGGGTCTTTCGCACGCGCTGCCGATGCGGGCGTCCGAGGCGCTCCCACCGTCCGCCGAGGATCCGAACAGCGAGGAATTGGAGCTCGAAACCGACGACGTGCCGGTCACCGGCGAGGACAACCAAGTTCATCGCGTTCTATCGTCAATCTGGAACGAGCTCGAATCCGCCGCATCCGCCGGCCTTCGCGCCTATCGCGGATGGCCTGCGCTGACCGAGCTCAGCGCCCGCTCGAAGGCGCTCGGCTTGACCCATTGCGCGAATGGACTCGAGAGGATGAAACGGACCGGGCCGACACTCGCGACCCAAGCGGGAGCACTGCTCGATTCCGCGTGGATCGTGCACCTATGTGTCGTCGCTTCTGCCGTACAACGAGCCTCTGCAAAACTGACCTGATCGGGAGACCTCCATTGGACAAGATCTTCGAAGCGTTTCGCATGTTGAAAGCCCGCGGTTGGGGGAACGCGTCGACCTTGGAGGCGGCAGAGCAATACGTCCGATCCGGTGACGTCGCCGTGCTCAAAAGGATTCGCCCTGACCCGTCGCACGACTTCGTCTGGGGGAGAATCGTCAGCGCGCTCGAACACTCAACTCGCTGGACGGATCACGATCGCAGGCTCACCCGCGTGATGGCGAAAGCCGACGGCCTCTCGGCCCTAGGCTCCTGGGTGAGCCACGAGCTCGAGGCCGAGGAGGGAGGGGACGATCTGCTCGCTCCTGTCGTCCAAGAGCTCAAGCAATTGGACTTCGACGAAAGCGCAATTTGTAAATGGATCCTGTGTGAGGTAAGAAATATCGTTTACAATTCGAAACCGACGTCCGCGGGTCGCTATTTGCTTTCGGCGAGCACCGAGTCGCTGCGCAAAGCGATGGTGCGTCCGGCCAGCAAGTGGGGCGAGCACCTGCCGAGGTTCGCGGACCTGGTGACGAACTTCGGCCTTGGCCGTCTTCCCGAGCTCATCGACGCGTTCTTGACGCGGGGCAAGAAGACGGAGGTGTCGGCGGAAATCTTCACGAGCATCCTTCGAGCGACAGGCGACCGTTACGAAGCGAAGCTCGTCGCGACGTTCGAAGACGAGCCGGACATTTGGTGGAAGTTCCGTCAGGCGCGCGCCCTTTTCGAGTTCGATCCGGTCAAGCACCGGGGACGAGCGCTCGAGGCTGCGCGACGCGCGCTCGTCGGGCCATCGGCCAACAACAACGACGGCCCGATCGGCGCGTTCATGGTCGATGCTTTCGGCGCGGAGGCCGCCCCGGACCTCGTTCGACATTTCGAGCGAACGAAAAATCGCAATCTTCCTTACGAGCGCTGGATCGTTGACTCCGCAGCCAAGCTCGGTCGCGACGCCGTGCCAGTTTTCATGGCGGCTCTCGAGCATCGCGAGCTGTGCGCGCAGGTCGTCGGGCACCTCATCAAGCTCGATCTCTCCGAGCTCGAGCCGCGCATTGTCAAGGAACTTCGAACGGGTCTCGCCGGGTCCTCCGCCGACGAGGTCGTCACCTTTGCGCGCATTGCGGCCGGCTGGAAACCAGGCCTCGTCGAGCCGGAGCTCTGGTCGCTCCTCGAGCACAAATCGAAACTCGTTCGGGAGGCCGCGGCCCGCGCCCTTGCGCGGCTCGAAGAATCGGTCGTCGCGCCTGCGGCGAAGAGACTCGAGCACAAGAAGGCCGACGTGCGCTCGGCCGCCGTGCTCGTATTGGATGCCATCGGGAGCCCGTCCGCGATCGCACAGCTCGAGCTCCGCCTCGAGCGGGAGTCGAACGACGACGTTCGGGACGCGATCCTCACGGCGCTTCAGGAGGTCCACGCGCGTCAAGGCCGCGTCCCCACGCGGGCCGACATTGCGGCACGAATCGAAAGTGCCGCTGCGAAACTCGCAAGCCCCGTCGCCGAGTGGCTTCGCGAGGAGAGTCTACCGGCCCTGAAGTGGAACGACGGCGCGCCGCTCACGCTGAAAGAAGTCCGTTACCTCTGCTACCGCCAGTCGCGCGCGCGTGGAATCGCACCGGATCTCGAAGCGCGGCCGATGTATGCACTTCTCGATCGAGCCTCCAGCGCGCCCTTCGCACGTGCGGTCTTCGAAAGGTTCGTCGCCTCGGGTGCCGAGGCGAACGACCGCTGGGCACTCGCGATCGCTGGTTGCCTGGGCGACGACTTTCTCGTCACCGTTCTCGTGACGCAGATTCGCGAGTGGGCCGACCAAAACCGCGGCAAACTCGCCGAATACGCCGTGGAGGCCCTCGCGCAGCTCGGAACCGATGCCGCCCTGCTCGCGGTCGACGCGATCTCGATTCGTTATCGCAATAAGATGAAGAACGTCGGCAGGGCGGGCGCCAATGCGTTTGCCTCGGCCGCAGAGCGCCTTGGTATCGATCCCGACGAGCTCGGCGATCGCGTCGTTCCTTGGCTCGGCTTCGAAGCCGGTAAGGCGCGCGTGCTCACCGTTGGCGACAAGCCGATCGAAGTGCGCATCGGCCTCGACTTCAAGCTCTACTACACCGATCTGACGAAGAATCGCGCGGTCGGCGGTCTGCCCAAGTCGGCAGCCAAGAAATGGCTCGTCGAGATGAAGGAGCTCGTCGCTGCGCTGCGAGAAGTCGCAAAAGCGCAGTTCTTGCGGATGGAGACGCAGCTTGTCAGGCAGCGCCGCTGGACCTCGGTCCGCTTCGGCGAGCTTTTCCTCTTGCACCCGCTTCTCGTGCCGTTCGCCGTCCGGCTCGTATGGGCACGCTACGACGAGTCGGGTCGAAGGACCCTCGCGTTTCGCGCCCTCGAGGATCGAACGCTTACGACGGCGAACAACGAACCATGCGAACTGCCGCAGACGGGCACCGTCGGAATCGTGCACCCGCTCGAGCTCAGCGAGTCCGAACTCGTCGCGTGGAAGAGCCACCTCGTCGATCACGAGGTCGAACCTCCGTTTCCCCAGCTCGACCGCGACGTCGAACGGGTCGACCCCAACAGGCGCGCAGTCCGCATCCTGCGCGACTATTCCGGCACGAGGCTCAACGCGATGACCTTCAAGGGACGCGCCGAGCGACTCGGCTGGACGCGCGGCTCCGTCACCGACGGCGGCGGCATCGGTTCGTACATGAAGTACTTTCCTGGGGCAGGCGTTGACGTAATCCTCAAACTCGACGGCTTCTTCATCGGCGCCGGCCTTGACGCCGACGGGACGCTCACAGACGCGTGTTTCGTGAAAACGGGGAGCGTCCAGGTCGGCAGCTACGTCTACGACGAGCCGAAGACCGAGGAGGATCGCCGTATCGTTGCACTCGGCGATGTACCGCCGATCGCCTACTCGGAGGCGGTCGGCGACCTGAAGCGGATTGCGGGCATCCAAGATGACGGCGAACGGTGATCGGAATTCTGGGTCGCCAGATTGAACATCGGACTGTCGGCTCCTAGATGATCCGTCATCTCAGCCTGCTCGCCAGACTGGATTCGCGCCATAGCGTCGGACTCTTGTTCCGCAACGGCCGATATCACCGCTGGGCGATGCTTGCGGGCCATGGCAATTTTCGAGAATGAGTCGCCTCTTCCTTTTCGCCCAATTGCTTTTGTTTCTCTCCTGCCGCCCCCGACCCGCTCCGCCGCGGCAGTCCGAGCTGTTCATCGTCCGGGACGCTCGGGTATTCGATGGCGATCGGCTGCTCGAGGTCGCGTCGGTGGTGGTGCGCGACGCTTCAGCCTGCATCTGTCCGAACTGCAAGCCGTCACATGTAACAGTGAGACATCTGTCTCGCGCGGCAGCACGAGTTACCGCCACCAATCAATCGTCGGTATGGCGAGCGGCTGCCATGCTGCGCTCCGCCTCGTCGCGCAGTAGCACACACCACTGAGGGCGAATCCCGATGGCCAAACAGCAGACCATTCGCTTCGCATCGGGACTGCCAGCCGCGCTTCCGCCGTTCGGCAAGCCACCATGCCGCAAGTGAAACCTGCCGGGGGCGGTGGTCGTCGTGGCCATCGTCCTTGTCTGGCTCGTTCGCAGCTAGATCATGCCTGCCCAGTAGCGGTGTGATACCACGCGATGGCGGGTCATGTCGAAAGCATGAAAGTTTCGAGGTTCGCATCGCAAGTCGTCGTTGTGCTGGCGTTGGTTGCACCGGCGTGCGGGGGGCGTACGGGACTCGATGCCCTGGGGATGCGGGGGTCCACCGAAGCGATGGGGGCCACGGGGGCCGGAGGGACCGCTCCGAGCACAGGCGCCGCCGGCGGCGCGGATGACGGTGGCAGTGGCGCAATGGGCGGCAATGGAACAATGGTGGAATCCTGCTCCGCGGCCCCCGAGTCGAGACAGTGGGCGGCTGGTCGGAAGATCTACGTCGACGACGATCCGGGTTGCGAAGGACACTCGCCTTGCTTCGCATCTTTGGACGGCGCCCTCGGCACGGCCCAAAACGGGGACACCATCAGCTTCTTACCGGGAAGGTACCGCGGCGCGCGCATCGCGCAGAACAAGTCCCTTCAAAGACTTCGCTTGACGAGCGAACGTGGTCGCGAATCGACCGTCATCACCGGGGCCTGTTTGATCATCAACGGCGAAGTGCCCCCCGCTGGCGAAATCTGGATCGACCATCTCGCGTTTCGCGACTGTGGCCCGAGCACGTCCTTGGTCGATGAGGGTTGGGGAATCTATGTCGAGACCTGGGCGGGCGTCGCCGTGCGCGTGCAAGATAACGTATTTGGTGGAAACAACGGACGGGGGGGCTTGGGCCTCGGGTCGAGCACGGTCGGCGTGCGTTTCGCGGCAAGCGTTGCGCGCAATTCCTTCCTCGGTCAAGAAGGCGAAGAAGGCGCGCTCACCATCGACCTACCCGCCGATTCGGGTGAGGATTATTGCATTCGCGTCGAGAATAACGTGCTGGCTCGCAACCGCCTAGCCGTCAAGCTCGACTACCACCCATTCTCGACGAACTCCAAGGCTCGCTTCGAATTCATCAACAACACCTTCGCCGCCAATCGTGGGGCTCTCGGGCTGCCCGGACCGGCGGCGCCATCCAAGTGGTTCAACAATGTCTTTTTCAGCAACGACTTGGATTTCGGCGAAGGCACCGAGGTCGAACGCGTCTACGACTTTCGAAATAACATGATCGCGAGCGGTCAATTCACGGGACTCGCCGGGAACTTCAGCGCCGACCCGATTTTTCGTGGAGCGGAAGACTTCCATCTCGAAGCAGGCTCGCCCGCAGCCGCGAACGGCACCGAGGTGAGCGCGCCTCTGGAGGACATCGAGGGCGTGTCGCGCAAGGCGCCGCCGGACATCGGCGCATTCGCGCTCGCGGGCAACGGCTCGTCCCCACGGATGCCGCCATGCGGCGACGGCATCGTCCAACGCGGACCCGTGATGAGTACCGCAGGACCCATCATCGGATACGAAGCGTGCGACGACGGAAACACCCAAAACGGAGATGGCTGCTCTTCGCGCTGCCGATTCGAGGCCGCACCCCCGCGACACGAAATCTCAGAAGAGTCGGGAGGTCTGTGCGCCGTGCGGAGCGACCACAGCTTGAACTGTTGGGGCAACGCCTCGGCCAACAAGCCCGATGGAAATTTCCTAGGCGTCGCGCTGAGCGCCTACCATGCATGTGCGCTTACGACGGACGGCACGGTGCGCTGTTGGCAACAAGTAGGGGCCTCTTACGTACTCGCAGGGATGTATCGACAAATCGCATCCGATTACGATCGCACTTGTGGTCTGCGATCCGATGGCTCCATCGACTGCTGGAAGGACGCGAGCTCCGTCACCAACTATCCGGGTAACTTCGTAGACGTGAGCGTCGCCGGGCGGGTTTGCGGACTCACCGGCACACCCGGTACGCCGACTTGTTTCGGACCCTCTCCAGACAAGGTCCCGTCGACCCCGTTCATCCAATTCATCCCCTCGCCGAGTTCGGGATGGTGTGGGCTCGAAGCATCGGGAAAACTCACGTGTTCCGGAAGCTCTGCATTGAGCCAGACGCCCGAGCCCTTCTACGGGGGACTCGTCAGGGTCGGCGCCTCCCGTGATTTCGCCTGCGGGATACGACCGGACGGGCGCGGGATCTGCTGGAGCTCCTTCGGCATCTTTTCGCCCCCGCAAGACCAGGTGTTCATCGAAATCACAGCGGGCTTCAATCGCGGCTGCGGTCTCACCCCCGACCACCGCGTTCACTGCTGGGGCGACAACCTCGGGTATCCCCGAGAGTAGCCGATACCCTCGGTTGATCCTGCTCGCGCAGGTTCAGTTTCTCTCGAGCAGCTCGCTCATGAGATCGCGCATGATGTGCATGAAGCTGTTGACCTGCGGGTGGCGCCTCTTGCGAAGAGGTGGAACGTTTGGCCAGCGAGCGGCGGCGAGTACGACTCGTCCGGTGCAGAGATCGATGAGCTCGGACGACAACGTGTAACGTCGATCCGACGGGCTGGAAGGGAGCGGCCATGCAGTTCATCGCCCCATTGCTCGGGATGGACCGTCGAGACGTTCTCGTGAACGTGATGTTCGATCACATCAATCGGTTCAAAGACGACCCTCGCGAATTTCTCCGACGACAGATGCGAGACTTTTTCGGATTGGCGGACGAGGACCTCCCGAGGGGTCTCGACGAGGAGGGTCTCTTCGATCTGTATCGTGCTCGCCTAAAAAAGGAAGGCAAGCTCGACTACGCCGCCGACCTTGCCATCCCGCACCCGACCGTCGAGCGCACAAAATTCCGTCTCGTGGTTGGTGGACGTCACCCCGCGATCATCGAGCTCTTCAGAGACATCGAGCGCAAAGTGATCGGCGAGGAGGCCGCATCGATTCGCGGCGACGCCTCGCGGAGGGCGGAGGAAGCTAAGACCCGGCAACTCTCTTTCGACACCATGGACCCGACAACGGATCCCCGATACGAATCGCTCCACGCGCAAGGACTGCGTTGCGCGGGAGCGGATGTGCTGGCTCTGCTTGCAGGGGGCAAGGTGTTGTTTCAAAAGGTGTGGCCCCGCGTCCTGGAGAAACGTCACATCACGAAGGTGGAGTTGGCGCACCTCGTCTGGGCCATGCGCGACCGCAATGAGGTTGCGATCGTGAATGACAAGCCAAAAGAGCGAACCACCAATGATAGGCATCGGCTTGTCCTTCGAAAGGAGGAGGGTACGCCTCCCGCGCGAACGTGATTGACTAGAGGCGAGTGCCATGGCTGAGATCCGACGGGTCGAGTCGGCATCCGTCATGATCCTGGCCTACGAGCGACACTCGGCAACTTGATCAGAATGGGCGACACCGCCATGCCAAGAGAGAACCGCGAGGGAGGGATAACGGCAACGAGGAGCGGGTGAAACGCGTCAACGACAACCTACGATCTGAACGGGCGCGACCCGAGAACGATCTGCTCGAGGTGATAGCGAAAGAAGAGGCGCGACTCGCCTCGCTCGATGCCGAACGCGCGAAGATTCAACAGCGACTTGCGACCCTCAAGAGTCAGGTCGCAACCACCGATGCAGTGCCGGAGATCCGCGTGCCCCTGCCGGTTCTGCCGACGGCACCAAGACCGGATACACCTGCCGCCAAGCTGCGACTCTTCCGTCAGCTATTCCGCGGGCGCGTGGACGTCTTTCCGACTCGCTTCGTCAGCAAGAAAACTGGGAAGCCGGGCTATGCGCCGGCTTTGCGCAAACAAGTTCGTTCGCGGACTCTGCGAGTTGCCGAAGATCAAGTGCGGGGACTGCGGCAACCAAGCGTTTATCGAGGTCAACGACGCTGCGGTGCTCGACCATTTGCAGGGCCGGCACGTCATGGGCGTCTACCCATTGCTGGAAGACGAGACATGCTGGTTGCTCGCCGTCGATTTTGACAAAGGGACCTCGACACGCTGTTCCTTGCTCTGCCGGTGTACCTACCGATGCTCCTACGAATTGGTGATGTACCGCTGCCGTCGCCGCCCCCTGTCGGTGCCGAATGGATCGAGGCGTACCGCTACTGGCTCGGCGGTGGGTAGTTGATCAGTTCTGAGCCCAAAAGAGGAATGGCCGAGCGCGCCTCGATCCAAGAAAGGATCGCGATCGGTAAACTGCTGGGCCATAGAAATCAGGCGACGACGGCTCGATATGCCGAACTCGTAGACGCGGCCCAGGCGAAGGCAGCTGCCGTCGTCGGCGGAGCTTTGGCGAGAGCAATGCAGCCGAAGAGTAACGACAGGAATTCCTGACCTTAGATGGTTCTCGGCTCAATCCGCCTGGGACTGTCGTCGGGACCTGCGAAGGAACCCAACCATACCATCCGGCATATCGGGGCGCGGGCTGCTATACTCGGACACGGAGCGTGACAGTGGTGGCCAAAGCAGAGCAGATCCTCGAGCAACTTCGAGCACTCCCCCCAGCTGAGCGGCTGCGAGTGGTCGAACAGGTCGTTCATGAAGTCGCCGCGGAAGTGGGACCGCAGCAGGTCAGTCCCGTCGAATCCATTTGGTCCGACGAGAGCGACGCCGACTTCGAGGCCTTCCGTGCACGCGTCCAGCAGCTAAGGTCGACCGACGTATGGCGCACGGGCGATGACCCGAACGCTCGTTGATACCGACATTCTGTCGGACTTTCTCCGTGGCAAGAACGTCCACGTCGTGGACCGTGCCAATGCCTATCTTCGAGATCACGGTCGCTTCACGATCTCCGTCGTCATGGTTTTCGAGATCGTCCGCGGCCGGCACCAGGCGAACCAGCTCGACCGCGCTCAGAAGTTTCTGGAGTGGACGAAGCTTGCCGACGTTCTAGCGTTTGACGCCGAGTGCGCGCGGATCGCGGGGGAGATCGGCGGGGCGCTTTTGCGGAGTGGATTGCCTGTGGGCGTGGCGGACGTGCTGATTGCGGCGACGGCGATCGCTCATGGACTCACCTTCGCAACCGCGAACGTCGACCACTACCAACGCATGAAGCCGTTTGGTCTCACCATCGAGAACTGGCGCACGGCCTGAAGAAAATCATCGGAGCGCACATCGCACCCTTGCTCCAATTGCAGAACCGGGCTCGCCAGGTTCACCGAACAAGTCCCAACGTCCTCCGATCTTGCGCGTAGACGAAGGCACGCGTAGCTGTGCAAGCCCGTGCCGCGACAGGATGCGCTCTTGTCGCGCGAGAGGAATGTGATCGCAATACTTGTCGACGGCGACCTTGATCGCAAACGCAAGCGAGTATCGGCTGCCGGGCGTCGCACGCTCGGGGCCCGGCGCCGTCTCCACACAGCCGTCGCAACGGCAGACGTACTTCTGCTGCTTCACCTTCACGACCCGGTAGCTCACGTCGACGACGTCGATCATTTCCGACGTGTCGAACTGATCGGCCATCGACGAAGCTCGCCGCCGCAGCTCGGGCATGTGCGATCGGGCGCGTCCAACTCGAAGAGCTGTTCGACGATCGGCAGCTTCGGCTGCTCCGTAGGCCCGAACTGCGTGCGCGCTTTGCGCGGCCTGTCGTCCTGCGGTGGAGTCGATGCGACGTCGGCTGCCGTCTTCGCCTTCTGTCGCTATCGCTCCTAAACTAAAAGCCCTTGCCGGGCCTGACGCTGAACGGCACGAAATTGATTTGAAGCCGCGCGTGGTAGCGGCGGCGCGGGAGGCGTCTCTTCTAGGGCTGCGGCAACCGGCGGACCTACTGGTCGCAGATTTCCTCTCACGAGAGCGGTGAACGTGCAAAGAGTAGACACGTGGAACGACGGAGTGGACAATGCCCAGCCAGCTCTACGACGATGCGCGAACTGTCGCTGCTTAAACTCGGACCATGCGCCCGAGGCGGTGCAAACGGAACGAGACGGGCAACGATCCGTGGCCGCTGGTGGTGGTACTATGCGGCTGTCACGACTTTATCGTCTGCGGCCTGCCTGAGTCCGCAGTTACCGAACGAAACAGAAAAGACCGCTGGGGCAGTCAAGCTACCGCTGCCCGCTTCGTTCATCGGCGACTGGGACTTGTTCGATTGTACTCCCTACGGGGCCGCTGCAAGCGCCGGCAAGCATACCAACGCACGTCGTCTGTGCCGGCTTACGGACTCCCTGATCCAGTGCGTTCAGAACTGGGACGGGTGCAAGGTTCGTGAGAGCCCTGCGAGGGTTTGGATCGAACGAGGACAGGGATTCGTCGATTGGTCCGGAGACCGTCTCGAAGGCTGCGAACCCAAAGGGTGCACGCCGGTGGCCCGGCAGACGAACGGCGTTTCGTACGCGGTGCTCTGTGAAGGAACCTACAATCTTCAGCAAGATCCCGTTATGAAGCTCTCCGTCGACGGTGACGTCTTGGTCCTCGGAGACAACGACCTAGGTTGCAAGTTTCGGCGCACCACAAGCTCGAAAGGAGCCGACCACGCCCCCTAAAGCAACTGGCTCGGCCCTCTGGCGCAATGGCGTCGCGCTACGTGACGGCTGCGAGAACCTGGCCGCGTTGCGGCGTCCTGACAGGGACGGCCGCGGTAGGCCTGAACGATGTTGATACGTGGGCGTACAAATTTGCCGGAGCTCTTCTCACCAATGAGCACAGCCTCCGCTATCTCTCTCGTCGTCCCTGGCTGCGACATCGAGCGCTCTCGCACGTTCTACGAGGCCGCGTCGGGCGTCGTCGCCCGAGAGGAACAGCACGGGAAGAGGCCGCGCCACTACTGGTTTCGCCTCGACACCGCGATTCTCGAACTGTATTCACGGGGAGAGCGTGAAATCGGCGTGCTGCGATTCGGTCTTCGCGTGACTGATCTGACCGCGACGCTCGCGAGAGCCGATCGCAGCGGGGACAAAGTTATGCGAACTGCAAGTGGCGAGGGTGCGGCGGTCTTAGAGGATCGCTATTGTGGCCCGCCGGACAATTTCTTGTAATGGACGCACGCGTCGGGCATGCCCTGATCGCAAGCGAATTTGAACAACTTCGGAGCTCCGGATTCGTCCGGGACGACCCCTTCCCGCCGCTCGTAGAGAAGGCCGAGCTCGTAGCAACCATGCACGTGACCCCGCTCACAGCTCTCGGCAAACAGCTCCGCAGCGCGCTTCGCGTCTGGCTTCGTGCCTAGCCCACGAGCGTACACCATTCCGAGGTACGTACATCCCTCAGCGTCCCCGCCATCACAGCCCCGTTCGAAAAGCGACTGCGCGCGCACCTCGTCTTTGGCGACGCCCGCTCCCACAACGTACATGACTCCGAGCCCCGAACAACCCGCCACGATCTCGCAATCGCACGACTGCCTCAGGAGGTTCGCCGCCGCGATGGCGTCCTGCACAGCACCCGCGCCCTTTGCGTGCATGTATCCGAAGCGTGCACAAGCGGGAAGATCGTGGAGCCTGCACGCGGTGGCATATAGCTCCGCTGCGCGACCGAAACTCTCCGTGACGCCTTGGCCCATCTCGTATGCCGTCCCCAGTTTCGTGCAACCGAGAGGTTCGCCCGCGTCGCAAGCCTGTTTGTATAGCGCGACGGAACGTACAGGATCGCGCGCCACCCCAGTACCTCTCACGTACATGAAACCGAGGTTGGTGCATGCCGTCGCTTCACCTCTATCACAACCGTATTTGTAAAGTGCCGCAGCGCGCGCCGCATCCGGCGCGCCCGCCTTACCTCGGAGATACATGTTGCCGAGATTCGTGCAACCAAACGGCTTGACGGCTTCGCAACCACGCTTGTAGAGCTCCAGAGCGAGACTGAGATCACGCTCAGTTCCTTGTCCCCTTTCATAGAAAGATCCGAGGAAGGTGCATGCATGCAGATCGCCGTGATCGCAACTCTCTTTGCATAGGGGGAACGCCCGGACTGGGTCCCAGCGGATCCCGGACAAGTCATTGGTGCCAACCTCGGAGCAACTTTGTAGCTCGGTTTTAGCGCACACGGTTGGCTCCTGAGGCACGCCGAAACCGGGTTTCGCGACGTTGGAGGCCGCAACTGGCGAATGACTGCAATTGAGTGCACCGACCATCAGACAAACACCAAGAGCGCCAAAGTATCTCATGCGGTCAAGAGGCCGTTTCTCTCTTCTCTCTCGGCGGGAATCAGTCATTGGAGGATACTACTTTCCTTTCTGCCGATGTGCAGCGAATCGGAGGCGGCCAATAGGGCGGAGGCTATCGCCAACGGACAAAACGCGAAGAAGAACTGAACGAGTCCGGCCGGCGGGCGCCGCAGCATGCCTGCCAGGTTGTCGTGCAGCGCCCGGGCATGTCCGTCCGTTCGCGCCACAGTGGCACAGACTGCGATTCGGCTTGCTGACAAAGACGCAATCGCACGTGTCGCTCGCCGTAAGGCACGCTCCTTGCTCCGAGCTTGATCGTGACGCGAACTCTGAAACGGTCGGCACAATGGAACGGATGCGCTGCCATGTTCGTGATCGCGGTCACGCTCAGCATCGGCGGACACGTTGTGTGCTGTCAGGTGCCCGGGTATTCGTTCGAGCTCGGGGCATGAGCTGGCTCTACCAAGTCCCTTTCTGGACGCGCGGAATCGCCGTGATGACCGTGCTCGTGCTGGTCGCCGCGGTCGAACGCGTCGTCGTTGGAGCTCGCGCACGGCGGTGGAAGGAGTACGGGGCATGGGTCGTCATGAGCGCGCTCGGCGCTGCCTTCGGCGCGTGCAACGACCTCGTCACGTCGCGTATTTCGGCTCATTACTTCGAGCTTGGCAAGGGACTGTCGAGCGTCGACCCCCAGCAGTTCGTCCGTGATGTCGCAGATCTTGGTGCACGCGCAGGATGCTCCGCAGGTTTGCTGCTCGGGGGCGTGTTGCTCTTGGCAAATACCAGCCGCAGTTCACTGCCAAGCCTTCGAGTCGTCGAGTTGCTGGCGCACGCGCTGGTGCCGATTGCACTCGCGGCGGCCTTCGCGCCCATCGCGGTGTTCTCGACGAACTGGGATGTTCAGGGACTCGGTGATGAGCTCCGTCGAGTGCTGAGCGAATCAGACGTCGATGCCTTCCTGTTCGTCCAGCGCGCCCACGCTGGGGCGTATATCGGCGCCGCACTCGGAACGAGTATTGCGTGCCTATCGGTGCTCCGATCCCGTCGATCACGCGACGCATCAGCGCGAACGGCGGAGTCGATCAAGAAGCAAGGTGTAAGCCAAGGGCGCCAACAAGGCGTTGCTGGCGCTGCAGCTGAAAAGGTTGTTGGTCGGCCTTCGGCGCCCTCTGGCGCTCGCAGTTGAACGCGGTAAGTTGGCCAGACGACGCCATGCCTCGCGAACGACCTCATAGAAGCGCGCCCGGTCCGTTTTATGTTGAAGCCGGATGCTGCCTAGCTTGCGGAATTCCGGAAGTGACTGCGCCCGACCTCTTTGACGTAGACGCCGAATCGCACTGCCTTGTGAAGCGCCAGCCTCGGAACGACGACGAGGTCGACCGAATGCTGCTCACGATGATCCGCTCCGAGGTGGGTTGCATCCGCTACGGGGGAACGGACGAGCGCATCGCGCGGCGCCTTGCTGAGCAGGGCGAGGGCCTGCTTTCCGATGTCCAGCCATCGCCTGGCGTGCGTCGGATCCATCGCGACCACGTCGGACTTCGGAATATGCGGCAGCCCGTGGACGCTGACGTTCTGATGGATGGATTCATCGCGTACCTGCGGCGACAACCCATGCCAGAGAGGTATCGGTTCGATGTCCATTTGAGGACGAACGAGCGATGTGAATTGCGGGTGGCGTGGTTCGAGGAAAACTACCACTCGCTTACCATTGAACGTTCATCCGTTCCGGGATTCGATTGGCTTATCATCGGCCTCGAGTTTTTCGTGTTCGAGTGGCTCGCCGAAGACCCTGTCGGCACGCCGACCTTCTTCGAAGGAGCCGATTGGAAGGCCTCGAGGTCTATGGGGACCAGACTGCCTTGGTAGGCAAGAGCTGGCCACCCTTCGTTTCCGTTTCGAGCGCGACCTCGACTGCGGTCGCGGCTGCGATCACCGAGCCGACGACGCGTCAGCCGCAACCATGAAAGCGGTCGATCGTCGGCATCCGTTCGCTGGCACCGGCCGCTGAACACCGGTACGATGTCCACACGTCGCGATGTGCATGATGATCTACCTTGCCGCCGACCAGCCCCTTCGGATGGTGGATTGGAACGAGGCCGACCCGGGCTTCTACGTTTCCGCCCCCGCTCCAGACGAGGAGCGCGTCAGGTGCCAGTTCGAGAAGCAAAGTGTCGTCTACGCCGGCTCCCACGAAGGGTGCGGCTGTGGCTTCCAATATGGCGAGTACCCGCGCGACAACTACGAACCCGATGAATTGGAGCTGCGTCGCCGTTCATTGACCCAGTTCGCCGAGTATCTTCGCGTGGAACTCGCGCGCGTGGGTACCATCGAACTCTACGCTTGTTGGGACGGCGATCAGGAGGGCTCGCCCGAACACCACCGAACGCTGACGCCATCGGCACTCGAGCTCGACGACTTTTTCTTCCGGGAGAAAGAGTTGTCGACACTGGTCGAGGACGCAGCATGACCCTGTCCCGAGCGCGCCGACTATCGGTCGCATCTGAAGCCCTGTACCTTGCGTGGTGGCCGACATGATCCTTCGTGTGGGCCTTGCAGCGTGGATTATCCAGGATGGAAATTATGGCGAGTTTGAGAGTGGCTCGCGCTATCGCTTCGCGCTCGAATTCTACCCGAGCGAATTGGTCGGACTGAACGAGGCTCCTGATCCGGCGATCGTTCGCGGAACCGTCGGCGCCGAGTACGAGGTACGGGCGAAGGTCATCCGGGTCACGAACTCGCATTGGGTCATCGACTTTGGTCTGCCCGCTTTCCAGGAGTCCAAGCCGCCATCGTGGGCCGTAACTGGCGCAGGCGTCACCGGTCGCGTTTACCTGGGGATTGATCCGTTCTTCTATTTCGAACGGCTGAAAAACGAAAGCGGCATGCCCGACCTGTTTCGGATTTGGCAGGTGCGCCGCATCCTCCTCGAAACGACACCCTGGAGGGAGACGACCGATCTGACCGGCCGAAGCGTTTCCACTCGAGAAGACGTGGCACCAATGTTCCGTGAGGTTCCGTGCACGGATTCGTGGAAAGACGATGGGGGGCACGCCCACTACATCTTGGAATGCGAGCTCCTTGAGAATTGAACTGCGGCAGCGGGCGCTCGACCTTTCTGGCGGTCGCCACCGAACGCCGGTACGTTGACGAGACGGGAACGCGAAGTGGGCCGCGAACAACTGCTGATCGAGGGCTACTCGCCGAGCGAGCTTCCGGAAGCTCTCGGCCCGGACCTCGAAGCGGAAGTGGTGAATGGGCGACCTCTGGTCGCGCGAGTTGGGACGGCCGAAGTCCTAATCTCGCTTGCACTCGACGGCCGGCTCCTCCGGGCGGAACTCGCACACGTCGATGGAGGCGGCGAAGGAGTGCTCCCGACGCTCATCTCGGTCATCTTGCGTTTGGCTCGCCGCCGAGCCGCGACGGAGATCGAATGGCTGGTCTTCGCGACGAACTGCGCGCAACCGAATCCGAGGCTGCGGCCGGTCCTTGTAGCCCGTGGCTTCGTAGTCCGCGAAGTTCCGGATCGAGGTTTCTGCTACTATCGTCGAGATCAGGTGGCATCCACCGGCGATTCGAAACCGGGCCCGCCGCTCAATAGCCAGACCGATTTGTGCGGGGAAACTCACATGTACCCGAAGATTGGCAGATTACCCTCGGAGTCGCCGGGAGAGACCTCTCGCCCGTGGCGCGAGATCGAGGCGACCTTCGCGAAACTCGCACAGAACAACCCTGCGTTCGTTCCTCTTGCCGATCTAGCCCGCCATCTCGCGAACTCCCGTTTCGCGAAGGCAGGCCTTTGCGGCGCAACATCGATGCACGATCTCGTTATCGGTCCAAGCGCGAATGTATTTCAAAACCCTCACCTTCGAATCGAGTACGACTTCGACGCCAGGACGTTCCAAATGATATTTGTCGACGGATCGCCGAAGCCTTGGGAAACGACCGTTCCTGCTGACAAGGTCATCGATGCGGTCGATCGATTCCTGACGAAACACGCGAGCTGGTACCACCTTACATGATGGCTGCAAGAACAACAGGCTGAGCCTTGATGATCCTCGATGGGAAGAGCTGCGCGGAGGTTACCGCGTCCCGTTGACTTTCGTCCGCTACTTCGCCAGCTCGAGTCGGATGAGGATCCACGGGTAGTTTGGGACGAGATCTGGGAAGAACTTTATCACCAGGGGGATATCGGCGATGTGTCCTTCGTGGTGCTCCCGCACCTCGTGCGGATCCATCGGAAACGCAACGCCGTTGACTGGAACACCTACGCCATCGCTGCCTCGGTCGAGCTCGCCCGAGGCACTGACGGCAACCCCGAAGTGCCGTCTTGGGCCCGCGAGGCCTACGAGAATGCTCTCCGTGAGCTTGCGTGCGTCGGAGTTGGAGAGCTCGCGAGTGCGAATGATCGCGAAACCGTGCGCTCGATCCTTGCGGTGCTCGCCATCGTTCATGGCGCGAGGACTTATGGCCGCTTACTCGTGGAGTTCACAGAAGACGAGATCCTGGAACTCGAAAAGGCTGCCTTCGGGGAGCGCAACAGCGGCACCGGATAGCTTTGCGTCGTCGCGCTCGGGCTGGTCGCGTCGCTCGCCGCCCACTGCCGAACATCGGGACGGGCCCCCCAGCGTCACTTTTTTTCTTGCTACCCCGTTGCTACCCCGAACCCCGCGTCGCTCGCCCGCCCCGCGAAATCCTCAGCGATTTCAGCGCGCCCGGACCGATTCGAACGGCCGACCACCGGATTCGAAGTCGGTCAAGGTCGAGGGGCGTCGGACAAGCGACCTGCAGCCAAAAGCAAGGGGAATTGGCGTCGATCGAACGCCGAAACAACGCCTGGGCGAATGGCGGTATTTCACGGCAATTTCGGGTCGACTCGGGTTGTTTTGCCCCCGCATTGCCCCCGGCAAAACTGCCCACATGATCGAAGCGAGCTCAGTGCGCTTACGTTGCAAACCCATCATTGTCGCATTCGGGGAACCGAAATATCATCTCGTGTTTCCCAGCGTTGATCGGGACCGGCGGACGAAACCGTAACCTCGTCGTTGGCGCACGAAATGCGGTACACCGTTCCCCATGGATCGCTCCCGGTTTGGTCTGGATCGAGGTACCGTTCGGACTTGAGCTGCGCGAGATTCGGACAGCTCGCCGACGATGTGCTGGCCTGCCAAGACCGCACGGCCATTCGCAAGACGCGTGCGCCCGTCTGTGCCTTGTCCTCGGCAGCGTGCGGAAAGCAACACGTAATCGTGCCGAAATACAAGTAGCAGCGGAAGATACCAAAGGCCGTAGCGCACAGCAGGGCGACGACTGCCCAACGAACCCGCCTTCGCACGCTCATCCAACGCCGTCCCAAAGAGTCGCATTCCGTCCCTCAGCCACTCACCCAGTCGGGCCTTGGTGTGAGCTGCCCAACAAGGCATTGCAGCTGATGAGCGCCGCCGGTCGGCCTTCGGCCTCCTTCTGGCGCTCGCAGCTGAACGCCCCTAGACGGGGGACTGTCAAGAGTAGATCTCTCCTGTTCCGCAATCCCTTGCGGGTACGGTTGGGTTCGGTCTTGTCGAGACGTCCTGGGGCGCGCCGGTCTTGCGAGCACGTTGGATAGACCGGAAGCGCGAAGCGGTGCGCAGCTCTGACTCGTGTCGCCTTTGGCGTTCTTGAAGCCGGTTCGTGGGCCTCTCAAAAAACGAGGGCACAAATCTCCTAGCTGGGCCTCTTGGGCCATGGCTTCAGTTGATGCTCCGAGAGGGTCTAACCTGGTACAGGGGCCTGCGCATGCTCGCATGGCGGCCAGGCGTTCAGTAGAGACTTCCTTCTCGAAACTTTGCACACGACGCCGACGATGGACATAGCGTCTTTGAGCACTGCGCAACCGCAAGACAAAGATCGCCTACGCCGCTCTTTGGCCATGTTTTGCCGGGTCGTACTCCTCCTTGTGTTTCCAGATCGCGAGGACCGCGGAAGCGATGCGGCGTGCGATCGTGAGACGTGCGAGGTTGGGCTTGGTGCCGTTCTCGAGCATTTTCTCGTAGGCGAGGCAGAGCGGATGCTGGGACATCTTGAGCACGTGCATCGCTGCGCCCTTGAACGCATTCTTGAGTAGCGGGTGACGGTTGCGGGTGAGGCCGCGGGTCTGTGCGTGCTTTCGGCGACGCCAGCTTCGCGTCTTGTGGTCCTGCTCCCAGTCGGCCGACGATCGGGTAATGATTCCGAGGCCGCAGTAGCTCCAGAACTGCTGCTTGGTTCGGAAGCGATCGGGCGTCACGACGACGGTGACGATCATCGCCGCGCGGACCGGGCCGATGCCCGGCGCCGTCATGAGGCGGTGCACTTCGGGAACCTTCGCGGCCTCCTCTTTGAGCCATGTTTCGGCCCGTTCCTTGCCAGTTTGCACCCCCATGCCGCCACCCGAGTTGCAGGGTGATGCCGCCAGAGGAACGGGCTGAACGACCAGAGCGAAGCATGCCTCGTATCGGTTTTGGAGTCGATCAACTTTTTGTG
>Ga0137374_10002680_pt1 | contig 20874 bp, 18 predicted proteins | sample SagtaG_20_FD_104811 | JGI IMG/M metagenome (GOLD analysis project Ga0137374, IMG submission 104811) | Vadose zone soil microbial communities from Sagehorn Ranch, Mendocino, California, USA - Sage1_R_100_16 metaG | ecosystem: Environmental > Terrestrial > Soil > Vadose zone | place: USA... | reverse complement strand
TCTTTTTCAGCTGGCTTTTGCTGAAGATTATACAACTCCTGCGCCTTATTACATGCTTTTAAAAAACGCTCAAACGAAACGGGTTTCAATAAATAATCAACAGCATTGAAATTATAACTCTCCAAGGCATATTGCTCATAAGCGGTTATGAGTATGATCATTGGTGGCTGTTGCAGGGTTTGTATGAATTGCAGTCCACTCAATTTCGGCATTTGAATATCGAGAAAAATGAGATCAATTTTTTCCTGCTGCAATACTTCAATTGCCTCCATTGCATTTCTGCATGTTTTTACCAGTTGAAGATAAGGCACTTGTTTAATATTATCTTCTAACAGGTCAAGGACCAATCTTTCATCATCAACAGCAATACAACGCATCATTTTAATAGCAGTGTTAAATGAATATGAAACAGACCATTTTCTTTTGACAAAACAAGCGCATGTTCTTTTGGATACAGCAACTTTAACCTTGATTGTATGTTTTCTAACCCTATTCCCGAACTGTTATCCTTGCTTTCATTTATATCATCATTAAACTTGTTCTGAACATCGAATTCAAGTTTACTATTATTTGCTGTAAGATGAATTTGGATTAATGGTTCATCAACTCCCATACCATGTTTGAAGGCGTTCTCCACAAATGGTATCAGCAACATAGGTTCAATACTTCTTTGCAATTCTTTGTCGGGTATCTGAACATTCGCCTCTATTGCAACATCATGACCAAATCTTAACTTCTGTAATTCAATATAACTTTTGAGGTATTCAACTTCTTTTGCTAACGGCACTTTTTTTTCATCTGATTCATATAACATATATCGCATAAGATCAGATAATTTTATTAAAGCCGGTTCAAGTTGTTCTGATTTTTTTCTTGCCAGGGAAACAAGATTTGTGAGCACATTGAAAATAAAATGCGGGCTTATCTGCGATCTTAAAAATTTTAGCTTTATTGATAACTGTTCTGCAAGAATTTCTTTTTGTCTTTTATCATAGGCAATTTTGTCAATGATTAATCTGTAAACGGTACTTACTATTAGAAAAGGAATCGGGGGAAAAAAAAGAATACGGTATGTCCATTCATCTAATACAACGTCAGGATACCACTGCATTGTTATGAATAGCTTCAGATAATAGGAAACAATAATTATAGCTGCAATTGCCAATATAAAAATCCACCATCTTTTTTTATTAAAGAACAATGGATACAATATGAATGCGTTCAAATAAAATAAACCAATGTGATAAAGATTGGTGATAACAAAAAACGAAGAAGGGAAAAAGCCCGGCTTCGGATTTCCACTATCAATAAAAAAATGCGGCAACGCAAACAGTGTGCCCCACACAATAATATGCAAAAGAATGTTGGTATATTTTGAATTTATTCTGAGTGACATTTATAATCTTGTTATGCGAAGGTAACAATCGAAATTACCGACAATGAAGAGAGCGAACAAGTCGGTTATTTGTTTCGGTAAAACCGGCAAATGAGAAGACGAAAAATTTGAAACCTCATCTTAATTGCAATTAGGATAAGATTGTGTGTGATAAAACATGGTGATTAGAGAACAAGACGTTGAAGTGAGTGACACAAGGGACGATGCCACGAAGAGATAAGCCGGAAACAAAAAAGAAAAATTAACAATAATAATCTGTCACAAAGTTTTTTGATTGATTATGTAAGCGTGATCAATAAATGAAAAATAATATAGAAAGCAGCCGGATATTGGATTAAAATAAACCGGCTTGCTCAATTGCCGAATCATTGAAAGAGAATAATTTACCTGTGCCTGGTTGACGGTTCAATTTCATCGGAATTATTTTGGGACTACGTAAAGCTGGAATAAATATCAATGGTTGATTTTACCACATTATCCAATCGTAATCATCAAACTCATTATCTTTCCTGGAATTAATCAATAACAGAGTTGTTACTACCGCTGCTACAAATACCAGTAATCCAATTGTTGTGTTTCTTGATGTCATAGGTTATATGTTTTGAAAATTTCTGAATGCCAATATAATTATTAAATGCCCGTACTGCATTTCTATTTAGAATAAAAGTAAATAAAAAAAGAACTCTCTTTTGTAAGCAATAAATAAAATAAACAATTTCTTTACTAACAACTAATAACATTTTATTCTGTGTCCTTATATTTTTATGTTCTTACAATTTACTAAAGTTTTAATTGACGCCATAAAAGTTTACCAATAATTTCCCGGTTAAATGATAAACCTTATCTTTAAAATTTAATGATTTAATAAAGAAAAAATTTTGTCTTCCGGAATTTTAACCTGAATTACAATTACATTTTTTTATAAGGATCTTTTGATGTTTCAAACACGTCTTATTTGTCTGCACGTATTAAATAAGCGGCCGGCCATTGCACCCGCAGCCAGAGAGAGGCTGAAAGCTGTAAGCTCATGCCCGTAAAACCAATGAGCAAGCCATTTATGACGAAAGATAGTATAAGCAATATATACTATAAGCAGTATAATACCAATACGATCCATTCTTGCAATCACCAAAGAACTTTCTTCTTCCCAAAAGATCTTTTTTCTTCTTGAAAACACTACACCGGTTAATATACTAATTGATCATCTCGTAAATTATAGCAATAAGCATTAGTATAAATACAATAAAGAAAATGCGTAAACGGATAATAAGTTTACGCTCTACAAATTGCCTTGGGTGTGTATTTTTTCTTGATGTTAAAATCATTAAAAAACCACACACAATTCATGTGCCGTCTTCATATTCGGGGTTAAGGTTTAAGGTCATGACAGCGGGTTTAATTAACAGTTTATTATTATAGGTGCCGGCAATATCTTTTACTGAGGAACAAACCCATCCATAAACAAATGACAATAATTAATGTTGTATTATTTCTGCAGCATCTGTATCAAGATAAATTTTTAAATTTTGATGATTGCGCAATAAACTTGCAGGCACTTCTTCGTTAATATCACCTTCAATTACTTTTTTTACAATGGCGGCTTTTCGTTTGCTGCTTACCAAAAGAAAAATATGTTTTGACTCAAGGAGTGTGGCTATACCTAATGTAATTCCCTCTGAAAGCTGTTGCTGCTTTTTAAAATATTTTTGTCCCACCTGTTGTGTTATGGGGTCAAGCGTTGCAATATGTGAACGCAAAGAAGGCGAAGTATCAGGTTCATTCATTCCTACATGACCATTCATACCGAGTCCTAAAACAGCTACATCAATACCTCCATGCTGCTGAATGAAATTTTCAATGCGATCACATTCATTGGTTAAATCTTTTGCTCTCCCGTCAAAAAAACAAATTTTGTCATCTGCTATTTTAAGCGGATAAAACAATTGATCATTCAAAGAATATCTACAACTTCCTTCATCATTTTCGTTCATCCCGACCCACTCATCCAGGCCCACGAATAACCAATTTGAGCTGTCAAACTTTTGCTGCTGATGAAGATGAACCAATTCTTTGTACAAACCAACCGGTGTATCGCCTGATGCAGGACAAAACAAAGGCTTATCAGATAATTGCACTGTTTCAATTAAATCATGTGCAGCTTGCCTTGACATATCTTCATATGTATCCCGAATAATTATTTTCATCGTTGCTGTTTGTAATTGCTTCAAAGATATTTCTTTCTATAACTTACAGGAAACTGGAAACTTATTTCACCACTCAAAAAAAGCAATTAAAAAAAATGATTAGGGCTCCTATACTGTTGCTTAACTTTATTCGTTATATACCTTTATTACAATGCACCAACCTCAACATTCTTCTAACGTTGCAGAAGCCAATAAAGCCGTTGCTGAACCTCGTCCTGCAACAACGCCATTTGCCGGCCCGCAACGACTTTATTCACTTGATGCCCTTCGTGGATTCGATATGTTTTGGATCATGGGTGCCGAGGAAATTGTTCATGGTCTTGCCAAAACAACAGGCTCATCATTTTGGGGCGGCTTTTCAAACCAGCTTACGCATCCCGCATGGAATGGTTTTCATTTTTATGATTTAATATTTCCGTTATTCCTTTTTATTGCTGGTGTTGCTACGCCTTATTCCGTGGGACGGGAATTAGAAAAAGGCAAGAGCAGGCAACAATTATTATTTCGTGTAATCAAGAGAGGATTGTTGCTCGTGCTGTTGGGCATTATTTACAACAACGGTCTTGAATTGCGACCTCTTTCTGAAATTCGTTTTGGCAGTGTATTGGGAAGAATCGGGCTTGCTTATATGTTTGCCAATATTATTTATTTATACTCAAAGCAGTTCGGACAAATCATCTGGTTCTGGGCATTGCTTATTGGTTATTGGCTGCTTTTAAAATTCAACGCTGCTCCCGGTTTTCCAAAAGGCGATCTTACGATGGAAGGAAATTTCGCTTCATACATTGACCGGCTCGTAATTCCCGGCAAACTTTATTTGGGCATTCATGACCCGGAAGGTTTAATGTCCACGATACCCGCTATCGGAACAGGATTACTGGGGATTTTGGCGGGAACTTTACTAAAAAATAGCCATGTAAGACCGCAAATAAAAGCTTTACGATTAGCCATTATGGGTGTTATTTTTTTGGCACTCGCACAATTATGGAATCTTGATTTTCCTATAAATAAAAATCTTTGGACAAGCTCATTCGTGTTGCATGTTGGTGGTATAAGTCTGCTTCTGTTGTCACTGTTTTATTATATAATAGATGTGCTTGGTTACAAGAAATGGTCATTCTTCTTCAGAGTCATTGGTATGAATTCTATTCTCATTTATATGTCAGGACGATTTATTAATTGGGAGTACACTACCAACGGATTTTTTCAATGGCTCGGTCAACTGGTTGGCAATCCTTTCAATGTTGTTATTATGGCAATTTGCTATGTGATGATTAAATGGCTCTTTTTATATTTTATGTATAAAAAGAAAGTGTTTTTGCGTGTATAAGTATAGGAGGAGTTCTAAAGAATTTTCCCTTACTGAGGACTTCTGCTAAAGTATGCACAAAGATAAACAAAGCCTATAATTCAGGAGCAACACACAAACCTAACAACTCCGCTTTTGCAACGACATGCTCTTTCATCTTTTCTTCTACTTCTTCTCTTTCTGTTTGGGCAGGCAAATTAAGTTTTGTATCAAGTGCATATAATCTAAACCAGTAATGGTGCGTGCCTTTGAAATATTTTGGACAAGGACCTTCATAACCAAAACTGTGATTATTTGCCAACCCCTCTGTAGTGCCGTCGGGTATTGTTGCTTCAATTATTTCTGTTACAGACGAAGGAATATCAAACAGCAGCCAATGCGTCCATGGTTTTGGCGTGGCATCAACGTCTTCAAATATCAATACCAAACTCTTTGTATTCTGTGAAACTTCTTCAAATTGTAAAGGAGGATTAACATTCTTATCAAGACAGGTAAACATTTGCGGTATATGTTCACCATGACGAAATAAAGGACTGGTGAGTTTCATAAGTATAATCTATTTATAAACCTATATGAAAAATATACTACGCTTTTTTTGCAGTAACCATAATGCATAATTTTTCAAAATTCAACGCCTCATAAGTATGGATAATTAAATCTGCCTGGTGCAGCATTTCTGCTGAGTGCGTAGTGGTAATAGCGATGCATTTCATGCCTGCATTCTTTGCAGCTTTTACACCATTTACCGCATCTTCAATTACAAGACATTGATCAGGTTGCAACTCTAATTTTTCTGCCGCTCTTAAAAAAATATCAGGCGATGGTTTGCTTTTACTTACTTCTTCACCAGTAACGATCACTTTAAAATACGGCAGTAAACCTGTAAGCTTTAAAACCATTTTCATTTTCTCACGGCGCGAACTGGTACCTAGTGCTATCTTCAGATCATATTGCCTAAGTTGCTCCAAAAGCTTAACTGCAAAAGGAACCGGCTGAATTCCACTGCTTGAAATGATCTCAGTAAAGTATCTTAGTTTTTTTGCCAAAGCAACCTTTGTTTCTTCCTCATTCAGTAAAAGCCGCGATTGAACTACCACTGCACTTTTAACACCCAGCAAAGGAAAATAATCCTCATAAGAAAGTGGTTTTTGATAGTCAGCAAAAAGCCGTTTCCATGCGAGGTAATCAGCTTCTGTACTTTCAATCAATGTTCCGTCCATGTCAAATATCACCCCTTTAAAAGGAAGTGAAACCGGTAAATCTATAGTATGTTCAGCGTAAACTTCTTTCATAATATTCATCAATAAGTAAAGGTGTTGATATTTATCTACACTTGTAGATTTTTGTCATGCCTCACTTCTACACTTTCTGTTGGCACTTTAAAAATTTTGCAAGTATAGCGCATATAAAAGCATGGGGATAATTACTATTACAGAAAATCAATATAAATAATTATACCAGTTCTCTTTTGTTTGATAAAAAGTAGTTTTATTGAAAGGGCATGATTTTTTTTTTTACAGTTTTGCATCAAAGAAAAATTATCAGGTAAGTTACCTATTTTAAAAAATGATTCATTCATCAAAAGTAGAAGGTGTACAAAAAATTGCTGTATTAAGAGCAGGTGCTTTGGGTGATTTTATTGTAACGCTTCCTGCTTTAAAAGCTATACGTTCTGCTTATCCTGATGCAGAAATTATTTTACTTGGAAAACCCTGGCATAAAAAATTTTTATTAAAAACCAGGACGCCTGTAGATCGTGTAATCGTAGTGCCTGTAAAAAAAGGAATACGAGACGAGACAGAGGAAACAGAAAACGCAGTGTCATCAGAAACTTTTTTTGAAACTGTTCAGCAGGAACAATTTGATATTGCTATCAGTTTTCAGGGCAATGGCGTATCAGTGAATCCGTTTATCAAACGTTTACATGCAAAGCTCACTGTTGGTCTTGTATCAGAACATGCAGAAGGGTTAGATAGGTGTTTGAATTTTTATTATTATCAAAGTGAAGTTATCCGTTACCTCGAAGTAGCAAAACTTATTGGTGCTGACTCAATGGATCTTGAGCCGGAGATCAATGTATTAAAACAGGATGAGCAGGAGATAGAAGGCTTTATGCAATTGCTTGATAAACCTTTTGTTGTTTTGCAACCATGTGCTGTTGATATACGCCGCATGTGGCCTTTGGAAAATTACCATGCATTGGCAAATGCATTGAAACAAAAAAATATTGAAGTTGTATTTGCAGGATCACAGGAAGATAAAACTATTGTTGACAATATTATTGCATCAATGAAATATGAAGCTATTAATAGTTGCGGGCTTGGTTTAGGAGGATTAACTGCCTTGCTTTCAAAAGCTGCGTTGGTGATTGGTGCGGATACAGGTCCATTGCATTTGGCAAGAGCTGTGAATACACCGACAGTTGGCATTTATTGGGCGCCTAACTTAATCAACTGGGGACCGGTAACAAGAAGTATTCATCATCCTGTTGTTTCATGGAATATGGCGTGTCCATTTTGTGGTATTGTTCCAAATGATCCCTATCCTTTTGAACCAGGAACTAATTGTGATCATGCAATTTCATTTGTGCGGGATATCACTGTACAACAGGTATTGGATGCAGCAGAGAATTTATTGGAATCTATTTTCAAAAAGAAATCGGAATTAGAATCGGTATCCGGAATGCTGAATAAAGAATAAAACATAAAAGTGAGTGACCTTTAGGTTTGTGAAATAGTTCTTTGATAAATATTACTATTATTACTTTTTCTTTTTTGGTTCTTTTTTCTTTTGTGAATTCATGTGAATTTGTGGTAAACTTTTCAACCAGGCTGCAACAGGCACATTAATGAGTGACAAGGGTAAAACCCAAGTTGTGTTTAAATCCTGTAGCAGCCCGGTTTGTACAAAACCTAAATAGAAAATTGAGCGTGGGTGCTCATTAGTAAGGTCTAAGGAAAGTACAAACCACTTGGTTGAAAAGCATTATTAAACAATAAAAAAAGAACCATGAAAACAAAGTTCATTCATTTTGTTGGAATTGATGTATCCAAAGGCAAAATAGATGTTTGTTTAATTTTAAATTTTGAGAAAAGCGAATTATTTTTTAGTGAATTTGAACAAAACAAAAAAGGGTTTGCAGCATTTAAGAAGTGGCTTAAAGAGCATGCGGGCAAAGATTTGAGCCAGGTATTTGTTTGTGTAGAGAATACAGGTTTGTATGATGATGCTGTTTTGTATTATTTAGCAAATAATGAGATATCCGTATGTCTTGAAAATGCAGCCACTGCTAAAGCAGCGAAGAGAGATCAGCGACAAAAAAATGATAAGCTGGATGCCAAGGGGATTGCATTATATGCATTAAGGTATCATGATGAAATGGAGTTATGGGACAAACCGCGTGAAGTAGTGGAAAAGATTAAGCAGTTACTGAGCTGTCGTAGCAGATTGATAATGCATCTGACAGCCTTAAAGCAGGCACAAAACGAAGCAGATAGTGTAAAGTGGTCTGGTGTAAAACTTATAAAGAATAATGAAGCAGGCATCAGGGGCTTACAAAAAGACATTGAAAAGATAGAAGCAGATATATGGAAGTTAATAGAAAATGACGCAACTCTTTTAAAGATGTTTCAATTACTGTTGAGTATACCGGCAATTGGCAAGATTACCGCCTGGCATTTTATCTGTTATACTAATGAGTTTAAACGGGTAAAAAGTGGTAAACAATTATCGGCTTATTGTGGAGTAGTACCCTTCAAAGAAAAGTCGGGTACAAGTATAAACAAGCCAGCACGTTTACCTAAGCGGGCAAATTTTATACTGAAAAAACTTTTGCATCTGTGTGCATTAACAGCAATAAAAATGAAAGGAGAGTTTGCAGCAGTATACCAACAGAAATTAGAAGAAGGAAAGCATGTGCTAAAAGCAATTAATGTAATAAAAAATAAACTGGCATTACGCATTGCAGCAGTCATAAGAAATGAGGAACCGTACAAAGAAAACTATGTTTACAAATTAACCGTTAATAGGGCAAAATAAATTTGGTAAAACCATAGAAACAACGGAAGCTCAACAGTAATTCCGGCGCAGGTAAAAAAATAATAATACTGTATATCGTCATAAAAAATTTCATTCAATGAACGAACGACCACTGCGAATTTTAACCTGGCATATACATGGCAGCTACCTCTATTATTTGACACAAACGCCTTGTATATTTTACCTGCCCTGCAAGAATAATAACGAGGAAGGATATGGTGGATGCACATCCGGTTTTCCCTGGACTGAAAATATAGTAAACGTGGCTGCTGAAGACGTGAAGAATATTGAGTTTGATTGCATTTTGTTTCAGTCAAAAAAAGTATATCTCGAAGATCAATATGAACTTTTTTCGGAAACACAAAGTGCATTGCCGAAAATTTACCTCGAACATGATCCGCCAAGAGAAGTGCCGACAGATACAAAACATATTGTTGATGACCCGGATATTTTATTGGTGCATGTAACACACTTTAACGATCTGATGTGGGATAGTAACCAAACACCCACTAAAGTAATTGAACATGGAGTAATGGTTGATCCAACAGTAAAATATACGGGTGAGTTTGAAAAAGGAATCGTTGTGATCAATGGAATTGTAAGAAGAGGAAGAAGATTAGGGCTTGATATTTTTAAAAAAGTGCGGAAAGAAATTCCCCTGGATATTGTTGGTATGCAGTCAGAAGAAGCAGGTGGGTTGGGTGAAATTAATAATCGTGAGCTTGCTGCTTTTACGGCAAAGTACAGGTTCTTTTTTAACCCTATACGATATACAAGTCTTGGACTTTCTGTGTGTGAAGCAATGATGACAGGACAGCCAATTGTTGGATTGGCAACAACTGAAATGGCTGTTACTGTGAAAAACGATTATGCAGGATATGTTCACACTGATATTAATTTTTTGATTGGAAAAATGGCAATGCTTTTAGAAAATCCTGAGAAGGCAAAACAATTGGGACAAGGTGCGCAGCAAACTGCTAATGAAAAATTCAACATTGAACGATTTAAAAAAGACTGGTTACAAACATTTGAGATGGTAGTAAATAAAACTGCTTTGCCAACCATTCAATAAATGCTTTATAAAAAGAAATAATCAATATTTTTTAAAAATAAAAAGCAATACCATGAGCCATGTAACTGATAAGGTAATACTGGTAACCGGCGGAGGACAGGGATTAGGCGCAGCAATTTGTAAAACACTTGCAGAAGATGGAGCCATCGTGATTCCTGTTGATGTAAAAGCTGATAAGCTGGAAAAAATTGTTGCCGATATAAAAGAAGAAGGTGGAAAAGCAGAAGGATTTATTATGAATGTTGCGGATGAAAAAAATGTACAGGAAGTGATTCGGCAGGTTATTGATAAGCATGGTAAAATAGATGCAGTGATCAATAATGCGGGAGTGGATTACACAAAATCAGTTGAAGAATTTCAATATGAAGAATGGAAGCGTGTTATTGATATAAATTTATGCGGCCCATTCAATGTGTCAAAAGCAGTGTACACACACATGAGAGAAAACGGCAGTGGTCATATCGTGAACATTGCTTCCACCGCTTCAAAAAGAGCGTGGCCCAATGCTTCGGCTTATCATGCAAGTAAATGGGGACTGCTGGGTTTTAGTCATGCACTTCATGCGGAAGCAAGAAAAGATAATATTAAAGTAACTGCGCTTGTAGCAGGCGGTATGCAAACACCATTTTTATTGGATCGTTTTCCTGATATTGATCCCAATGTTTTACAGGATCCGAAGAATGTTGCTGAAACAGTTAAATATATTCTTTGCCAGCCAAAAGAAACTGTAATACCCGAAGTGATGGTAATACCCATGAGAGAAACGTCATGGCCATAGAGAAAGTTGTTGTACTCAAAAACAAATCAGGGGAATCAAAAAAATTTGCATCACATAAAATGATTTCTCTTTTGTTTCATTAAAAGACATACACTTGTTTTTGAGCTATTCGCTTTTCAGAGGTTGGATGTAAATTCATTTTAATTTAAATGCATTTATAATTCCTTTAGTTCTCTCTTTAAATTTTCTCTTGCCTGTTTTTCAAACTGATTATAAAACTCATCGGTTTTAAAAATTCTGTTCATTTCAAGAAAATGCATCAAAACTTTCTTTCGTCCCTCATTATACAAAAGATCAGGATAAACAGCATATTCTTTTCTTAGCTGATGACTATAATTTTCATACATGTTCCAGGCTTGCCCTAAAATCGAGAGGTCTGCATCGGTAAATAAATTTGTGTCGTAGTCATTAGTACCTTCATGAGTTTTTGTGGCCAATATCTGCTCTTTACACTTGTTGATTTTATCAACGGAAACACCAATCGAATTCAATCTTTTTTCTGCAAGCGATGCACTTTGCTCTTCATTATTATTTTGTAAAACATTATAAACTATATCGTGATAAAAAACAGAAAATAAAATGATATCCCAATCAATGACACGTTCTTTAAAGTTTGCTAATTGCTGAATAAGATAATCAAGATGAGATAGTGTATGATAATATCTTTTATTGTTTGAATAGCTCGTTTCAATTTCGTTCCATAACTTTTCTATTAAAGAATGATCACTTGTGTAGTTTGAAAATAATTGGCTGAAAATATTTTTGATCATCATTCCATACTAAATATAAAGCCTTGATAAAAAACCTGTGAGGTTTTTAAAACCTCACAGGTTTGAATAATTATACTTCGGAGACGTTTTTTGCTGCTCAATGTTCTTTTAGTACAAGAGTGCGACGCAAGAGCCCCTCAGGGGCGGCCCCTGAATCCGTGCAAAATGAACAAACGTTGGAGGTGTAAGAGCATGCCTCTGATAAGATAAAGTTCTTTGATATTTTACATTTACATGAAAGATGCCTCAGTGCAGTGTAACAGACTTTTCTATAGTGTTAACCATCCCTGCACGCAAGACTTGTTCTGACAAAGGATGCAATCCGTGCAGATGATGCCTGCTGCCCCGTAAGGCCGTATGGTATTCTCGTTTAGTAGCATTGTCTAACCATAGCAGGTGCAAGCTTTGTCAGGCACTGAGACACCTTTATTAATTAACTGTAAAATGTAAAATTATGACAAGCGTTCTGAAAAAAAATGAATGAAAATGTTGCTGGTATAGATATTGGCAGCAAACATTTTTTTGTCGGTGTGGGTAGTGAAGATGGCAAGGGAGAAGTAAAAAATTTTGAAACCTACACAGAAGGATGTAATGAATTATTATCACATCTGCAGCAAAAAGACATTAAGAAGGTAGCTATGGAAGCAACCGGTTCCTATTGGAAAGTATTGTATAGTATACTAACAAATGCCGGTATTGAAGTAACTGTAGTAAATGGGCGTCATGTAAAACATGTACCTGGGCGTAAAACAGATGTCAAAGATTGCATCTGGATAAAAGAGTTACATAACCACGGATTATTAAGAGGCAGTTTTATACCGGACAGTAATGTGGAAACATTACGGTACTATATGCGTATACGCGAAAAGTATATCGAAAATAAATCGGATGCTTGCAGAAGAATGGATAAGGCATTAATAGCAATGAATATAAGAATAAGCAACGTCATCAGTGATATTCAGGGTAAATCAGGTATGGCAATAATTAAAGCCATATTGGATGGACAGCATGATGCAGAGGAACTGGTAAAACTTTGTGATATAAGGATTATCAGCCAAAAGAAAGAAGAAGTGCTCAAAAGCCTTAACGGATTTTATAAACCGGAACATCTCTTTGCATTACAATGTGCTTATGATGAGTATATGTTCTACATAAATAAGATGCAGCAGTGTGATAAAAAAGTAGAGGAGATAATAATTAGTATGACAGCAGATAAACCTGAAATAAAAACTAAAGAACAATTTAAGAGAATATACCATAACAAACCCGCAATAAAAGATATTGATATAAAAGTTATGCAATTATATAACGGTAAAAACCTAACAGTCCTGCCGGGAATTACATCCTACACCTTGCTGAGGTTTTTTGCAGAAACAGGCAGTGACTACACTGCATGGCCAACTAACAAACATTTTACAGCATGGCTTGCATTAGCATCATCCAAATATCAAAGCGGTAAAACAAGAAAATATAAAAAAATAAAATGCAATACTATGGCAGGTCAAATATTGAAAGAAGCTGCTCAGTCTTTACTAAAAAGTAAAAACAGTGCTTTAGGACTATGGGGCAGACAAGTAGCAGCTAGGCGAGGCCCTTCAGTAGCAATCAAAGCCATGGCCAGAAAACTCGCTGTATGGATTTACAATATCGTTATGAAAGGAATGCAGTTTGTCGAAAATGGGATAAAGCAATATGAAGAAAAGCAAAAACACAGAAATATTAAGTGGCTAAAAAAGCAAGCAGCAAAATATAACTTAGCTCTCGTTGACCTTGATACAGCCCAAGTGGCTTAGTTCATTAGTAGGAACGATGCTATAAATACAAAAGCAGGGTACAAAAAAATTACTTCAATACTTCCTGAAGCTTTTGTTCAAGCGCTGGTCCTCTTAAAGATTCGGCAATAATCTTCCCTGAAGGATCAATCAAAATATTGTAAGGTATACCCTGGAATTTATATGTTGTTACTGCTGCACTTTCCCAATATTTTAAATCACTCATGTGCGTCCATGTAAGGCCATCAGCTTTGATTGCCTGTACCCATGAATCTTTATTTTGGTCAAGTGATACACCAAGTACAGTAAAATTTTTATCCTTGAACTTATTGTAAGCATCAACAACATTTGGATTTTCCGCACGGCAAGGACGGCACCAGCTTGCCCAGAAATCTACTAACACATATTTCCCTTTAAAATCGCTGATACTGACTGGCTTGCCATTCACATCGTTCATGGTAAGATTGGGCGCCTGCTGATTTACCCATGAAGTGGATTCCTGCGTATTGGCCGCATTTGCTTTTGCAATTAAACTTTTAAAAACAGCAAGACCGCTATGTTCTTTAAATCTGTCTGATGCCTGCTTTGCAAGAGTATCAAGTTCATTCATGCTCATTGCATTTTTTGACGCAACAACATTAAGTGCATAAAATACGGCCGCAGGACTATTTGATTTTTGTATATAGTCTTTCATAAAAGCAGTAAGGGCCTGCAATACCTGTTGTCCTTTGCTTTGCAATACAACGATAGAACTATCATTTGGATTACGTGTATATAAAGAATCTATGTGCGCATACATAACACCAAGTACTGAGTCTTTTGCACGAAAGTTGTTTAAAAAATCATAGAGGCTTTTGGTTGCATCGCTGTTCGAGATGTAAGGTGAGCGCAAATTTTTGTTGAGGTCAGTGCTGATGCGTATATCATTGTTGTCATTGATAAATATAAAAACAGGTTTATGATCAAGCGTAAGCAGGTAAAGACTTTGTTCCTTTGCAACTGCTTTAAGTTTGTAACTGCCGTCCTGTGTAAGTTTGGCTGAATCAACAACTTTTGGAGGTGTGTTATCATAATTCACCTGTTCCAAAAAAACATTTTGCGAAGGAGCATGTTCAATCTTTCCACTCACTGTAAAATTATTAGGGTCACCACTTGCATTGCATGATGTTATTACCACTGCAGCCAACAGCACAAAAGAAAATATTCGTTTCATGTTATTAATTTAAATTAATGTAATCAGAACAATCATTTTAATCAGGGAAATCATTGATTAAGTTTTTGTTCCAGTAATTCAGTTACAATTTTTGGATCGGCTTTGCCTTTACTTAATTTTTTTACTTCTCCAACAAATAAACCAATCAATCCTTTTTTTCCTTTTTTATATTCTATTATTTTGTCAGGCATTTTATTAAGCGCAGTATTTACCCAACTTTCCAGTTCAACACTATCACTTATTTGTAAAACATTTAATTCTGTCGCAAGTTGAAAGGCATTTTTATTTTTTAAATTTATTAATGCAGGCATCAATCGTGCAGACGCCACAGAAAAATTCACCTTATCCTGTTCCACTAATTTTAACAAATCCGCCAATTGCTCAGGCTGTAAAGAAAATTCATTTAGTGCAATCCTGTTTTCATTTAGATATTGTTTAACAGGCCCGTTCATCCAGTTGGCGGCAGCTTTATAATTATTTGTATGCTGAATCAAGGCTTCATAGTAATCGGCAATATCTTTTTCCAAACATAATTGAGCAGCATCATATTCACTCAGTCCAAATTCATGCTGGTATTTATGCATTAAAACATTTGGTAATTCGGGTAAACTATTTTGTATTGATTTTATAAATGATTCTGATAAACTGAACGGCGGAAGGTCCGGCTCTGCAAAATAGCGATAGTCATTTGCTTCCTCTTTATCCCGAATGGCAAAAGTAGTGTCATTATTTGCATCAAAACTTCTTGTTTGCTGGGTAATGGTTGCGCCGCTTTCAAGAATTTTTATCATGCGCTCAATTTCAAATTCTATTGCCCTTCTCACATTGCGGATAGAATTTAAATTTTTCACTTCTACCTTTGTTCCCAGCTTTATTTCACCTTTTAAACGAACAGAAATATTTGCATCGCAGCGTAAACTTCCTTCTTCCATATTGCCGTCACAAATGCCAAGCCATCGCACAAGTCTTCGTATTTCAGTGATATATTGATAAGCTTCTTCTGCGCTGTGCAAATCTGGTTCAGTAACAATTTCAATTAATGGAGTGCCGGCACGATTGTAATCAACACAGGTATAATCTTCATCAATATCATGGATGCTCTTGCCGGCATCTTCTTCAAGATGAATGCGGTTTAGCCGCACACTGCGGGTGTCTTCATGCGCCGCATTCTGTAAATTTTTTTTGATTGTTACATATCCACCTTTACAAATTGGTGTCGTATGTTGTGATACCTGGTAACCCTTAGGCAAATCAGGATAAAAATAATTTTTGCGTGCAAAATAATTATCGCGTTCAATTTCGCAATTGCAGGCAAGTCCCATTTTAATCGCGTACTCAACAGCTTTCTTATTTGTCTTCGGTAATGTGCCCGGATGACCAAGCGTAATTGGGCTTACATGTGTGTTAGGTTCTGCACCAAATTCAATGCTGTCGCCACAAAATAATTTGCTTTGGGTTGATAATTGCCCATGCACTTCCAAACCAATCACAGCCTCGTATTTATCAAAAGGAATATTCATAAAACTGCTGCAAAAATAGCTCTCGGGCTGTTATATTAGTTTTATTTTTTGTGAACGGACAGCCTGATTATTATTTAGCTTTTGCTGTGGCCTTGTCTCATCCTGACACTTCGGGACACTTTTAGATTCTGAACTTTATTCAGCAAAAAGAAGCTTACGAATTTAAGGCTGACAACCCTTTGAAAGATTGTCAACCCTTTAATATTTGTTATAAAAAACTTAATGCTTTATCAACCATCGTATCATTATAGAACAGCCACTGTTCGAAAGTGAACATCATTCTAAAAGTCATTTTTGATAACCTTCTTGTTTTCAGTTAATTGCTTTTTGGCACTTGCGTTGGAAATGATAACTGACGAAAAACATTTTAAAAACTACTAAAAACATTTTTATGAAATCACTATTTATCATATTAACCATACTCGCTATGGTTTCCGCAAAAAGCAGTTATGCTAACGAAGAAAAAATTACTGCAGTTATTTTACAATCCTTCAAAACTGCTTTCAATGATGCAACTAATGTAACCTGGTCAAAGGTAGAAGATCTGTACAAAGCAGTATTTGTTTTAGACGGTCAAACGCTTTCTGTATGGTATAATCCCGAAGGCAACTTAATTGCTTTATCAAGAAAGATGAATCCAGTTCAATTGTCCCTTTCATTACAAAAATCCCTCAAAAGGAGATCTGAAGGTTATACACTTACAGATCTCTTTGAAATAGATAATGATGAAGGAATATCTTATTATGCGGCGCTGGAAAACAACAGTAAAAAAATAGTGCTGGAATCAACATCATCAGGAGAAGACTGGAGCATTTATAAAAAAAATAAAAAATAAGCGATGTTTTTGTAAGCCCTGGTTGAAGGTCAGGGCTTGTTCTGTTTTATAAATAATCGTATATGAACTGAACTTATAAACTCATTATTCTCTTCAGATCTGCATCGTTAACTGTTAATAAACCAACAGCAGGTAAACGTTTCGTTAGTTCTTTCCAGTTCTTATCCTGCGAAAATATTTTCTTTAGCATTGGGATTGCTTCATCAACTTTTTTATTGTTGGCTAAAGTAATGGCTGTCCAGTATTGCATTTCAAGATTGGATGGAAACATTTTCATTGCTGCATGATATTCATTCATCGCCGTTTCCATGTCATTTTTTTCTGTGGCAAGATCACCATTATTCATATGCTGGTAAGCAATCCAGAGATTATATAATCTTCTTAATTCTTTTAATGGTTCCGGATTGTCATCAACGCGAACATCAACTGTTTTATCATTCCATGGTTGATTATTTCGCGTGCCCGGCACAACGATTAATGCAGCAGCCTGCATCCCACGAATATCACCGTCTGCATTTTGTGCCGCATCAAGCGCTGCCAGAACTCTTTCTGCCAAAGGTTTTCCGGAAGATGCACGAAACGCAGCAGCCATACTTTCACAAACTTTGTTGCCCAGCATCATGTTACTTTGTACACTAAAATTATCGCCCTGTATATCCGATGCATATTGAATACAATTTTTTCCGGTATGTGCAGCCACGTTCCCTTTGCTGTCAATAATAGCCACTTGTCTTACTTCTCTTCCCGGATCGGCTTTTAATAAACTATCCAATCCCTGTTGTGCCGTAAAACCTTGTTTTATTAAAGCAAGTCCTTTTGGTCCATAAGATTTATCTACAAAAGATTGTGTGGCCACTACGCCCACTCCTGCTTCACCCCAGGGAACTGCTGTGCCTACGCTAAACCAGTGACTCTGCACACCAACCGCCATCTCACCTGTTGCGCTGTCACGTGCAACGATAGAAAATGTATGCACCAGTGATTGATTTGATTTGAACATCTGCGCATGAGATGCAATAAATGACAGAGAGACGGAGGAAAATATAAATAGTTTTTTCATGATTAAAACTTTCTATGAAATTAGAGTTAATGTGTTAATCTGAAAATTTGAAAATTAAAATCAGGAGTTTAAAAGTTTTGAACGATAAATATTTTTTAAGGAATGGGTAATTTGAAAATGAAAGCAGACGCTTGAAAATTTTAAACGTAATATTTTTTACGAAGCCGTTGTTGTGATAAATGTTCTAAATGTACAAGAGTGCGACGCAACGGAAGCATCATTCATATTCTGTAGTTTGGTTTATAAAAAATATTCAACACTCAATATTCAACACTCAATATTCAACACTCAATATTCAATATTCAACACTCAATATTCAATATGCATTGTTCAACCACAAACTACAAACTGTTTCTTCTCTTTAACCAAATTTTTTATTTTCTTACATAATCACGAAGTGTTTTTTTCGTTCTTATAAAAATCTTTTTCCATTGCTTTGAAAAACTCTACTCCTGCTGGTTTTGTTTAACTAAAAAAAATTGTTCTTCTATGAAAAGGCTGCCATACATTGCCGGCTTTATCCTGCTGTTTATTGTTATTACTTCCTTTCATGGAAAAAAATTTTCTCAACCATCGTACTATATTATTATTGATAAAAGCAAATATGAATTAAGTGTAATTGACGGAGAGGGCTGGCTTGTAACTTACCCCGTAGTATTTGGCAGCAGTGATCTTGGGGATAAAATGATGGCAGGTGATCGCAAAACGCCGGAAGGTCTTTATACCCTTGTGGGTAAACGTGTTCATGAAAAATGGGACAGGTATCTGACCATTAATTATCCCACTCAACAGGATTATCAAAAATTTATTTACAGGAAGCAACATGGATTAATTCCTCAGAACGCTCATATAGGCGGCGGCATCGGTATTCATGGCGTATGGCCTCACGAAGATTATGCCGTTGATCAATATCAAAACTGGACTGAGGGCTGTATCAGCATGAAGAACGAAGATGTGGAAGAATTATATAATCTTGTGCCAATAGGAACAAAAGTTTATATAAGAAAATAACGGTAATCGGAATACTAATTGAATGATGTTTTTAAGCAGCGTAATTACCGCTTTATTTATTTAAAAATGTTGTTACACTCTGCATCCATTTTTCATGTGCATGTATGCACAGGCTTTCGTGTCCCACATTATCATACTCAACAAGCGTTTTTTGTGCAGAACCAAGATTGGCATAAACAGCATCAGTTTCTTTTTCTCTAACGCGTGGATCTTTTTTACCCCATTGCAGCAATACGGGGCAAGTAATTTTTTTTGCATACTCTTCAGGTTTATTTGTAAATAACCAGGCACCCATTTCGGCTCCGCCCCAGAAGGTAAGCAGCGCACCGAATGGTTCATCCGGTAAATTCATTATTCTTACACGTCCTTCCACTGCATCGAGCATAGTCGCAAAAGGCATTTCAAGTATTACTTTTGACGGCTCCACAGACGCATAATCATTTATTGTTTTTGTAATGGCTACAGCACCCATTGATGCGCCCCACAACACAATATTTTTATCACCTGTTGTCGCAACATAATCATAAGCCGCCTTCACATCTTTTGCTTCAAAATAACCAACACTGGAAAGATTGCCTTCACTTTTGCCATGCGCACGAAAATCTACCATTACTAAGTTCCATCCCATTTTATAAAATGCTTCTGCTTCTTTAATTATATCACTGCGGTTGGCAGCATACCCATGAAACATAATGATCGTTCCTTTTATATTCATCGCTTCAGTAACCGGATGCTTTGCTTTCCATGCTGCCAGTTTTAAACCATCTTCTGTGTGAATGATAATATTGGTATGCGGTACTTTTAAAGAATCAACCACTTTGCTTTTTTGATACTGCTTACCAAACAGCACAATACCAGCTTTTTCAAAAAGGCCCATCTGCTGCGGATTTTCAAGCGGTACATTATCATAAAAATGAGCGAAATGATATGCCTGGAAAGCACAGATAACATTAAGAAAAATAAATAAAAAAAGCAGCAGGTAACCAAGGCGTTTCAGAAACTTTTTCATGTAAAGGGTTTATAATTAAAGTTAAGCTATTTTTATGGAGTATGACAACATTCATCTGTATTATAAACTTCTGCGGCTAATTAAATATTTTGTTATGTTTTACTTTTTGCAATCTCTGTTATCGCTTTTACCAATGTGTCGAGATCATTTAAAGTTGTATACACATGTGGTGTTACCCGCACGCAACTTATATTTTCCCACACTATACCTACTGTATGTATTTTATATTTACCGAATAGCTGGCTATCAAAATCCACCGGAGCCATTCCGTCAACACTAACACCGCATATTGCGCAGGAATACTTTGATTTGAGGGATGTATGCAATTGTACGCCTTTAATATCTTTTACTTTTTCAGCCCAATAATTTTTTAAATAGCGAATTCGTTCCTCCTTTCTTTTTGGCCCAATCGCATTATGAAAATTCACTGCTTCCCCAATTCCCTGTTCAATCGGAAAGCTGCGTGTGCCGAGCGTTTCAAATTTTCTTATATCGTTGCCACGAGGTTTATCATTGCACAGTAATGGCCATATTGTTTCAATTTTTTCTTTCTTAATCCACAACATGCCACTACCAATCGGAGCGCTTAAAAATTTATGCAGGCTCGTTCCAAAATAATCGCATTCAAGATCCGGTATTTTAAAGTCGAGTAAGCCAAATGCATGAGCACTGTCGCACAAGACTTCAATTCCTCTTGCATGCGCCATCCGCGCAATTTTTTGTACAGGCATAATTTGGCCCACCCAGTTAATGATATGTGTTACATGTATAAGTTTTGTTTTTGGCGTTATCGCTTTTTCATAAGCATCAACAATATCTTCATCATTTTCAATGGGAAAATTAAAACTGATTTGTGTATACTGAATGCCTTCACGCAAAGCTCTTTG
>Ga0137374_10002664_pt1 | contig 20908 bp, 22 predicted proteins | sample SagtaG_20_FD_104811 | JGI IMG/M metagenome (GOLD analysis project Ga0137374, IMG submission 104811) | Vadose zone soil microbial communities from Sagehorn Ranch, Mendocino, California, USA - Sage1_R_100_16 metaG | ecosystem: Environmental > Terrestrial > Soil > Vadose zone | place: USA... | reverse complement strand
CCGCCGGATCCTCGTCCGCTGGGAGAAACGGGCCGACACCTACCTCGCCATGCTCCACCTCGCCTGCGGGCTGATCACCTGGCGCGCAGCCAACTGGGGACGCCTAGCGGAATAGGCTCTAAGTGGATCAGGTAGGCGACGCTGTCGTCCTGAGGGTTGATCTCCGTCGTGTTGTCGAGCTTGAACTGCTGGTCGACGGTCGCGCCGGTGAACTGAGCCCACTGCTCGTCGAAGCCGGGCCGCGCCTGGCGGTAGAGCGGTGAACCGTTGGGCACCAGGTTGATGCGCCGCAGGCGCGTATTGCAGTCGAACACCACCCCAGTGTCCATCGAGGCGCCGGTGCCGATGGTCTCGCCGAAGCGGTACCAACAGCGCGGGACGATACCGAGCACGCGCAGCCAGTCGGCCTCGGTGACTGGCTTCTGTCGCCCGCCGTCGACGACGCTGATCAGCGGGCCGTACTCGTTCGACCCCAGGTGTCGGTAGCCTCCGTAGGAGTCCGGCAAGCGCCCGGTGAAGAGCGCGCCGCGGTCGGTGGTCGAGACCACGCCGTTGAAGCTGAAGTAGCCGCTCGTCTCGAAGCGCGGCTGGAACCGAATCCGGAACGGCAGCATCTCCGTCTGCTTGCCGACGGTCAGCCCGCTGACGTCGAGCGGGCCGCTGGCCGTGAACTGGATGATCTCGCCGTCCGCCGCGATTTCGCCGCTGGACGACGCCCACCGCATGCCGTCGATCGCGACCGCGAAGCGCTCGACCTGGGCTGGGTCGTCGGCGCTGTAGTCCGCGACGCGCATCAGCCTGGCGCTGTGCTCCGACCATACCCCCGTGATCGTGATCGGGCCGTTGGAGCGCGTGAGGTCGAAGTCGGCCTGCGTGTGGTCCATGATGATGCCGCCGTCCATCGAGAACGACCCGCTCCCGGCCCCGCGCGGGTTGCGCCTGGTATCGATCCCGACCTTGCCGAAGCCGCCGCCCTGGAAGACGCAGCCCTCGAAACGGTTGTCGGCCGACGCCTGCCCCTCGATGACGACGGCCGCCTCGCTGTACTCGCGGATGTGCACCTTTGTGAAGCGGTGCTGGTCGTTCTTGCCGTCGACGGGGGGCGGGTCGCCCGCATCGGTCGGCTCGAGGACGATCTGGATCCCGTCCCGGGCTCGACCACCTAGCTTGAAGAAGCAGTGCTCGATGAAGTTGCGAGCGGAAGGCTGGTTCCGCACCACGTACGTGCCGGTCAGGGGCGTCGTCGAGTTGTAGAAACGCGCGACGCACAGTAGCGCGGCGGCCGCCTCGACCTCGACGTAGAGGCTGCTCAGTCCGCAGTCCTGGCAGCGGTTGAAGTCGAACATCGGGATGCCGGCCGCGCCCGTCCACACGAGCTGGGTCGAGCGGACACCGCCGCCGACGATCGACATGCCGGCGATCTGCGGGAACAGGATCGTGTCACAGATCTCGAAGCGGCCCTCGGGCAGGTGAATCCGCCCGCCCCACCCGCCGCTGCGCGTAGCCTGCGCGATCGCCGCCTTCACGGCCGCAGTGATGTCGTCGCCGTCCTGGACTTGCAGCACGCGAGGGGTGGCGAAGATGGCGCCGTACAGAGCCGGGTACCACCCGGTGGGCCCGAACTGCGTGGTCTCGCCGGCGGCCGGCGCGCGAAGGTCATTCCGGAACTTGACGCCGCAGCCGCCCTGATTCCCGATCGGGACGTGCGCCCCGGTAACCTCGGTGGTGTAGGAGGCGCTGCCGTTGGCGACCAGGTCGATCAGGTACGTACCCGGTACGTCGGGCGTGAACGTCGCGGTGGAACTGGCCGCGCCCGAAAGCGTCGCCGCCGAGCCGGGCGGCTTCGCGGCGAGCGTCCACGCGAACGTGCCCGACGGGTTCGCCGGGTCAGTGAGCGTCACGAGCGCGCCGACGACGAGGTCGTCGCGGCTCGCGCCCGCGGTGCCGGGAGCGAGCCCGGCCTGGTCGATCTTGATCGTGGGGGTGGCCATGGCCTACGGGGCCGTCCACGGAGGTTATCGTGCCCACCGCCGTCTTCTCCTTGTCGGCGCCCGACAACGCGACAACGCGACAACGCGGAGCCACGCGGCTCGCTGGAGCCCGATGGCTAGAGGGATCGCGGCTACTTAACCCACCTCCACGCGGCCGACAAGCCGGCAACCGGCCGCGAAGAGCGGGCGTTTCCGGCGTCGGCGATCGGCGAGGTGACAAAGCCGTCCAGGCCATGGTGCGTTACTGGTGCGCTGCCGCGACGGCGGAGAGTCCAGTACGTGAAGCGCTTGCGTGCGGGCGGTCCTTGTCGCGCTTCCGCCAAAGGGCGACAAGTCTCCTCAGGCATAGCGAAGAGTCCGCTCGCGGCGAGGGTCGCGCCGATCCCCACGCGGAGCGAGCGCTCGTCGGCTTCGAAGGGCTCTCGGCCCGCCATTGCGCTTCAAAGGGCCCGGGGCAGCGGCAGCCGCGCTCGCGCCGCCGCGTGCGTGCTGACGGACGAGAATTGCACCATGCACCTAGCAAGCGACTCGGGATGGAAGCACCATCCTGAGCGTGGTGACCGCGCGCCGGACGCGCGCGGACTCGTCGTCTCGGCACTCTTCTTCTTCCCCCGCGGCGGCTCGGCGCAGGTGACGCGCTCGCTCGCTCGCGCTCTGCCGGCCGCAGGCTGGCAGCCGACGCTCGCCGCGGGCTCGCTCGGGCAGCCGGGCGAGCCGACCCACGCGGCGAGCTTCTTCGCCGGACTCGACGTCCACCCACTCGACTACTCGCCCGCGCTCGAGCTCGCGGAGCCACTGGCTGCGCCCGTTCCCTTCCCGCCCTCCTACGAGGATCGCCCAGATGCGCCCGATCGCATCTTTGCCGCCGTCGACGATGCCGCCTACGAACGGCTCGTCGCTGCCTGGATCGACCTGCTCACGCGCGCCGGTGCGGGCGCGGCCGACGTGCTCCATCTGCACCACCTGACGCCCGCGAACGAGGCCGTGGCACGCGGCTTCCCCTCGGTGCCCGTGCTCGGCCAGCTGCACGGGACCGAGCTCGCCATGCTGCGCGTGATCGAGGCAGGAGCGCCGCCGGGCTGGCGCTACGCGCAGGATTGGGGCCGGCGGCCGCGAGCCTGGGCGCGGCGCTGCGCCCTGCTGGTCGTGCCGCCCGGGGCCGAGGCGGAAGCGGCCCTCCTTCTCGGCCTCGAGCGGGCGAAGCTGCGCGGCCTCCCGAGCGGCGTCGAGCTTGAGCGCTTCTCGCGGCGACCGCTCGCCGAAGACGAGCGGCTTGCGTTTTGGCGCCGCTGGCTCGTCGAGCAGCCGCGCGGCTGGGACGAGAGCGGCCGGCCGGGGAGCATCGCCTACGCTGACGAGGAGCTCGCTCCCTTCCGAGCCGGCGGCCCTGTCTTCCTCTACGTCGGTCGCTACACGGCCGTCAAGCGCCTTCCGCTCTTGATCGGCGCCCATGCGCGTGCTGTCGAGCGGCTCGGCAAGCCTGCGCCGCTCGTACTCGTCGGCGGCCATCCGGGCGAGTGGGAGGGGGAGCATCCGCTCGCGACAGCGCGGAGGATCGGGAACCGGCAGGTCTTCCTCGCCGGCTGGCGCCCGCACGAGGAGCTTCCGCAGGCGCTGAACGCGGCCGACGCGCTCGTCCTGCCCTCCGTCGCCGAGGCGTTCGGGCTCGTTCTGGTTGAGGCGATGGCCTGCGGGCTACCGGTGATCGCCTGCCGGGCGCACGGCCCGGCGGCGATCGTCGCCGACGGAAGGACGGGCTGGCTCATTCGGCCCGACGACGAGGAGGCGCTCGTCGACGCACTCGTCACCGCCGCTATCGGCGAGGAGGAACGCCGGGCGCGTGCCCGACGCGCTCAGATAGAGAGCCGCCGATATGACCAGGCAGAAATCGCTCGTCGCTTCGCGTCCCTCTACGAGGAGCTGCTCGCCTCCGATCCCAGGCAGCGGGTTGCGCGGGGGCGGCGCGCTTGACCGCAGGCGGACCACGCTGTTCAGGTCGACGAGTCGCTCACCGATCTCGCGCCGGCGGTCGGCCGATCAAGACCCTGACCGTCACCGACGAGCACGGCTGCGAAGCGCTCGCTCCCGGCGGCCCGGACCTCACCGGTGAAGCGGGGGTGTCCGCTGACGAAGCGATGACTGCTCGCTGACGGCAGGGGGACTCTGAGTTCGAGGGCGCTTTGCTCGAGCCGAGGGGCGCGGCGCTCGTCAGGCCTCCGCTCCACCACTCTCTTCCTGGCCATCCTTCTCGTTTCTTGGTTCGCGCGCGCGAGATACACCGTGCGGGTCGTCAGAGTCCCCCGTTCAGTTACTGCACCCCAGTCTCTCAGTCCGCAGCTCACGGTGCAGTGATCGATGGGGCTCGCCTGGGGTCGCCGCGGTGGGCGCCGGTCGCGGTTCTTCCGCCCTCTTCTCACTCCTAGCCCTTCTCCGCCAAGAGGCAGCGACAACGCTCGCCTGCGACTTCATCTTCAGCCCTAGGTCGACCCCGAAGAGGTGCGTATCGCGAGAGAGGCGGCGAGAAGACCGACACCCGGGAGCATCACAGCACCCCCACCGGGGCGGAGATAGGCTCAGTCGAGTGGACGTCGTCTTCGAGGTCGCTAGCCAGCGGTACCCGCTCGACGAGCGAGCGGCGACGCTTAGGGCGGAGAACCTGAGGGTGAAGGCTGCGCACGAGCCCGGCGCCGAAGGAGCCGAAGGAGCTCGACCAGTCGCCGACGCGATTGAGCTCCGGCTGATCGAGGACACCGACGACCCGATCATCCTGGGCGGAGACGGGGCCGAGGCCGTTTATTACGCGCTGAACGTCCCGAATGGCGGCAGCGCCCAGCTGTCGGCGCTCTTCCACGCCGTCAAATCGCTCCACGACGAGTGGATCCGATAGGAGACAGCGTGCCTGTCGCGTTCGAGATCCGCGGCAAGCGCTGCGCGGGTGGATGCCGGGCTATGTAGCCGCGACTCACCCCATCACGTTTGGGCGATCGCCTTCGTCACTGACCAGGCCGCGAGCCCGGCGAGCTTCTCGCCACGGAAGCGGCGCAGGAAGAAGGCGATCTCCAGCAGCAAACGCTCGGGCCGCAGGCCCCGACTCGGCGCGGGTCACGATCCGCACGATGATCGACCCCAGCCCCGATCGCGGCTCGGCAGAGGGGATCGGCTTGAGCGGTCGCGCCGACGGCGACAATGCCGACATGCCGTCGACGCTGGCTCCTGCCGAGGTTGAGCTCGAGCGGCCAGGCAAGGCCGACGTTCTCGCCATGTTGCTACGGTGGGCTGTGACCACCTGAGTTAGAGCGAGTACCGGTTTGGGCTTTTTGCGCCAGCGCCTTTCCGCTGCACGTTCGCGACGCAGTCGAGGGAGGTGTGAGATATGGCAACCGGAACCGTGAAGTGGTTCAACAACGACAAGGGCTACGGCTTCATCACGCAGGACGACGGGGGCAAAGACGTCTTTGTCCACCACAGCGCGATCAGCGGCGAGGGGTACAAGAGCCTCGATGAGGGGGCGAAGGTGGAGTACGAGGTGGAGGACAGCCCGAAGGGCCCGCAGGCACGCACCGTCAGCATCGTCGCCTCGGTGTGACCTCGGCGGGGGCGTGCGGCCGAGGCAGCCCGCCTTGGCGTCTCGCGCTCTTTGTGGACGCCGACCATTCTCCTCCACGGGGCGAGGTCGTGAACGCCAGGATGCTTCTGGTTCGACGGGGGCGACGGACTTCGGCTTCATCTTCTTGACCGAGAGGCGAGCGACTCTACGTGCATCGACGTGGATTCCTCCCGGTGAGGCCCCGGTCGGGCGCCGGGCTCGCCTGCCGGTGCGGCTGACGGCGAGCGTGCAGAACAGCAAGGGTCTTGCCGTCGACGTGTCGATGATCCCCGAGGAAGCGCACGAGCGCGCGCGGCGACCGGCGCAGTGGTCGGGGTACGATCGCTCCGACGTCGAGGCGCTGCAGGGACTCGTCGCGGATGGGGTTGCGAAGGGCTTTCTGACCTACGACGAGATCGCTGCTGGGCTTGAGGAGGTCGTGCTGAGGCCCGAGCAGATCGAGGACTTCTACAGCTACCTGCTCGATCGCTCGGTCGAGTTGGTCGAGGGGGAGCAGCACAAGCAGCCGCCGCACGAGCAGCCCGCGCTCGCCGAGGACGACGCGAGCGCGGCGCCGAAGCTCGACCTGACGATCGAGCCGTCGCTCGACTCGCTGCGGCTCTACCTGGGCGAGATAGCCAAGGTGCCGCTGCTGACGGCCGACCAGGAGGTGTGCCTCGCGAAGCGGGTCGAGCGCGGGGACGTGGTGGCGAAGACGCATATGATCGAGGCCAATCTCCGGCTGGTGGTCTCGATCGCTAAGCCGCACCTCGGCCGCGGTCTCTCCTTCCTCGACCTGATCCAGGAGGGCTCGCTGGGGCTGATCCGGGCGGTGGAGAAGTTCGACTACCGCAGGGGCTTCAAGTTCTCGACGTACGCGACCTGGTGGATCCGGCAGGCGGTCTCACGCGCGATCGCCGACAACGCGCGGACGATCCGCCTCCCGCTCCACATCGTCGAGAGGCTGAACAAGGTCGTCCACATTCAGCGGCAGCTCGTCCAGCGTCTCGGCCGCGAGCCGCGACCCGACGAGATCGGCGAGGAGCTCGAGCTGACAGCCGAGCAGGTGCGGGAGGTCTTGCGCATGGCGCAATCTCCGGTCTCACTCGAGAAGCCGATCGGCGAAGAGGCGACGCCAGGCTAGGTGACCTTGTCGAAGATGAGCTCGCCGAGTCGCCCCTGGACGTGACCTCGGTCTCGCTGCGGTGCGAGGACATCGACTACGCGCTTGCCGCGCTGCCCGAGCGCGAGCGCCGGGTCATCGAGCTCCGCTTCGGCCTACATGGCGGTCGGCCGCGAACGCTCGTCGATGTGGGGCGCACCTTCGGCGTCACCCGCGAGCGGATCCGGCAGATCGAAAACAGCACGCTCAAGACGCTCGCATCGCTGCCCGAGGCGCAGCGCCTGAACGACTGCGTCTAAACGCGCTCACATTCTGTAACGCGTAAGCGAGCGCCGCAGGAGTGGAGGGGATGACTGGCGCCGTCGAAGGCCTCGTGCGTTGGCGGAGCGATGCCGATGAGGGAGCGATGCTTCGAACGGGGTCAGGCGTAGTCGCAATGGGCGGCGAAACACGAGCCCTGAAGGACGTCGTCATGGAGCTCAGCGATGATTTGGCAGAGGCTTTCTTGACAACGCATCACACAGAGCCAGCCGTCGCGGGCTGGACATGCCCCACGGTCCGTGGACAATCAGAGCAAGGGCTCCGGCGACGGAGCGTGTCGAGAAGATGATGAATAACTGCGGCTTGATGAGGATCGGTTCCGCGCGGAAGCCAAAGAGGGCGCGGGGGCGGCGACGCCAAGTGCGTTCGGCCGAGAGGCATCTCAGAGGCTGCGAGCTGCGACCAGTCAGTGAGGAGGACGAATGGAACTTGGCGACCCGGTCCGCGAGATAGAGGTCGTTCCGGCCGAAGAGCCGGTGCCCGACGAAACGCCGGTTGAGGAGCCGGAAAGCGTGCCGGCGTAGGGATGAAACCTCGGAGCGCAGACGAACTCGAGCTCGCCTTCTCGACCGAGCCGATTGTCGGCTGGCGAGTCTGGCGCGTGCTCAGGCCGATCGATCGGAAGCTGTCGGCGCTCGAGCTCGCCGCCGAGCTGCTGGAGGCGGAGCAACGGGGGGAGCCGAGGCCGGTCGAGCGCCTGTTTCGTTACCGCCTTCGCTCGCTCACGCAGCCCGTGTTTTGGCCTCCGCGAACGCGCCTTGAAGCACGGTGCAATGTCGAACGAGCGGACGGCTTTGCCCACGGGGGTGGTCCCGACGCGTATTGCGAATGCGGCCTCTGGGCGCTACGCCGCCGGGACCTCGCCGAACATGTGCTGGCGTCGTACGCCGACAGCGGCGTCTCTCTCGCCCTGGGTCGGCTGGCGCTCTGGGGGCGCATCGTCGAGCAGGAGCGGGGTTGGCGGGGCCAATATGCCTATCCACTCGACCTGACGGTTCTCAGCGGGACGGGCGAGATGGAGCGAGATCTGAGGGAGGATTACGGCATCGCGGTTTCGCTCGCGCGCGAGCAGGACCGCACCCGGCGCCGGCGACGGGCCGCGTAGTTCAGGCGGCGAAGAAGGCCGGCTCGCCTGCGACCTCCCACTCGCCGTCGACCTCCTGAAAGTCGACCTGGACGCCGCTCAGCCCAAGCACGACGCGCTCCGGGTCGCGCGGAGCGATCCGCGCTTCGAGCGTGATACGGATGACAGTGTCCTCGCGCGAGGGCGGCCGGAAGCGAACGTATGCGAGATCGCCTTCGCCCTCGGCCTTGGCTCGCACCTCTGCGGGCGAGAGGATCTGCAGCGGTTTCGGTAGCCCCTCGACTGAGAGTCGGCCGCTCAGGTTCTCGTTGGTCAGGATCACGCTTCCCTGCCTGAGCACGAATTCAAGGTCGGGAAGTACGAGCGGGCGATCGCTCCCGGGCATGGGGCGGCGCAAGAGCACGGCTGATAACAGCATCTCCTGCAGGCGCCGGACGACGTCGTCTTCTGCAACATGCGAGGCGTCAGGCACGCCGCACCTACTCCGATCGCGATGGCAGAGCAACGGGGGTACCGAAGCGAAGGTCGTCCCTCGACGACTCGTCTCGGCACCCCCAGGTCTTGCTCATCTCAACTGACTTGAGCTTCGCTCTCTTGGCTCCTAGAGATCGGTGATGACGCGGTAGTAACCGTGGTTCTCGCCGCCCGGGTTGTCGACGTGGAAGACGATCATGTCTTGCCGTCCGGTTCCGTTGATGTCGGCGAGAGCGACGCCGGCGCCTTGGTCCTCGGAGCCGAACCAGCCGGGCATGGCGGTGATCGGCCCCCAGCCGCCGCTCACGTCGCCGGCGGTGCTGAGGTTCCAGCCGATCCGGTAGTGGCCGTGGTTCTCCCCGGCCGGGTTGTCGAGGTGGAAGACGAGCAGGTCGGGACGCCCGCTCGCGTTGATGTCCGCGATCGCGATCCCTGCGCCCTGGTTCTCCCAGCCGAACCAGCCGGGGACGGCCTTGACGCCGCTCCAGCCGCCGGTGGCGTTGCCGCCGCCGTCGAGGTTCCAGCCGATCCGGTAGTAGCCGTGGTTCTCGCCGCCCGGGTTGTCGAGGTGGAAGACGATCAGGTCTCTCCGCCCGTTGCCGTTGATGTCCCAGAGCGCGACGCCCGCGCCCTGGTTCTCCCAGCCGAACCAGCCCGGCACCGGCTTGATGTTCGTCCAGCCGGCGGTGACGTTCCCAGAGGTGTCGAGGTCGCATCCGATCCGGTAGTAGCCGTGGTTCTCTCCTCCCGGATTGTCGATATGGAAGACGAGTAGATCGGGGCGGCCGGTCCCGTTGACGTCACCGATTGCGATCCCGGCCCCCTGGTCTTGCGCTCCAAACCAACCGGGTACCGGCATGATCGGGCTCCAGCCCCCCGTCACGTTCCCGTAGCGATCGAGGTTCCAGCCGATCCGGTAGTAGCCGTGGTTCTCGCCGCCCGGGTTGTCGATATGGAAGACGACGAGGTCGGGCCGGCCGTTGCCGCTGATGTCGGCGATTGCGACGTCGGCACCTTGGTCCTCGGAGCCGAACCAGCCCGGGACGGGCCGGATCCGCGCCCCATAGATTGTCTGGATCCCGAGCACATCGTCGGCGGAGAGGTATCGGCGCAGCGTGTAGTAGGGGTTCATCAGCGAGTTGGGGACGGTCGAGTGGGCGAGGCCGAGCGAATGCCCGAACTCGTGCGCCGCGACCGAGACGAGGTCGATCCCGCCCGGGGGAACCGGCAGCGCGACCGTCCACGTCTCCCCCTCGTCGAACTGCGCGTCGCCCGCCGACGAGCCTCCGCAAGGCGGCGGGTAGTAAGCGAAGGCAAGAATCCCACCGGGGCCATCTCCGGCGGCGAAGCTGATCACGATCTCCGCGCTGGCGTTCTCAGTGAACGTGAGCGGAGCCGCCTGGCCCCAGAGCCGCAGCGCGGCAACGATCGCGCTGCGCACCTGGGCCTCGGTCAAATCGGCGGTAAAGTTCTGGAACCGATACCTGAGGCTCGTCGTCGGCCACTTGCATCCGGTCAGCGTGAACGCGACCGACGTGCCCGCCGGCGTTCCTCCGTCGCCCACCCCGGGCCCCGCCCCGGTTCGACCGCCTGCCGGGATATCGGGAAAGCCGCAGCGCGGCAGCGTCATCTGTGCGAGCGTCGCCTCGTCGAGCTCGCCGGTGAGGGGCAGCCCGGCGAACTGCTGAAACCGACGCAGCGCCACAAGCGTCGCGTCATCGAACTTCGCCTCCTGCGCCTTCGGCACGCGCACGGTTCGCCGAAGCTCCGCGAACGGCTCGTCGGGTGCGTGAAGGTATCCAAACTTCTTCAGATAGCGCTGGAGTCGTTTCACCTCGGCGCCTTCATCACCGTGCACGACTCCCGCCTTCGTCGGTATGTAGTCCTTTCTATATTCATCCTTCGGCATCGACTCGATCGAGCTCCTTTCCCCTCCTCGTAGACGTCGATGGCGCCGGTTAACTGAGGAGGCCCACGAACGAAAACGTCCCCTTCCCACTCCGGGGGACCACGTGCGCCGCAGGTCATGAGCAACGTCACGACCTCGACCTCCTCGCGGCACCAGGAACAGCCGCTCAGGTGCTGATGCAGGTATATCGCGTCATGCCGCAGCCGTCAACGGATCCACTCGCACTCGACGCCCAGAACGCGAGCATGTCCGCTCACTCCCGATCCGGCAGTCACGCGCAGTGAGAGTGCGTGGTCCCTTGAAGACGCTCACCTTACGCCAGCGCAAGGGCGGCGAGGGCGCATTGACAGGTGGAGGCCGATGCGGGAACATTGAGGTCAGCAGGTTTTGCGTGCTCGAGCGGCCCGGGCACAAACCGGGAGGCGAGCATGGCCCGCGCACCAGCAAGAGGCGGATGCTCCCGCTAGGGGAGACCGTCGCCTATCGCGACGTGCCGATGCTCAGGGCGCTCCTCGCCTACGAAGTGACGAGTCCCACCAGCTGCGCGTCCGCCCGTCGAGCTGCATCGAAGAGCGCCTGGGCGGAGTTCGTGCGACGACCGATGGGAGGTAGGTAAGCATGGCCCGCTACGCACATGCAATCCAGCGCCCCTCGCAGATCCACCATCCAGACCGAGCCGAGACCCGTGGCATCGTCATCCACTGGACGGTCGGCCACAAAGCCGGCGACTTGGCGACGCTCGACGGCCCGAACGTCGACTGCCATTTCTACGTTGACAAAGACGGCGAGGTCTTCGAGTTCCTCGACTCGGACTCGCAAGCATGGCATGCGCTCCACACGGCGAACCACACGTGCCTTGGAATCGAGCACGAGGGCTCGGGGGAAGCCTGGACGCCGAAGCAGCTCGAAGCCTCGGCGCGACTCGTCGCCTGGCTAGCAAGGCTCTACAACATCCCCGTCACCAAGGTAGACCCACACAAGAACTGGCATGGCATCTTCGGGCACCGCGACCTGCGTGGGATCGACGGAAGCACCCACACGGACACCGTCCCCGCTGGTACCGGCTGGAACCGGTACCTGAAGCGGATCGAGCAGATCCGCAAGAAGAGCCACCTCCCCAAGCCGGCCGCCAAGAAGCCGCCGAAGGCGCAGACGTTGCAAGTGATCCTTCGTCCGAGGGGCGCCGCCCAGAGGGCGTGGGAGGGCTGGCAGAACGGCTTCTGGGCTCTCCGCTGGATCGCCGAGCACGGGCTCAAGCCGAGCACGAAGGCGAGTATCTCGTTGGGCGGCAAGACATGGACGGGCCCCGACGCGGCGACGAAGAAGGCGAAGCAGCTGGTCAGCAAGTACGGCTAGCTGCGGACGAGCAGGGCCCTCACGACCAGGCGCGATTCTGAGCCTGCCCAGACTGGGGAAGCGACACGGTCACGGCGCTGACCGGGCCTCCTGGCGGGCAGCCTGGATTCCGAGGAGCTTTCTCTTCTGGCTGGTCCTGATAGCGGCCGCCTATCTCATCGCTTGGACCTTCCTCTATGTCTTCTATCTCGACGCTCGTTCCGCCGTTGCCCTTCGCCTCGAAGCAGGCGGCTTCGTCGGGCCGGCACGGCTCACCATCGACGGTGGGAAGGCGCAGTCCGGAAGCTGGAACATGGAACCCGCGCAGATACGCAGGCTCGCCGTGACCGGCGGCAATGTGCGCGCCGGCGTCGCTCTTCCCGTAGCCCCCGTTAATTGTCGGCGCATTGCCGACGAGCTTGGCGGCACCTGTCGCAGCGGCGTCGTGCGCACGGCGAGCACTCCATTCAGCATCTCCTGGTCCAGATACCAGTACTTCGTAGCGCATGGGACTAACGTCCGCCGAATCGTCATGACGGTTCCAACTGAGCGGCCGTCCCTCGGTGAACCCGCACAGCAGCTGGCCATCAGCACCCTCAGCTCGAGCGGCCCGGCAGGATGCTTTTCCTCTCCGGCGTCGGGGATTTCGTCGCTCCAGAGCGCCGCGGGCAGCGCACGCCTGAAGGTCGGCAACGGAAGCAACTCTCTTCTCTGCCGAACGAGCCTGCGGCTTCAGGTTAGTTCTGGAAGCTCGCCGATCGCACAGACGGGTCTCTTCTTTGGAGCGCCGAAGTCCGCCGTCATCCACGCCAGTGGACGCGCAGCAGAGGTCGTTGGATCAGCGAGGGGGAAGATCATGCACCACAACCGTTCTCTACACGGTCAGAAACATCGGAAGAACGGCCGCCCCGGGCTTCGAGATCCTCGTTGAGGCGGACCCTGGCCTTGGAGTCGAAGTGGCAGACTCGACAGGGGCACTGAAGCCAGGCGAAGCGAGGCGCTTGAGAACGTCCGTGGGGCCCGACGGGAACTGCTTCGACCCGGACTGCTCAGTGCGGGTCACCTTGGACCCCAAGGATTCATTGCTCGAGTCCAATGAGCAGAACAACGTCGGGACTCGGACCATACTCGGATAGGTAAACAGAACAATCGATCTGCGGCAGCGAAAGGACCGCCCATGGCCGCAGTCTCCGAAGAATCGACACAAGTGGAGACGAGGGACGCCCGCGCGGGAAAAGACTCCGATCGGGGGGAGCGCCGAGTCGACGCCTTTTCGGAGCGCGGAAGGCCGTTTTGGCTCTGCAAGCCGGGTTGGGCGCGAAGTAGGCGGACGTCGTGCTCACATTCTGTAACGCGTGAGCGAGCTAAGGGCGATGCCGCCGTTCGAGGCGCGGCTGAAGGGTCGACGGCTGGGACCCGGGGGGTCGAGGTCGGCCCAGCGGCAGAGTCGGGCTTCGACGCCCGCGTGGTCGGCGCCGCTGTCGTCGTTCGGCTCAACGGCGACAAACCGAGAGCCATCGCCATATCGGCCGAGCTGAGCGCGGCTCCAACAAAGCCTTGAAGCGGCGCTTTTCACAGTTCGGCTCTTCTCGGCCGCACCCCGAGCGCTCGAGCTGGTGGCCACGCTCACCGGGGCCGAACCCACGACAAGCTGGCGGCGCAAGGGAGACCGCGTGCCCGGGCGGAACGATCGAGTCTCCCGCATTGTCCGCCGTCTGGGGTGGGCGGCGGTGTGTCGCCAGAGCATCCGCGGCGGCGTTGATGGGTCCTAGTCGTGGATCTCCCGCACATGCACCCGCGGGTGCATCTCCTGCCAGACCCGCAGCAGCAGATCGAGCTCCATGCGCGCCGTCGCCGCAGCCAGCGTCGGATGCGCCTCGACCTCGATCGTATTACCGGCGACCCGCCGCACCGTGCACTCGCGGCTCCTGAAAAACGCGATCAGCTCGCCGATCGCCTCGCCATCGCTGATCCTGAGTAGCACCTGCCGCAGTGACTCCCGGGCCGCCGCCGAAGTCGTTCCCTCTCATAAGGCGCTGCGGGCCGTGACGCGTCAACCCCTCGAACGAGTGAGGGCAGCTCGCCAGCCCGGCGAACGGCACCTACAGCAGCCGAGGACGCGCAACGCGGCCCGCCCCGCCGAAGTGGCTCGCGCCGCCCGCCAGCCGTGCCGACCCGATCAGGTCGTGAGCGACTTCGACCGCCTGCAACCGCTCGCGGACACCTTGCCGCGCCCCATTTGATCGCCTCGACGGCGTGGGCGCCGCTGTCGTCGTTCGGCTCTTCTCCGACAACCAGAGCCGGCTCGGGATCGTCCTCTGCACCTGCGGGAGCGCTCGCCAGCACCCTCCACCTCTCGGTCGAAGAAAGTCGGCGCGGCCTCCGCCTAGGCGCTGTCCACGCGGGCTCGTAGCCTCTTGTCAAATGCCCCGCGCGCGCGGTCGCCCCACCGAAACCGAAGCCCTACTCGTTGCAAAGGACCCCTTCATCAAGGAGCGCCAGGACTCATGCCTCGCCGCGCGGCGGGCCGGCACTGCTGATGAGCGGAGTCGCTCCGCAGAGGACGCGTTCTTCCGCGCCGCCGCTGCGCTCGAGGCGTTTCTGTCCGAGTGGGTGATCCGGTGCGTCAGTTTCGACTCGACCAAACTCCGCGGCACATACGAAGCGAAGGCGGCGAACGAAGCGCAGAGCCTGCTCTGGCGTGAGTGGGAGCCCTCGAGCCGGCTGTGGACGAGCACGAGCCAGCCCACCATCAATGTCTCGATCGCTCTGTCGAAGAAGCACGCGCTCGAGCAGACGGTCAGACTCCTTGGTCGTGACGACGACAACCTCTCCTTCACCGGTGCCGCGGCGTTCAAGCAGACGGCAAATGAGCTTTTGATTGAGAAGTACGCCAAGCGGGCGAGGACGCTGGCCCAGAGGAACGACCGTGTCCTCGACGCGACGATTGCCATCAGGAACGTGATCGCGCATCGAAGCCAGCGTGCGCTCACGCGGATGAATCAGTGTCTGGGCTCTACGCACCTACCTCAGGGTCTCCGCCGCATGACGGCGGTCAGCTCCAGCGGCGTCGGCTACTACCTGCGGACTGAGGGAACTGCCGGGCGTCCGCGATTCGAGGTGTTCTTTGACGAACTCGCCGAGATCGCACACATCCTCGCTCGAAAGCCCGGACCGCGGCCGGTCATCTGCCCATAGCAGCAGGCCGAGTTCACCGCCCAGCCGGGAAAGGGACCTGTCGAGCGAACGGACCTCAAGGTTTTCGATCCTGGGGGTTACCTTTCGCGGCAAGCAGTTGTTCGCTCTGCTCGTGTCGAAGTGCGTAGCTGTCGCCGTTTGGCGAAACTGCGACACGCTCCCACTCGGGGGCAAGCCTCAGAACTAGGGATCGATCCAGCAAGTGAAGCGGCCGATTCCTTACTTGCGCACGCGTTGGGCGCGTGTTTGTGACTGTGTTCGAGATCGGAACAATCGTCAGCTACCGAGGGCGCCTCCATGTCGTCGTCTGCATCACGCCGATGAGCGTCACGCCTCCGCTGGTCGAGCTCGAGGACACCGAGAGCGGGCGCATCCGCCGAGTGCGAGGGGATGATCCCCAGCTCGTCGTCGAAGCAACGAGACGCCTTCCAGCGGACGACGAATGATCGCCGCGAAGGAGCGGCAGCCATCTCTCGCCGGCTGTCGCACTTCCAACTAACAGCGACCCGGGCGGTATTCGGGGGCTCGGCGTGGCCAGTGGTGTTGGGTGTGAACGCGAGCGAAGCCGGAAGCGATGAGCGCGCGAACCGCTGCACCACCCTTAGATCACATCTCCATTGTCGCTCGTGTTGACGGACTCCTGATCGCGGCTCAGCGGCTTGTGTACAGGGCTTCAAGGCAGGCGTGCGCATTGTCGCGTTGTCGAGCGCCGACAACGAGGAGGGCGCGGAAGCCCGAGGACCAGCTGCAGTAGCTCGAACCAGAACGCGCTCAGTCTCCGGAGACCGCCGCGACCGCCTCACGGATTCGGCTTGCCGCGCGACGTCTCTCCACATCCCCACCCGTGCGGTCATGTGACAGGACACTCGCGCACGCGAACGAGCGCTCCTCCGTCCCGTTCTACCCGGTCGCTTTGGGTACCCGCGACTGGCGAATTATGTAATGGACCTGCGACCGACAAGCCCCAGCAGCGCGAGTGCCGCGATCGCTTCACCGACCAGCCCGATCAGCGTGAAGGCAAACCCGATGGTGGTGACGATGCCGAGCACCAGGGTTCCGAGCAGCGTCCGTACGCTAGTCACAGGACAAATGTAAGCGGCATTCGAGGTTGTCTCGGTAACGCCGCTCGGGTGACATTCCCGCACGCTGGCCCACGTCGCGGGCATCTCACCCGGCTCGCGCTCTCTCCTTGCCGCTGACCGGCAATGCGGCAATGCGGCAAGGGGAGGCTGTACCCGTGCGATGAAGCCGGATCGGGGCCTACGCGGCAGCGGCAAGAGAAGCGGCAACGTGGAGCCGATACGGCCGGGGGCGGGTCTCCGACGCGGGACGCCAAGCTAGCGCGCTGCTAGCGTTTCTCTTGCGGTAAGTACAGGCGCATCGGGTGGTCGCTAAGCGCCACACCGCGGAATATGCGTCGGCCGGCATGTCGCAGAATGCGGGAAAGGCGACACACTGCTCCGATTGGTGAGTTTTGGTGAGTAGAGCCGCGCGTTCCTCGTAATCAAGGGTCCCCGGTTCGAGTCCGGGCGTCGGCTCTGGAATAAGTAGGTATTTGCAGGGAATCTCTGCGGCTCAGAGTTTTGCTTCCGCGATACATTCCTGCAAGATTGTCGCTACGTTGTCCCTACGGCGATTCGGCGTCTAAACGGCCGCCGTCCTCCCAATCGGCCGCGCCCCCCCGATACGCACTTCGCTGAAGGCGGTCTATGCCTCAGTCCGCGGAAAGCTGGAAGTGCCAGATGATCGCGGCAGGTTTTCCCCGCCAGGCGGCGTTCGTGGCGGCGGTGGCCAGTGCGTGCAACGACCAGATGTTCGGAGGATTCCCTGGGACGCAGTCTGGCGGTCGGACGCCGTCGTAGAGATCCGTCCCGTCGTCGCCAACGAGCGGGGACGGTCGCCTCGGCTCCTCGCATCGGCGGACCTGGAGGCCGAGCGGGAGAGCAGCCGCGAGGTAGTCGCTCGCGAGGCGGCTCCAGATCGGCATGTACCCGAACTCGCCGCCCGGCCCAACCCTCACCAGAGGCAGCCCGATGTCTCCGATTAGGCCGCGCGAGTCGGAGATCACCAGGTGCCCGTTCGGTCGGAGGACACGCACGAACTCCGCCAGCGCCTGCCCGAGGTCCGCCACGTGGCTCAGTGCGATTGCGCAGACGACGAGATCGACGGAGTCGTCGGGAAGCGGCACGTCGTGCAGGTCTGCCTCGTAGAACTCGCCCTCGGGCACCTTGTCGCGAGCGCGCGCAAGCATCTCGGGCGAGGTGTCCACGCCGATCACCTTGTGGCCGAGCGACGCCAGGTACGCGGTGTGGCGGCCGGTACCGCAGGCAGCGTCGAGGGCGACCCCGACAGGGAGGCTGTCGAGGATCGCGCGCACGACGGGCTGTTCGATGTCGAGGAGTTGATTCCCCGGCTCGTCGTAGAACGGTGCCCACCGGTCGTAGCCTTCGCGCGTCGTGATGGGACGCGCTTCGACCCCGTCGCCCAACTCCTCGGCCGAATGCAGGAGCGTCTGGATTTCGCGGAGCCGGGCGAGGGTGAAGTCCCGGTCGTATACGCCGGAGAACGCCTGGAGCAGCGCTATGCCTTCCAGGCCGAGGAGATACGCCAACGGGTGCTGGTAGATCACGGGAGCGTCGATGCGGGAATACTCGTCGATCACGCCTAACGATGCCTACGGTTGTTGTCTATGCAGGCGACGACTTCGGAGACGTGTCGTACGCTCTGGGCATGCTCACCTGCCCGCGCTGCGGCCGGGAGAACCCCGAGGGCGCCCGATTCTGCCGGCTCAGTATGCGTAAGGTTGAACGCAAATGGGATCGGAGATCGGCGATCTTCGCCAAGGCGAGCGGGGCGAGATGCTGCAAGGCGTAGCCCAGGCTGACGAGCAGGCCGGCGTGACCGCTGTGCGCGACGCGCCCGAGCGCGACCGCTTCGAGATCGAGGTCGACGGTGCGCTCGTGGGCTTCACCCAATATCGGCGGCGTCCCGGCACGATCGCTTTCGTGCACACGGAGATCGATCCAGGGCACGAGGGCGAGGGCCTCGGCGGCATACTCGTCTCCGCCGCGCTGGTGGAGGCGCGCCGTGAAGGCGCCCGGGTGTTGCCCTTCTGCCCCTTCGTGCGCTCATACATCGAGCGCCATCCCGACTACCTCGATCTCGTGCCGGCTGAGCGGCGCGCCGACTTCGGGCTGCCGGTCGATGGCTGACGCGGTAAAGCGCTACCACGGCGAGCGCGTGGAGGTCACGTTCGACGCTCGCCGCTGCTTGCACGCCGGCCGCTGAGGCGACCCGGTTGGCTCATGTCAGGCGGTCGGAGGTGGTTGAGCGCTACGAGCAGTAGCGGCGATCGGAACTCTCGGCCGTCAGCGTTCTCGGGCCGGACGGCGTGGGCGCGGAACCTGGAGACGCCGCTGCGGGAGTTCCTGCGCACCGAGACCGGCGGCGCGGCGGTCTTGCTGGCGGCGGCGGTCGCGGCACTCGTGTGGGTGAACGTCGACGCGTCGTCCTACGAGTCGCTCTGGGGCACGACGATGTCGATCGACCTCGGCGGCGCAGGGGTCGCGCTGGATCTTCGCCACTGGGTGAACAGCGGGCTGATGACGTTCTTCTTCTTCGTCGTCGGCCTCGAGGCGCGTCGCGAGTTCGATCTGGGCGAGCTGCGGGAGCGGCGGCGGTTCGCGTTGCCATTACTGGCCGCGGTCGGCGGCATGGCGGTCGCGATCGCCATCTACCTCGCCTTCAACGCTGGACGCTCGTCCGCAGGCGGCTGGGCGGGAGAAGTCATGAAAGCGCAACTTGAAGCGACAGGACGCGAAGCCGTCCTCGTCGAGGATGCAGCGTCGATCCGGATGATGGGGTTTCCCATTCTGGAGGCCTTGCCCTCGCGGGGGGTGCGGTACGAACAGGTCGATCCATTCATTCTTGTCCATGAAGGTCGCATCCGGCTGTCGGACATGAAGGGCGTCGACACCAGGCATCCCCACCGAGGGTTCGACAACCTGTGGTACATCCTCGAGGGGTCGGTCAGCACGGGCCACAGCACCGGACCGGGCGGCGCCATGGAGAGGGCGCGACTGACCGAGGGCGCGCTGCTGGCGCTCAGGACGGGGCGAGGTGCATGGCACGCCGAGGCGATCGGGGCGGATGAGCTCGAGGAGGGCCAAGCCGACACCGAGTTCCGAGGCGTCCTCTTCTGGGTGAACCTCGCCCGGAAGGACAAGCAGGCGGAGCCGAGCGCACAGGTGGTGCAACCGGAGCAGATCCCCGTGCGGCAGGAGGGGGACGCGACGGTCCGGGTGCTGGTGGGCGAGGGCTCTCCCGTTCGACTGGGGACGCCCGCGGTCATCTTCGACATCGAGCTGCCGAAAGGCGGAGAGGTCACCACACCCGTCCCACCCGAGTTCCAGGGCTTCGCCTACGTGCTTGAAGGCGAGGCCGCGTTCGGTGCCAACCGGCGTCGGGCGAAGCCTCCCCAGCTCGTCCTCCTCGGTCGTGGTGATGAGTTCAGGGTCACCGATGCCTCCCCGGGCACTCGGTACCTGCTCATGGCAGGGAAGCCGTACGGGGAGGCACCCGTGTTCAACGGGCCGTTCGTAGATTAGACGCGGGCCGTCGCCGCCCGGCCACAACGCCTTGCCGGAGGTGATCCGATGTTCGGCCTCGACGAGAGAATCGCCGCGTCCTCATACGGCGCTTCGTTCTGGATCGTCCTCACCGTCGCTGTTCTTCTCCGACTACGTCATGCGACTGACCCAGATCACCTCGCCGCCGTAACGACGCTCGTTGCGAGCGGGAAGGACCGGGCCGCACGGACGGCCGGCGCGCTCAGGCTCGCCTGGGGGGTTGGCCACGCGACGACGCTTTTCATCTTCGGGCTCCCGATACTCCTCCTCCATCGTTACTTGCCGGAGCGCATCCAGCAGGGCGCCGAGACGGCGGTCGGGCTCGTCATCGCGTACCTCGCTCTCCGCCTCCTTGTCCGCTGGCGCCGCGGCACGCTTTACGAGAGCCGTCTGCACGTGCAGGAGCGTGGCGACGAACCCGGGACGGGTACCAGTCCCCGGGCCTCAATGACGCTGTGGACTCGCGCGGGGTCGAGTGGGAGGCGCCGGCGAAGGCGAAGCTAGCGGCTGGAATGTCCGGCAGGCCCGAGATCGTTTGATCCCCTGACGCACGGCTCTGCCCGTCGCCAGTTCTGCAAACAGAGGGTCGAGCTCGCCTTCTGCGGTGAATAGTCCTTGTAGACCGCAAGATGAGCCGTTCGTACCATTGTCGTTGCCGCGGCAGGTCGTCATCGTCCCGAGTACCCACGAGCACTGCGGCACTCCGCTCGTGGGCACGACTGCGGCAACACGGGAGGGGTTCGATGGGGATTGCTCTGGGCTACAGCCGAACGTCGGCTACCGACACGTCTTTGAGGACGACTACTGCGACGAAGAGCAGGAGCGCGTGGGCGTTGAGGCTCGTGCCTGCCCTGCTCGTCGCGCTGGCGTTCGTGCTCCAGGCCGCGTTTGCCCAACCCGCCTCGGCTGAGGCGGGAGTCCCCTGCCCGCAGACGGGGATCGAGACGGTCGCGAGCGATCAGGCGGAGTACGCGCCCGGCTCCATCGTCCACATCACAGGCACTGGGTACGGCCCGGGGTGCGACGTCGTAATGAAGGTAACCCGCCCCGACGGCTCGGTTGTCAGGGGCGACGGGAGCTTCGAGCCCGGGAGCGACACGGTGACCACCGACCTCCTCGGTGAGCTCTCGTACGATTACCAGCTTCAGAGCGTGCCGGCCGTCCCGGGCGTCTATGCGGTGGACGTGCTCGGGGTGGGCGATGCGGTGCTCGCCCAGATGACGTTCGCGGACGCGTTCGGAGTGAGCAGGCTCAGGCTG
>Ga0137374_10002662_pt1 | contig 20913 bp, 20 predicted proteins | sample SagtaG_20_FD_104811 | JGI IMG/M metagenome (GOLD analysis project Ga0137374, IMG submission 104811) | Vadose zone soil microbial communities from Sagehorn Ranch, Mendocino, California, USA - Sage1_R_100_16 metaG | ecosystem: Environmental > Terrestrial > Soil > Vadose zone | place: USA... | reverse complement strand
GGCCGCCGAGCTCGGCGCCAATGCCTACCTGGTCAAATCGGAATTCGAAGGATCCAAACTCCTCGATACGGTTTCTCGTTTCATCAACCTGAAAGCATGAAGACCCAGCGCGCATGAAGACGGTGCTCGTCATCGATGACAGTGAAGTGGTTCTCGAGCTGACCAAGGCAGGTCTCGAGAAAGCTGGATACCGCGTCGTCACCCGCGATAGGCCGTCCGGCTCGGTTGCCGCCATTCTTCGCGACAAGCCGGACGTCGTTCTGCTCGACGTGAACATGCCGACGCTTGCCGGCGACCAGATCGCGAAAATTCTGGTGCGGGTGCTGAAAACGCCGGAGACGATGGTGCTTCTCTATTCGAGCATGCCGCTCGACAGCCTGCGGCTGAAGGCGATCGCGACCGGCGCCCATGGGTATATCCAGAAGACGGAAAACACGAATGAGCTCGTACGCCGAATCGAGTACTGGCTCAATCGCGGCCGTCCCGCCACGAGCTCGAGCAGAATCGAGGCCGTAGCGTCGGCCAACTACGCTCCGCCGAACCTGGGGGCGCAAGCGCCCACGAGCTCCTCCTCGATGCGCGCGGCGAAACGCGCCGGGGAGCCCGGGTCCGGTCGCCACACCGGTCTGCGCATCTTGTTCGTCGACGATGACTGGTCGATGCTCAACACGTATCGAACGATCGTAGCGGGGCAGATGGAAGCCGAATACGTGATGACCGGAGAAGAAGCTTTCAATCGTATCTTGTCCGACTCCCCTCCCCATCTGGTGGTCTGCGACATTTTGATGCCGGGGCTGTCCGGCGCCGATCTCTATCGTCGTGCCGTCACCCTCGATTCCAGCTGGTCGCGGCGATTCTTGTTCGTGACTGGCGCAGCCTCTTCGCGCACCGTGGCGGAATTCATCAATGAGCTCGACGTACGCGTCTTCCACAAGCCGGTTGCACCCGAGCGGTTGCTCGAGACGGTGAGACAACTGGCTGACAGGTGGTGCTGAAGCGACTAGAGTCATCACGGTATGAAGCGAGTTCACGTCGCCAGCGACCCCATCGACGCCGAGCTCATCCGCAGCCTTCTCGCGACCTATGGTGTCGAAGCCATCGTCAAGGGCGAGCATCTCTGGGCTTTGCCCGGCCTCCCGATGATGCCGGATGGCGCCCCCTCGGTGTGGGTGCTCCGCGACGAAGACGAACACCGGGCTCGCTCGCTCATCGAGAAGCATCGCCAGGCTTCGGTCGCCCCGACGACCACCTGGTGCTGCCGTATCTGCACGGAAGAGAACGAAGGCGGCTTCTGGAACTGCTGGAAATGTGGCGCCGCCCGGCCTCTCTGGACCGATCCGGAACCGGACGGCGCCTGACCGGGGGCGGCGGTAAACCCCGCTGGGACAAGCGGCCGAACGCGCTCACGTGAACCTACTCTTCGAATGTCGTAAGCTGAGCGAAGATCGTGTCTACCCTTCGTGCGACCCTACTTTGCATTTGCCTCTTGGCATTGCTGGCGTGTAGGCCGAGGCCCGCCAGCGCACCGGGCGCGGAGCCGGCCCGGATGCCGAAGTCGGAAGGCGCCTCCTCGCTGCGGACGCCCGCCGAAATCGCCGCGCGCTCGACGCCGGCTGTCGTTTCGGTGCGCACCGAGCAGGCTCTCGGCACCGGTTTCGTCGTGAGCAACGACGGACTCATCGCGAGCAACCTTCACGTCGTGGCCGGTAGCTCTAAGATCATGGTCACCTTGGCGGATCACCGAGAGTTTCGCGTCGTGGAGATCTGGAACGGCGACCGCGAGCGCGATCTGGTCATCATGCGTATCGAAGCGCAGAAGCTCCCGACGCTGTCGCTCGGGGACAGCGAGTCCGTTCACCCGGGCGACACCGTCGTGGCGATCGGACACCCCCTCGGCCTCGAAGATACCGTCTCCAACGGCTTGGTGAGTGCGATACGCAAGGTCGACGACGAGCTCACGGTCCTGCAGATTTCGGCTCCTATCGCCCCAGGATCTTCCGGTGGGCCGATCTTCAACGATCGGGGTGAAGTGATCGGCGTGGCGACGGCCATTCTGCTCGGCGGGCAGAACATCAACTTCGGGGTTCCGATCGGCTACGTGAAGGAGCTGCTGAAGGAACCCTCTCCGGTCAGTCTCAAGGCGTTCGCCGCCGCGACCGCCGAAGAGGAGCCGGCTCCCCGCAACAAGGCTCGAAGAAGGGTCCCCGTGTTGCCCGTGCGTATCCTCGACGGATGCAGCATGGGGAGCATCGCGATGATGCTAAAGACGATCGGGGATGCCATCGATACCGGGGCCCCCCTCTACAACGACGGCAACTTCACGGGTTGCTACCACGTCTACGAAGGGGCTGCCTCCGAGCTGGAACGCAAACTGAAGCCCAGTTGTCTCAAACCGGCCAAAGCGCTCGCCGACGGACGCCGAAAGGCAGCTCGCCTCGTCAGCCCGAGCGATCAGGCGTGGGCGATGCGCGATACGTTCGATGGGCTACTCGACGTGATCAAACGCTGGGGCGGCGAAACGCAAAAGAACGTCCCCAAGCGGGACGGCGCTCCACGTAGAAAGAACTGACGTCTACTTGAGGATTCCCGAGCTCGCCGCTGCTTCGGCGATCTTCACCATCAGTGATGGAGTCATCCCCGCGCCGGAGGCAGGACGCGCCCTGAACTCGACCGAATGGCCGGCATCGACCATCTCGATGAGGCCTACCAGCGTTCCGTCAGATGCGATGACCTGGTAGTGCGATCGGAACGCGGTCGGGCTGACTTGATAGCTCGTGCCGTCGACCGTGATGAGTTGCCCTGCGTTGGGGTGCTTCGTGGGCTCGGTGACATCTTCGGGCGGGTCGGGCTTGTCCAGCTGATCGGTCATGGCGTCTAACCCTTGGACGCTCCGAATATACAGCATCGAGACCCACGGCCCCACCTCGTTGCATCTTGCAACCGAGCGGAAACTTTCCGTTCTTCGAGGGCCGGCTAAGGTCAGGGATAGAGCCGACCTGCCGGGCGGGGACGGACCTGGTGCGCGAGGCTGGTCGGCTCTTTTTTTCTTGTCTCGATCAGCTGCGGCGCTCGTTGCGTCCCGGCCACGCCTCGGGCGCCGTCCAAAACGCTCCGTTTCGTGACCCGTAGTAGCTTTCGAGCACGGCATCCATCACCGCCGATGTGCGAGCGGCCGTAACCCCCGTACTCGCTGAGCGGCCGAGCCCGAGGAGCTCGGCCACTACACTTTCGATCATGGGCTGCTGGATGTGGACCGGGTTGGGAAGCACGAAACGCTCGGTTTCGTTCGACCTGCGAAGCTCGATCGGATCATCACCGAACGTGGAAAGGCGTAGCTCGCCCGAGGCACCCTCGATGATGATCTCGTCGGCGCGCACGGCAGCGGCGAAGTTCCAGCGCGCCGTTGCCGGAGCTCCCGACGCTGTCGTGAACTGCATGGCAACCGTATCTTCGACTTCATAAGGGGAGCCGACGTTGCTCGCGATGCCGCGCACATTCTCGAGGGGTCCGACGACGAAGTCGAGAATGTCCAGGGTATGGCAGCCGAGATCGAGGAAATGCCCTCCACCGGAGTGCTCGGCGCAAAGGCGCCACGGCAGCTCGAGAGAGTCGAGCGGGCCGTGGAAGGGCGCGGCAAAACGATAGCTCACGCCGGTGACACGCCCGATCGCGCCGGAAAACACGAGGTCTCGAAGCTTGAGAAAGCGGTCGAGAGCTCGGCGATAATAGGCGACGAAGAGGGGCACGTCCGCCGTCGCAAAGGCAGCGATCATGCGCTGGCACTCGGCGTGATTGCGCGCCATCGGCTTTTCCACGTAGACGGGTTTTCTCGCCGCGCACACGCTCAGCGCGTACTCGAGGTGGGTCCCCGGCGGCGTGGCAATGTAGACGGCGTCGACTTGCGGGTCATCGATCAGGCGATCGGCGTCGTCGTACCAGGCAGGTACGCCGTGACGGCGAGCGTAGTCGGCAGCGAGATCTCCCGTTCGGCGCATGACCGCCACGAGTCGGCTCCCCTTCACCTTGGAGAACGCCGGGCCGCTCTTCACCTCGGTGACGGCGCCGCAGCCGATGATTCCCCAGCGAACCTCGTCCATGTGCGCCGACGATGTTCAGCGATCCGACGACCCGCCGCAATCGGTCATCGACAGCACCGAAAGCCGATCGAGTAGTCCCAATGGGAAATCGGGTGCACGGTCACGATGGAATCGCAGCCTTCCTTCGTCCCGCGCGAGAAGAAGCCGCCCACGAACGTTCCCTCCGGATCATCGATCCACTCGTCCTCGTTGCCGACCATGTCGTAGATGGCGTCCTTGCCCCAGCGGCTTTTGCATTCTTTGGTGGAACCGGTCGGTCGAAGAAGAGGGCCGTCCTCTGCTTGAACGAGTCCGAGCCGCGGGTCCGAATGCCCCAGCGACGCATTTTCGTGCAGAAGCTGCGCGGGGTGCGCCGCTCGGTACACGTTGCATACGCCCGCGCGGTACTCGCCTCCATAAGGGTACTTGGTCTGCCGCTCACCGCGGCAAGCGAACTGCCACTCTTCGTGGGTGCACAGGCGCTTTTTTGCGCGCTCACAGGCTTCTGCCGCCACGCGGCCATTCACGTAGCCCTGCGGAAGCACCCCGCGCAACGAGACCGACCGGGGCCGGAAGCTCTCGCCCCGCTCGACGTCCGGGATCGCAGGGAGCGGCATCGCGCGAGCGGATGGAGGACCGGTTGCCAGGCGCTCTTCGTCCCATCTCGCGAAGATGCGCAGCGGGACGCCAGGTTCTGGCGGGTAATGAGGCGAAAGTCGCTCGCCGGTCGCATCGTCGACCAGCGAGTCTTCATAGCGGTCGATGCAGAGCCGACCTGCAACATCGACCATATCCTTGGGGCAGCGACGGCCGATTCCCGCTTCGAGCTCACCGGCGTCCTCCTCCTCGGGCCCGGCTTCGACCTCGAGGAACGCGGTAGCAGCGTCGCGCGGCGCTTCCGCCGCATCGGCGGGTCCACCTTCCCCGGCCATCGGCGCCGGAGCAGGTCCGCCCCCTTTGGCGCGGCAAGCCGCGATCCCGAAAACGCCGAGAAGTGCGAGCGATGACCTTGGAACCAAGCCTAGCCCGCTCGGCGCCGCGGCTCGAGCTCGTCGAGTTGGAACTCCGTTCCCGAAGGCAACGGAACGCGCCGCGTCGCGGCGGAGTAGAGGCGCGCCGTCGCAAGAATCGCCTCGCAGAGCTGACCGAAATCGTACCCTGCCGCTTGAGCAATCTTGGGGAGCAGGCTCGTTTCCGTCATGCCCGGCAGCGTATTGACCTCGAGGACGTACTCGTTTTGGCCGTCGGTCACCAGAAGATCGACCCGTACCGCGCCCGAGCAGCCCAGCACACGAGCCGAGCGCTCGGCCAGATTGAGCACGCCGCCATAGCGCGTAGGAGGGAGGCGCGCCGGCATGAAGTAGTCGGTCAGGCCCGGCGTATACTTGGATTCGTAATCGTAAAAGCCCTTTCGGGGAGCGACCTCGATCGCACCGAGCACGCGGCCGTTCAGAATGCCCACGTGGACTTCCTTGCCGAGCACGAAGCGCTCGACGAGCGCCACGTCGTCGAGCTTGAGGGCTGCCGCGAGCGCAGACTCGAGCTCGGCGAGCGAGTTCGCCTTGCTCACGCCGAGCGACGAGCCTTCGCCGCGCGGTTTGACGACCACCGGAAAGCCGAAGGAGCCGTGGGTTCCTTCGACGTCAGCCAGTTCGTCGGCGCTCGACACGGTGTAGTACGGTGGCGTCGGCAGATTGTGCAGCCGGAAAAGCTCCTTCGACTTGATCTTGTCCATGGCGAGCGCGCTGGCGAGGACGCTCGAACCGGTGTACGGAATCCCGTAAAGCTCGCACAAACCCTGCAGACACCCGTCTTCGCCGAGCCGCCCATGCAGGACGAGGAACGCCACGTCGATGCCCGAGCGCCGCAAGGCAAGACCGGGGTCGCCCCCTTCGGAGAGCACGATGCGCACCACGTCGTGGCCGCGCGCAAGAAGCGCGTTCGCCACCGCTGACCCGGAGCGGAGCGATACTTCGCGCTCGCCTGAGGTTCCCCCCATGATGACTCCCACGCGCGGTTTCTTCATGCGAGCTCCTCTCCCCTTCGGCTGCTAGCAAGATGTTGAAAAAACGTCAACAAAACGGCTACCTCGCTGCGACAAGGACGCCCGCTGCGCCCTTGCTGTCACCAACGACGGGCGAGCCATTTTGCTTCCGCTCTCGTGACTCGGTGACTACTCCACCTCCACGAGAATCGCGGTGATGTTGTCCTTGCCGCCACGATCGTTGGCAATGTCGACGAAGCGGCGCACGGCTTCTTCTGCGCCGAGCAAAGTGACGACGGAAATCTCGTCCTCCCGCAAGTAACCGTGCAAACCGTCCGAACAGAGGAGGAAACGATCGCCCGGGCTCAGCATCACGAGGCCGGTATCTACTTCGACATAATCACGGTTGCCGACCGCGCGCGTGATCACGTTGCGATGTGGCGAGTGGCGGGCTTGCTCGGGCGTGATGAGGCCCTGCTTGAGCTGCCAAGAAATGAGTGTGTGATCCTCGGTGATCTGTGTGACGAGGCCCTCGTGAATCCGGTAGATTCGGCTATCGCCGACCTGTGCGGTGACCGCGTATTCGCCGAGCGTGAGCAGCGCGCTGATCGTCGTCCCCATCCCCGACTTGTCTCGGTCGAGCTCCGCCAGAGCATAGACCATGTACGTGGCGGCCTGGACCGCCCCTTCCAACAGCCGACATGCGGCGCGCGCGTGCTCGTGGGTGAACGAACCCAATAGCTGCGGCAGGGCGCGCAGCCCTTGCTTCACCATGCCGTAGCTGGTCTCGACCGCCTCCTGGCTGGCGATCTCCCCCGCGGCATGGCCCCCCATCCCGTCGGCGACGACATAGAGCCCGAGCGCGTCATCGATGAGGAAAGCGTCTTCGTTGCTTTTCCTTTTTCGACCGACGTCCGTCGCCCCGAAGGACGTGATCGTTCTTGTCGCGCCTATCATCCCTTTTTCCAGATTAGGCAATCTTTACAGCAAGCGCACCGCCTTATGAATCAGGTTGCCGCGCCGCGCACATCTCCCTACTCTGCTGGCCAACACGGATGAGCGGCCATCCCCCCCCTGCTTCGCCGCCAGCGGGCGGCACCCCCCCGAGCGGAACGCGAAGCGTCCGCGCCCCGCCGCTCGACGGCGCAGCGAGCTTCTGCGCGCTCGGGTCGGATCCCGCGGCGATTGCGCCGGCACTCGCCGGCGCGCGAGCCGCAGTCCCGGCTCCGAGCGCCGCCGTTGTTTTCGCCTCGGGGCCCCTTGCCGAATTGGGAGACAAGACGCTCCTCCTGCTGCGCGAGCAGTTCGGCGACATTCCGATCGTTCTCGGGTCGAGCCCCGGCGTTCTGACCGAGCGCGCCGAGCACGAGGGCACTTCCGCGCTGAGTGGTCTCGTGTGGCGCGGGGGCGGTGTCATGCCGATTTTCGTTTCCCCCAAGACGGCGATCGACGAGATCGGCTCCAAGGTGGCGAAGCAGGTCGCCACCGCGCTCGGCGACGCGCCCGGAACCGTCATTCTGCTGGCACAGCCCCAGGGGTTTTCGCCGCACACGCTCGATGAGCTCGCGCGATTCTCGGCCCACGCCACGGTCATAGGCGGAGGCACGCTTCCCGGCGGCGCCTTCGTTTGTTCCCCGGATCGAAAGCCCGCGGTCGGCGCGGTCGTCGGCCTGGTCGTGCGCGGTATCGCGCGACCCGCCGTTCGTACGGCGGCGGCGTGCCGTCTGCTGGCGCCTTTTGCGCCCATCACCGAAGCTCGCGGAGCCATGGTATTCCGGATCGGCGAAGGTCCGGCTCTCGAAGCCCTTTCGGCGAGCACCCGCGATCTCGCCGGACGCCCGTTGGTGCTGGCGGTCATCGCCGAACCGGAGCGCTCCACCGGCCCGCGCTCGGGAGTCCTGGTGCGCGGCATCCGGGGCATCGATCCAGGACGAAAATCGGTCGTCGTGACCGACGAGGTGGCTCCAGGCATGCTGATGAGCTTTGCGGTGTGCGATGGCAGCGCTTCGCGTGCGGAGCTTGCCGCATCGGTGCGCGAGCTCGGCCGGCAGCTGGCCGGTGCCGCCCCGCAGTTCGGCCTTTTGATGAGCTGCGCCGGGCGCGGCATGGGTCTCTACGGCGAGCGGGACGTGGACACCCGAATCGTGCGCGAGAGGTTTCCGAATGTTCCCTTCGCCGGCATGTTCTCCACCTTCGAAATCGGGCCCCTCGGCATGCGTCCGGCCATGCACCTTTACACCAGCGTCGTCGCGATGTTCGGCACCCCGAGTTGAATGAACGTCGTCCCGAACCGTTCCCCCTTCGCATTTTCGAGGCTCGGCGGAGCCGACGCCGGGCTCGCCGTCATCGTGGTGGTCGTGGTCGCCCTCATGGTGGTCCCGCTGCCGACGTGGTTGCTCGACATCCTTCTCGCCAGCAATCTCTCGGCCGCCGTCGCGATCCTGCTCGTGGTGCTCTACGTACCCGACGCGGTGAGCATCTCCACCTTCCCGACGCTTCTTCTCATCACGACGCTCTTTCGTCTCGCGCTCAACGTGTCTTCGACGCGCCTGATTCTCTTGCAGGCGAACGCCGGCGAGGTGATCCGCTCGTTCGGTCAGTTCGTGGTGCGCGGCAATTACGTGGTCGGCGCGGTGGTCTTCCTGATCCTCACGATCATCCAGTTCATCGTGATCGCCAAGGGCTCGGAACGGGTCGCCGAAGTCGGAGCTCGCTTCGTTCTCGACGCAATGCCTGGCAAACAAATGGCCATCGACGCGGAAGCCCGCTCGGGGGCGATCGACGGCAATGAAGCCCGCCAGCGCCGGCGTCAGCTCGCACGCGAATCGCAGTTTTACGGTGCCATGGACGGCGCCATGAAATTCGTCAAGGGCGATGTCATTGCTTCGGTCATCATCACGTTCATCAACATTCTGGGTGGGCTAGCGATCGGCGTCGGCCAGCGCGGCCTCGAGGTCGAAAGCGCGCTCAAGCGTTACGGGCTTCTGACGATCGGCGATGGACTGGTGACCCAGATACCTGCGCTGGTTCTCTCGACCGCCGCCGGAATCTTGGTGACCCGCGTCGCCAGCGAAGAACCCGATCGATCGCTGGGAAGCGAATTGGGCAGCCAGCTTTTCGGCACGCCCAAAGCGATGCAGGTTGCCGGCCTCTTCGTACTCGGGCTCGGCATCGTTCCGGGGTTACCCACCCTGCCCTTCGCCCTTTTGGGAAGCCTTCTTTTGCTGTCGGCACGGACGCGAACGCAGCAGATCCGACGAGAGGCACAGAAGGCCGCCGCCGAGCCGCCCCGCCGCGATCCGGCGGGGGCCCGAAGGGGACCCGCGTTCTTGCCGATGGTCATTCCCTGGTCGGTCGACGCGAGCGCCGATCTGGCCGGGCTGCTCGACGACGATATCCGGGGCGACCAGGTGATCCGCGCGGGCGTTTTCAGCACGACGCAAAGCGTCCGCGAGAAGATTTTCTTCGAGCTCGGCGTGCCCGTTCCCGCGGCGCGCGTTCGGACGACGGAGAACCTGCCCGCTCGGCACATCGTGATCTCGCTTTTCGAAGTGCCTGCCCGGGTGATGACGGTCGAGCCACACGGCGATCCCGGCCGGGACCTCGAAGCCGCCCTTCTCGCGCTCTTACGAGCGCGGGCCGCGGACTTCGTGGGCATCGCCGAAACCCAGCACCTGCTCGACCAGTTGGAGCAAGTTGCGCCGGCCCTCGTACGTCAAATCGTACCCAAACCGGTGAGCCTCTCGCTCCTGGCCGACATCCTGCGCCGCCTGGTCGAAGAGCGGGTGAGCATCCGCGACATGAGGGCCATCCTCGAAGGGCTTTCCCTGGTCGCTGCCGGCGAAAAAGATCCACTCAATCTCGCCGAGTTCGTGCGTGGACAGCTGCGGCGCGCAACCACCTACAAGCTCACCGCAGGTCGCCCCGAGTTGTCCGTTTACTTGCTCGACCCGAACATCGAAGAAGCGATCCGGCACGCCATCACCCGCACGCCGGCTGGTAGCTTTCTCACGCTGGCCCCCGCCGCCGGGCGCGACGTGGTGACCGCCATTCGGCGTGCCGTATCGCAGGCACTTCCGCGAAGCGCGAGTCAGGCCGAGAACGCCGCGATCGTGATTCTCACGCAGCCTGACATCCGGCGCTTCGTACGCAAGCTCATCGAGGTCGACCTGCCCGACATCACCGTGGTCTCGTTCGCCGAGCTCCTGCCCGAGATCTCGCTCCGCCCGATAGCCAAGGCGACCCTTTCGGCTACATCCGCTTGACGACCATCTTCTTGGGAACGGCACCCGAGCGCTTCAGCATCTCTCTGGCCTCGCGTTCGAGGAGTGGGTGCACCTTCTTCATGAGAAAGCCACCGAGCAGCTGCGGGTTGATTTCCAGCATCTTGCGGAGAACCTTGCGGATACCCTTGGTGTCGTTGACCGACGCGTAAGCGAACGCGAACGCGCGATAGAGCTGGGCCTTGAGCTCGCCGTATTCGGGATCCTCGGGATCGAACACGCTCAGCGTGTCGAGGGCCTTTTTGCCTTGCCCGGTGCGCGCCCACGCTTCGGCGATGACGGTGACCAGGGTCGCCCGCGTCTTCGACTGCTGATGGCGCGACAACTCGATGGGATCCACGAGCTGGCGAGCCCGATCCGCTTCTCCCAAGATGAGGTGGATCATCGCCCGTTGCGCTCGAGCCTCGTCGGCGATGGGAGCCATGACTTTGCCGAGATCGATCTGCTCCAGCGTGTTGAGCGCGAGCCGCGGATCTTCGTGCAGCTGAAGCTGCGCCTTGGCGAAGATGGCCGCGGTGTCGCTCTTCTTGAAGCCGCTCTCGAGCTTGGATAGCGCCTCCTTGCGCGCTTGTGGCGTGTCGGCGCCCTGCACGAGGCTGGCGACGGCCCGTGTCTTTTGCGCAAAGCGGATCGCCCAGACGACCAACGCCGCCGCCAACACCGTGATTACGCCGGCCCCGGCAAACGCCCAGACGCGCGCCACCAAAATCGCCACCACCCAAATCCCCAGGATCGGAAGCCCGACACGAAGGCCGAGCCCCTTCGGCGAGAGCGCCGCCATGGGATCGGCCGCGGCCGTTTGCGGTTTCAGCGACGGGGTCTTGGAAATGGAACGTTTGGCCACGGTGGCTTCATAGCTCCGCTCGCGCATGAGTTCCAGGGGCGAGACGACCCGGGGAAAGAATTCACCGGGACTCTGAACGACGCTCCCTGGGCTTTTTGGTGATCAACCGGAGGCTGAGCTTTCGGAGACGGTCGGGGGCGCGGGAGTGGCGAAGCGCGGAGGCGGCGGCAAAAAGCTGTCGGCCGGAGCATCGTCGCCGAACGTGAGATAGCGGAAGTGCAGGAACAGGCATTGCGCGATGGAAAGAACCGGGACGGCCAACAGCGCGCCGGGTACGCCGAAGAAATGCTCCCCCACCAAGAGCGAAAACACGACGAGCACAGGATGGATATGCGCTTGGTCGCCGATGATCTTCGGATTGAGGAAGTTCGCCTCGATCTGGTGAATCGCCACGATCCAGCCGAGCACTCCCAACGCCTTGCCGAGCGACTGGGTGAGCGCCAGCGCCACGATGGGAATCGAGCTCAGGATCGATCCGAAGATGGGAACGAGCGACATCACGCCGGCCACGATCGCGAGGATCGGCCAGTAGTTGAGGCCGAGGATCCAGAACCCAATGGCGGAGAGGACGCCGTTGACCAGGCAGATCAGAAGTTGGCCGCGCACCACGCCGGACAGCCCGCGGTCGATGCGGGCGACCAGCATATCGAACGAGCGCTGGGCGTCGACAAAGACGAGCGAGCGGAAGAAGCCGATGATCCTTTCGCGTGTGATCATCACATAGGCGGCCAGCATCAGTGTCATGAAAAAGACGAAGATCGCCCGCGAAACGGCGGTGATGATCGACCGGCCGAGGCGAATCACTTCCATCGTGTTGCGCTGCACGTAGGTGATGGTCTTAGACACCGCGTCGGACATGAACTTACCGGGCTCGAAAGGCGCTCCTGCGGTCGAGGGAACCTGTTCGAGCCGCCAACGACCTTCGCTCAGCTGATGGATGTCGACGCCGGGCCCGAGGTTGATCTCGAAGGATCCATCGCTCTGAGGCACGATGCGCAGCGGACCAGGCGGCGGCGGGGCCTCCGCGGCGGGCGGCGGCGAAACGCCGGTGAGATTGGAAAGCCAGTGTCGCATCGCCGGCACGTGCTCGTCCCGGATGTTCGCCGCGATCGCCGGAAGCTCGCGCAAAAGGCCGCGCATCTCCACGCCGAGACGCGGCGCGATCGCGGCCAGCGAGGCGTAAAGCCCGCCGATCGTGACGACGTACACGAGAATGACAGCGCCCCAACGGGGGATCTTCCATCGCTCGACCCACCCCACGGCGGGCGCAAGCACATAGGCCACGACGAGCGCCAGGATGAACGGCAAGAGGATTTCGCGCGCAGCGATCAGTATGGCCACCGTGATAGCGGCCCACACCCACAAGAACACCACACGGGCTCGATTGTGAGGTCGATGGATGATGACTTCGGTCATGCGGCGATCCTACGAGTCAGGGAGTTGCAGCCTTTTGGCCCGCCGCCCTGGAATGTGGAGGAAAAAAGGATAGAGGTGCCGGAACGTCGCGGCGAGGTGCTGCGGCATGACTCTGACGTCGGCCATCACCGGCATGAAGTTGGTGTCGGCTTCCCAGCGCGGGACGATGTGCACGTGCAGGTGCTCGGCAATTCCAGCACCTGCGGCGCGGCCGAGATTGATGCCGATGTTGAGCCCTTGCGCCGAGACGGCCTTCTTGAGCGCTGCGGCAGCGTCCCGCGTCAAGCGGAACAACATATCGTGCTCCTTTTCCGTGAGCTCTCCGAGCTCCGCCTCGTGACGATTCGGAACAATCAGGAGATGACCTGCCGCGAAGGGATAGCGATTGAGCACCACGAATGCCTCGTCGGTCGCCACGAGGATGAGCGAGTCCTCGAACAGCGTCTCGTCCACCTCGGCGTAAGCACAGAAGATGCAACCTCCCTCCTTTTTGGAGAGCACGTATTCCATGCGCCAGGGGGCCCAGAGCGGCTTGGACACGCCGGCAAGCTACCACTACTCGGATGACCGTGTCAGATCTTGGCGGTCACCGATCGCGATCGGCAATAACCGCTACGGCATCATGGCGCGAGCGCCTCGCGCGGCGCGGCCGACATCTCCTCGATGAGACGGCCGAGACGCGCAGCCGCTCGCAAGATCGCCTCGACCTGGCGGAGTTGTTCGGGGTGATGGCGAACGAGGCGTCGAAGCATTTCGCCGCGCACCATGATCGGCGTGAGCGGATTGCGCAAGTCGTGCGTCGCGCGGCGAGTCAGCAGCTCCAGCCGCCGTCGCAGAAGCTCGATCTCCGTTCGCGCCTCTTGCGATTCTCGGGCTGCGCTGGCGAGCGTGCGGCGCGAGCGTAGAGCCGCCAAGATGCTGCCCGCCAGGGCGCCTGCAAAGCCCAACGCCATCTCGCGTATGCCCAATGGCCTGCGCCGAGCCCCCATACTTTTGTACCGCAGCAACGCCAACGAGCTCATTGTCAGGCCCGCCCGTTCGCAACGTTGCGCCGGCCCCCTTCGATCGCAAGCGGCCGTCGGACCCGACCACCCCGCCCGCCCTCCCCCCGGGCGTGGGTGGTTGTGGCACTTCGGAGGCTTTCAGCGCTTCAGCGTTTCGTCCAGCTTGTCACCGAGCTTTTCCTTGATGAGATCGCCCAATGTGCCAGCCCGCGGCGTCGGCTCGCGCGGCGCAGCCGGCGCCGCGGCCGTTGTTCCGATGTTCTTCATCGTCGCCGTCACCCGACGATCGACGGTGTCGAGGTTCGAGATCTCGCATCGGACTTTATCGCCGACCTTGATCTTGCTCCCCTCCTCTTCCACCAGGTCCGAGCTGGGGATGAGCGCCTCGATGCCGTCGCGAATCCGAACGAAGAGACCGTAATCGACCACGCTGATGGCGGTCCCATCGACCACGGTGCCCGTGGGCAGATCGTTCAAAATCGTGGGCCACGGATCGTCGACGAGCTGCTTGATCCCGAGTGAGACCTTTTTCTCGTCGTGATTGATGGAGAGGATGATCGCTTCGACGTCGTCGTTCTTGTGGTAGAGGTCCGCGGGATTGTTGACCTTGACCGTCCACGAGAGGTCGCTCTTGTGGACCATGCCGTCGACACCTTCTTCGATGCCCACGAAAACGCCGTAGTCGGTGAGGGAGCGAACCTTGCCGCCGATCTTGTCGCCCGGGCGGTACTTCTCGGTGAAAATCGTCCACGGATCGGGCTCGAGCTGCTTGAGGCCGAGGCTGATCCGCTTGGCTTTGGCGTCGACTTCGAGCACCTGACACTCGATTTCCTGCCCCGGCTCGACGAGTTTGGAGGGGTGCTTGACCTTTTTGGTCCAGCTCATTTCGCTCACGTGGATGAGCCCCTCGACGCCCGGTTCGAGTTCCACGAAGGCACCGTAGTCGGTGATGGACATCACCTTTCCGCGCACCTTCTTGCCCGGCGGGTACGCCTCCTCGGCGTGGTTCCAGGGATCCTCTTGGGTTTGCTTGAGGCCGAGCGACACTCGCTCGGTTTCGGCGTTGTACTTGAGGACTTTGACCAACACTTCGTCGCCGACTTGGAAAACCTCGCTCGGATGATTCACGCGACCCCAACTCATGTCGGTGATGTGCAAAAGACCGTCGATGCCGCCGAGATCGACGAAGGCCCCGTACTCGGTGATGTTCTTGATCGTGCCCTTGACGGTCATCCCCTCTTGTAGGGTCTCGAGCGTCTTGGCCTTCATCTCGTCGCGTTCCTTCTCCAGAAGGACGCGTCGCGACAAAACGATGTTGCCGCGCTTCTTGTTGAACTTGATGACCTTGAATTGGTAGGTCTGCCCGATCAGCTTGTCCAAATTGCGAATCGGCCGAAGATCGACCTGCGATCCGGGAAGGAAAGCTTTCACACCGCCGCGGATGGTGACCGAAAGGCCGCCTTTCACGCGCTGCGAGATGGTGCCCTCGATGAGCTCGTCGCGTTCGCACGCGCCCGAGATCTCGTCCCACACCTTCATCTTGTCGGCTTTTTCTTTCGACAAGGTCACGAGGCCGTCGTCGTTCTCGCGGCTCTCGATGAAGACGTCGACCTTGTCGCCGGGCTTGACGGTCACCTCGCCGCTCGGCAGGACGAACTCGCTGCGCGCGATCACCCCCTCGCTTTTGCCGCCGATGTCGACGACGACCGAGTCGCGTCCCACCTGGACCACGATGCCGCTGACGATCTCACCTTCGCGACCGAGGTCTCCCCCCGCAAGGCTTGCCTCGAATAGGGCCGCAAAACTCTCCGTGCCTGAACTGGTCTCTTGGGTCGTCATCGTCAACTCTGGTTCCTCGTCTCTTTCCGAATATTCATCAGCGCCCGCCGCGTGATCGGCCCGGCCTGGGTATGAGCGCGCCCACCCGTACAGCCGGCGCGCGGATCACTGTGCACCGCTGCCAAGGCGGGCCGCAGTAGCGCAAGAACGATGCCGAGTCAAACCCAGGCTCGGCAAAAGGGTCCAAATCAAAGCCTAATCGTGTCGCGACGGTTCCGCCGCACGGCGAAACTCTAATGCAAGGTGGCCACGATCGCAAAAGGCACCGTGGCTCGGACCCGAATCGCCTGGCCATTCTGGGTTAACCGTACGGAATCGGCCATGGATCGAAACGCTGGTCCGAACAGCCCAAGCCGTTCGACCTTGCCACTGGCTGCTTTGACGGCACTTTCGGCTTGGGCGGCCGACGCGTACGTGAGGTCGGCCTCCACGCGAAAAGCGTCGTCGGCCTCGACCGACCCCATATATTGGACCAGGCCGTCGGCCAAACCTTGCCAAACGGACGACAGACCGGCAGGCCCACGCGTACCGCGCACCTTTCCGGCGAACGACACAAGCCCGCGCACAGGCGGAACCAGGCGATCGCGGTCTGGACCAGCGCGAAGCACCCGCAGGACCGCGTCAGCCTCGGCTGGCGTGGCAAGGACGAGCCCGCGCGTCTCGAGGACCACCTCCAGAACGGGCTCGTCGCGCTCGGCCGCAGGCCTTTCGAAGACCGACGTATGGGGCGGCGAATCGGCGAGGGGACGGAAGGCAGGCCCGACCGGCGCGGCCTGGCGCTTGTCGTCGGCCGAAACGCCCTGCTCGATGGCAACCACGCCGTCGCCCCGGAACCCATCGGCCATGAGACGACCTCCCACGAAGATGGCACTCGAGCCTCCAACGGCGGGCGCGACGGCTCGAAGCAGCGGGGATGTGTTGGTTTTGGCGAGCTCGCGAGCCGCTTCTGCGAATACCGGGATTTGGCCGACGCGCTCCGAATCGACGCGGATGACGAAGTCGAGATCGTTGGGCAACAAGTCGGCAGGGCTGAGCAGCTCCGGCTTGGCGGAGGCCAGCGCGCTCGGCGATCGAGGTGAGCCGCACGACGCGAGCGCGAGCACCCACGCGGTGATCCACCTCGATCTCACGGCGCTCCGGCCGAAACTCGGTCGGCCATTTCGCTCACGACGTCGTCGATCGTGCGGCTCGAAGAGTCGATCACGACCGCGTCGTCGGCCTGCCGAAGCGGCGCGATGGCGCGCGTCGTATCCTGGTGATCGCGGGTGCGCACTTCTTCCAGGATGCGCGCGTACTCGACCACTTCTCCACGTTCGAGGAGCTCTTGGTAACGGCGCTTGGCACGGACCTCGGGCGAAGCCGTGAGGAAAAACTTCACTTCGGCATCGGGAAAGACGACCGTGCCGATGTCGCGCCCCTCCAGAACGACACCCCCTTCTTCTCCGGCGGCGCGTTGCAGTTGAAAGAGCGCCTCGCGAACGGCACCGATCGCCGAGACGCGGCTTGCGCCCATGCCCATATCGGGAGCGCGAATCGCCTCGCTCACGTCTTCGCCCGAAAGCATGACGCGAATGCCTCGATCGGGATCCGCCCGGAGCGCGAGGAGGCGAGAAGCCGCGAGGTGCTGGGCCACTGCGGCCACTCCGGCATCGTCGTCCCACGCCACGCCGGCGATGCGCGAAGCGAGCGCAACGGCGCGATACAGTGCGCCGGTGTCCACCAACGTGAACCCCAGCCGGGCCGCGAGCTGTCGCGCAATGGTGCTTTTTCCGGCGCCTGCCGGGCCATCGATCGCAACGACGGGTCGGACACGCATTGATGTGGCTTACCATCTTCGCAGCGCGAGTTACATCCCTCGCTCTTCAACGCGAAGATCGGCCCCGAGTGCGCGCAGGATGCCGACGAACCGCGGCAAGCGATTGGCGAGCGCATCGATGCCGCGCACGCGCGTCGGTGCGGCGGCCGAAAGGCCGAGCAGGACCGCCGCTGCGCCCGCGTCGGCTTCGCCGGTCGCGTCGATGTCGGCGCCGTCGAGAGATTCATCGGGTCGACCTTCGACGAAGAGGCCATCCACGCTCGTCTCCGCGGTGACGCCGAACGCGCGCAGGACCGAGGCGAACCGCTCGACCGTTGCTCGCTCCACTCCACCGCCGATCTCGCTCGATCCATGCGCGCGGGCAGCGAGAGCGACGAGTGTCGAAAGATCATCGCTGGCCCGAACCAACACTTCACCCGCCATCGTCGTGCCGCGCAGCGGCGCATGCGAGCAGCACACCGTTCCTTCGGGCTCACCGAGAATGCTGGCGTGGATCTCCGCCTCGACCGCGCCGCCCATTTGCCGAAGCAGGTCCATCACGCCGGTGCGTGTCGGATTGAGACCCGCATTCCTCGCGCAAACTCGGCTGCCGGGCACCACTGCAGCAGCCCCAAGAACGAATGCCGCAGCCGAGAAATCCCCGGGCACGTCGGCAGCAAAGGGGGGCAGCTTGGCATCCCACGGCTCGACGTCGAGCTTCGCCATCGGCCCGAGCATCGTCAGGGGCACATCGAGCGCCTGCAGCATTCGCTCGGCGTGGTCGCGCGTGACGATCGGCTCCCGAATGTACGTCGGAGCATCGGCATAAAGTCCCGAAATCAGAAGCGCCCCTTTCAACCCGGGGGCGGCCGAACGCAGCTCGTACTCGAGCCCCGACAGTCGCCGGTACGCAGGTAAGGGACCGACCGTCAGTGGCAATGCGACGTGCCCAGGGCGGGTGGGCGAGAGGACGCCCTCGATCGGCCCCCCACGCCGCCGCAAGACGCCGACTGTCTCGCCGAAGTCGCCGGAAGCGAGCGCCGCGTCACCGTCGATCATGGTTGGAAACGGCTGCGCGATCAGGACGCCCGAAAGCAGTCGCACCGTTGTCGCGGACCCGCCGCAAGCGAGAGGCTCCTTGGGCGCCGAAAGGCCGAAAAGAGACCTCCCGCTCACGCGCACCACGCCTCCGCGATCGAGCTCGAGCGAAACGCCGAGCGCGCGCAGCGCGCCCAAGGTGGCGCCCACATGGACTCCGATCGAGAGGCGCCGAATTTCGCTGGGTCCATCGGCGAGCGCAGCGCAGACGAGTGCGAGCTGACCGATGCTCTCGTCACCGTGCACGGGCACGCTACCGACGAGCGGCCGAACTTGTGGCCGCACGATGACGTCGTGCACCGGAGGCATGCGATGGCGGAAGCCTACATCACCTGGGCGAGCAAGCGCGTCAGGCTCTGAGCGTCGAGCGCGGTCACGAACATCGTATCGCTGTCTTGCGTGTTCACCTGCAGGCTCTGCAGCGGCGAGGTGATCCCGATGATCGCCAACACGTTCATCCAGCTCGCCATCTGGGCGACGCTGCGCAGCGCGTTGGCTCCGGCAGCCGCACTGGTCGGGTCGGGGTAGGAAAGCGTGCCCGCCAAATTCAAACCGGGCGGCTGAAAATTGCCCAAAATCCGGAAGTTCGACAGCCCGTTGAGAAACGGCGCCATCTTCGCCATGGCCGCGACTTGCGGTTGGCCGGCCACGTCACCGGCGAGCACCGTCGATGCCTGCGGGTTGTCCATCAGCTTGGTCATCCACTCCGGTATTTCGCGCTTTACGCGGTTGTCGCGGATTCGATCGAGCGCCCGGCGCATACCGGTCTCATTTCCGACGAGCAGGGTATGTTTGGTCACGACGGTGAAGCCGATATTGCCGGCGGTGTAAACGTCGTTTCCGGCATACTTGGAGTGGACGATGGAAACGCCGGAGGGGGTGACCGCGCGTTGTTCCATGGCCGATCGAATCATCTCCGGGTTGAAGTCACCCTGCGCGACCGCCACCACGTCCGCCCCGGCCAGTGAATAGACACCTCCGACGACTTTTTTCAGATCGCGCTGCGCCACGAAGCCGGCCTGCTGGCCGAGCGGAACGTATTTGTTCGCCAACCGGTTCAATTCGCCGCCGAATGGAGAAGCAAAGAAGGCCTGCGCGTCGACCCAACCGAGCACGACCGGGTTGGCCGGCAAGAGGGCGAGCGGATCTTTGTCGATGGCCTCGGACGAAAGGCGCGCTCCTTCGCCGGTCACGATGACGCTGTCGCCCTCGTTGTGCTTGCATCCGGCGATGCCCCCCGAAAGGAGCAGCGACAAAACGATCATCCCAACGAAACGGTTTTTCGGTCGAAGCGACATGATCGATGTCTAACACGACGGGAAAGAGCCGAGAACTTTGAGCAGCCTCGTCTGTCGCTTGATTTCTTCGAGAGCCGTCACCAGAGCCCGATCGGTGACGTGACCGGACACCTCGACGTAAAACACGTAATTCCAGCTGTCGCCGTTGGCCGGGCGAGATTGCAGCGTTTTCAGGTTGATGCCCCGTTCGGCGAAGTGGCGAAGCACATCGAAGAGCGCGCCCGGTTGGTCGTGGACGCCGAAGATGATGGCCGTCGTGTCGGCGCCCGAACGATGGCTGGGGCGAGCGGACGCCACCGCATAGCGGATGCGCAGGTCGGCGCGATCGCTGACGTTGGTTTGAAGGACCCCGAGACCCGCCCGCTCGCCCGCCGCCTGTGGCACGATCGCCGCACCGGTGGGATCTTCGAGGCACATCTGGCAGGCGACCCAGGGCGAACGTACGTCGACGATCGCGACGTTTTCGAGCGACGCCACATAGCGCTGACACGCCAGTCGGTCGGGGCCGTAGCAGTAGAGCTTTTGGATTTCGGCGAGGTTCCCGGCCTTGCTCATCACGCTTCGTACGGCCGCGAGCTCGATCTTCGCCGAAAGGGACATTTCCGTCGCCGAGAGCGCCTCGACCGATGCTTGGAGCGGACCTTCGAGCGAAGACTCGAAAGCGAACACCGCCAGATCCGCGCGACGCCGCCTCACTTCTTCGATCGCCAGTTCGGGACTCTCGACCGCCATGAAGTTGGCACCCAATCCGAACCTTTGTTGGGCCGCGAGCTGGCAAAAACCGCCCTCGGGCAGTACGAACGCGACGCGCGCGGGACGCTCGAGCGGCGCCGTGGCGGCGTGAATCGCACGGAAAACGTCGGTGACCACTTCGGGTGGCAGCTCATCAGCGGCCATCTGCTCGAGCGAACGCAGCAGCTCGTGCTCCCCGACGGCGGATGCCGCGGAGCCTTGCGCGAGCTCGCCAATCTGTCGGGCGAGCTTCGCCCTGCGCAAGAGGACGCGAAGAATTTCGGCGTCCCCCTCCGCCAATTGACGGCGCAGATTCTCGAGCTCACGGCGTCGCTCGGTCATCGAATCTATAAGGTAGTGCTGCTCACACGAGCTGTCACGTGCCCATCGTAGGTGTTACCCACGCATCGACTCGATCTGTGGACACTTGGGAAATGAGCGCGTCCTGCGCGGCACAACGCAGAATACGGCCAAGCTCGATGACCTGCCGGTCGGTCATCGCGGCGATGGAATCGACGAAAGTCTGCCCTGGGTGCGGTGACCT